>Ga0206909_1001_pt1 | contig 118012 bp, 93 predicted proteins | sample Alteio_BWOrgHeat_76_FD_152943 | JGI IMG/M metagenome (GOLD analysis project Ga0206909, IMG submission 152943) | Enriched cells from forest soil in Barre Woods Harvard Forest LTER site, Petersham, Massachusetts, United States -... | ecosystem: Environmental > Terrestrial > Soil > Temperate forest >...
ATAGTGATCTGATTTTTTTTGCAAATGATATTCATCAATGCTGAAACGATTTTTGCAACTGTTCAATGCATTGATCTTTTTTTTGCGGTCAAAATATGGAGGTCCTGCAATTCTTCAGTATATGCGAAAGCATTCTGCCTGCTGTCTGTCACTGCGGGCGAATGCGGCAATTGCTGAAAAATATTTTCTAAAAAAGGCAAAAAATAATTGGAAGCGGCTTTTACCCTTTCCTGCAACTGCTCATCTTCTTCGGCAAGAATGTCATTCTGCAACAAATATTTCAACTGTGCATCGAACCTGCTGCCTGTTTCAATGATCTTGTTGATGTGTTCCTGCAACGCATCAAGCCATTGTTTTGTTTCTTCATTGAATGAAGTACTGTGTTCTTCAATGATCTTCATCAGTTTGCCAAGCTGAATATTCAATTCCGAAAAATCAAATAAGGCCATTAAAATATTACGCTGATATTCTTTCTTGCCATCGATAAGGTCGCTTTGCAAAAGTGGCAGTGATTTTTTTTGCTGTGCAAAAGCCACGATCCTTTCATCATTGCGCAGCCCGTTTTTTGTGACGATACTTTTTAAAATAATGCCATTCAGTGAAGTGCAACGGCTTAATGCAACATAGACCTGACCCGGCGCAAATGCAGCGCCCGCGTCGATTACAGCCTTATCAAATGTCAAGCCCTGGCTTTTGTGAATGGTGATCGCCCATGCAAGCCGCAAAGGGAATTGCGTAAAAGAACCGACCACTTCTTCTTCAAGTTTCTGGGTAGCTGCATTTAAAGTATAACGGGTATTCTCCCATGTTTCGCGGCGCAATTCTATCAGTGAGTTTTCATCTTTGCAATTGATAAAAATGATCTCGTCCTCCAGTTTTTCAATCACACCGATCTTTCCGTTAAAATATCTTTTGCTTTTTTCAGAATCATTTTTAATGAACATTACCTGTGCGCCAACTTTCAACTGAAGCATTTCTTCGGCGGGAAATGATTTCTCATAAAAATCTTTTTCTACAACTGCTTTGTAAGTGACCGGTGCAGTTTTTAGTTTTGCAAGCTGTTCTGCATTGATCGCGTCTGCTTTGGCATTATGTGTTGTGAGAATTATCCCGTTATCATTGTTGCTCTGCTGAAACGCAGGCTGCATGCGGCCGTTGAGCAATGCAAAACTTTTTTCATCCATGGCATTGTCGCGCACTTTATTCAGCAGCTCAATAAAATGCAATTCATTTTGTCTGTAAATTTTATCAAACTCAATGCAGACCGGAAATTGTTCTTCTATCACTTTGCTGCTGAAAAAATACGGGCTTTGATAAAATTGAGACAATACATTCCACTCATCATCTTTAATAACGGGCGGCAGTTGAAACATATCACCGATCAGCAAAACCTGCACGCCGCCGAAAGGTTGTTTATTGCGGTTGCGAAAGTGCCTGAGCACTGCGTCAATGGCATCAAGCACATCGCAACGCACCATACTTATCTCATCAATGATCAGCAATTCAAGTTGCTGCAAAACATCGCGCCTTTCTTTGTTCATTTTTATCCTGCCGAGCAAATGATGCTTGTCAAGAAAATTTCCATCCAGCCTGTTTCCACCTTGCGGAATAAAAGAAGCAAAAGGCAATTGAAAAAAAGAATGGATGGTAACGCCGCCCGCATTGATCGCTGCAACGCCCGTGGGCGCTACAACCGCAGCCTGCTTGGCTGTATGCGCTTTGATATATTTTAAAAAAGTAGTTTTGCCCGAACCCGCTTTTCCCGTTATAAAAAGCGGCGTGTTACTGTAATGAACAAAATCGGAAGCAAGTTTGAACAGTTGGTTGGTGTTATCATAAAGCATTGAAGCAGGAATTTGCTTTAAAGATAAATCCATCGAATGATAAATAAAAGAAATAAGAAAATGTGTGGGAAAATATTTTATTGTTCAAATGCATCCAGTGCTGCCGTTGGTTTTCCAGTGTTATCAAACGCGCCGAGCGTATAGCCTTGCCAGTTGTTATAACATTCCGGTTCCCAATAAAAAACACCAAGCCCGTTTCCGCCGGTCACTGATTTTGTTTTTGCAATAATATCTGTGAGAAATGCTTTTGAATCTGTCGGATCGCTGTAACTCATTCCCACTTCGCACACCATTACAGGCGTACCATAACGTGCGACCATATCATTCATATTTGCGAGACATTGTGCATCGGTTGTTTGCCAGCTGTTCGTTGCAGGATAAAGAGACATGCCGATAATATCCCATTTTGCGCCCGCTGCTTTCAATCCGTCAAACATCCATTCAAACAAACCATTATCAAAACCGTTTGAAATATGCACGATCACTTTTGTTGTGCTGCTCGCGGCTTTCACGGCACTGTAACCACTGTTGATCAACGCCGCAAAATTTACGAAGCTGTTATTGTTAGTGGATATTTGCCCATCAGTCCACAGCATGCCATCATTCGTTTCATTGCCCACCTGTACCCAATCGGGTGTGATGCCATTTTGCAGCAAAGTATCCATCACATGCAAAGTATAATTGTGCACTGCACTTACCAATGAATCAAAAATTAAATTGGTCCAAGCGACCGGTTTTGTCTGGTGTCCGGGATCTGCCCACACATCGCTGTAATGAAAGTCGATCATTATCTTCATTCCCAAAGCCTTTGCACGTAAGGCTTTCACAACAACATCACCTGTGTTGCACCAACCGTTCGAAGGATTTACCCATGCACGCAGCCTGACTGAATTTATGCCAAGATCTTTTAAAATTTGTATGCAGTCTTCCTGTGTTCCTGCGCTGTCATAAAAAAGATAGCCGGAACTTTCCATTTGTGTCAGCCATCCTATGTCGGCTCCTTTTGCAAACGTGGTTGTATTGGTGGTCGTATCCGGCGGAGGTGTAACGACATTGTTGGAAGTTGAACTGCCTTTGCTGCAGGCCGATGACAAAATAAAAGCCATTATAATAAAGAATACATGCACACTTTTCATACATTAAAATTACATATTTATCATAATTCTTTAAAGTTTGTTTAATGACCTTTCAACAACTTTAGAATTTACTCAAATTTCTTTGGGAGATTTGGCATTATGAAATTGCTTGTAATAGAAGATGAAGTTGAGCTTTCACAAAGCATCTGCACTTTTTTGGGCAGCGAGAATTTTATTTGCGAAACAGCATACAATTTTTCTTCAGCGCTTGAGAAGATCTCGTTGTACGAATATGAATGCATCATTCTCGATATTACACTTCCCGGCGGAAGTGGTTTGGAATTGCTGAAAGAGCTGAAAAAAAATCGCAAAGAAGATGGTGTATTGATCATCTCTGCAAAAAATTCGCTCGACGATAAAGTATTTGGTTTGAAAGCCGGTGCTGATGATTATCTGACGAAGCCTTTTCACATGCCCGAACTTGGCGCAAGGGTCTCTGCAATTATAAGGCGAAAATCCTTTGAAGGAAAAAACACCATCACATTAGGAGAGCTCGTGATTGACCTTCACGAAAAAAATGCAAGTTTCAATGACCGCGAAATCGATCTTACAAAAAAAGAATATGAGCTGTTGATTTATTTTATCAGCAACAAAAATAAAGTGATCAGCAAAAATGCCATCGCAGAACATTTATGGGGAGATGATATGGACCTTGCAAATAATTACGATTTCATTTACACACATATCAAAAACCTGCGAAAAAAATTAATGAATGCAGGCTGTCCGGATTACATCAAATCCATATATGGTATGGGTTACAAGCTGAGTGCTTTAAAATAATCCTTTGAACTGAATGAAGCTTTTTACAAAATATAACCGGATCAATCTTTTATCCACCATCATTATTTTTTTTTGCTGGGAAGCATTGCTTTTTCAATGCTGCTGCGTTTTGTGATCATCAGCCAGATAGACCAGGACCTGAAAATTGAGCAAAACGAAATAGAGACTTACATCCATGATTTTCACAAATTGCCTTCGATAATAAAAGTGCGCGACCAGGAAACTGAATACCGGCAGGTGAATGCACCTTTAGCCGCAGGATACAAAAAATTCAACACCACAAAAAGATACGACAGCAGCGACCGTCAATATGAAGTGATCAGGCAAATAAATTTCAATGCGAATGTGAATGGCCAATGGTATTTATTCGTCGTCACCAAATCACTGGATCATACAAATGAATTAATCCAATCGATCATCATCATCACGCTTGTGCTGATCATTTTGATCCTTGCAGCAACCCTTATCATCAACAGGATCGTTTTAAAGAAAATATGGAAGCCGTTTTATGAGACGCTGAATGCAATGAGAGGTTTTAATTTGAATGATCATGAAACAGTACATTTTACAAAAAGCAATGTGGATGAATTTTTTGTGATGAATAAAACACTTGAGGATGCTTTGAACAAAGCAAAAAAAGATTATCTCGTGCTGAAAGAATTCACAGAGAATGCCTCGCATGAATTGCAAACACCTTTGGCAGTTATACGGTCAAAGCTGGACATACTGATCCAGGATGAGCATTTCTCTGAAACGCAGAGCCACACTATACAGGCAGCTTATGATGCTTTGCAGAAATTGAGCAAGATGAACAGATCCCTGCTGCTGTTGACAAAGATCGAGAACAATCAATTTTCTGAAACGATAAAAAACGATCTGAAAAAAACAATAGAAGAAAAACTTGTTCAATTTCATGAATTGTGGCTCGGGAAAAATATAAAAGTGGAGACCGATCTGCGAAAAGCAACCATCAGCATGAATCCTGAATTGCTGGATGTATTGCTGAATAATCTTTTGAGTAATGCGACACGACATAATATCAATGAAGGTTTTTTATGGATCAAATTAAGAGAGAATGAATGTGTCATACGAAATGCAGGAAGCACAAATGCGCTGGAGAAAAACCTTTTATTCAGCAGGTTCTACAAATCAGGCGCAGCAAACGACCAGCACGGATTAGGCCTGTCGATCGTAAAACAGATCTGTGAAGTTTCAGGCATTGATATTTCGTATGAATTTGAAGAGAAGAATGTTCATGCGTTTGTGATGAAGTGGCGTGATGAATAGGATTACAAAAACTCCGTCAAAAAAATATTTTTAAACTCGAATGCTAAAACATCTGAATAAATTTTTTTTCATTTTAAGCTTCATACTTTTTTCAATCGCAGTTGTTGCGCAGGAAAAAAGCCTTGCAGCCTATATTGATTCCGGTCTTATGAAAAGCCCGCTGCTAAAGGAATACAGCAATATGATACTCGCCAATGGGATTGACAGCATGCGTATCAGCGCATCATATAAACCACAGGTGAACGGATCTAGTTATAATAATTATTCACCTGTCATAAACGGTTACGGTTTTGATAATGTCATAACAAACGGCGCAAATTTCAGCCAGTTAGTAACCGTATCAAAACAATTGGTGAGCAAACAAAATCTGCAGAATCAATTTAACGGCATACAGCTGCAGAGCAATTCGTTGAGCATCACAAGCAAAATTTCGGAACAGGATCTGAAGAGAACAATCACGTCTCAATACATTACGGCGTATGGAAAATGGCAGCAATATTCTTTCAATAAAGAAGTGTACGACCTGCTCTCAAAAGAAGATACTGTCCTGAAAAAATTGACACAGGCAGGTGTTTACAGGCAAACAGATTATCTTACTTTTTTGGTAACATTGCAGCAACAGCAACTCGCTATAACGCAGGCTAAGATTGAGTTTCAGAATGAATTTGCAACGCTGAATTATGTAAGCGGCATGTTTGACACCTCATTTTCAACAATGCATGACCCCGGCATAAAATTGAATGATCTTCCGGAATTGGAAAGCACAGTCTTTTATCAAAAATTCAACACAGACAGTTTGCTTTTGAAGAACAAAGATGCTCAGATCGATTTTGCCTACAAACCCAAAGTAAGCCTTTATGCAAACGGTGGTTATGTTTCAACATTCTCTTATTTACCTTATAAAAATTTTGGTGCAGGAGTGGGATTGAATGTTGATCTGCCCATTTATGACGGCAGGCAAAAAAAGATGCAGCATGAGAAGATCGCAATCGAGGAACAGACAAGAGAAGATTACCGCGATTTCTTTAAAACCCAATACAGGCAACAGGTTGCGCAGTTGGTGCAGCAGTTGCAATCAACGCAGGAATTCATTAATGAAACAACAGAGCAGTTAAAATATACAGAAGCATTGTTGCAGGCAAACGGAAAATTAATGGCAACCGGAGACGTGCATATTGCAGACTATGTGATCGCCATCAACAATTATCTCAACGCAAAAAATATCATCGCACAAAACACGATCAATAAACTGCAGATCATCAGTCAAATAAATTATTGGAATAAACAATGAGAAAATATTTAATTATAACGGCCGCATCTTTTGTATTTCTCTCAATATCATGCAAAGAGAAAACAGATACTGATGATGATGATTCGGCCGCACCTGCAAATACAGTAACGCCTGTAACCGTTACCAGTCCTGCATTTGGCGATATGTCTGAAACTGTGCAGGTAAATGCCGTTTCAGTTTTTCTTTTAAAAACACATGTAAAGGCAAGTGCAAATGGTTACCTCGAAGCAGTGAATGTGCATTTGGGAGAATTGGTCTCAAAAGGTCAAACATTGTTTGTGATAAAAACAAAAGAAGCTGAAGCGCTTGGAAATACAATCAATATGCTCGACAGTTCTTTACATTTTGAAGGAAAGATCCACGTAAAAGCACAGGGAAACGGGTACATCACACAGCTCACTTATACAAACGGGAATTATGTGCAGGACGGCGAACAGCTTGCCGAAATAACGGATACAAAAAGCTTTGTTTTTTTGCTTGACCTTCCTTATGAATTGACTCCTTATTTGGAAAAAAATAAAACAATTGAACTTCATCTGCCAGACAGCACAACCCTTGAAGGCTATGTGCAGTCTGCATTTCCGGATATCGACTCAGTTTCACAAACGCAGCGTTATATCATTAAAGTAAATGCTTCAAAACAAATTCCTGAAAATTTAATTGCAAAAGTGAACCTGGTAAAAACCGCAAAACCAAATGCCGTTTATTTACCAAAAGCATCTGTTTTAAGTGACGAAACACAAAGTGAATTCTGGATAATGAAAATGATCAACGATTCAACAGCAATAAAAATTCCTGTAACAAAAGGGATCGAAACAAAAGACAATATCGAAATAATTTCTCCGCAACTTTTATCAACGGATAAAATATTGTTAAGCGGCAATTATGGTTTGAATGATACAGCAAAAGTGAGGCTCATCAAATAATCCGGCACATGCGCAATTTCTTTGTCACATATAAAAATCCGCTCACGGTCCTCATCGTCATCATTATTCTTGGCGGCGGTTTTGCGTACAGTAAGATGCAGACCGCGCTTTTTCCCGAGATCACATTTCCAAAAATAAAGATCATTGCAGATGCCGGACAGCAACCGGTGAACAAAATGATGATCACCGTTACACGGCAATTGGAAAATGCCGTCAAACAAATTCCCGACCTGCAGACCATACGCAGCACAACAAGCCGCGGGAGTTGCGAAATATCCGCTTTCCTGAATTGGGATGCAAATGTTGATGTAAGCCAGCAACGGATCGAATCAAAAATTGATGAAATAAAAAACGAATTGCCGCCCGGAACAAAGATCACCGTTGAGAGAATGAATCCTTCAATTCTTCCGGTGATCGGTTATTCACTCGAAAGTAATTCGCGTTCACCGATCGATCTGAAGTTGCTCGCAATGTACACGATCAAACCTTTTTTATCGCAGGTGGAAGGTGTGTCTGAAGTGCGCGTGATCGGCGGAAAGACAAAAGAATACTGGCTCGTATTGAACCAGCAAAAAATGAACACGCTTGGAATAACGCCGCAACATTTGACCGCAAGTTTGAATGAGAATAATTTTATCAGATCGAATGGATATTTATCCGACTATCATTTAATGTATCTCACTGTCACTGATGCTTCCGTAAGTTCGAAAGAACAGTTGGAAGATCTTGTGATCGGTAACAATGGCCAACGGATCGTGTTGCTGAAAGACATTGCCGACGTGCAGATACAGGAAGCAAAAGAATACATAAAGATCAATGCGAACGGGCATGAAGGAATCTTGCTTGCAGTAATAAAACAACCGAATGCAAACCTGATCGAGCTTTCTGATAAAATGCAATTGCAGGTAAAAGAATTGCAAAAGATATTGCCGAAAGATGTGAGCATCAAACCTTATTATGTGCAGGCCGAATTCGTGAATGAAGCTATCAAAAGTGTAACGGACAGTTTGTGGATCGGTCTGGCATTGGCAATTTTTGTTGCCATTATTTTTTTACGGTCATTGAAAGCAAGCAGTGTGATTCTCGTTACAATTCCAATCACCATTTTTCTTACACTGATCGTTTTGTATGCAACGGGACAGACATTGAATATTATGACGCTTGGCGCAATTGCAGCATCCATCGGATTGATCATTGATGATGCAATTGTGGTATCGGAGCAAATTCACCGCACACATGAAGAGCATCCTGACGAAAACTCTGAAACCCTTGTACAGAAAGCGATTCGGTATTTGTTTCCCGCAATGGTCGGTTCGTCATTGAGCACCATTGTCATCTTTCTGCCGTTCATGCTGATGAGTGGTGTGGCAGGAGAATACTTCAAAGTAATGACCAACTCAATGATCATTACTTTGGCATGTTCCTTTTTTGTTACATGGTTGTTGCTTCCTGTCATCTATTTATTGTTTTCAGGAAATGAGCGAATGAAAATCATAAATAAAAAAGAAAAAACGCATGAAGTAAAAAAACAAAACTGGGTTGGCTGGTTCATTCAAAAACCATATTTGAGTTTTATTTTAATTCTTTTGCTTGCAGTTTCAGCCATTATCATTTTCCCAAGATTGCAAACCGGTTTTTTGCCCGACATGGAAGAAGGTAGCATTGTGTTTGATTATTCCACACCACCCGGAACATCTCTTGAAGAAACAGACCGCATATTAAAACAGGTTGAAAAAATAATTGTAAGCGATCCTGATGTGGAGACCTACTCAAGACGCACAGGAACTCAAATGGGTTTTTATATAACAGAACCGAATACGGGTGATTATTTAATTCAATTAAAAAAAGGCAGGTACGAATCAACCACTGAAGTGATCAATGACCTGCGTCAAAAGATCACAAGCTCACAACCTGCACTGCGCGTGGATTTCGGGCAGGTGATCACAGATATGCTCGGCGACCTGATGGCATCTGTACAACCGGTCGAAATAAAGATCTTTGGTACGGATCAAAATAAATTGCAGGAATTATCGAAACAGGTTGCAGACATTGCATCAACTGTAAACGGCACTGCAGATGTATTCAACGGCATCGTCATTGCGGGTCCGTCGATCAATATTCAACCCAATAATTCCAACCTTGCGCTGTTCGGCATTACGCCATCTGACCTGCAATACCAATTGCAGACTGCACTTGAAGGAAATATTGTCGGGAGTGTTTATGATAAAAATCAACTCAGCGATATCCGTCTTATTTATCCCGGCAGTAAAACATTCGGGATAAACGACATTAACAATCTGCAGATATTTTTACCGAACGGGCAATTGAAACCGATCAATTCACTTGCATCAGTGCAGATCAATTCCGGCGAAGCAGAAATTCAAAGACAGGACATGCAGTCGATGGGCGTGGTAACTGCGCGTCTCGAAAACAGAGATCTTGGAAGTGTGGTAAAAGACATTCAAAAACAGGTTGCATCAAAAATTTCTTTGCCGCAGGGTTATGCGATTGTGTATGGTGGCTCTTATGCCGACCAGCAGCAATCATTCAAAGAATTACTCATCATTCTAATTACTTCAAGCCTGCTTGTTTTTGGTGTCATTTTATTTTTGTTCAAAGATTACCTTGTTGCACTTTCCATTTTATTCATTGCAATGCTTGGCATCGCAGGAAGCTATCTGGCATTGTATTTCACAGGAACAGCACTGAATGTTGGCAGTTATACAGGTTTGATAATGATAGTCGGCATCATTGGTGAAAATGCCATTTTTACCTTTCTGCAATTCAACGAAGTTTACAAGATTTCAAAAAATGTTGATGAAGCCGTGATCTACGCGATCTCAACACGCTTGCGCCCGAAATTAATGACGGCGCTTGGCGCAATTATTGCATTAATGCCCATTGCGCTTGGCATCGGCACAGGAGCCCAATTGCATCAACCATTGGCCATTGCAGTGATAGGTGGTTTTATAATTGCAATACCTTTGCTGTTGATTGTGTTGCCGACATTCATCAGGCTTATTTATAAAAAAAGAAAGTGAGTACATGGTCGAAAATTTTCTTACGAATGAATTACTATGTTGATCCAAATTTTTTATTGAAATGAAAAAGATATTTTTTGTCGTTGCATTTTTTTTCACCGTCAACAGCATGGCGCAAACGCCGCCGCCTGCAGTACAAGCCGCATTTTCAAAAACATATCCTGATGCGAAAATGAAAAAATGGGAAAAGGAAAACGGAAAATATGAGGCCGATTTCATAATAGATGGCGTTCAAACATCGGCTGCATACAATGCTGACGGCACTCTTGAAGAAACAGAATATGCCATTGCAGTAAGCGCTTTGCCTGCATCCATTATTACGCATCTGCAAACCCTGTATAAGAGCACCACCATCAAAGAAGCATCCATCATCAAAAAACCTTCGGGCGAAAAAATGTATGAAGCTGAAATAAATAAAAAAGATCTGCTCTTCGATATGAGCGGAAATTTTCTTGGAGAAGAAAAAAAATAGTCCGCTAAAATAAATCTCAATTCAAACAAAAAAAATTATGAAAAAGATCACAGCAATTGCAATGCTGGTTGCAACAATGACCGCATCAAATAAAACTTTTGCGCAGCCAGGTTATCATTTAACTGACACCTTTCACATACAAAGCAGCGGCGGATGGGATTATATCGCTGCAGATGCAAACTCAAACAGGCTCTACGTTTCACACAGCACACAGGTAAATATTCTTGATAAGAATACAGGCGATTCTCTGGGTGTCATTCCAAATACGACCGGCGTACACGGCATTGCGTTTGTTCATGATCTTGGCAAAGGTTATACAAGCAACGGAAGAATAAATACTGTCACCGTCTTTGATCTGAAGACCGCGAATATCATCACACAAATTTCAACGGGACAAAATCCTGATGCCATTTTTTATGACGATTATTCCAAAAAAATAATCACCTGCAACGGAAGAAGTAAAAGTCTTTCCGTCATCGATCCTTCTACCGATCAGGTCGTTGCAACCATTCCGCTGAGCGGCAAACCCGAAACCGCAGTCAGCGATGGTAAAGGAAAAGTGTTTGTGAACAATGAAGACAAAAGCGAAATAATCGTTGTGGACATTACCAAAGATTCTGTCATCAATAACTGGAGTATTGCGCCCGGCGAATCACCTTCCGGATTAAGCATTGACAGAAATACAAACCGTTTATTTGCCGGCTGCGACAATAAATTAATGATGGTAATTGATGCAACAAACGGCAAAGTTGTAAGCCAGCTTCCGATCGGTGATGGCTGCGATGGCACTGCGTTTGACGCGACTTTGAAATATGCGTACGCTTCCTGCGGCGATGGCACTTTAACTGTAGTGAAAGAGGTTTCCAAAGATGATTTCAAAGTGCTGGAAAATGTAACAACAAAAAAAGGCGCACGCACAATAACTGTTGATGCACAAACGCACAATGTTTATTTACCAACGGCAGATTTTCTTCCTTCAGCAAATGAAAATGAAAGGCCAAAAATGATTCCCGGAACTTTCCAGGTGTTGATGCTGCAAAAGAAATAAGAAAATATTTTTGGTGCCGGCTGCAGCAATGCTATTAAGCATCCTTGCGACGCTCCGTTCATCTTTCTCTTATCCATTGAGCAATGAAACGCAGGCTGCTCAAGCGATTCAACAATTTATGGAAAGCAGGTTACACTACAATTTTATGTTCACTGCAACCATAAAATTCGTTCCGGCCATCGGCGAATAATAATTGTCATTCACCAGTGCGCCGCCATAAATGTATGGGTATGTTGAGCCGTTCGGTTCATACAATGTGTTGAAAATATTATTCACCTGTGCAATGATATTCCATTCTTTAAAAACAAAATGTTTGATGGTATAGATAGCGCGAAAATCCTCGTTAAAAAATCCATTCAAACTTCTTGCTGCATCCTGCGTGTTATCCATGTATTGGTAGCTCACATATTTGCTCAGCAGATCAAATTCAATTTTTTTAACAAGAAAAAAACTGACCGTTGCGCCGCCGATCACCGAAGGCGAAAACGAAATATCTGTGTTGCGATAATTTTGCGCCACCTGTCCGCCATTGTCGTAATCGTCAAAATATTCCGTGAAACTTTGAATTTTATTTTTGCTGAAACTCAGGTTGGCAGAGGCGTTCATCCAATTGTTTATTACAACACCACCTTCCAGTTCAATGCCCGCACGGTAACTGTTTGGCACATTCACGCGCGTGTAATCGCCCACATTATTGAGTTGACCGGTAAGCACCAATTGGTTTACATAAAGCATGTAATAAAGCGTTGCGCCAAAATTGTATTTTCTGTTTTTCTTTGAAATACCTGCTTCAAAATCGTGCAGTGTTTCATACGTTGGTTGCTGCTCAGGGCTTGCCTGGAAATCATCGCGGTCAGGTTCTTTGTGTGCAAGCGCATAACTGAAATACGCATTCCATCCATTTTTAAAATAACTCACACCTGCTTTTGGATTGAGAAAATTAAAATAGCGCGTGATGAATAGATCAGGGTTTCCTTCAAAGCCATCCATTTCATGACGCACATAACGGTATTGCATATCACCAAACACGCTCCAGTATTGGTTTAGCTGCCGCAACCATTTCACATAAAAATTAATATCAGTTTTATAGGCAGGATAATTTGCATAAATATAATTGTTTGGAACGCCGCCATATTGCGCCCATGTCACCTCATCATAATGCTGGCCGTAATATTCGCTCCAGCTTCCGCCATAGGTGATCTCGTCTTTATTCTTTTTGTATTGCAAAGAAAAGATCTGTCCATAAAACCAATTGTTGAGCCATAGCTGCCGTATCAGATCTGTGTTTGCGATCGTATCGCTTCCATTCACAACATTTGGCAATCCGTAAAAAGCATAAGATGTTTCAGAGTTGTCGCCCGCTAAAGTTTCTGCGGCCACGCCGTGGTATTCTTCATAATAACCATAGCCACGTGTAAAAAATGAAGTGATATTCAAAGACAAATGAGGGTTGAAGTATTGATTTAAGAACAATTGAAAATGTTTTTGCCAGTAATTATCCGTTTCATTTGCATAAGGCCCGTTCGGATCTTCTTCGCCTGCCGGATTGTAAGTGCGGTGCGTTGCAAGCGAATCCTGCGGCACGCCATACCATGCCTGGTATGTTTTTTCTTTTCCTGAAATGACATTGAGACGAATGGAAGTTTTTTTGCTGATGTATGCCCCCGATATAAAAAATGATTGCAGGTTAGAAGCAGCACGGTCAATATATCCATCGCTCGTGATCTGGCTCAAACGCGCGTCAATAGTGAAATGATCATCGATCAAACCGCTACCAACTTTGATTGTATTTTTCCATGTGTTGAAAGAACCATAGCTGTTATTTATTTCTGCATAAGATGTGTCAATAAATTCATTCGTGCTTAAATTGATCGTTGCACCAAACGCTCCCGAACCATTTGTAGAAGTGCCAACGCCGCGTTGGATCTGAATAGAATTTACAGATGAAGTAAAATCAGGAAGATCAACAAAATATGTTTGTTCACTTTCGCCATCGTTGTAAGGAATGCCATTGAGTGTAACATTGATGCGTGTTGCATCCGAACCGCGAATGTGCATGTAAGTATAACCAACGCCGTTGCCTGCATCAGAACTTACATAAAGCGAAGGAGTTTGATCTAATAAGAATGGCAGATCCTGACCGAGATTTGTTTTTTCAATTTGTTGTTGAGAAATATTTGTTTTGGTGAAAGGCGCTCTGTCAGCGGCTCTCACAGCTTTTACTTCAAGCGGCTCGAGAAAATAAGAAAGCTCTTCGAGTGAAAAATGCAGATCCATATTTTTATCAGCATCAAATATTTTCTCCGCCGTTTTTCTGCCAACATGCTGCACAACAATTTTGTCTTTTGAATTTTCAGGGATCTGATCAAATTCAAAAAAACCATTTTCATCTGCTGCAATAAAAATTTTTTGAGATGAATTAATTTCTAGAGAAACTGTTGCACCGGGAAGCGCTTTTCCAAGCGTGTCTGTGATAAATCCTTTTACAGAAATTTGTGCATGAACAATAACAGCAAATAATAAAACTGTGATGGTTCCCAAAATTTTTTTCATGTCGTTTGTTTTTAAACGTGTTTAAAAAAATTAATTGAGAACAGGAAATTGCAAAACGGAAGTGCGGAAAAAGTTGAAGCGCCTTCCCTTCGCAGGCATTACCCTGTTCAGGTTCTACGGGTTTGATCTCAGCTTCACGCTTTCGCGCTCAGCACCCCGAGGAAAATTTTTTATTCGAAAAAATATTTGGTGTCAGGCATTTGAAACTCCGATTGAACATCGTTGCGTCGCATTACGTTCATCGTCTGCCTGTCTATTAAACTTCAGTTTCAGTTTTTTATCACCAAAATATATCTTCAAAGAATCAAGTACAAAGATAAAGGGGGAAATTTTATTTTCCCTGTAACCTTTTTTTCGCCCGTTCGTTTCAAAAGAAAAAACCTTTCAATCATGCAAAAAATAATTGTGGCATTCAGCGTGTTGCTGCTTGCTTTTTCCACCGCATCTCAGGCACAGAACATAGTGCAGGATGCCAACGCCGAAGTGAGGACTGTTGGCAGTTTCAACAAAATAAAAGTGTCAAGCGCCATCACATTGTACCTCTCGCAGGGCAGTTCGCAGGCAGTTGCAGTGAGCGCAGGCGACGCGGAGCATACGGCAAAAATAAAAACGGAAGTGACAGACGGTGTGCTGAAAATTTATGTAGAGAACGGCGCGTGGAACGGCTGGAACTGGAGCAACAAACATTTGAAAGCGTATGTAACTTTTACCGACCTGGCAATGCTGGAAGCATCAGGCGCATCGGAAGTGCAGATCGTTGATCCGTCAATTACCGTAAAAGATTTCAGACTGGAAGTTTCCGGCGCAAGCAGCATCAAAGGCGGCAGCATCAAAGGCGATAATTTTGATGTGGAGACAAGTGGCGCTTCTGATGCAAAAGTGAATCTTTCAGGAAATGATCTCAACATCAAACTCAGCGGCGCAAGCGATATAAAAGGCACACTGACCGGCGACAAAATGAATTTTGACCTCACAGGCGCATCTACGGCAGATGTGAATGGCAGCACAAATACCATTGGCATCGTTGCCTCAGGTGCGAGTGATTTTAAGGCCTACGACCTTACTTCAACAAGCTGCAAAGCCGAAGCATCTGGCGCCTCGAATGTAAATATTTCTGTAAGCAAAGACCTTGATGCAAGGGCAAGCGGCGCAAGCGATATACATTACAACGGCGGCGCTGTGATCACCAATCTCGATGTGAGCGGAAGTTCTACAGTGAAGAAAAAAGGATAGCGATCAATTTAAAATGTTTGGCTCGTAAGCTTCAAAGCTGTACTTTTGCAACCCAAATCGCGAAGTAGAGCAGCGGTAGCTCGTCGGGCTCATAACCCGAAGGTCGGAGGTTCGAACCCTTCCTTCGCAACTAAATTCAAGTCCCGCTTTTGGCGGGATTTTTATTTGAAATAATTTTGAGCCGGGCAATTGTGCTGCTATTAAGCATCGTTGCGTCGCACTCTTGTACGTTTGGTAATTCTTTTCAGCTTTATCGAACTTCGCAACTGTCATCAATCAACTATCATCTGTCAACAAAAAATGAAAGCAGGCTTTGTAAATATTTTCGGCAAACCCAACGCAGGCAAAAGCACTTTGCTCAATGCCTTGCTGGGCGAAAAGCTTGCCATTGTCTCATCAAAAGTGCAGACCACAAGGCATCGCATCAAAGGTTTTCTTACAAAGCCAAATGAATATCAAATTATTTTCTCAGACACGCCGGGAATCATCGAGCCAAAATATAAACTGCACGAAAAGATGATGCGCAGTGTAAAAAGTGCGCTTGAAGATGCAGACATAGCAATGCTTTTGGTTGATGTGAAAGATAATATTGCAGAAAGCCATGAAATATTTGCTGCATTAAAATTGAAAGTTCCGGCAATAGTTGTGTTGAATAAAACGGACAGCACACACGCCGACATCGTGCAGGAGGCCGAAACATTTTTTAAAGAACAACCTTATTGCAAAAAAGTAATTCGCATCTCAGCGATCAAAGAATATAATATTGAGCAATTGCTGAAAACGATCATTGATTTATTGCCTGAAGCTGAACCTTTTTATGCAGAAGATGAAATGACCGATCTTCCAACAAAATTTTTTGTCGGCGAATTAATTCGTGAAAAAATTTACGATCTTTTCGGCGATGAGATTCCTTATCACAGCGCCGTAATGATCAATGAATTCAAAGAAAAATCTTCTTTGATAAAAATTCAGGCAGACATTATTGTGCAGCGCGAATCGCAGAAAGCAATTCTTTTAGGGGAAGGCGGAAAAATGATAAAGCAGCTTGGAACACAAGCCAGAATTGACATTGAGAAATTTATTCAACAAAAAGTATTTCTTGAATTGTTCATCAAAGTGCGTCCGAAATGGCGCGACAATGAAAGCCAGTTGAAAGAATACGGATATTTTTAAGTTAAAAATTTAAAGTGAAAAACTAAAAGTGCAATCACTTTTCACTGTTCACTTTTCACCATTCACTTTTTTATTATGGGTTTTACAGTAGCAATAGTTGGCCGCCCGAATGTGGGCAAAAGCACTTTCTTCAACCGCATGCTGGAAGAACGCAAAGCGATTGTGGATGATATCAGCGGCGTAACACGCGATCGCCAATACGGCGAAACAAACTGGAATGGAAAAAATTTCAACGTGATCGACACGGGCGGTTTTGTTCCCGACAGTGATGACATGTTTGAAACAGAGATCCGCAAACAGGTAAAGATCGCAATTGAAGAAGCTGATGCAATCGTGTTCATGGTTGATGCTGCAGTCGGCGTAACAGAGCTTGATGAAAGCATGGCTGCATTGCTTCGCAGAACGACGAAACCCGTTTTTTTAACTGTGAATAAAGTTGACAACAACAAACGCCTGCTCGAAGCTTCAGAATTTTACAGTTTGGGCGTAGAAAAAATATTTTTCCTCAGCAGCATGAGCGGAAGCGGTACCGGCGAATTGCTTGATGCAATTGCAGCATTGATTCCCGCAGAAGAAGAAATTGAAAAGACCGCTTTACCAAAATTTGCCATCATCGGGCAACCAAACGTAGGCAAATCATCTTTGCTGAATGCGCTGACAGGGCAGGAAAGAACCATTGTGAGCGAAATTGCGGGAACAACGCGCGATACCATTCACACACATTATAAATTATTTCAGAAAGAATTTATTTTGATCGACACTGCAGGCATCCGCAAAAAAAATAAAGAGAAAGATGACCTTGAATTTTATTCTATCATCCGCGCGATCAAAGCAATGGATGAAGCAGATGTTTGCCTTTTAGTAATTGATGCTGTGAACGGGATCACGTCGCAGGATGTAAGCATCTTTTCTCTCGCAGCGCGCAAAGGCAAAGGCATTGTAGTGCTGGTGAATAAATGGGACCTTGTAGAAAAAGCAACAAATACTTCGCGCGATTATGAAGCGAATCTGAAAAAGAAACTTGCACCATTCACAGATGTCCCTGTACTTTTTATTTCTGCGAAAGAAAAAACAAGGATCTTTAAAGGCATGGAAATGGCGCTTGAAGTGTATGATAATAAACAACGCAAGATCCCCACTTCAAAACTGAATGATATAATGCTGAAAGCTGTAGAAGCTTACCACGCACCGGTTGTACGCGGGCATCCGATAAAAATAAAATTCATTACGCAGTTGCCGACGCATGTACCGTCATTCGCATTTTTCTGCAATTTTCCTGATGATGTGAAAACGCCTTACAGGAATTATCTCGAAAACCAGCTGCGCACAAATTTTAATTTTACAGGTGTTCCCGTACGTATATTTTTCAGGAAAAAATAATTTTGTAAAATTGCTTTTTAAAAAATTCATTTAATAAAAAATAGATGAAAAAAATATTTTCGATATTAATTGTCACATCTTTTTTTGCAGCATGTTCAGGCAATGAAAATTCTGCCGCTTCAGTTTCTGCAACGGATTCAGCAAAAAGTATGATTGACAGTGCAACCAACACAATAAAAGTTGCAGCTGACACAACAAAAACAACTGATTCAATAAAGGGCAAATAAAAAATGCTGTTTTAAAAATAAAAGCCGCATAAAAATCATGCGGCTTTTTTGTTGTATTTTATTTGAAATGAATGCTACTTGTATTCGCCAAAAATATTTCGCAGCGTATCTGCAATTTCACCAAGTGTGCAATAATTTTCCACCGCTTCAATTACATGCGGCATTAAATTATTTCCATCCTTCGCAGCAGCAGAAATATTTTTCAAACAAAGTTTTACTTTGTCATTGTCCCTTTTACTTTTCAGCCTGTTCAGTTTTTCAATTTGTAATTGCCTGATACTGTCATCAATGCGGAATGCAGATGGAGAGCGGCTTTCATCAGTTTCGAATTTATTCACACCAACAATTGTCTTTTCTCCTGTTTCAATTTTTTGCTGGTATTCATAAGCGCTTTTTGCAATTTCATTTTGCATAAAATCGTTTTCTATTGCATTCACACTTCCGCCCATTGCATCAATTTTTTCAATGAGCTCCTTTGCTTTTTGTTCCACTTCATTTGTCAGCGATTCAATAAAATAACTTCCTGCGAGCGGATCAACAGTGTCGGCTGCACCGCTTTCAAATGCAACGATCTGTTGTGTGCGCAAAGCAATACGTGCAGCTTCTTCCGTTGGCAAACTCAACGCTTCATCATAGCCGTTCGTATGTAAACTTTGCGTGCCGCCAAGAACGGCTGCGAGTGTTTGCACCGTTACTCTTGCAATGTTATTCAAAGGTTGTTGTGCAGTTAAAGTGCTGCCACCTGTTTGCGAATGAAAACGAAGCATCATTGCTTTTTCATCTGTTGCGCCAAGCTCTTTCATCATGTTTGCCCAAAGCCTTCTTGCCGCCCGGAATTTTGCAACCTCTTCAAATAAATTATTGTGTGAGTTAAAAAAGAAGGACAATCTTTTACCAAAGACGTTTATGTTCAAACCCTTGTCCAATGCGGCTTTCACATACGCTTTGCCATTGCTTAATGTAAAAGCAATTTCCTGCACGGCCGTACTTCCTGCTTCGCGGATATGATAACCGGAGATGGAGATCGTATTCCATTTCGGCAATTCTTTTGCACACCATTCAAAGATGTCTGTGATGATGCGCATGCTCGGTTTCGGCGGATAAATATATGTGCCGCGTGCTGCGTATTCTTTTAAAATATCATTCTGAATGGTGCCTGTTATTTTTTTCAGATCAGCACCCTGCTTTTTTGCAAGTGCAACATAAAATGCGAGCAAAATAAATCCTGTTGCATTGATGGTCATCGACGTGGAAATATTTTCCAGTTTTATATTGTCGAATAATATTTCAATGTCTTCCAGACTGTCAATAGCAACGCCAACTTTGCCAACTTCACCTTCTGCCAGATCATGATCGCTGTCGTAACCAATCTGTGTGGGCAGATCAAATGCAACACTCAATCCCATTACGCCTTGTGACAATAAATAATGATAGCGCTTGTTGCTTTCTTCTGCTGTGCTGAAACCTGCGTACTGCCGCATGGTCCACATTTTGCCGCGATACATGTCCGGTTGCACGCCGCGTGTGAAAGGGAATTCACCCGGCAATTCATCCGGCAGATGGAAGTCTTTTGATGAAGCGGAATAAATTTCTTTTATTTCAATTCCACTGTCGGTATATATTTTTTTTTCGGGCATCGCAATATTTTATTAACAGATCACTCAAAGTATTTTTTTTGCTTCATTGCTCACTACATTGCTTACAATTTCGTGCAATGCACCTTTTTTATCGTTCATTGAAAAATCTACAAGTTGTTTGTTAAGGTCGAGCCCCGTTGCATTTGCGGGCAAAGTATTTGCGATCTGGTTAATGGCAAGCAGATTTTGTTCTTTCAGATTTTTCACCGCATTCCATGCATCGGTGCTGACATAAACCTGTTGCGAAATATTGTAATCAAATTCCTGACGAATATTTTGTGTGAGCAGCAATTGCATTTCACGTGCAGTCATTCCGGCAACGCTGATGCGCGTAATGAGATTCGGTAAAGCAATCCTTTCAACAAGCAAAGTCAGGCGCTCGTATGCCTGCAACTGCATCATTTTTGTAGGCGCATCAGAAGCAACAAGCGGTGCGTTGACATCTCTTTTTACAGTGCCCCAAACAACGGCGATCAGCCCTATGACCAAAATAATAATTACGCCAAGCAAAAGTTCGTTGGTTCTCATATTGCGGTTTTGTGCAAAAATAGTGCATGATCGATCAGTTATGAATTATGAATGATGCAAGCCTGAAGTTTGGAATTGCTCAATGGTAAAGAGAAAGATGAACGGAGCGTCGCAAGTAAAGCCCGATGCGTATTCGATTGCCGGTCTCAAAAAAATTTTCTTCAAAAAAAATTCTTTCCGCAAAGCGAAACAGCAGGTTTTCAGTAATTATTTTTTGTGAAGTATTTTTGTAAAAAATTTGATGATGGAAACCGTAACGGCAAATCCTGTAACATTTTCTGCAAGCGCAGTGAATGAAATAAAAAGATTGATGAATGAGGCTGGTTTTGATGTGTCAAAAAAATTGCGTGTGGGCGTGAAAGGCGGCGGCTGCAGCGGAATGACATACGTTTTGGGTTTTGATGAAATGACGGAAAAAGATGAATTGTTTGAAATTGAAAATATTCCCTGCATCATGGACAAGAGCCATGAGATGTATGTTTACGGAATGATGATCGACTGGCAGGGCGGCCTGAACAGCCGTGGATTTACTTTTAATAATCCAAACGCATCAAGCACTTGCGGATGCGGGACTTCGTTTGCGGTGTAACTTTTTTTGTTTTGGTGTTCTTGGTTTTATTGTTCTCCCTGATACTGCGTTTTTTTTATTTTTTATTGCAATGATATTTTAATGTCAAGCCCTGCACTTGTATTGGTCACCGGCGCTGAAGTGGAAATATATGGTATGATGCGTTGCTGGTTGAAATAGAGTTTAAGATCTACGCGCTTGTTCAATACATAATCTACATTGGGCTGTATGGTTATCACTTTCTGTCCGCCGGTGCTGTAAGCATTTGCCTGGTCAAGTGTACTGTTGCTTTGCGTGTCATTTTGCACACCGAAATTTAATCCTATTTTCAGATCATTTCCTTTTGCATCCAATTTTTTAAATCCGGGAATCCTGAAAGGTGGCTTCACACCTTTTTTGCGAATGCTGCCGCCCAGCATCCATCCGGTACTTGTGACCTCACTGAGCTGATAAGTAAGAAGGCTTAAACTCAACTGCCGGCTTTTTTTATAAGAAAAATTAAGATTGGTCTGGTTTAATGTGGTGACATCAATTCCGATGAGCGGACTGAATTCTTCCTGTATGGTAATATTTGGAACAAGATAATATGGTACAAAATTACCCGAAGTTGAATCCCTGAAACCGGGCGTGCTCAAATGAAAAGGATCAAGGTAAAGAAGCGAACTGCTGAAACTGTTCATGCTTAGTGTAGCATCATACGCATGTGTGATGGTGATGCGCGAAAAGATCTTTGCCAATGCAGGAATATCTGTTAATCCTGTAAAGGTCAAACGCCAGTTTGGAAGCGGCTTATATCCGCTGAAAGGATCTGTATTGATGCTTGGGTTTGTTTCTTTTACAAGCGGAATAGTATTCGGATCTTTACTTGTGTATGCAGCCAGAAAAGCAGGTATGAGCACATCCTGCGCATAACGGCCGTAACCGGTCGGGAAACCATCGGATGTATATTTCATGTTTGCCGGAAACGCAAGCCAGTATCCATTTGTTTGAGCCAACCTGTTCGCGATAACAATACGATTATTTTCAAAGTTGATAAAAGTTTGCGAGATCAGGTTTGGATTATATGGTCCGAATAAAGTTTTATAACTGATGTATGAAACACTGAAACCACCCATTACCTGCGGACTGAGGTGTTGAAAATCGTTGCCTGTTCCTGTAGTGTCTTTAAACAACTCGGTATAATCTTTTTGAAAAGATTTGGTGAGATTAAGATCAATGGTAAGATTTCTCACGGGCATCAATTGCGCGGAAAGCGTTAATTGTTGCGTAAGGTTTTGCTCATAAAACAAATTGAATGTAGAATCATTTGTTATCAGTCCCTGTTTCGCTTTTGCATTAAGCCACGACGTGTCAGGCTGCTTGCCAAGTACATAAGATAATCCCGGTTCCATACTGTTCCAGTCTTGCCCGAGGAATTTCGTGCTGTCCATATATCCCGGTATGCGGCTGTTATAGGTCGAAGTATAATTGACTGATGCACGTTTGACCATCGTGAGCAATTGAAGGCCGGCTCTTTCTGCACCGCTCATTTCTGTTGGCTTATTGAAATTAGCTTTCCTGTCTGCAGCACGCGCATTTCTTTTTCGCAACCGCCATTTTCGCAAAGCGTTTCTTTTTGCAAAACCTGTAAGACCTTTGATCACACTGTCTCTTGGCGGTATATTTCCGAGGCTGTCGCTTTCAGCAGTCGGTGATGCAGCAGCTTTATTTTTGGGTGTGTTTGCCGCGTTCAATAATTTTGATTTGCTGTATAAACGCGTAAAATCAAATTCACTGTTCAGTCCATTTTGCTGACTGTTCTCAAGTGTATTACCAAAACTTAATGCGAGCAGGCTTGCGCCGATCCATGTATAAGATGTGGTATAATTGTACCGCGCAGTGATCCAGTCAGTAGCCGGCAATTTATTTAGAGGTGCATTATAACTGAATGTTGCAGTCTGTTGATACAAGGTATTCCTGCCTCCTTTTTCAAAATTGCTTAGCACGGTATCTTTCTTTGCCTGCGTATTCAGCAAACCTGCAGGTTCATCAATGCGCGAAGAGTTTGTTGCAGTAAAATCAAAATTTATGCTGTGTGTAAGATCCCATCGAAGGTTATAATATCTGTCCCATGTAAAAAATTTATCGTAAGTTGTATCAACCTGTTCCACCGTATTGTTATACGTATTTATGATGCGCGGCACATAAATACCGAATTGCCTGTTAATGACCGTTCTGAAACCAATCAGCGACGGTGTAAGATTTACATTAAAATCCCTGATCAGTGCAAACCATGGGCTTTTATTTCGTATGGCTTTTTTAAATGGTGTTTTATATTTTTCAATGCCATTAAAAGTATAGCCAAAACCACCCTGGTATTTTTTTATATTATTTTCAATTATCTGCGGATTCGATTGATCTATTTGCGTGAATGAATAACTGAAATCAAAATTGCTCAGGCTCCATAGTTTTGGTTTTTTGCCCGGCTTAGCAAATTTTACATTGGTAAAATTGATGGTCTTTATTGTTGTTCGGTCGAGTGCTGTGTTCCTTATGGAGTCTTGTATTGCCTTTGTGGCCGCAGTCGCAATTTTATAATTGTACAATACATCCTGATCATAAGGATCATAATGGGGAGTGAGCACAGTATTATTAATACTGGCATATACAGGAATTGTGAAACCTGCTTTTTTGGGAAATAATTTTCCTGCATCGATTGTAGCTGCAGCGTCAAACTGCGCCATATCAGTCAATGCACGCTGGCTGATGTCCTGTTGTATTGTACCAAATCCATAAGTATAGGTATTTGCAGAAAGTGACAACGAACCAAGGTCTGCCAATTGCATGGTCACTTTTCCCAAAGCAGCCCAGCCACCCTGTTCATTGATCTGTGACAACCGAAGTTCATCCACCCATACATTTGTGCTCAACGTTACACCACTTGCATTTTGTATTGAAATGAGAACACCTGTTACCTGAGCCAGGTTGGGATCACCAAATACAGAAAATATTTTATTCCCGATCGTTTGACTGTAAAGGGATGAAAAAGACGCGCCGGCACTGTTTCGCTGAAGTTTCAAAGAGACCAATTGCTGCAATTCAAAGTCGAGGTTGTTATTTTCCGGCCATACTTCTTCGGGCGTTGCGGAAGGATTGGCCGGAGTAACGGTCAGCGGAACTCTTATCTCATAATAATTACTCAAAAAATCTGAACCAAGCCTTACAACAGCTACCATCTGGCTATCTAATACAGGTCTTTGGCCGGGCACAGATTCAGCATGTATGAACATGGACATTTCTCCATACTGCCGCAAATCAAGCGTAAATGTTTTAAAGACGCCGCGCGAATCACCTGCTGCAAGATTAGTAAGTGTCAAACTCATCGATTGCTCATTTTGCAACAGATTGACACCATTGTTACTTAAATATTGCACGCGTTCAATGCCAGGTGGTATTTGGTATGGAATTGGCAGCCTTGCGCTGTTTGCCTCCACATTTACGGCAGAAACATTTAAGACGGTATTGCTGTTTACTGGCAATGGAGTGTAAATGCCCGTAGTATCAAGCTCATAATTAAAAGTGCGCCATGAATTCCTGACCAAATTAAATGTTGCAAAACGAAGCACTACTGAATCCTGAAAACCCGTCATGTACATTCGCATATACCTAATCGATTGAAAATCGCTGAGATTGCCCACATTGCTGCTGTAAGAATTAATCGGCACTCTGAAAAGATACCAGTTTTCAGTTGTTGATGCGCCATCTACAAGATTTGGATGCACAACCTGCTTTTGTACAACGAATGGAGAAGTTTCTGCAGGGTTCAGATCGACCTCATATTCATAATATTGTTCTGTTTGGTTAAGTACATTATCGTTATCAAGGTCTTCAACATCAGGATACAAAGTTTCTGCAGGAGAAAGCACAGATGTGGTTGAAACCACAGGAGAATTGCCATCCGGATTATTATAATTCTTATACCTTCCTAAAATACCCGTTCCAGCTGCATCATAGCTTGGATCGCGATACCAAACATAATCGTCGTTTGACGGATCGGTAAAAACTCTTCTGTATATGGCTGAAGTAACTCCAAAATTTGTTGCTATACTCGCAAGGTATTGGCTTTGTTTTCTTCTTTCAGAATTATCATTCATACCATCAAACCCAACGTCTTGATAAGGACGGTCATTGGGATCATTGCTGAATGCATTGACTATTGATATTGGGTTTATTGGAACCGTGCCCCAAACACTACTCGTGCTGTCCACTGCAGAAGGCTGGTCAGGTGCATTCATCCCATTTTCATAAAACCTTCTTCCGTCTTTTAATACATCCTCGCTTACACTTCCAAGATCGATAAATAATTTTCCGCCAGTACTCGTCGGATCTTTTATAAACGGATCCTGCACCCAGAATTCCATGTACTGGATATTGTCCGTTACAAAATCTGTTTCACTCAGGCTTCTCATAATACCGCCCCACCTTTTGGGGGCATTGCTTAAAATGCCATTGGCATTCAGGTCTGCAGTTCCTGATACAAAATTGTAAGGCCCCGGTTGGTTAGGATAATAAGCAACATCGAAAGTAGTAAGCAATGCATCAGTAATATCAGTTGTTTCCTGTGGAAACAATTCATTCGTGTAAACAGCTCTCACACGCGGATCACTTAAGGCCTGCAGGTTGCTGGCCAAAGGGTTGGAGGCGTTAGTAGGATCTTGCAAAGTCGGGTCAATGTTATACCAGGCCATTTTTGCGCGATTATATCCGTAAGGCAGTGAATTGTTATCCTGCGATTCAGGGAATGAGCTTGGTGTCGATGCCAATATCCATGCAACAAACGGGAACCGAAGATCCAGACTGGTGGTAGATCCTTCAAAGTCATCAATATAGATCAGTCCTTCAGAACCTGATCCGATCTGCGGCGGATGGCCGGGTTTTAAAACTGCTCCTTCGCCATAAGCAGTGATATGGCTGGGTGTTGTGGTATTGTAAAAGGGCAGTGTATTCAATATTCGCGTCAATGCCGGGAAATCGGAATTATAATTAAAATCAACTCCATACATGGTATTATCAATCGGATCTTCACCGTAATTCACTTTCGTGAAAAATGGCAGTTCCTTCAATCTTTCAAGTGTAGCACCAACGGTAAATTTTTTGCTGGCAAGATAATCAAGGCGAACACCGATAAAGCTTCTATTTTGAATACCATAAGTGGCGTTATTCTCAAATTGAACATTTACAGGCACTCCGGAATTAAGGATTGCCTGATTGAGTATTGATATTGTACCAAGGTTATAGTCAATTACATAATCCACATTTTCTGTTAATGTCTGCCCTCCTGCAGTCACAATTACAGAACCAGGCGGAATATTGAAAGCGCCAAGCGAAATATTACTGCTCGAAGTTCCCTGCAGAGTTCCCGTGACGACAAAACGGTCAAGATTGGCATAATTATTTTGGGCGACAGCCTGCAAAGAATCATAAAGCTGGTAAAAGACATATTGGTCTTTAAGCGATTGCGGTTGCCCTGCAAAGGCCAATGTATCAAGGTCGTGTCCAAAGGGTTCAAGTTCAGGAAAGATGATCTTCCCCTGCTGTGCTAAAACTGTAAAGCCATTTACAAAATCCCACTGTCCGTCAGGTTGTGGATCATTTTGATTATTGAGGCGGTCCAGATTAAGTATGGACAAAAGTGTCTTTCCTGAAACATTGGGCGCGCTCTGCGGTAAATAAATATTGTTACCGCCGGCAGGCTGTTGATAAAATACATTCAAATTAAAACCTTGTTGTTGAATGCCTGATAAGTTGAGCGAATAAACGTTTTTCATCATCAAATGCCAAATGGGCAATGTAACGTTTGCTGATGTCGCTTTCAATAATTTCAGAAATAATACTTTTTGCACAGCCTGCCCCTGAAGGGTATCAAGCGGTACATCTTCTGCAAATTCACCCACCTGATAAATTCTTCCGTTATAACTATATTGATAAGCAACAGCAAGTACATCATTTGGCTGCAATTGCTGATTCAATGAAATAAACCCTGCCTGCGGATTGTAATAATATTCGCTTGAATCCATTTCGCGTGCATAAGTAATTTCATAGTCATTCACAGGTGTCAATCCTTTGGAGATCATCAGGCTGTTCGTCAATGCAGGATTGCGGTTGTTCGGGTCACCTGTAAGAAAAGAGTATAAAGTATTATCGCCATTATCCGGCAGCGGATTTATAGCCAATCCAATATTGGTAGGGTTGTAAGGTTTGCTTTCGCCCAGATCCATGTAACCTGCAACCTGCCTTGCATTGGTTGTAACGCCCGTCCTGTTGGTCACCCATACTTCCAAACGCAGTATCTGCACCTGTGTATTGACAACAGGCAGATTTTGCATGGTGGACTTAAAGTTATTTACGAAATATTGCCCAAAAAGAAAGTCTCGGTTAGCATCATAAGCATCCATTTTCATGTTGATGCTTTGCGATACGCCGCCGCCCTGCAAAGTGAGCGACTGCGTTTGTGAGCGCTGTTCTGCCAATGTGGTTGTAACAAACAATTTCCCAAACTGCAATTGTGTGGAGATACCAAACAGGCTTTGCACACTTGCCATAAGTGTGCTTTTAGTCTGAAAAGAAATATTTCCGGCCTGAACAGATTTCAGTATCTCATCATCCTTGCCTTTATAATCGAGTTTCAATTGGTTTTGAAAATCAAAATTGGCGAGCGTATTATAATTGATCGGCAGTTTTAATTTATCGCCGATATTGGCAATTACATTGAGGTCTGCATTTTCATTAAAATCAAAACCTCCCGTTTTTCTGGCGGCTTCAGGCAATGTCGGGTTATCAATATTCTGTCCCTGGTAGCCCATTGTCAGGTCAACCGTTCCTTGCGGTTTTATCTGAACTTTCAATCCGTTCGGGCTTACCCCAAAGATTCTGTCAAATAAACTTTTATAGATCTGCATCGGCGGCCTTATCACTTGCCGGTTAAGCATGTCAAGGGTTTCAGAGCGCTGGTTGAAATAATCATCTTCCTGCTGCTGCCCTTCCAGCGACCAGAATTCATCAAATGTGAGGTAGGTGGGTTTGCGGTAATAAGTGTCTCCTACTTTTTCAATGATATAATACTCATTGGTGGCAGGGTCGTATTCAATATCCTGTTTGATAAAAGAAGAATCGCTTAGATAAAAAGGATTGTTTTGCGGTGAGGATATCGGATCGCCATAGCGGTCTTGCAAAGGATAATGAAGTGAATCATTATTATTTTGCTGGGCAAGCGAAAAGCAGCCGCACAGCAATAGTATTGCGGTGAATATGCCACTCCGGATAATGCCTGAATTAAAAGTCAATTTCTGTTGCCGCTGTTTAAGTAGAAATTTTCTCTATAAGCTCATAAATTTTTAAGTGCCGATTTTATTATATCCTCAAGTGGGGGGCTTTCTTTGTCAGAAGATTGCAATGCCTTCTTTAACGCTGCTTCGGCTGCCGATCTTCCTATTCCCAAAGACACTAAAGCATTTAACGCATCCTGCTCCGTGGTATTGTGAAAATTATGTAATGAAGGCAAAGTTTCCGGAGATTGTTTGCCCAATTTATCCCGCAATTCCAAAATCAGCCTTTCAGCTGTTTTCCGGCCAATACCTTTTACTGCTTCAAGCTGTTTCGCATTTCCCTGAACAATCGCCTTTACAATTTCATCAGGCCTCATGCCGCTGAGCATCATTCGCGCGGTAGAAGCCCCAACGCCTGAAACACTGATCAATTGCAGGAACAGTTCTTTTTCACCCAATTCAAAAAAACCAAACAATGTTTGGGCATTTTCTGTGATGTGCAGGTAAGTAAAAAGTTGTCCGTTTTCTTTAGCGCTGATGGCAGAATAAGTGTGCAGGCTTATCTGCAATTCATAACCAACGCCATTTACATCAACAACAACCTGTGCGGGTGTTTTACGAACATAATTTCCTCTTACAAAAGCTATCATAATTACAGGAAATCAAAAATATGGTTTTCATTGAAATATTGTTATTTATTTTGAGATATTTCATTTTTTCTAAAATATTATTTCACCCGATTTTTTTTGCACCCTTTTTTAATTTTTGTTGAATACTTTTACAAATCCTAATCACTTACTCATGAATAAAATAAATGCTTCCATTACAGCCGTTGGAGGTTACGTTCCCGACTATGTGCTTACCAACAAGGAATTGGAGACAATGGTGGATACCAATGACGAATGGATACGCACGCGCACAGGCATTTCTGAAAGAAGGATTTTGAAAGGTGAAGGCAAAGCTGCGAGCGATATGGCTGTGCCTGCTGTTGAGCAGATATTAAAAAAGAAGAATATTGACCCCAAAGAAATTGACTGCATCATTTGTGCAACAGTAACGCCCGACATGGTTTTCCCCGCAACGGCAAATATCATCGGTGATAAAACAGGTGCAGTGAATGCTTTCGGTTTTGACCTCAATGCTGCATGCAGCGGCTTCTTATACGGGCTTACAACAGGTGCAAGTTTTATCGAAAGCGGCCGTTATAAAAAAGTAATTGTTGTGGGCACTGATAAAATGAGCGCGATCATTGATTATACTGACCGCAACACTTGTGTGATATTCGGCGACGGAGCGGGAGCCGTTTTACTGGAACCTTCAGAAGACGAGACAGGTGTGCTGGACAGCGTTTTAAAAAGTGATGGCAGCGGTGCTGCTTTTCTGCACATGAAAGCGGGCGGTTCTTTGAAACCGGCAAGCATTGAGACAGTGACTGCACGCGAGCATTATGCTTACCAGGAAGGCAAAACAGTTTTCAAATTTGCAGTTGTGGGCATGGCAGATGTAAGCGCCGAAATAATGGAACGCAATCATTTAAAGCCAGAAGATATTGCATGGTTGGTTCCACACCAGGCAAACCTGCGCATTATTGACGCTACCGCTGCAAGAATGGGCTTGCCCAAAGAAAAAGTAATGATCAACATACAGAAATACGGCAACACTACTGCAGGAACCATTCCCTTGTGCTTATGGGAATGGGAAAAGCAATTGCACAAAGGAGACAATATAGTGCTTGCTGCATTTGGCGGCGGTTTTACCTGGGGAGCCACTTTGATAAAATGGAGTTATGACACACCATAAGAATCATTCATCAGGAAAAAATAAATGAAGCAAAAGCGCTCATCCTCTTTCAAAAAGCTTCGTATACTGCAACTCGCTGCAGTTATTTTCTTTACTGTTTCAGGCGGGCCTTACGGCATTGAGCCTTTGCTTTCTTATGCCGGAAAAAATGCTTCTTTGCTCATATTGCTCATCACACCTTTTTTGTGGGATGTGCCAACCATTTTCACCGTACTTGAATTGAACGGCATGATGCCCGTTGAAGGCGGTTATTATCAATGGGTGAAACGCGCATTGGGAATCAAGTGGGCATTTTATGAAGGTTGGTGGACATGGCTGTATACTTTTGTTGACCTTGCCATCTATCCTGTTTTATTTGTTGAATATGCATCTTTCTTTTTTCCGCAGATCGCTGCATATAAAATTCCATTGTGCCTGCTGATCATCTGGACAAGCGCTGCATTGAATATCCTGGGCATTGTTCCGGTTGGAAAAATATCTACCGTGCTCGGCGTAATTGTGATCATACCGTTTCTCATTCTTTTTGCCATCATTTTCATACATCATCCCGATGCGGTCACTGTGCCGCAACTTTCATTTAAAGGCGTTGGTTTTTCTTCTTTGGGAATGGGCCTTTATACCGTGATGTGGAATTTTTTCGGCTGGGACAATGCGACAACTTATGCTGGCGAAGTGGATAAACCTGTAAGATCTTACATGGTCGCGATGAGCATTTCATTCATTCTCGTGTTCATCATGTATCAAATTGCTGTTTATACTGCACAGCAATCAGGCATTGATTTTAAAGTATTGAGTAATGAAGGATTTCCCGCGCTCGGTGTTTTGCTTGGCGGAAAATGGATGGGCGCAATGCTTGCCGTTGGTGGCATGGCAAGTGCATTGGGATTGTTTTCTGCCGTACTGCTTTCTGTTTCGCGTGTGCCGCAGGTAATGGCAAGCGATCAGCTGATATCTGCAAGGCTTCACACACTTCATCCCAAATTCAAAACACCTTATATCTCTATTATTATTTGTTCGCTTGTGGTAAGCGCAATGATCGTGTGGACATTTACCGATCTTCTGATCATGGATGTAACGCTTTACGGCGCAGGATTATTTTTAGAATTCATCAGCCTGATCGCTTTGCGCATACATGCGCCCAATGCGCGCCGCCCGTATAAGATCCCGCTGAACATTGCAGGGCTTTGTGTAATGATATCTTTGTCTGTAGCTACTTATGCCATCGGATTAACGGGCGCGTTCCTTCAATCGGAAAAAACATTGATCCCTGCAATATTTGCTTTGTGCGCATTGTGCACTGCAGAGATTGCATGGCGACTGATCATCCGGAAAAAGCCGCATATTGCTTTACAAAAATTCAATGTTTCAGAATTCCTGCCGGAAAATGAAGAATAAGTTTAAAGATCATCGCATTCAAATATCGCAGCAGGTATTTCATTGCATGGCCTGCGGCAATAAAGAAACTGTGTAATACCTGCGCAGGCAGGAATGAAGGGAAAAACTGTGGCAATGGAATCACCTCTAAGCAGTCCCGAACTCGTTAAATGCAGTTCTGATGGAATAATAAGAAGCAAATAACGCCTTACAAGCAGTTCAGAAGGAGCTATAAGATGAAAAGATGTACTTGCAGTCAGCTAACAAGGAGTTACAAGGAGCAAATAACTGCCTGTAAAGAGCTAAGAGGGAGCTACAGCCCGCTGATAACGCCTTATAAGCAGTTCAGATGGAGCTATAAGGCGTAAATATCTTCTTAAAGGCAGCGAATGAAAGATTGCAAAAAGCAACCAATCCGGTTTTACAACCCATCATCTTTTATCCAATCCTTTTATCTGCACAAGATTCGTTCCGTCCGTTGCATAGATGCCATTGGATGTTTCCCAATAATTGGCCTCATTCATTTTGATCACTTTTGCAAAACTTGCAGGAATATTATTGGTCGTATTCATGATAAGACTTCCGTCAGACAACATACAGGAGCGCACATTCGATTTTGGATTGTATGGAATATTTGCAATGAGTTTTTTTGCTGCAAGATCGATTTTGTAAACCCTGTCATTCGCAATGCCTGTAAGGATATTTCCATTGATATAAATTTTGCCATAATCTGCAAAACCGAAATTCAAACTGTCGGCCATTGTGTTGTTGATGCTGTTGTAAAAATAAAGTTTTGCAGTGCCGCCATAATAATTGTCTGTAGATAAAATGACCAACTGGTTCCATGCTGCAAGCCCTGCGCAGGACAAGCCTTTTATCTTATTGAAATCATATCCATACATTGTTTTTTTCACCGGGTCATACACGGCAATGCTGCATGTTTTGCCGATGCGTATCACATCTCCTGCGCCAACAATATTTCCTTTGAAATCTTTTACCAATAATTCAAGATGATGAAAACCTGCGGGTGTCTGGCTTTTAAAATAGCCGATCAGGCGCGGGTTTGAAGTGCCGCTCGCTTCCACCTTATTGCCATTGATGAAACGGTTGAGTGTCCATGGCTTATCCCTGTTCCATTTAAATAATGCGCCGGAAGGATAATTGCCGAAATACAGCGTGCTATCTGTATCCTGCAGAACGGAATAAATATTGAAAGATGTCTTTCCCAATAAGGTTGACTTGCCTGTCGGAATATTATAGCAATAATAATTGCCATAATAATCGCCGCAGTAATAAATATTCTCCGGATCATTTTTAAAACTGAAAACAGCCCTTATCGCATTCTTTAAATTCTCCGTGGGAATATGCACATCAGTATAAGGCGCACCGTTGACAGAAAAAGATAGGGTGCTTGACACATCATCATAATTTGATTTTACCGTTGTAGGAAGATTACCGTTATTCACTTCAGGCAAAGTCATATCATCACCTTCTTTGCCTGTGAATTTTATTGCAGTGCCATGCACCAGTTTCCATGTGCCCGATAAAGTGTCTGAATTAAATGAAAGATAAACGCCATCTTTTTTTGAGACCAATCCCATCCTTGTATTGTTTGGGATCTTGAACAACATTTTTTTTGTGCTGTCCGATTTTTTCATTGCCCACAACTGGATGGAATTGCGCTGCCCGGTTTGTGCGTAGATATAATCTGCGTCTCCTGCGATGCTGAGTGTATAATCATTTGCAGCATCAATGCAGGGATAGGAGATCATTTTCCCTGTTACGGTATTGTACTCGCTCACATAGGGATCTCCGCTGCTTCCTCCGAAATACATATTATTGTCGCTTCCCAATGCAATGCAGTAAGCAAGTGTGTTGCCGTCTTTAAAACCATTTCCCAAATTCTTATAATAAATGCTGTCTTTCAAATTGAATTGATAGATCTTTCTGTTGTTGGTATTCAGGCCAAGATAAAAAAAGCCTTTGCTGTCAAATGCCATCGACCACAAAGCCGAAGTGGAAGAGCCCGTGCCTTTCAGTTCTTTGTAAGTAACTGCTTTGGTGTTGAGGTCGATCCTTACCAATGTCATTGGCAAGCCTCTGCCATCGGGTGCATATTTATTTATAAAACCAAATGCATAAATATGTCCGTTCCTTGTAGTCCCATACGTGGTAAAAGGCATGTACGTATTGGTAAAAGCCAATGCATTTTTCAGCGTGTCGATGGTGAAGGTCTGCGCTTCTGTTTTAAGGACGACAAGAAGTAAAATAGAAAAGATCGTTTTTTTCATGATTCAAATATCAACTGCAATGGACAAGATAACAAGCGATTTGTTTAATATTTTATTCAGCATATTTTACAGATCATTTTCATAAAAAACCTTTCGCATCATTTTGTTTTACTTTGCAGCATGATCATTCAAAAAGCGGTGTACGTTATTTCAAGCCCTTCGTTTGACAAAGCGCCGAAGCCTGACAGGCCTGAGTTTGCGTTTATCGGAAGAAGCAATGTGGGCAAATCTTCGCTCATCAATATGCTTTGCAATATTCATAATCTTGCAAAGACCTCTGCATCGCCGGGAAAAACGCAACTGATCAATCACTTTGCCATTGAGAGTTCTGACAAACCGAAATCGCCGAGAAAGGGTTGGTATTTGGTTGATTTGCCCGGTTATGGTTACGCAAAAATTTCTCAATCAGACAGAAGAAGATGGGAACAGATGATCGAAAATTATTTGAGAAAAAGAGAAAATCTGGTCAACGTTTTTGTGCTGATCGATGCAAGACATTCGCCGCAAAAAATTGATCTGGAATTTTTGACAAGCCTTGCAAAATGGAAGGTGCCGTTTACCGTTGTGTTTACAAAAGCAGACAAAGAAAAACCAAAAGTGGTGGAAAGAAATGTAAAAGCTTTTCTCGATGCAATGCGTGAAACATGGCAGTTTTTGCCGCAAAGTTTTGTAACAAGCGCCACGAAAAATGTGGGGAAAGATGAGATACTTTCTTTTATTGAAAATTGTAATAAAGAGTTTAGTGAAGTGATGAAAAGTCCGGAAGATGAGAAGTCCGGAAGTCCAGAAACAGGTGTCTAACATCCAGTGGATGTCAGTATACCATATTAAAAAATTAAGGCAATGAAGCCGCAATTTTGCCAGTTGCGGCAACGAATGCTATTAATAGCAGAAAAAACACTTTAGCAAATGGAAATCAGTAAAAAAACGAGCAACATCATTGTAATACTTTTTATAGTTGTATTGCTTCTTATTTCTTATTTGAGGGGTTGTCATAATACAAAAACAATAAAAGAAGATACTAAAATTGAAAATGGCTTAATATTCAATTATCATTTAGAATATGGGGGTTTTAAAAGAATTAAGTATGAGTTTAACTACAACAATAAGCATTTTGAAAATGATGAGCTATTAAATGGCGATTGGGTTAATGCAAGCTCTTTAGTCAACAAATGGTTCCCAGTAGTTTTTTCAGTAAAATCTCCTGAAAATAATGAAATGCTCATTACTCCAGATGATTTTGCAAAATACAATATTCCTTTTCCAGACAGTTTAGAGTGGGTTAAGCAATATGTAAAATGAGGTACAACCTCACTCTGCATTTAGAATTTTATAGTGCTGATTGAAGTATGCCCAATCCATATTCAATCGCTTAATGGCTGCGGGATGGAAGCGAAAAGCACCGTGAAGGTTTTGTGCGTTGGCCTGCGCCGGACTTGCAGTGGACAGCCCGAACTGCTGATGAACAAGGCGTTTCAGCCGACAGCCGCAAATTATTTTTATAAAAAGAGCGCTTTTTGTTTAACAACAATTTTTGTTGCTGAAATGCCAAATTGTGAAAAATTATTAAACTCTCTCTTAGTTTTGAGGTTTTAGAAACATAAAATATACCTTTAACAAAATCACGGCCGCCTTGCTGATTGCCAAACAGCCTGATTTTATTTTCAAATTAAAAAATAAAAACCCACGAATCATGGAAGGGAAAAAATACAAGGTCTTATTATGTGAAGACGATACAAACCTGGGAATGGTATTAAAGAATTATCTTGAACTGAATGATTATGATGTAACCCTCGAACGCGACGGAAGGCTTGGCCTTGCTGCATTTCAGAGAGAAGGTTACGACATCTGCCTGCTCGATGTGATGATGCCGAACATGGACGGCTTTACGCTTGCAGAAGAAATTCGTGATATCAATCCTGATGTGCCTTTGTTTTTTCTGAGTGCGAAAACAATGAAAGACGATATCATCCAGGGTTATAAACTGGGCGCTGATGATTATATCACCAAACCATTTGACAGCGAAGTATTGCTGTTGAAGATAAAAGCGATACTGAAACGCAATGAAGAACTGAACAGGGAAAGTGATAACCTGGAATTTGATCTGGGCAAATTCCATTTCAATCCAAAACTGCGCGAACTGAGCCATGACGGCGCAATGCAGACACTTTCTCCAAAAGAAAATGAACTGCTGAAAATGCTTGCCGAGCATAAGAATGACCTGCTCACACGCGAGCGTGCTTTGAAAAAAATATGGGGCAGCGATACTTATTTCAACGGCAGAAGCATGGACGTTTACATTGCCAAGCTGCGCAAGTATTTACGTGATGATGATAAGATTGAGATCGTCAATATTCACGGGAATGGTTTCAGGCTTGTTGCACCTTAGAAAAATTTTTTGAGTGAAAATAAAAACCTCATGTTGTAAAAAGCATGAGGTTTTTTGATGAGATCTTTTTGCTCACGGAAATCGCAGAAATCGCGGAAGCCGCGGAAAAAGAAAAATTTTACAATTCCTGGAGGCCACTATATGAGCAGGAATAAGATTTTAAATAACATTACATTTTCTTAAAATACCCATAATTATTATAGCAATAAAAAAAGCTAAAATAAAAAACTGCAAGATCAAATTAGTTGATTTGTCTTTAAAGACTATTTTAAAAATAAAATTTAGAAGAATACAAGGTAAAAACACAAAAAAAATCATACATAAAGCCAACATCGACCCCATTTCACCTCCTACCCAACACCATAACCATATCGCAAAAACAATACTTGCAAAACAAAGAAACAGCAGAGGAGTTATATTTTTCCATAGTTTATCCAAAATGATATTTTTTTTTGGAATTTCTTTTCTAAAAAATTATCGCAATATCTTTTTCTGCGTTTTCTGCACATTCCGCGAGAAAAATTTCTCTCGCTGAAAACGCGGAACGCGCGGAAGAATCAGGATTCAAACAAAGTCCGGCTACTTCCGCTCTGCGGTTTTTTTCCTAAATGATCATATGCTTTTGCAGTCACTTCACGCCCGCGTGGCGTGCGTTGCAGAAAACCCTCCTGTATCAAAAAAGGTTCGTACACTTCTTCGATTGTTCCCGCTTCCTCGCCAACCGCAGTTGCAATGGTGGTAAGGCCGACAGGGCCGCCTTTGAATTTTTCAATGATCGTAATTAAAATGCGGTTGTCCATTTCATCAAGGCCATGTTCATCTACATTCAATGCCTTCAAAGCATGTTGTGTGATGCCGATATCAATGCTGCCGTCATTCAGTACCTGCGCAAAATCCCGTACGCGCCGAAGCAATCCGTTTGCAATGCGCGGCGTACCGCGGCTTCTTCTCGCAATCTCAAAAGAAGCTTCTTTGCTGATGGATGTTTTTAAAATTGCAGCGCTTCTTTCAATGATCTTTTTCAGCACATCAGCATGATAATATTCCAGCCTTGATTTTATCCCAAACCTTGAAAGCAGCGGCGCAGTAAGCAGCCCGCTTCTTGTGGTAGCACCTACAAGTGTAAACGGATTTAAATTAAGTTGAATGCTTCTTGCATTCGGGCCTGTATCGATCATGATGTCGATGCGGAAATCTTCCATTGCAGCATATAAATATTCTTCCACCACATTGCTCAACCGATGGATCTCATCAATGAACAAAACATCATTCGCTTCAAGGCTGGTAAGCAATCCGGCAAGATCGCCGGGCTTTTCGATCACAGGGCCGCTCGTTTCTTTGATGTTGACGCCAAGTTCATTTGCAACAATTCTCGAGAGTGTTGTTTTGCCCAAACCCGGAGGGCCATGAAACAGAACATGGTCAAGCGCTTCGCCGCGCAACTTTGCAGCTTTAATAAAAATGACAAGATTTTCAATCAACTGCGGCTGCCCGGAAAAATCGTCGATCACCGAAGGACGAATCGTATTTTCAAATTCTTTTTCGGCAGAAGTGAGCTCAGATTTTTCGGTATGTAAATTTGGATTCGGCATATTTGATCACACTTTGTAAAACTAAGTAAAAGTAAGAGAGCATTTTGAGTAATGAAAAATTTGCGGCAGTAACGCAGCATTTCAAACAACATAAAATGCTTTGCTTTTTATTTTTTGCCGCAGGTTTTTAAATTTGCAATGTGTAGTTTTATCAGCAGTTAATTTTCAACCCGCCGAATGAACGATACATTACATAGCAATTATGTAAGGGATAAACGCTCTCCAAAACCCAAGAGTGAAACGGTTTCAAAAGTAATGCGTGCGAACAGGCCGGAGAATACAAAACCTGAGATCGCATTGCGAAAAAAATTGTGGCAAAATGGTTTGAGCGGTTACCGTTTACATTATAAGAAAGCAGCGGGAAAGCCTGATATTGCTTACGTTTCAAAGAAAATAGCCATTTTTGTACATGGCTGTTTTTGGCACAGATGCCCGGATTGCGACCTTCCGATGCCGAAAACAAATATTGATTTTTGGGAACAAAAATTCAGGAAGAATAAAGAACGGGACGAAAGAAAAATAAAGGAACTTAAAACTGCAGGATGGAAAGTTTTTATAATTTGGGAATGCCAATTAAAACAGCAAAGCGAAAAATTGATCCGTCAATTGAAAAAATACTGATCTGCTGATTTTTATTTGCAGATAAATTTCAGAATACTATTTTTAAGAATGAAAAACATTAGAGTCATTGAACTTTTTGCAGGTGTGGGAGGTTTTCGGATCGGTCTGGAAAAAGCATCTGAAAAATATAGCATCGTCTGGAGCAACCAATGGGAACCATCAACCAAAAGCCAGGCTGCGTCTGATGTGTACGTAAAAAGATTTGGAAATAAAAATCATTCCAACGAAGATATTTCCAAAGTAAATATTTCTGAAATTCCGGACCATGATCTGCTGGTTGGCGGATTTCCCTGCCAGGATTATTCAGTTGCAAGCACATTAAGCCGTTCAGGAGGCATCGATGGGAAAAAAGGTGTGCTTTGGTGGCAGATACACAGGATCCTGAGTGAAAAAAAATCAAAGCCAAAATATCTTTTTTTAGAGAATGTTGACAGGCTTTTGATTTCTCCTGCAACGCAACGCGGACGAGACTTTGCGATCATGCTGGCATCGTTGGCCGATCTTGGTTACACAGTTGAATGGAGAATAATCAATGCTGCTGATTATGGCATGCCGCAAAGAAGAAGACGGATATTTATTTTGGCTTATCACAAAAATTCAGACCTGTATACTCAGATAAAAAAATCAAAAAGATCTGAAGAATGGATCTTGGAAAATGGAATCATTGCAGATGCATTTCCTGTAAAAAAAGATGCAAAAGAAATGCCGTTGCAATTTAAAATTGAAGGAACGCTTGCAGAGATCTCTAAGAATTTTAATAAAACAAGATCAAAAAAAAGTTTATTTGAAAACAGTGGAATGATGATTGAAAGAAATGTATTTACAATTAAGACCAAACCAGATCATCATGGAAAGCGAACGAATCTCGGAGACATCATTCAATTGAATAAAGATGTTGCAAAAGAATTTTTCATAGACGAAAGTGAACTTGAAAAATGGTTGTATTTCAAAGGTGCAAAGCATGAGAAAAGAATCAATAAAGCAAGTGGCTTTGAATATAATTATGCTGAAGGTGCCATGATATTTCCCGATCCGCTGGACAGCCCGTCAAGAACCATCATTACAGGTGAAGGCGGCGCAAGCCCATCAAGGTTCAAGCATGTGATCAAAACAAAAAATGGAAAACTAAGACGCCTTACGCCATTGGAACTAGAAAGATTAAATATGTTTCCTGACAATCATACCGAAGGCGCGTCCGATAGCAAAAGAGCTTTCTTTATGGGAAACGCTTTGGTTGTTGGCGTGATAGAAAAAATCGGCGTCGCATTGATCAACAGAATAGAAAATAAAATCTGAATTTTTTTAAAATTAATTTTCAAGCCAACAATCCTCTCTTCATTTTCGTGTTTTCTGTTTCATTTTAAAGTAAGTTTGTTGCAAACAAAAATGAATGCCCTTTAATCAACTCGACAGCATCCTCGATTTTCTTGAGCCTATCGATAAACATAGTTTACTGCACGACGAAGAATACAAACATACCCAGTTCGGCAGCCACATTGCATTGTACGAAAAATCTTTCCCCGATATTGAAAATGCAGATCTGATCATTGCAGGCTGCAATGAGACACGCGGTGCAGGCACTGCAAACAATGACAACAATACGGCCGATGAAATTCGCAAACAATTCTACCAATTATATTATTGGCATAAGGAAGTAAAGGTTGCCGACATCGGAAATATTAAAATTGGTGCAACATTGCAGGATACGTATGCAGCAATAAAAATGGTGCTGAATGAATTGATGCTTCATGGAAAAAAAGTGTTGCTTTTCGGCGGCTCGCATGACCTCACGCTTGCACAATATCAAACCTACGCTGACAATGAAAAGATAATTGAAGCAGTATGTGTGGATGCGAAGATCGACCTTGATATGGAAGGCCATTTTCCTGCAGAGAATTTTTTGATGCAGATGCTTACTGCGCAGCCGAATTTTATCAGGCATTATAATCACATCGGTTTTCAAAGTTATTTCGTTCATCCCGAAATGCTTGAAACCATTGATAAGCTTGGGTTTGATTGCTTCCGCGCCGGCAAAGTGAAAGAACATATTGAGGACATGGAACCCGTCATCCGCAATGCACATCTTTTCAGTTTTGATATTTCAGCAATTGAGAACAGCCATGCACCCGCCAATATCATTACACCAAACGGGTTCAACGGCGAAGAGGCCTGCACACTGATGCAGTATGCAGGCATGAGCCACAACATAAGCAGCATCGGCATTTACGGTTATGATGCAGCGCTTGACAAAAACGCACTCACTGCAAAACAAATCAGCCACATGGCCTGGTATTTGATGGATGGAATTCAGAAAGGAAAAGAAGAAGCGGCACTCGGCAATAAGCAATCATTCAATGAATATCATCTGGTGTTCGCAGAAATGGAAAGTATTTTTTTGCAAAGCAAAAGAACAGGAAGATGGTGGATGCAGTTGCCCGGCGGAAAATATACGGCCTGCAGTTATAAAGATTATGTACTTGCATCGCAGAATGAGATTCCTGAAAGATGGTTGCGAGCAATAGAAAGAAGCTGATTGATTTAATTAAAAAATAAAAATGAATAATTAAAAATGAGTCAGTTTAATAAAAGCAAGTGGAAAATATCGAAAGCATTTTTAATTTTTAATTCTTCATTTTTAATTGCAGCCTCCTGTTTTGCGCAAAAGCAGATCGATAAAATTGCAAAGCAGGATATTATCAATGTACCTGACTTGCAGTCTGCACAAATCGGCATCAGCATTTATGACCCTTCCACAAACACTTATTTATACAATTACCAGGGTGATAAATATTTCATACCTGCAAGCAATACAAAAATATTTACCTGCTATGCAGACATGAAATATTTGGGCGACAGTTTGATCGCTGCACGGATATTGCAACAGGGAAATAATATTTCATTGATACCAACCGGCGATCCCACTTTTCTGCATCCTGATTTTAAAGACCAGCCTTTGCTTGATATTTTAAAAACGTTTGACAGCACAAAAATCATTTCTATTTATAAAAATAATTTTCATGATGAAGTGTATGGCATGGGATGGTCGTGGGATGATTATAATGAAGATTATATGGCCGAAAGGTGCGCCCTGCCTGTATATGGCAACGTATTGAAAATTAAGGGAAGAAAAAATAACTACATCGTATTCCCATCATTAAAAGGCAAATTCAGTGAAGATTCTACTTTTCCTGACTCTGCAAAACTCGGGAAAGTTGAAAGAGAATTGGCTTCAAACAATTTCAGTCTCACATTCAGCACCAATAAGGATTCGGTTTTCAGCGTTCCTTTCTGCACCAATAAAAGTGAAACGAATATTGCATTGCTGCAGGATATTTTGAAAGCAAAATTAGTGTCATCAAATAATGCTCCTTCCACAAAAGAAAATTTCCGGGTAATCCATTCGCAGCCCACAGATTCGGTCTTAAAAATAATGATGCACAGAAGTGATAATTTTTATGCAGAACAATCTTTGCTGATGGTGAGCAATGAAAAATTAGGTGTGATGAATGACGATATGATCATTCAGTTTTTACTGGAAAATGACCTGAAGAATATTCCGCAAAGGCCGCAATGGGTTGATGGCAGCGGGTTGAGCCGCTACAATCTTTTTTCACCCCAGGATTTTGTTTTTGTATTGAATAAAATGAAGAATGAATTTTCGTGGAACCGCATCACCACCATTTTTCCTTCAGGCGGCAACGGCACTTTGAATAATTATTATAAAAATATTCATGGAAAAATATTTGCCAAAACAGGTTCAGTGAATAATAATTATGCACTCAGCGGTTTTATCATCACAAAAAAAGGAAAGACTTTTATTTTTTCCATTCTTGCAGGAAATGATATGGCAGGCGGAACAGCAACACGCAAAGCTGTAGAAGATTTTTTAAGTGAGGTGATTGAGAAGAATTGATTGAAAAAGTATTTTTACATACACCCAACCATTTACAGTAATTTTGAGTATATGAGGTTAAATATTGAATGTGAAACCGATCAATACATTACACACCCTCATTTGCTGTATTTTTTTTATTGCATTCAATGATCAACTGGAAGCCCAATGTGACGCGAGTTTCAGTTATACAGAGATCGGCAATACAGTAAATTTTACTTCCACAAATCCTAATCCATACCGAAGCGATGAATGGTTTTTTGGAGACGGGAACACAGGATACGGTTACAATACTTCTCACGCATACACCGAACCCGGAACTTATACTGTAACGCACATAGTATCTGATTCTTCTAACACCTGCATCGATTCAGTAAAAGAATCTGTTACTGTAAATTTTACATTTTCCTGCGCTGTTGATTTCAGTTATTATAATAATATTTACGACAGCACACATAATATTACAGACAGTTCCCTATATCAATTTGTAGCTTATCCGCAACTCGTCGGTTCGAGCGTTCAAAGCTATTTGTGGACAGTTGATGGTATAGTGATGAGTACGGAAAGGTCGTTTGATTATTCATTCCCGAACGGCGGAAATCATACTGTTTGCGTTCAGATCCAAACGGCGGATGGCTGTGTTTCCCAATCATGTCAAACATTAAATGTTTTCAGCCCTTGCAATATTAATCCCTCGTTTACCTATTCTTTCACCGATTCTTCAAACATAAGGCTCGTAAAATTCATTGGCTATCCGCAATTGCCCGGTGCGCAATACCTCTGGCAGTTTACTAATAACAGCAATTATTTGCAGGGAGATACTGCGGAATATCAATACAGTTCGGGAGGCAATTATCCCGTGCATTTACAGATAATTGATTCTGCGGAAATGTGCTCGGCATCAGTGATACAGACAATTGCTTTACCGGTTTCGGCTTGCGACACTGCGAAAGTTTCTTTCAGTTATGTTTCTGACAGTGTCAATAATGAGAAGATATATTTCACTTTATATTCCAATGAACCCGTTCAATCTCAGGAATGGAGAATATGCCCATCAAGCCAATCTGATTGTGTTGACAGTATTTATGTAAATGCGCCAACTTATACATTCCCGAATCCCGGATCAGCAGATACTGCAAATTATATTGTATGTGTAAACGTAACGACAACCGAAGGATGTTTTGAGCAATATTGCGGTGGTATTACAATCAACGACACAGCTCAAACACCACGTCCCGACAACATTGGCGCAAAAATATTGGCTTACCCAAATCCTGTAAATAATATTGTTAACCTGAAAGCAATATTGACAGAAGCAGGCAATATTACTGTCAACATATATAATTCCTCAGGAGTAAAAGTGGCGACTTTTCAAGTTCAGGGATCATCAGGATCAAACGTTATACAAATACCTGTAACGCAATTACAAAGCGGAATCTATTACATCGATATAAATATTAACGGACAACATGTTAAAAGTGTATTCCAGAAAATATAATAAAAAAGAAAATTATTTCCCAAACATCTTCATCAAATAATCTTCTTTGAATTCAAGATAGGTCGGGCTGCCGTTTGGTGTAACGTTTGGCGTGCTGCATTGAAATAATTCTTCCAGCAAAGTTTCCATTTCTTTTTGCTGCAATGTTTGTCCTGCTTTTATTGCCTGCTGCCTCGACATGCAACGGATCAGTTTTTCCCTGCGGCTGTATTTTATGTCACTGCTGAAATGTTTGAATTGCTCGAGCAATAATTCAATCGCATTTTTTTCATTGCCCTGCAAAATATCCGCAGGTGTTCCCTGTATCACAAAACTGTCTTTCCCAAAAGGCTCTATCAAATACCCGAATGAATTCAATTCAGGCAAAAGCTCTGAAAGCAGCACTGCATCTGCTGTTGCGAGGTTAATGGTCGCGGGGAAAAGGCTTTGCTGTACAGCAATGCTCTTTCCGTTAACGGCCGCACTCAATCGTTCATACAAGATCCTTTCATGCGCCAATTGTTGATGCACGAGCATAAATCCTGTCTGCGTTGATGCAATGATATAGGTGTTGTGAAGCTGGAGAAAGGAGTTTGAGATCAGAAATTGAGAATGGGAAGAAAAAGAAATTCTATTGTTTGAATATTGTTCATTGAAAGTTGCTTGTTGAATATTTTCATCGCGATGTTGCGCATCTTTTTTATTCCCGCTTCCAATTTCCAACTCTTTTGTGCGCACAAAAAAATCCTTCCAGTGCTTCAACTCACTCTTTTCATTCGGCTCAATAAAATGTGCCTGATTTTTTTGTGTGAATGTTTTGAACAAAGAAGAGGACGATGCATTTTCTTTTTTGTCTTCAGTAAAAGGTTTGCTCACTGCATCGAGCTGCTGAATGTCTGCATTCAATGTAAAGTCGAGCGAAGGTGCAATGCTGAATTGAGCCAGCGCATGTTTCACAGCAGCCTGCACAAAAGCGTACATGATCTTTTCATCCTCAAATTTTATTTCCTGTTTGGTCGGATGAACGTTGATGTCAACCTGCGAAGGATCAACATCAATAAATAAAACATACAACGGAAACGAATCTTTCGAGATCATTTCATTGAACGCACCCATCACAGCATGATTGAGATAAGCGCTTTTGATAAAACGGTTGTTCACAAAAAAATATTGGTCGCCGCGTGTCTTCTTTGCTGCATCAGGTTTTCCGGCGAAGCCATAAATATTCATGTAATCAGTCTCTTCTTTTACAGACACCAGTTTTGATACATACTGATTGCCGAGAATTTGCAGAACACGCTGTTTGTGATTGCCCGCTTCGAGATGGAAAACTTCCTGGCCATTGCTTGTGAAAGAAAAGAATATTTGCGGAAAAGCCATCGCCACGCGGATGAATTCATCCACAATATGGCGTACTTCTGCAGCATTACTTTTTAAAAAATTCCTTCGCGCAGGCACGCTGAAAAATAAATTCTTCATGCAGATATTTGTACCAACGGGGCAACTGCATGGCTCCTGTTTTAATACAACGCTGTTCTCAATTTCAATAAAAGTGCCGAGCTCGTCTTCAGCTTTTCGTGTTTTTATTTCCACTTGTGCCACTGCCGCAATAGATGCAAGTGCTTCGCCGCGAAAGCCCATCGTGCGCACATGAAACAGGTCTTCAATATTTTTTATTTTGCTCGTTGCATGGCGCTCAAAACTCATGCGCGCATCTGTTTCGCTCATGCCTTTGCCGTTGTCAATCACCTGGATCAGGTTTTTTCCTGCGTCGGTAATGATCAGTTTTATTTCCGTAGAACCCGCGTCCACAGCGTTTTCCAGCAGTTCTTTCACAGCGCTTGCAGGGCGCTGTATCACTTCGCCCGCAGCGATCTGGTTGGCAATATTATCGGGGAGCAATTGAATTATATCAGGCACTTCATTGTTCTTTAAGCGCGTAAAAGTAAGAAGGAATTTTTTGTACCAAACTTTTGAATATCTATTAAGCCCGGTTGCGTCGCACTCTTGTACGTTCTGTTCGCTGCGCAGCACTTCAAACGCGAGTTGCACTGTGTTTTCAGCACCGATAGCTGCGAACGCCGTGCTTGAAATTGCCCGACAGCATTACAAATGTTGAACGGTGCCAACGCCACTGCAGTTCAATAGCAGCAATGCAGCCTGGCTCAAAATAAAAATCTGCATTTTATAACACTTGCAAGACATGATGAAAAATTTAAAATTGCTAATATTGCACATGCGTAATTTTTTAATTATAATTTTTTGTTGCTCTGTTCAATTTGCAAATGCACAGGACACTGCGAAACATGCACGTATAAAAGATACGGCAACACATGCTGTGAAAAATAATTTTGACAGTTCGCTTTTTGCAGACAGCAACACGCTTACCGCAAGCGACTATCTTCTGGAGATTGAAAAAGTGCAGGAGATATTGAACAGGGTGCCGGTTGTGACTTCCTCTTTTGAGAATACCACCGAGATCGCGAACAGCCTTTCGCAGGCTGATTCTGCGATCAGTGTGGTGAAACAGGGATTGCATTTTGATGCGCGTGTGCTGAGTTTGCGCAGCATACAAATGTTTCAGACATTGCTCGACAATCTGCATGAGAGTAATGAAAAATATACAGCAACATTGAATGGATACGATACGGATCTGGACAATCTGAAAAAAGAGATCCTTGGTTTAAGAAACGATACTGTACTGCGTCATCTCTTTCGTGATTCAGTTTTGAAAAAAAGTTTTGCAGCGCAATTGCAACCGCTGCGCACAAAATGGAAAAACACAGATTCGCTTGTGCGGCAGGCAACAACGCAGCTCAACGATTTAAAGGCGCATGCTGCCGCAAACGAAATAATGCTGAACGGGCTGAGCTATACAACCGACAGGCGTTTGAAAAAACTTGGTCCGCGTGCATTTACAAAAGAAGTGCCGTATCTCTGGGAATCATTGAGCCTTGAAACAAACCCGGGCATGTTTGAAGATTATAAAAAATCGGCTGACAACCTGAATGCTGCTGCGCATTATTATTTTGTGAACACACGCGAAAATCGTTTGTGGCTGCTGGCCGTTGGCCTCATTTTCTTTTTATGGGTCTTTTACAATTATCAAAGCCTGAAAAAAAGAAACAAGCCGCAGGCTGCAGATATTTTTCATTTCATCTTCATCAACCCCGCTCCTGTTGCGGCTTCGCTCATTGTGATGCTGACCATTGCGCCGTTGGTGGATCTGGATGCGCCCGCAATTTATCTTGAGTCAATACAGTTTTTAATAATGATCATTCTCACCATCATTTTTTGGAAACGCTGGTCAAAACCAATGTTCTACAGCTGGTGCCTCATCATCATTTTATTTTTATTGCTGCCGTTCGCAAACTTTATTGGCATTGAATTCTCAGCACAGCGCTGGCTTATGTTATTTGTGGATGCAGGCGCAGTTGTATTCGGTTTCAATTTTTATGAACGCATAAAAAAATCAGTATTGCGTTCGCGGAAGATACTTTTATATGCAACGGTATTTTACATGCTGTTCAACCTGTTTGCAGTTGTTGCAAATCTTTTCGGAAGGCTGACATTGACAAAGATCTTCGGCACAACAGCGATCTATGGATTTGCACAAATCGTGAGCCTTTCGGTATTTGTAAAAATAATCACGGAAGCGTTTTTGTTGCAGATCCTGAGCAGCCGCATTCGCAAAAAATATCCTGACAATTTTGAATTCAGCCATATTCAAAAAGGCATTATAAGTTTTGCAAATATTCTTTCGGTGGTATTGTGGCTGATCGTTTTCACGACCAATTTAAATTTGTTCGATACGATCAGTGATATGCTGCATGACTTTTTTACTACGCCGCGGCAGGTGGGAAATTTTTCTTTCACCATGTGGGGAATTGTTTTATTCATCGGCATCATTTGGGTTGCTAATCTGCTGCAAAAATATATTGCCTACTTTTTCGGAGACACAGGTGATGATGCAGGTTTGGACAATAAAGGACAACGTTCGAGATTGCTTATTACAAGGCTTGTCTTACTGATCGGCGGTTTCATGCTTGCTGTTGCTGCGTCCGGTCTGCCGGTTGACAGGATCACGGTGATACTCGGTGCGTTGGGCGTTGGTATCGGTTTGGGATTGCAAAGTATTGTGAACAATTTTGTATCGGGTGTCATTTTAATTTTCGACCGTACACTCCGAATCGGCGATGTGGTAGAATTGGGTGATAAAAAAGGCCGTGTAAAAGAGATCAGCATCCGCTCGAGTACTTTGCTTACTTCCGAAGGTGCGGAAGTGATCATTCCAAATGGCGATATCCTGTCGCACAATATTGTGAACTGGACGCTGAGCAATAACCAGATAAGGGCTGAACTCAGTTTCACAATTGATAAACTTGATAATCCTGATGAAATAAAAAAAGATATTACAAAGATCATACAATCCAATACTGCCGTGGTTTCTGCGCGCGAGCCCGAAATGGTGGTGAACAGCATATCAACAAAAGCCGTGCAACTTTCATTTTACTTTTGGTGTAAAGATGTTTTAAAAACTGATGCAGTAAAAAGTGAAGTGAGCAAGGCAATCTACGATCATCTGAAAGAAAAAGGAATAACGGTGCTGTAAGATTTTTTCGGGAAAAATACTTTTGTGATCTGCAATTCAACTCAGCATCTTACATTATTTCAGACAAGCTCTCTTTTGTTGCTTCAATGGTTTTATCAATGTCCTCATAACTCAAAGCGTTATTCAAAAACCAGCTTTCAAATGCAGATGGCGGCAGATAAACGCCGCGTTTCAGCATGGCATGAAAATATTTTTTAAACAATTCATTATTTGCTGAAGAAGCATCCGCGAAATTATTAATTGCATGGTCGCCGAAATGCACACTGATCATCGAACCAAGTTGATTGATAACAAAAGGAATCTTTGATTCAAGAAAAATTTTATTCAATCCATCGCGGAGATAAATGGTTTTTTGTTCAAGCTCATTATAAATATCAGGATTGTCTTTTAATATTTTCAACGTTGTATAACCGGCGATCATTGCAATGGGGTTTCCGCTTAAAGTGCCCGCCTGGTAAACGTTTCCGAGTGGTGCAATGTGCTGCATAATTTCTTTTTTTCCGCCAAAAGCACCAACGGGCATTCCGCCGCCGATCACTTTTCCGTAAGTAACCAGATCGGCATTTACATTTAATTTTTCCTGTGCGCCACCTTGCGCTAAACGAAAACCTGTCATCACTTCATCAAAGATCAAAACAATATTTTCTTCATTACAAATCTTTCGCAAGCCTTCTAAAAATCCTTTTTGCGGAATAATACAACCCATATTTCCCGCAACGGGTTCAACAATAATTACAGCAATTTCATTTTTGTTTTCTGCAATTAATTTTTCAACTGCATTCAAATCATTGTATGCGCAAGTCAATGTATCATTCGCAACGCCTGCAGTAATTCCGGGAACTGTTTGAATATTCAATGTTGCCAGACCGCTCCCTGCTTTTACTAAAAACGCATCTGCATGGCCGTGATAATTTCCTTCAAACTTGATGAATTTATTTTTGCCTGTAAAGCCGCGAGCCAGGCGCAGTGCACTCATGCAGGCCTCTGTGCCGCTGCTTACCATGCGAATCAAATCAACATTTGGCGCCATGCTTTTTATCAACTCTGCGATTTCAATTTCCAATTCCGTAGGCGCGCCATACGATGTTGAATAGAACGCTTTTTCCTGAATTGCTTTCACCACTTCATCATGTGCATGACCAAGGATCATTGGTCCCCAAGAAGCTATGTAATCAATATACTTATTTCCATCGGCATCATATAAATATGTGCCTTTCGCTTTTGAAATAAATAATGGCGTGCCGCCAACACTTTTAAAAGCTCGCACAGGAGAGTTTACGCCACCGGGAATTGATTGCTGAGCGCGGGAAAATAGAGTTTCGCTTTTTTTAATATTCATATTGTAAGATGCAGGTTTTTATTGCTCAATAGAATTACAGAACGTACAAGAGTGCGACGCAACAGCAGCCTAATAGTAGCAATGAAGTTTGGTTCATAAAATTGCTACAATAATTTCACCGCATCCTTCGCAAAGTAAGTGGCAATAAGGTCTGCGCCTGCCCTTTTAATAGAGGTCAATGTTTCAATGATCGCTTTGTTCTCATCGATCCATCCCATTTTTGCAGCAGCCTTTATCATTGCATATTCTCCGCTGATGTTGTAAGCACTGACCGGAACATTTACTGCATTTTTTACTTCTCGGATAATATCGAGATACGCAAGCGCAGGCTTTACCATTACAATATCTGCGCCTTCTTCAATATCCATCAATGTTTCTTTGACGGCCTCAATTCGGTTTGCATAATTCATCTGGTAAGTTTTTTTATCACCGAAACCCGGAGCAGAATCAAGTGCATCGCGGAATGGCCCGTAAAAACAGGAAGCATATTTCGCACTGTAAGACATGATGCCGACTTTTGTAAAATTATTTTCTTCTAAACCTTTTCTGATCGCGCCAATTCTTCCATCCATCATGTCGCTTGGCGCAACAAAATCAGCGCCTGCTTCTGCATGGCTGATACTCATTTTTACCAACGCTTCGACGGTTTCGTCATTTACAATTTCACCATCTTTTACAATGCCATCGTGGCCATAAGAAGAATATGGATCAAGCGCAACATCAGTCATGACAAGCATTTCAGGGCAAGCATCTTTTATTGCTTTGATGCTTCGCTGCATCAAGCCGTTTTTATTCCATGCTTCTTTTCCGATGTTGTCTTTTGTTTCATCTTTTGCTTTGACAAATAATAAAATACTTTTTATGCCAAGGCTGTATAATTCTTTTACTTCTTTAATTGTTAAGTCAATCGAACGACGATAATAATTTGGCATGGAAGGAATTTCATGCAAAATATTTTCACCTTCATCAATAAATAACGGCGCGATAAAATCATTTGGTGTTAATATTGTTTCTGCAACCAAGCTTCTGATTGATGCGTTGCTTCTCAAGATCCTGTTTCGTTTTTGTAAAAACATATTTTAAAATTTAAGCCCAATCTTTGGGGTGTAAACAAACCTGTAATAATTCATCTTCTGCACTATTTTTTTCTGGCTGATAATTATATTCAAACCGTACAGTTGCCGGAAGGCTCATCAGGATGCTTTCCGTTCTGCCATTGGTTTTCAAGCCAAATATTGTTCCTCTGTCGTGCAGTAAATTAAATTCTACATATCGTCCTCTTCTTATTTCCTGCCAATATTTTTGTGCTGAATCAAAAGACATATTTTTCCTTTTTTCTGCAATCGGAGCATAAGCATCGATAAAGGCCATGCCGCAGGATTTTGAAAAGCTGTACCAAAAATCTGTATCACGATTTTCATCCGGCCTTTGATGATCATAAAAAATTCCACCGATACCCCGGCGTTCATTATTGCGATGTGTATTTACAAAATAATCATCACAATTTTTTTTGAAGAGCGTATAAAATTTTGGATCGAATTCATCACATGCGCTTTTATAAGTGTGGTGAAAATGTTTGGCATCTTCCTCAAACAAATAATATGGCGTCAGGTCTGTGCCGCCGCCAAACCAGCAATCAGTAAGGTTTTCGTCGCTGTCAGTCAATTCAAAATAACGATAGTTGCAATGAACGGTCGGCACAAACGGATTGTATGGATGAATGACCAAACTCAATCCGCATGCAAACCATTTTGTTGATTTTGATGAAAGCGGAATATGCAGCACTTCACGCATTTTGTGCGACAGGTTACCATGAACAACAGAAGTATTCACTCCGCCTTTTTCAAAAACATTTCCGTTTGCGATCACACGCGTTTTACCACCACCGCCGGTTCCGTCAGGTTTGCGCGACCAAACATCTTCTTTAAATTTCCCTTTGCCATCAACGGTTTCAAGCGCTTCACAGATTTTGTTTTGCAGATCATGAATAAAACCGATCCATTGCTCGCGAAATTGTTTTGCAGGAGTTTTATGAGAGAATACTGTTTCCATTTTTCAATTATTCCAATTAAATTCTTTTACCGTATCTACAAATGCTTTTGCATGATCAACAGGGACATTTGGTAAAATGCCATGGCCAAGATTCGCGATATGATTTTTATTTCCAAAACTTTGCAGCATCTGTTTTACTTCTTTTTCAATAACAGGAATGGGTGATAATAATTTTGCAGGATCAAAATTTCCCTGCAGCACAATATTGTTTCCTGCAAATTTTCTTGCCGCTTCAGGTTCAATGCACCAGTCAATGCCAAGGCCGTGAGCGCCGCTCGCAGCCATGCTTTCAAGCGAATGCCATGCACCCTTTGCAAAGATGATCACAGGCACTTCATCTTTTATTGCAGCCACAATTTGCCGGATATATTTCAAAGAAATATGCTCAAAATCTGCTTTGCTTAACAGACCACCCCAACTATCAAAGATCTGAATCACATCTGCGCCCGCAATGATCTGGCCTTTTAAATATGCGATGGTCGTATCGGTTATCATTTGCAATAAGTGATGCGCAAGTTCCGGTTGAGTATAACAAAATGCTTTTGCTTCATCAAAGGTCTTGCTGCCTTTTCCCTGCACCATATAACAAAGAATTGTCCATGGTGCACCTGAGAACCCAATCAGCGGAACTCTTTCGTTCAATTGCTGTTTTGTCAATTTGATCGCATCAAAAACATAATTCAAAGTTTCATTAACGTTTGGAACGCGTATTCTTTGCAAATCATTTTTTGTTTTGACCGGCTCGGGAAGAACCGGCCCTTTGTTTTCAATCAACTGCACTTCCAAACCCATTGCCTGCGGAACAACAAGAATATCAGAAAATAAAATGGCAGCATCAACGCCAATAATATCAATCGGCTGCAATGTAATGGCAGCAGCAAGTTCAGGCGTTTGCACTCTTTCGAAAAAAGAATATTTTTCCCGTAATTGTATGTATTGAGGCAAATACCTTCCTGCCTGGCGCATCATCCAGACAGGTGTACGTTCCACATTTTCTTTTCTCAATGTCCTTAACAACAGATCGTTTTTCAAGTTCATATTTTTGTCAGGGATGAATTTGGTTTGTTTGAAAATACGCTGCAGTTTTCGCGATCAGCATTTCTTTTCCCGGTTTATCACTTATGATGATCTTGTTTTGCGAATATTTTTTTATTGCTTCTGCCGTTGTATTGCCAATTGCAAACAATATTGTTTTTTTAGAAATAATATTGTTAGAAAAAAAACTTTCCACTCCGCTCGGACTGAAAAATAAAATGCCATCGTACTGCTGTTCTATTATTTGAGGCGTTTCTATTGTTTCGTACACTGCTATTTCGGTGACATCAATTTCATGCTGCAATAATTTTTCCGGTAACAGATCCAATCTTTTAGTGCCGCAGAAAAACACAACATGTTTTTGTTTTGCATCAATGATCTTTTGTGCAAGCTCATTTGCATTACTCGCTGTCGCTGCGATCCTTCCATACCCGAAATATTCTTTTATTGCTTTTTTTGTAGTGTTCCCCATGCAATAAATTTTCCAGGCGGTTGTTGGCGAAACAATTGCTGTTACTGCATCTACAGCATTTACACTTGTGAAAACAGCAGTGATATTCTCATTCGCCAGAGATTGAATTTGCTGCATGAGTTCTTCGGATTGAATAAAATTTATTTGAATAAAAGAAACAACATCAATGAAAACATTGTTACTCTTTGCCTGTTGAATACTTGCCTCATTCAACGGACGTGTTGATAATATACTGATCTTATTTTCCGGCATTACGAATATTTTCTACGATTTTATCAGCACCATTTTTTAATAATTCTTTTGCAGCATCAACACCAATTGTTGCCGCATTATCCATTGAAACAATTTTTTCGGTTTCCATTTTTTCTTTTCCATCTGATGAAAAAATATTACCTCTGAATATCAATTCCTGATTTTCAATTTCAGCCAAAGCACTGATGGGTGTTGAACATCCGCCGAATAATGTTCTTAAAAAATCTCGTTCGATTTTTGTACACAAAGCAGATGCTTCGTCGTTCAGCAGCAAACACTTTTCTTTTGTCTCCTGATCATTTTCTCTGCAAACCATCATTATTGCACCTTGTGCGGGAGCCGGCAACATCCAATCCAGTTCAATGGAATCCTGCGGACGAAGATTGATGCGCTCCAATCCTGCAGCAGCAAAAATGGCCGCATCCCAATTACTTTCAGTCAATTTTTTTAAACGTGTATTTACATTTCCGCGCAAATTACAGATCTGATGTTGCGGATATTTATGAAGCCATTGTGATTTTCTGCGGATGCTGCTGGTAGCAATTGTCAAATGAGAATTGTCAATCGTCAATTGTCCGTTGTTGTAGACAAGAATATCTTTATAATTTCCACGCTTTAAAACTGCGGCCTGAGCAATGCCTTTTGCCAATTGTGTAGGTACGTCTTTCATCGAATGAACGGCAATGTCAATTTTATTATTCAGTAAAGCAGCATCAAGTGTTTTGGTAAAGATTCCCTGCACACCGATCTCATACAACGGAGTGATCAGATCAATATCGCCATCGCTTTTAATAAAGACCAGCTCGCTTTGAAACCCTTTCCGCACAAGCATTTGCTGCACATGGGAAGCCTGCCATACAGCCAATTGGCTTTCGCGGGTACCTATCCTTAAAACCTTATCCATGTAATAAATTAATTCGCGTGGCTTTCGAGAAAGTCGTTGATGGCTTCAATATAATTACAGCCGGGCTGGTGCTGTCCACGCATTTTTACAGCCATGTTATTCACCACTTTTTGAACAACATCCAAGCTGCTTTTTTCTTTTGACTGAATGACAAGCTGTTCACACAATCCGCATTCATACATATCATTCAGTTTTTGTTTCACTGCTTTTAATACAGGCACATGCCTGCGCATATTTTGCCATTCAATAAATTCATCAATATGTGCCCCAATGATATTTTTTGCTTTCGGCACTTCAGCCAAACGCATTTGCAGTGTGGCATCGTTTATTTTAGAAAGCCCATCAACATCGACCAAAGTAATTTGCGGCAGGTCTTTTGCGCAAGGCTCGATATTGTTCGGGATAGACAGATCGATCAATAATTTTTCTGCTGAACCGATCAGCTGATCGGCTGTAATGACCGGCTGCACTGCATTTGTAGCTACGATGACAATATCTGCCTGTTTAATTTCATCTTCAATATTTTCATAAGAAGCGCTCACGAGACCCATTTCATCTGCCAGCGAAAACGCCTTGTCAGGTGAACGGTTGATCAGTGTTATCTTTTTTGTTTCAAGATAATCGACCAGATTTTTACAAGTGTTCCTTCCGATTTTTCCTGTGCCGAGTAAAAGTATTTTTTTATTCTTTACATCAACCACATTATCGCGGATGAATTGTATTGCAGCAAATGAAACGGAAACTGTTCCACCGCTCAATTGTGTTTGTGTTTTGATTGCTTTCGATGATTGCAATACAGCATTGGTAAGCCTTTCGAGATATGTTGATATAAACCCATTTTCTTTTGAAAACTTTACCGCCTGTTTTATCTGCCCCACGATTTCATAATCACCCAAGATCTGAGAATCCAATCCTGCTCCGACATCAAATAAATGTTCGATCGCTTCTATTCCGCTTTTTATATAAGCCGATTCAACAAACAATTCTCTTGAACTTTTTGTTTGTGTGCACAACAGATCAATAAGCTGTGACTCATTTTCAGCCAAGCCGTAAATCTCTGTCCGGTTGCATGTCGATAAAATAAATAATTCCTGCAGCCCGAAAGATGGTGCCAATGAAAGAATGGTCTTATATTGTTCGTTGCTGATGGCAAATTGGCCGCGAACAGAGGCTTCTGTCTTTTTGTAGTTGATTCCTGCAATAAAAAATTTTGATATATCTGCCGGTTTATTGCCCATGTCTTAGATGCTGTAAATTGATACGCAAAAGTAGTTTCAGCAGTTTCTATAAACCTAATTTTTATGTCATCGGACTGTCATTTATCATACAAATTCTCGTCATAAAATCGAATGACGAAAATCATGCTGCCGTCTGCAAATCTGTAATTTTCACTTATCAGTTTTGAGTAATAAATTATTTAAACAAAAACTTTTGCTGTGTTGCAGTGTTTACATTTGCAAACTATTTTGAAGTATGGCAGAAATTAAAAATCGCGGCATCATATTAATGAATCTTGGTTCTCCGGATTCTACAGAAGTAAAGGATGTGAAAAAATACTTGAACGAATTTTTGATGGATGAACGCGTGATTGACATTCCGTATTTATTGAGGTTGATATTGATAAAAGGCATTATTGTTCCCACACGCGCGCCTAAATCTGCTGAAGCTTATAAACAGATCTGGTGGAAAGATGGCTCGCCGCTCGTTGTGCTTACAAAACAGTTGCAGCAGGCATTGCAGCAGAATGTGGAAGAGTCTGTTGAGATCGCAATGCGCTACGGAAACCCAACTCCTGAAGCCGCTTATGAAAATCTGCTGAAGAAAAATCCTGCGCTTGATGAAGTGCTTTTATTCCCGCTTTACCCGCATTATGCCATGAGCAGTTATGAGACTGCCGTGGAATATATGAAAGAGGTCTATCAGGAAAAAAAATATCATTTCAAACTGAAAGTGATTGCACCATTTTACAGTAATGAAAATTATATTAATGCACTTGCAGAAAGTATGAAGCCATTTTTGGATGTTGAGTATGATCATTTATTATTCAGTTATCATGGCATTCCCGAAAGGCATATCCGCAAAGAAGACGTAACGGGAGACCATTGTTTGAAAACTGCGGATTGCTGCGAAAAAAATTCTCCGTGTCATGCATTCTGTTATCGTCATCAAATAAGAATGACAACAAAATTGGTGACAGAAAAATTAAACATCCCTTTAAACAAATACAGCATCTCATTTCAATCGCGCCTCGGCAAAGGATGGCTGCAACCCTTTACTGACGTACGTTTGGAAGAAATGCCAAAGGAAGGGATAAAAAAATTGCTCGTCATTTGCCCTGCATTTGTAAGCGATTGTTTAGAAACGCTGGAAGAAATTGAAATGCGCGGAAAAGAAACATTTTTGAAAGCAGGCGGAGAACATTTTCAATTTATTCCATGTTTAAATACACAACCGATTTGGGTGAAAGCTGTCGCAAGGCTTTGCGGAAAATAAAATTAATCAGCAAATAAGATAATTAGCAAATGTCCTGATCTCAGATTTAGACTGTTGGATATTTAAATACTGCATAACAAAAAGCATTTGCTAATTTGCCAATTAAATAATCTGCCAATTAACATGCTTCCCTACCTCATCGCGCTGCATATCATCTTCGTCGTCACATGGTTTGCAGGCATGTTCTATATGCCAAGGCTTTTTATTTACAACACTGAAGCAGAAAGTAAAAATGAGGAGGCAAGAAAAATTTTGCACGAGCAATTTTCAGTAATGATGAAACGCCTGTGGTACGGCATCACCATTCCGTCAGCCTTGCTCACATTGATTTTCGGGCCAATCGTAATGTTCAATGAAGGATGGAATAAAGTATTGTTCGATGAAGCAGGAAGATGGTTGCTGATAAAATTAATTTTCGTGATCTTTCTATACCTCTATTTTATTTCACTGCACAAAATTTTCAAACAGCAACTCAACGGCGTTTTTAAATACACATCGCAACAACTTCGCATCTGGAACGAAGTGGCAACAATTTTTTTAGTAGCGATCGTTATGCTTGCAGTTGTAAAAGAAAGCATCAGCTTTGTTTGGGGATTGGCCGGACTCGTATTATTTGTGATCTTATTAATGAGCGCAATAAAGATCTATAAACTCACCAGGAAGAATTAAAAGCAGCCTTATTTTTTTGCAATATATTTTCTTATCGTGCCGGTGTTAACGATCCACAACACCAGTAAAATCAACGATCCGGCGATGACGGTATAGACGGATATGTAAGCGCTCACATAAATATTCTCGCCTGTGAGAAATTGTTGCAAAATGAATTGCAGCAACGCAATAACAGCAAGTACTATAACTGTGATAATGACATTCGACGGGAAAAATTGTTTCATCAAAAAATTATACAGCTGTTTCGGCGCTGCACCGAGTGTGATCAGCAGCGCAATTTCTTCTTTGCATGAAGCAATCGTCAATTGAATGAACAAAGTGAAGATGAGCAATGCAAACAACAGCATTACCGCACCTGTAATCCACGAAATATTCACCACCATATTCACGATTTGCCTGTACTTGCTGAAACGTGTCTTATCAGCATCAGTCGTCAGTCCACGATCTTTCAAATACTGCACCAGTTGCGGGTTTCCGGGGTCTTTTGTCCTGATCACAACGCGCGAAGGTTTGGAATTTTTATCCGTTCCATATTTTGCATTTGCCCAATCCATAAATTGTTGCGGCACCAGCACCGAAGAAATCCTGTCGCTGAATCCAACCACTTTCCCATAGATCTGAAACGGGCCGTTTGGCGTTTTAATGGTAATGTTTATCGGCAGATTCATCACAAGCTGTTGAGACAATTGCGGCAAATTCTGCGAAGCTGCAAAACCAAAATTGTACATATCCAAAAACATATTCGGAACGATCATCGGAATGAATTGAGAATTGTCGTCCCACTTCCAGTCCTTGCTTTTTACATCAATGAATTCATCAGGCACGCTTTCAAAAAAAAGATCGGTATAAAAAGGTATCTCTTCATTTCCGCTCGCGCCCACTTTAAAACGGCTTGGCGTCAAAACGCCCACTGCATCTACAAAAGGCTGCTGTTTCAGATCTGCGATCTCTGCATCACTCAAAGATGTTGCGCCGATCGTTTTCTCATTCACGATCTTGTTCACCAGCAAAAAATCCGCAACACTGTCCTGGTTGGTTTTTCCGTGCAGCAGATCGTTGTAATCCGATTGCAACTGCACCGCGCTCAAGATCAGCAGCAGCGCAACGGACAGGCCGACGACCGCCATAATGAAACGGCTTCGTCCGGCGCTTGCTTTAATTAATTTTTTTAAAAGTTCATTTAACATCGCACGTTATTTCTTCAATTGTTTTTTTATGGGCCAAACTGAAGAATTACAATGAAACTTCAGTGGCGTTGGCACCGTTCAAATTTTGTAATTCTATTCAGCATCACTCAAATCATCTTCACATTTGCAAATCTGCTAATCAACACATCTGCTAATTTGCTAATTATCTCACAGATTCAACACCCTCGAATATCCAAAATGCACATCGTCATCCAGATCGGTCAACACAAAACCTGCATTTCTTTTTTTGCATTCTTCTTCAATTAATTTTGCTGCTTTTACAATATTATTCTGATCAAGATGGCTGAAAGGTTCATCCATCAGCAGCCAGTTAAAAGGCTGCATCAATGCGCGGATGATGGCAATACGCTGCTGTTCGCCGTAACTGCACAATCCTGCGCGCTGGTTCAAAATGCCTGTGATACCAAGCGTTTCAGCCATTTCATCAATTACTTTATTTTCATAGAACGGCTTTTGCAATACGCGTTTCAATTCAATATTCTCTCTCGCGGATAAATTCGGGAACAATCGCAGGTCCTGAAAAATAATGCTCACATTCTGCTGGCGCAATTGCGCAAGGTCTTCAGTTTTGATATTCTTCAATTCAATATCATTCCACAAAACCTTTCCTTCATAATCTTCGCGCAATTTATATAAAGTATGCACCAGCGTCGTTTTGCCTGTTCCGCTCGGCGCTTTTATTTTCACCCATTCATGCTGTTTGAAAACAACAGAAGTATTCCACACGTCAGAACCACGCCGAAGAAATTTTTCTTTTAAAGGAACGGGAACAATGTTTTGCAATTCAATCTGCATACACAAATTATCGTAAGAAATTTTTTTTGATAAAACGAAAAAGGCTGCATGTTGCAGCCTTCTGAAAATTATTTTAATTAATTCGCCGGCGCCGCACTTGAATCCACCATTGGCGGCATACTTGTATCTTCCTGCGCCTGTTTCATTCTTTCCTGTTTTGCTGCGTTTGAAGCAAATTTTATTACTGACACCAAACTGTTCTCTTTATCGTTCACCGTGTTCACCACAAATGAACTGTTGATCGCAGAGCCGTCATAATTCGCACTCACAGCAATGATGTTCTTAAATGTTTGCTGCGCAGATGCAAGCGTGGCCTGGCCTTCAGGGCTTTCTGCAGGAATCGCTTTCAGTATGCTCGCAAGGTCAATATAAAAAGCGATATCACTTCCTTTCGATTGATCGGCAATATCAGAAGGTATGTTTGACTTGCCGGAACTTCCTGATTTGTATTGCTGCAAAAGATCGGCATCCGATGCAACAATTATATTTTTATCATCCGTGCTCATGGCGAAACCGCCCATGTCAGAAAAAACATATTGCCCGTTTTGCTGCACCATCATTCCCTTTGCAGCAAGTGCAGAAACAATTTTATCATAAGATGCTTTGTCGCCGATCGCAGCATTTATAACAAGTTTTGCTGTCGGGCTTTTGCTTGAATCGCCCGGAGCAAATTCATTCGGTTTTGAAATGATCCCAAAATCTGAGAACACTACTCCAAAATCGCCTCTGAATGCTTTTAAAATATCATCGATGCTCAGTCCCATTTGCTGCAGAAACTGATTGGCAGTCGCATCCGCACCTACATATTTTATGATAGCACCAATGATCTGCGGATTAAAAGAAAATAACGTGTAACCTTCAACTGCATCAGGATACCTGTTCACCATGCTCATGTCAACCGTTGGCCCTGCATATTTTGAAAGAATATCCTGCAGGTCTTTTCCGCTGTAAGATTTTACTGCAAGCGTGGCCTTCCCATCTTCAAAATCGATGGTGCCTGCTGTGTACGAATCTTTCAGCAGATCCGAAGCCTTCGTCATTCCAACAAGCGGCAACGATGCAAGTGAACTTGTAGAATTGCTCCAGAAAAGCATATCAGCTTTTTGCGTAACCAGATCGGTAAATTTTGAATTTGATGCAATAGATTCATCTTCTTTCTGCGCAAACAGAGCAGCCAATTGTCTTTCCGAGGACGAACCATTATTTCCAGAACTGTCATCCGAAGAATTTGTATTGATCACTTCTGACAAAATCGCCACATCTTTGTTCCACCCAACAACAAAGCCACCTTCCAGAACTGTATACGAATAAGTATCTGCTTTTTTTACATCAGCCTGCACATATTGCTTTTTCAAAAACGCTTCAAACGCACTGCCATCCTTCATTGCAGCCACCATGCCGGTAGAAGTAGTTTGACCGCTCATGATCGATCCGCTCGTACTTGCGAACACAAAGAATTCACTTTCAAAATCAAGCCCCGAACTTTTCAGATCAGCCCAGCTTTTAATGCCAACATGCGACATCGTGCTCGTGTCTGCAAAAGTTTTGAACAGCGAATCCATATCAATATGGCTGTCAGCTAATTTTCCCGAAAGGCTTTTCGGATCGGCACCCAGCACAAACGTTGCATCTTTCGGAATGTATTGCGTTTGTTTCGGCACGGATTTATGGCAAGAGCTCAGCACCACAATTACAGAAACCAAAATGGACAAAAAACGCAAGGCTTTTTTCATAAAATTATATTTGATGATTGTAAAACGAAATTATTCATTTCTGCATAAGTAGCACTTTATCCGCAGAAAAAAACGCCATTTATCATTAATTGTTCATGCTTTTAACAGGTTATTGCAGTAAGGGATTTTTTTGTGACCGACTGCAAAATATGCATTGAGCATTCTTGCGACGCTCCGTTCATCTTTCTCTTATCCATTAAGCATCCTAATTTTTTATCCCGTCGCCAAAACGAAAATTTGTGCAAACAGTTACAGGCAACATGCCTTTTGCAGGTTTACCATTCAAAATATCAAATGCTGCCGATTGAAAAACGGCATCATCTTCATAACATTCAACAAGATTACCTGCATTGCAAAAATTTTTGATCGCATAAGGGTTGCCGAACACAAAACTGATTGTGTTATTCAACTGCTGCAATTGGTGGATCATATCAAAAGCAGCATCACTGATGCCGAAATTATTCGCAGGATATTTATTGAAGTTGTGCACGCCGATGATTATCTCATCATAATTATTTTTTTGAATTTCATTCAACAAACTTTTTTCATCGTCCGGCGTTTTTTTATAATTAAAATAAAAACAATCAGCACTGTCGTTCTTTTTCAATAAAGCAGAAAAAGTATTTTCACCATCAATTCCGAAACCAACAAAAGCAATCCTTTTATTTTTATTCATCGAAAGCAGTTCAGGATTTTTTAAACGCAATAAAGTAATTGCTTCCGCTGCAACCTGCGTGCGCAAAGGGTTTACGCTTATGTTCAGATCTTTCGTAAGATCATTCGTGTTTATGGCAACAACATTATTCAATCCTAAATTATATTTCGCAATCAATACTTTTTCCACCTTCGCATCAATATCATTCCACGATAATTTATTTTCACGAATAGTTTTTCTTATCGCTTTTATACATTCAGGTATATCGAGCGGCAAACACAGCATATCATTTCCCGCGATCAGCGATTGTGCAGCCGCTTCGCCATTTGGAAAATATTTCACCACACCTTTCATATCAAGCGCATCAGTGAATGAAATGCCTTTGTAACCCAATTCATTTCTCAACAATCCTGTAACATTCTTTTGTGAAAGAGATGTTGGCAAATGCGTTGTCGTATCAATCGCCGGAATACTTAAATGCGCGATCATCACACTGCCTATTCCTGCGGAAAATATTTTTTCAAAAGGGTACAACTCAAGCGAATCAAGCTGCTGCATTGATTTATTGATCACAGGCAGATCAAGATGCGAATCAACGGTCACATCTCCATGCCCGGGAAAATGTTTTGCGCAGGCCATCACACCTTCGCTCTGAATGCCGCGCATCATCTGCGTTGCAAGCGATGCCACTTCGTATTTATCCTCTCCGAATGAACGGTAATTGATGATCGGATTCGCAGGATTATTATTGATGTCAACAACGGGCGCATAATTTACATTGATCCCTTCACGCTTGCATTGCACACCGATTGCAGTTCCAATTTTACAGATCAATGCGGTATCATTTGTAGCGCCAAGCGTCAGCTGGTCAGGAAATTTCGCGACACTATCGTACATCCTCATTCCCAAACCTGTTTCTGCATCAATGCAAATCATCAACGGCACTTTAGAGATATTCTGAAACGTATTGATAAAATTTGCCTGCTCGGTGGGGTTTCCCTGAAATAAACAAATGCCGCCGATCTTGAATCTGCGAATATCTTTTTCTATCTCATCGCTGTAGATGGTTGCAACATTATTTTTCAATTCGCTTTCACGGATCACCATCAATTGTGTGATCTTCTCTTTGCGTGAAAGCCCCGCCAATACACTATCTGCCCAATGTTTCGCATTTGGAGAAGCATTGATGAATGATTGTGCAAAAGAAGAAATGGCCAGTGTTGAAAAAATAAGAATGCAGAAATATTTCATGAGAACAAAAATAGCAGAAGCGATGAATAAAAAATAATAATCAAAACCTGTCAGGATTTAAAATCCTGACAGGTTTGCCGTAGTTAAAAAAATATTTAGAAATACGTTGATATGCCGAAATTAAATTCGCCTGTTGCACCAAGTGCAGCACCGATTGCATTTCCTGTAATATCTTTTTGATATTGGTAACGGTAATTGAAGCGCAACACCGTTTGTGATGTCGGACGAAAACTGATCGCAGGCATAATGCTCCACAAGTTGTTGTACATGCGGGTTCCGGTGGATGTAAAATCGCCAACATTCCAATCAACATATTCGCCGCGCACTGCAAGATTGATCACTGCATTGTCCCAGCCAAGCATTTTGCCTCTTGCAATCGGCTGTACAATATCAATAAAACCACCGAATTGTTTATTGCCATATTGCTGCGTATAATCCGGCGGAATTTGTACAAAAACCCATGCCCATTCCGTAGTGATAGCAGTTTTTAATTCAGGAATGGTGGTGTTGAAATCAACATCAAAAACAGAGAGATTTCTTTTATCATCAATCGGTGTTCCTTCAACACGCCATGTGTTGTAAATATCACTCATAAAAGATAAACCAAGTTCGCCGATCTTATTATTCCGTAAAGAAATTTTTCCCGTATAAAGCGGCTCTCCGCTTGCACTTGAGACAAATCGCGAAGGGTTGTTCTTTGCTTCAGGCAAATAAGTTTTCCCCAAAGAATTATCGATGATAGAATCATTGAAACCCCCCGTTAAATAAAATTCATAGCCGAACATCCAGTTGCCTTTATATCTTTTTCCGTAAATGCCAAAGCCGGTGTTGCTCCATGTATCAGGCAACATTTGTGTCATGGCGATTGGCCTGTCGGTAAATTCCCATTTTGGCCCGTCATGGTTTTGATTGAATGCACCGATAGGGTTCACGATCATTCCTCCGCGAAGGTTCAGCAAAGGGTTGAGTTCAATATCAATTGCAGCATATTCTACTTCAAATTCCGGTCCTTTTACAGCATCAGGATCGCCACTCGGGTCATCTTCAAATTCCACTTCAGACAAAAATTTTACTTTGGGAGAAATAGAAGAAGCCACGAACAAACTCAATCTTCTGAACTGAAACTGGTTGCCGACAGTGATGCCTGAAGTTTGTGCATATTCCCAATTCGATTCTACGTAACCACCAATAGAAACAGGCGTTTTGCCGAGTTTGAGAAACGGCCTGTTGTACAAAGCATCCATCGTCAATGATTGTTTTGCAGTGTCGGTTGATGCTCTTTTCAACAGGCTGCTGTCAATTTGAGCATTGGTATTTGTTGCGAAAAAAAATAAAGCGAGAGAAAATAAAGTTGGTTTCATTTCAAAGATATTTTGATTAGGTTGCCCTGAATGGTCACGGGAAAAGTTCTGAGGTTTGTTTCTGCGGGGCCATTTTCTACAAGGCCCCTGTCGCTGAATTCACTGCCATGCGCAGGACATTGCAGCCTGTCGCCGAACACCTGCAATTCTGCGCCCTGATGCGAACATTGCATGAACAATGCAGAATAGTCTGTGTCGCTGAAACGGTAAACACAAATGGGGAATTTTAATTGCTCATTATGCACGATTATATTTTTCAAAAATTTTCCATCAGTTGTAATGAATGAAGAAAGCGGAACGACCATGTCGGAGCTTGAAATAGTGCCTGAGATTATTTTCGTGCTGCTGCAACTTTCCAAAATCGAAGCCAAAAAAACACCGCCCATACAGGCAAGTCCACATGTTTTCAGAAACTCTTTTCTTTCCATAAAAATCACAATGAGTTAAGGAATGTTATCAGCGCATTTTTATCGGATTGCGAAAGATTCTCAAAACGGTTTTCACTTACCGATGCTTCGCCGCCGTGCATCTCGATCGCCTGTTGAATGCTGTGTGCGCGGCCATCGTGCAATAAATAAAGATTGCCTCCCTGCACATTTGAAGCAAGGCCCAACCCCCATAAAGGCGTTGTTCTCCACTCTGAAGTTTTTGCTGTGCCTTCTGTGTAATGATCGTCCAAACCCGGACCCATATCATGAACCAGCAGATCGGTGAACGGGCTGAATGTTTGAAAAGAAATTGCATCAACAGGCGAATAACCCGTGGTCAATGTTTGTTTGTGACAACTTTCGCAACCGATATTTACAAATACTTGATTGCCTTGCTGTACAGTTGGATCCGTTGGATTACGCTGATTCGGTAATTGCAAACAGGTAACATAAAACACAACCGAGCTGAATGTATTGTTATCTACTTCAGGTGCAGATGGAATTGCAGGCGGCGTTTGATCAAGATAATTATATGGATTAAAAGGCAGGAAGGCAGAAGTGATTCCCATATCATGATTGTACGCCTGCGCAACCTGCTGAATTAAATTATAGGTAGATGCTTTGCGGCCAAAACGGCAAATGTATTTTCCATCTGCTCTTGGTATGGCGTTGGGAAATGGTATAACGTAAGATGGTATCGTGTTATAATTGGGATGCCCGCGAACGCCATCCGGATTATTGATATTTGCAGCAGCCATTGCAATGATCTCTGAATCGGGAACTGCTTCGAGAAATCCAACTCCTGCTGTGATCGGCGCAATGAATTGAGAACTGGCCGCTCCCGACGGGATCTGCTCAGGTATTAAACCAGGCAATGCAAAAGTGCCAAGTTGCGGGCCACCTTCGGCCAGAAAAGTATTTCCCGTAGTATCAGATTGCCCAAAACGTGTGAGTATCGTAAATGGATGGCCGCGGTTATCGCTTGAATGGCATTCGCCGCAACCGGTTGAAACAAAATATGGACCAAGCCCTGTTGCTGATGTGCGGATATTGAAAAAAGCATCATTCCCTTTTGCGAAAAAAACTGCCTGCGTATTTGAAAGATCGACCGGGCCGCACAAACCGTCTTCGGGATTGATCATTCCGGGCAGCAATTTGGAGCAAGCTGTGAAAGCACCTACAAATATTATGATCATCAACATCACCAATGATGTCTTCTTTTTCATTGAAAAAATTTTAATAAAAAGCGAAAATAGAGGCAGGAATATTTTTATGCTGACGAATTCAGGAAAGAGGTTTACGGAAACGGGAAATCAATTGCTAATTGGCAGATGAGTTGATCAGCAGATTAGCAAATGTGCAAATATGAAAATGTGGAAGTGTGAGAAATGTGGAAATGATTTGAATGATGCTGAACAGAATTACAAAATTTGAACGGTGCCAACGCCACTGAAGCTTGATAGTAATTCTTCAGCTTGGCTCAAAAAAATTCACTTCAAAAATTCACCGGAGATATTTAATAAACAAAATAAAAAATTGAGTCATTTGCACATTTTCATATCTGCACATTCGCACATCAGCGTAACAGATCACAAGGCTTTAAACCCGTGTGCTTTTTGAATGCTGCAGAAAAATGCGAGATGGACGAATAACCAAGCACAGCGGACACATCGGTGACTGACAAACCTTTTTCGTAGAGTAAATATTTTGCGTGTTCCATGCGTTGCTGCTGGTAAAAATCGAAGATGGTGGTGCCGAAAATTTCTTTGAAACCTTTTTTCAAATAACATTCGTTGATCGCGACTTTGCGGCTCAATTCTTTGATGGTGATCGGTTCGCCGATGCGCTGCAGCAAAATTTCGCGTGCCTGGTAAATGCGTTCTTTGCCAAAATCATCGGCAAGAAATTTACAGGCAAAGCCTTCTTCTTTTTCATCGATCAAACATTCCAAACTGTATAAAAGCAGTTCGTGGATCTTTGCGTTGGTGAAAATATTTTCGAGCGCGCCCGAATAACTGTGGTTGAGCAAAGCATCGAGTGCAGTGCGTTTGCGCATGCACACCGGAAATATTTTGGTGAAAGAATTCGGATGCTTGAAAGCAAGCACTTCATCTTTCCGGTTGCTGAGTTTTACATTATGCACAAACTGGTGCAGGAATGTTGACGTGAAATGAAATGTAAAAAGATCGGTCGTTTCGCTTTTGCCTGAGCAATTCTCAGTTGGCTTTTCGCCGCAATTGGTGCAGCTGCGTTCCGGGCAATAGCGATTTCCCGTGGTGCAAAAACGAAGTTCTAAATAATTATTGTTTTGATTTTTTCCGTTGTAATGATAAACGAGCATTCCCGTGTCTTCCTTTACGGGCGCAGCCTGCGCATAATACCTGCGTATATTATAATTGATGGCACCGGGAATATTCTGTTCTTTTTCATACAGCAGATCCATACCCGTTTCAGTGCCAATCTTAAAATTCATTTTCAATAGATCCATTGCCTGTTTCATACCACGCTGTTTCAGACTGCAAATTTAATGTATAAACATGTAATTTATGCAAATGATCTGTGTTGCTGCAATTCATTACAATTGGATGACAATTTTGTGAGGAGTGAATGGTGAAAATTTGGAATGGTTTCTCATTTGGCCATTGCTGATTTGTAAATCAAAATTCTTCGCCATGCGTTGATCTGATAAGCATATTTGCCATTGAAGGAAAACTATGCATCATCTTTAAAAACAAAGCCGTGCTTATGTTTCCGCCAAATAAACGCTGTACATTTCTGCCGATGAAAAGGCGTTTTGAAAATTGATTGCGCCATTGCCCCGTATAATTTTCTTCCATTTCAGAACGTGAGATATTTCCCTGCAAAAAATCAGCGATATTTTCAAAAGCAATCTTACTCCCGTGCATTGCCATGCTCATCCCGTTTCCGCAAAGCGGTGTGATCATTCCTGCGGCATCGCCAACCATCAGCACATGATCTTCCACCTGATCTTTTTTGCTGAAACTTATTTGAGAAATGGCCAAAGGCTGGCTGTACAAAAATTCTGCTTCACTGAATATTTTTTTGAGATGCGGATTTTTGTGTAAAATATTTTTTTCCATTTCTGTAATGGAGTTTTTATTGCGTTGAAGATTGTCAGCAGTTGTAAGATAACACAAACAACTTTTATCATTTTCAATCTTAGAAATGCCGCAATATCCATTCTCAAAATTATGAAGAGCGATCGTTTCTTTTTGATGCGGATATCGTACATGATATTTTATGCCAACATAATTATTGAGCTTGTTATTTCTTTCCTTTGTGAATGAACGATTCCATTTTACATCAAGATTGCTTCGTTTGCCAAAGCTTGCTGCAACTGTCTTTGCGGTAAATGTACTGTTTGATGAAATGATATTGAATTGATCATTTTCGTAAACAATATCCTGCACTTTTGTTGCTGTAAAAACATGCACATTTTTTTTCAAAGCAATTTCATACAACGCATTGTCAAGCATAAATCTACTGATCCCAAAGCCACCCAGATCCAAAGAAAATCTATACAATTTTCCATGCGCATCTGAAACCTGCAATTGTTTGATAAAAGGAATATCCCATTGAGAAAAATTCAAACCGATCTTTTGTAAAAAAGAAAAACTTTCAAGCGAAATATATTCGCCGCAAACTTTATGAAAAGGATATTTTTCTTTTTCAAATAATGCCACTTTATAACCTGCATCAGCACATTGGATCGACAAAGTTAAACCTGCCAATCCACCACCGATGATGGCAATATCGTACTTGCTATTTTGCATTATGCCGAAAAGTAATAAGATATCGAAATGCCCACCGCCATTGAATTTGGATAGATTCCACCTCAGCTTTTTTGAGAATATTTATCCATTCATTTTTAGTAAATCCGCGCGCAACACTTAGAGGTGCATCATTTTTTACAAGATATGATCTGGAAAAAAGCCGGGTCAAAATTTTAATAGAATAATATGCTAAAAAATTCCTTTGGAGATCATTTATAAAAAATCCAATCGTGCAATTTTCTTTCATCCATTTTATTTGTTCGACCAATTCTTCATCTGTAAAATGATGGCAGAATAAACCTGAGAAAATGATGTCAGGCTTTTCAGCGAATTTGATTTTTTTGTAGTCGCTTACGATCCATTCAACATGATTTTTCAGCAAAATATTTTTCTGCGCAAACTCAATGCAGTATTGATTTATATCAATTCCTGTAAAATTGATCTTTATATTTTTTTTATTGCACCATTTCAGCAATGCAGTTAAATTATCTCCGCCGCCGCAACCGATCTCGCATACATGAATTTCTTTTTGTTCACCAATTAATTTATTCAATCCTGCAACTGTTATTTTATGCCCACCGAGATGCGTATTGATGAATTCCAGTTCACGCATGTTTTGCTCAATATCTTTAAAAGGAATTTCATCTCCGTCAAGCAATTCCTTTTGATATGAACGATTCGTCAAATTCATTTTGAAGAAGCAATGAAAGTTTCCATTGTCAAACCCGGGCCAAAAGCAACACCAAAGATATTTGCCGGCTTTTTTGTTCGTTTCAGATCATCCATCATTTCTTTCAGCACAAATAAAATAGTGGGTGAAGACATGTTACCATAATTACGCAACACATTTCTTGAATGTTGCAAGGCACATTCGCAAAGCCCTAATTTTTTTTCAATGGTATCCAAAATTTTTCTTCCGCCGGGATGGATGCACCAATGCGTAATTGCTTCTTTTGATAAATTATTTTTTTGCAGGCTTTCAATCACCAGACCCGAAATATCTTCTTCGATCAATTGCGGAATATAACCGCTCAATGTCATTAAAAATCCTTTGCTGCTAAGCTCCCAAGCCATATCCTGACTGCCTTTGAAGGCAACCGTTGAATAAAACCCATTCAATGAGATTGAATTTTTTCGCGACTGATCATTCGACACCAGCACTGCTGCACTGCCATCTGAAAATAACAAACTGCTCGCAGCATTATCTAAAGTATATTGCTTTTGAAAATGCAATGTGCACAATTCTGTTGACACGATTAATACTTGTGCATCATCATCCGCATTGCAGATCATATCAGCCATTTTCAACGCATGAATGGCAGCATAACAACCCATAAAATTCACCGAAGTGCGAAAAATATTTTTCGGCAAATCCATCTCTTCCATTATCTCCAGATCCAATCCGGGTGCGCTCATTCCTGTGCAACTGACTGTTATTAAATGCGTAATTTCTTTAGCAGAAATATTTCCTTCAATACATTTTTGAATTGCTTTTATTGACAAAGGCAGCGCTTCTTTTTTATACAATTCCAACCTTTTTTCAAGCGTTGGAAATGCATTGTCAAGTTGCGTAAGAAAACGCCATTCATCTTTGGGCAGGCTGAAATCTTCCAGCACCGAATATCTTGTTTCAATGGCACTCTGGCTATATAAAAATGAAAGCTTGCGTTTCTCTGTATCGTCCAGCCCGTAAGCGTTTTGCATGAATTGCAGTATGTTGCTTTGCCTGTGGCAAAATTGCGGAACTGCGGTTGCTATGGAAATTATTTCAGACAAGATGATGAATGATTGTTAAAATGATAAATGCAAAATTTGTACATGAACTTGCAATAACATTCATGCGCATCGTATGTTTAAAATCTGCTGCAGAAATATTTTTCACCACCTGCAAAAACCATTTTAAAAAAAATATTATCACAGGAATAAAAAACAAACACAACATCAGAAAATCGCGCAGCAGATTCATTTCATAATAGCAGTCAAATAACAAGCCAAAGGCAATTGCATACATAATTGCACAAAAAACAAAAGTGCCTTTTTTGCCAAGCAGCATACTCATTGTTTTTACGCCGTCTTTTTTATCTGCATCGTGCTGGTAAATTTGTGTGATGGGATAAAAACCGCCAATCAAAAAACCCGCTGCAATACAAATCATCCACGGAAAATTCAGCGTCAAATTTTTATCCGCACCATGGTACACCATACAAAAAATCAACACTCCCTGGTTTATAATAACTGTTATATAACCCAATACAGCAAAGCGTTTCAGCCTGATGCGCCGATAACTGTACAACCTCGAACAAACTATATAAAACACATAACCCGCAGCAAAATATACCGAAACAAAAAACGACAAAACGACACCAACCACATCCATCACAACAGTTGTATAAAACAATTGTTTGGTCGGCTGCATCGGTTTCGCAACACCGCCGATACTCGTTTCATCCCTGTCCATAAAACTGTTGTAACCATTGCTCGCAGGATACAAAAAAAAATGCAGCAGCACAAAAATCAACGCAGCCATTCCCCAATTGATTTCCTGCACAAAACTCAACGCAAACCAAAAAACGGGCATCAGAAAATAAGAAAAAGGGAAACGCAATAATTGTATCGTGGAGCGGCTGAGCAAATGATGATTTATTTTTAAATGTAACTATAATTTTTACATGCCATTATAAATACGTTTTAAAATGCCAAATGGTAAAATATAATTTGTGAAAAATATTTTTTTTGATACCAACTGCAGTTTTTCATGGCATCTTCGTTGCGTCGCAATCCTTTCATCGTTCTGTCCATTATTGAGCATTCATAACTCTATTATTGCTCACAAAATGCAGCTGGAAAACCTCATAAAAAAAGCCACAAAATATTTAAAAAATAGGTTGGTTTTACCATGATAAAACGCCTTATTTTGCTTACTTTCGCCCATACTCATTTTTACAAAAAAACATCCATCACAAAATACTTATGACCGAAGAATTACAGGCACAGAGAGACTTGCAGGAAAAAGGCTACGGTGCAGACAGCATACAGGTTTTAGAAGGTTTGGAAGCAGTGCGCAAACGCCCTGCGATGTATATCGGCGACATCGGTGTAAAAGGCCTTCACCATCTCGTTTACGAAGTGGTTGACAACTCGATTGACGAAGCGCTTGCAGGCTATTGCAAAAACATTCTTGTCACCATCCACGAAGACAACAGTATCAGCGTTTCAGATGACGGTCGCGGCATTCCTACCGGCATTATGAAAAAAGAAGGCGTAAGTGCATTACAAATTGTAATGACCGTACTTCATGCAGGTGGAAAATTTGATAAAAATACTTACAAAGTTTCGGGTGGTTTGCATGGTGTTGGTGTCAGTTGCGTAAATGCATTGAGCTCAACGTTACATGCAACAGTTTATCGCGAAGGCAAAATTTTCGAACAGGAATACCATGAAGGATTTCCTGCGTATCAGGTCCGTGAAATTGGCACAAGCGACAGAACGGGCACTACCATTCACTTCTGGCCGGACGGCACCATTTTTCAAACCTTGGTTTACAACAGGGAAATACTCGAAGTGCGTTTGCGGGAGCTTTCTTATCTCAATAAAAAAATCAGCATTACCATTAATGATCTGCGTGAAAAAGATGAAGAAGGCAATACTTATTCAAAGAATTTTTACAGCGAAGGCGGCATTGTAGAGTTTGTTGAAATGCTTGACAGGAACGGAAAACGCAATCCGCTTATTCCGAAAACATTGTATGTTGAAGCGCATGATGTTGCCTCAAATGTTGCAGTGGATGTTGCGCTTACTTACAATGATGATTTTAAAGAGCACATTTTTTCTTATGTAAATAATATCAACACAATTGAAGGTGGTACGCACGTAACAGGTTTTCGCCAGGCGATCACAAGAGTGTTTAAAACTTACGGCGACAAACAGGGCTTGTTTGAAAAAGCAAAAGTAGAAGTGGAAGGCGATGATTTTCGCGAAGGGCTAACAGCCATCATTTCAGTAAAAGTTCCTGAGCCGCAATTTGAAGGACAGACAAAAACAAAACTCGGCAACAGTGAAGTAAGCGGCATCGTGCAAACCAGCGTGGGACGTGCACTTGAGGCTTATCTCGAAGAAAATCCGCGTGAAGCAAAAAATATCATCAGCAAAGTGATACTTGCTGCACAGGCACGCGTGGCTGCAAAAAAAGCGCGCGAAATGGTGCAACGCAAAACGGTGTTGAGCGGAAGCGGATTGCCGGGAAAGCTTGCAGATTGCAGTGAACGTGATCCGGAAAAATGCGAGTTATATCTGGTTGAAGGAGATTCGGCAGGCGGCACAGCAAAACAGGGACGCGAGAGAAGTTATCAAGCAATACTTCCATTGCGCGGAAAAATATTGAACGTGGAAAAAGCAATGGAGCACAAGATCTACGAGAATGAAGAAATACGCAACATATTCACAGCAATGGGCGTAAGTGTTGGCACAGCCGAAGATCCGAAAGCATTGAACCTTGCAAAACTTCGTTACCACAAACTGATTATCATGACCGATGCCGATGTGGATGGTTCGCATATTGCAACGCTCATTCTCACTTTCGTTTTCCGTTATATGAAAGAATTGGTTGAGCAAGGATATGTTTACATCGCGCAGCCGCCATTATACCTCGTAAAAAAAGGTAAAGAACAGGAATATGCTTACAGCGAAGAGCAGCGAAAAATGCTGATCGAAAAATTGAGCGGCGGAAAAGAAGACAGCGTAAACATCCAGCGCTACAAGGGTTTGGGCGAAATGAATGCAAGCCAGCTTTGGGAAACGACCATGGACCCTGCAAGAAGAACTTTGAAAAAAGTAAGTATTGACAATATCATCAATGCAGATGAAACATTCAGTATGCTGATGGGCGATGAAGTTGCACCGAGGCGCGAGTTCATTGAAACGCACGCTAAATATGCGAAGATCGATGTGTAACTTATTTTTTATGGAAATTTGCAAAATTTCACTTTTAAATAAAATATCGTAGTTTGCAACGTAATTTATTCACTAACCCAAAAATTGATTTGCTATGGATACATCAAAAATGATCAAGGCGTATTGCCTGAAAACCAAAGAAAAAAATGTTCCGATGCATGATGCAGTTGTTGTAAAGACTGCTAAAGGCGGATACATGGCCACAGGCAATGATGGCAAAGGAAATAAAATGGCAGCAATATTGAATGAAGCAAAAGCGCTTCAGGCAATTAAAGACGGTGTTGCTAAAAAAGGCTTTTAACTTATTGATTTTTTTAAAATCGAATCCGGCAACGTTGCCGGATTTTTTTATGCAATCATTTTATTGCTGCTTTTATTGTCCAACTTTTTATTCAATAAAAAATCCCCGCAAATTGCGAGGATTTTTTGTGGGAGCACACGGGTTCGAACCGCGGACCCTCTGCTTGTAAGGCAGATGCTCTGAACCAGCTGAGCTATGCTCCCTTTTTATTTGGGAGTGCAAATATAAGGGCTGCAAGAGTACTTCCAAATTTTTATTCCTAAGTTTATAATTTTTTATCGACGGGTTCCCAGAGTTCAATTTTATTTCCTTCGGGATCCATTATCCAGCCAAATTTTCCATATTCATATTCTTCAGTTCTTTCGGCCACCCAAACGCTTTCCTTTTTAAGTTGATCAAGTAATTGATCCAAATTTTTTACCCGAAAATTGATCATGTATTGTTTGGCAGAAGGATTGAAGTAGTCTGTGTGCTCATTGAAAAAGGAGAAGACGGTATTGCCCGCAACTGCAGGATCATTTTCATTTATCCATTTGAAATCTACCCAATTGTTTTTACCGAAACTTATGCCAAGGTGCTTCTGATACCATTCTGCCAGTGCTCTCGGATCTTTTGCTTTGATAAAAATTCCGCCAATGCCCGTTACCATAATTTCGTAGTTTGATTATTCCAAACCTTTCTTAAATGTAATTGAATTTTTCTGATAAAATCCGAATGATGATAACTCCTTATGATGTTAAACATAAAAATTCTCAAAATAAAAACCCCGCAAAATAGCGGGGTTCTGTTATGCTATAAAAATAATCATGGTGAAAATTACAGGATTATTGTTGCCAGTTTATTCCTGCTGCTATACATTGAGTTCCGGTATTGCCTGTTACAATATTGTGAACTTTATATGTTGGGTAAGTCATGTAAAAACGTACACTTGAATCTGTGGCATTGCTTAATGTATTATTTTCTACCCAGATCAATGTACTGTCAGTAGGGCTTGTTGGCCTTGTATCAACCATAATATTTGCCATACCGTTTGTACTGTTGGTACCAAGATGTCCGCTGTTGGCAATAGTATTATTTTCAACCTCGCTGAAACCTGCGCCAAGACAAAAAATGCCCATTGCATAAGTATTCTTAATATTATTATTGTGCACATTCGCCTGACTATAGCCACCGAGAGAAATACCATTTCCCTGATTTACATTCAGCTCATAGCCAATATTTGTAATCGTATTATTGTAGATCTCATTGGTACCATGGTTTGCACTTGAAAGTTGTATGCCAGATCTGTTGGTACTGTCAATGGTATTAAAATATACTTTTATGGTGCCCAGGCGCAATGGTTTCGGAGTAATGGTCACTCCATTGCAGGTAATAGGCCGAGTACCATTTGGATCTGTCGATCCAAGATACATGCCTTCCTGGCCAACCTTTCTGACGAGGTTATTATGTATGCTTATATGATTGATCACCCAATTTGGAAACTGGAGCGAATCGGCACATTGGGCTTCTTCCTTTACCCAAAAACCATAAAGTTTATCATGCACATAAATATGCTCAACTTCAATATTTGAGGATCGTCCAAAGATATCAACCCCAACTCCATTGGATTGTGGATCTTGTATAAGAAACCCATATTGATCCGAGCTTCCTGTTCCCGTTATTTTCATATAAGTGCAATCCGAAAAAGACATTCCGTCAATCATATTGACTTGGCCTCCACTGTTGATTACAACAACTGGTGCTGCAGCAGTTCCATGAAAACCTTCGAGTGAAAAATAGGTCCATGGTTTTTTAGATTGTAAAACAAGCGTATCACCAGGCACATAAGCAAATGAAGCGCCATCAAGATAACAACCACTGTCAGTACCCTGAGTGATAATAATACTTTTAAGTTTTATAGCTTGTGTAAAACCGGCAGGCACAACTGCAGAAGTTGTTTGGGGCTTTACAATGTCCTTTTCAGGCATTGTGCACCCTGCAAATAAAATTGCCACAATAAAGAGAATACGCGTTTTCATTTTTTAAATAAATATTTAGGGTTGTACAAAACATAAAGCACATAAACATATATGCGATTTAATAATAAAAGCATATCATTAGCTCTCTTCTTATGACAAGGAAAATAAAAATGGTGTTGAAATTTGAAAATAGGACGGCTAAAATCTCTTCATGAAGGATACTGGAAATTCAAAATTGAATTATCAAGTTTCATGCCGCAGAAGATTTAAACAAAAGGAACAAATGCACATTTTATTTTGAAAATGTGCATAACATGGACTGTCCTTGATGTAAATAAAAAACCCCGCAACGAATTGCAGGGTTTTAAATAAATATGGCAGCTACCTACTCTCCCAGGGACAAGGCCCAAGTACCATTGGCCATGAGGGGCTTAACTTCTCTGTTCGGTAAGGGAAGAGGTGAACACCCTCGGCAAAACCACCATAAAAAGATAATTGACGATTGAAAATTTTCAATTGGCAATTTAATAAAATACATATTGGGATTGCTCATTCACAAGAGGTCTTTTCCGGAAAAACCGAAAAAATAAAATTAAAGCTTACGGGCAATTAGTACTACTCGGCTTTTCTATTACTAGTTTTACACCTGTAGCCTATCAACGTCATAGTCTTTGACGACCCTTAAAAGGAAACTCATCTTGAGGAAGGTTTCACGCTTAGATGCTTTCAGCGTTTATCCTTGCTGTACGTAGCTACTCAGCATTGCACCTGGCGGCACAACTGATTCACCAGCGGTACATACGACCCGGTCCTCTCGTACTAAGGTCATGTCCTCTCAATTTCCTAGCGCCCACCACAGATAGGGACCGAACTGTCTTGCGACGTTCTGAACCCAGTTCACGTGCCACTTTAATCGGCGAACAGCCGAACCCTTGGGACCTTCTCCAGCCCCAGGATGTGACGAACCGACATCGAGGTGCCAAACCTTACCGTCGATATGAGCTCTTGGGTAAGATCAGCCTGTTATCCCCGGAGTACCTTTTATCCTTTGAGCGATGGCCCTTCCATACAGAACCACCGGATCACTTTAGCCAGCTTTCGCTCCTGCTCGGCGTGTATGCCTCACAGTCAAGCACCCTTTTACTAATGCGCTCTATACACGATTACCAACCGTGTTGAGGGTACCTTTGCAAGCCTCCGTTACTTTTTAGGAGGCGACCACCCCAGTCAAACTACCCACCATGCAATGTCCCCCGCAAGGGGTTAGGTTCTAAGCAACAAAAGGTTGGTATTTCAACGTTGACTCCACAATGCCTAGCGACACTGCTTCAAAGTCTCCCAACTATCCTACACATTTGTTGCTCAAAATCAATGCAAAGTTGTAGTGAAGGTTCACGGGGTCTTTCCGTCCCGTGGCGGGTAACCGGCATCTTCACCGATACTACAATTTCACCGGGCTCGTGGAGGAGACAGTGTTCAACTCATTAGACCATTCGTGCAGGTCGGAACTTACCCGACAAGGAATTTCGCTACCTTAGGACCGTTATAGTTACGGCCGCCGTTTACCGGGGCTTCAGTCAGAAGCTTTGACTTGCGTCGAACATCCTTCCTTAACCTTCCGGCACCGGGCAGGTATCAGGCTCTATACGTCATCTTACGATTTTGCAGGGCCCTGTGTTTTTGTTAAACAGTTGGTTGAACCTATTTACTGAGACCGCATCGCTGCGGTACGCTTTATCCCGAAGTTACAGCGTTAATTTGCCTAGTTCCTTCTCCACGGCTCACCCGAGCGCCTTAGAATACTCATCCCGTGTACCTGTGTCGGTTTACGGTACTGGCTGCTATACTCGCTTTTCTCGGCAGGACTTTTATGACTTCGCCTCCCCCGAAGGTTCAGCTGAACGCACTATTCCGTCAGTACGTAGCCACCACGATCCTGCGTCACTTTTAGTATATAGCAGGTAAAGGAATATTAACCTTCTTTCCATCAGATACCCCTTTCGGGTTTTCCTAAGGACCAGACTAACCCTGATCCGATTAACGTTGATCAGGAACCCTTACACTTTCGGCGATGAAGTTTTTCACTTCATTTATCGTTACTTATGCCTACATTTTCTTTTGAAACCACTCCACCAATGGTCGCCCATCAGCTTCAATGTTGTTTCAATGCTCCCCTACCACTTGTACAAGTACAAGTTTAGAACTTCGGTTCGTAGTTTGATGCCCGATTATTTTCCGTGCAGGATCTCTCGACCAGTGAGCTGTTACGCACTCTTTAAATGAATTGCTGCTTCCAAGCAAACATCCTGGCTGTTATAGAAATCCCACCGCGTTTGATCAACTTAACTACGTATTAGGGACCTTAGTTGCTAATCTGGGTTATTTCCCTCTCGGCCACGGACCTTAGCGCCCGCAGCCTCACTCCCGTAGATATGTGTTAGCATTCGGAGTTTGTCAGGGTTTGGCAGGCGGTGAAGCCCCCTAGCCCAATCAGTAGCTCTACCTCTAACACACTTCATAATACGAGGCTGTTCCTAAAAACATTTCGGGGAGAACGAGCTATCTCTCAGTTTGATTGGCCTTTCACCCCTATCCACAGGTCATCCCAGAACTTTTCAACGTTAACGGGTTCGGTCCTCCATTCTGTGTTACCAGAACTTCAACCTGCCCATGGATAGATCACAAAGTTTCGCGTCTGCCCCCACTGACTAAACGCCCTATTTGGACTCGCTTTCGCTTCGGCTCCGTTAAATATGAACTTAACCTCGCCAGTGAGGAGCAACTCGTAGGCTCATTATGCAAAAGGCACGCCGTCACATATATTGCAATGCTCCGACCGCTTGTAGGCGCACGGTTTCAGGTACTATTTCACTCCCCTGTTCGGGGTGCTTTTCACCTTTCCCTTACGGTACTGGTTCACTATCGGTGTCTGAGGAGTATTTAGCCTTACCAGATGGTGCTGGCAGATTCATGCAGAATTTCTCCGGTTCCGCATTACTCAGGATACTGCTCGTTATACTCAATTTGCACTTACAGGGCTATCACCTGCTATGGCTCAACTTTCCAGAAGATTCAGTTTGATGAGTACTTCTAAATGCAGTCCTACAACCCTCAAGCGGCACGCCGCTTAAGTTTAGGCTTTTCCCTTTTCGCTCGCCACTACTCAGGGAATCATTATTTATTTTCTTTTCCACCGGGTACTTAGATGTTTCAGTTCTCCGGGTTGGCTCCCTTTCGGGTACTATACCTTCAGTATAGTGAGTTGTCTCATTCGGAAATCTACGGATATAATGCTCGTGTGCAGCTCCCCGTAGCTTATCGCAGCTTACCACGTCCTTCATCGCCTCTCAGACCCAAGGCATCCACCATGCGCCCTTATTCGCTTTAAAAAATTTGAAATTGTAGTGATGTTACCACCACTATTCTTTGAATCGATACTCTTGTGAGATCGCTTTCCCAATATGTCAAAGAGCTTAATACAATCGGCTATTAACAATTATTCATTGAAAATAAAACTGCATTTTGCTGATGTTTGTGGATTTGAACCAACTTTACCGCCTTTACGGTTACATCTTAAGTTTTAAAAGAACTTGTTACCTGTTACTCACAATGACTATCTTTTGTGGAGGATATCGGAGTCGAACCGATGACCCTCTGCGTGCAAGGCAGATGCTCTAGCCAGCTGAGCTAACCCCCCAGGCTGTTATTATTTTATTAGTAGACCCGACCAGAGTTGAACTGGTGACCTCTACATTATCAGTGTAGCGCTCTAACCAACTGAGCTACGGGTCTGAATCGGGTCAATAATTAATTTAATAAAGAACTAAATTTTGAAAGGGAAGGAAACAACAGTATTAAGTTTAAAAACATTACTCTAAAAAGGAGGTATTCCAGCCGCACCTTCCGGTACGGCTACCTTGTTACGACTTAGCCCCAGTCACCAGTTTTACCCTAGGCAGCTCCTTACGGTTACCGACTTTAGGTACACCCGGCTTCCATGGCTTGACGGGCGGTGTGTGCAAGGTCCGGGAACGTATTCACCGTAGCGTTGCTGATCTACGATTACTAGCGATTCCAGCTTCATGCAGGCGAGTTGCAGCCTGCAATCTGAACTGAGAGTGCGTTTTTGGGATTAGCGCCCTGTTGCCAGGTGGCAGCCCTTTGTCGCACCCATTGTAGCACGTGTGTAGCCCTGGGCATAAAGGCCATGATGACTTGACATCATCCCCTCCTTCCTCGCGTCTTACGACGGCAGTTTCATTAGAGTTCCCAGCATTACCTGATGGCAACTAATGATAGGGGTTGCGCTCGTTGCGGGACTTAACCCAACACCTCACGGCACGAGCTGACGACAGCCATGCAGCACCTTACGATCTGTGTATTGCTACAAAACCGGCTTTCACCGGCGGTCAAACCGCATTCTAGCCCAGGTAAGGTTCCTCGCGTATCATCGAATTAAACCACATGCTCCACCGCTTGTGCGGACCCCCGCCAATTCCTTTGAGTTTCAATCTTGCGATCGTACTTCCCAGGTGGATTACTTAATGCTTTCGCTCAGACACACACTGTGTATCGCGTATGTCGAGTAATCATCGTTTAGGGCGTGGACTACCAGGGTATCTAATCCTGTTTGATCCCCACGCTTTCGTGCCTCAGCGTCAATATATGCGTAGTGAGCTGCCTTCGCAATGGGTATTCTATGTCATATCTAAGCATTTCACCGCTACATGACATATTCTGCTCACCTCCACAATATTCAAGACAGATAGTATCAATGGCAGTTTTCGGGTTAAGCCCAAAGATTTCACCACTGACTTACCTGCCCGCCTACGCACCCTTTAAACCCAGTGAATCCGGATAACGCTTGCACCCTCCGTATTACCGCGGCTGCTGGCACGGAGTTAGCCGGTGCTTATTCATCTGGTACCGTCAGACGGGAAAGAATTCCCTTTTTTCGTCCCAAATAAAAGAAGTTTACAACCCAGAGGGCCTTCATCCTTCACGCGGCATGGCTGGTTCAGGCTTTCGCCCATTGACCAATATTCCTTACTGCTGCCTCCCGTAGGAGTCGGGCCCGTGTCTCAGTGCCCGTGTGGCTGATCATGCTCTCACATCAGCTACTGATCGAAGGCTTGGTGGGCCGTTACCCCGCCAACTACCTAATCAGCCGCACACCCATCATTAAGCGCCGAAGCTATAATTATAAAATGATGCCATCTCATAATATTACGGGGTATTAATCCAAATTTCTCTGGGCTATTCCCCACTTAAAGGAAAGTTGTGTACGTGTTACGCACCCGTTTGCCGGTCGCCATCAAGTATTGCTACTTATGCTGCCCCACGACTTGCATGTATTAAGCCTGCCGCTAGCGTTCATCCTGAGCCAGGATCAAACTCTCCATTGTAAATGTTGTTTGATCTGACTATTAACTCTCTGTAAATTGAATTAACGTCGGATATTTAATGTTTGTGTTACGTTTTAAACCTTACCGTAAACTATTGAAAATTTACGTACTGTTGTTTCCATTCTTTCAAAGAACTTTTATCATTTTTTACAATGATATTGAAGATGATAAGATTTTGAATCTCAAGCCTTTTGCTTCATCTTTTGTGTAAGAACTCTTTGCGATTTCCGCTGCCCGTTTTTGATTGGGGTTGCAAAGGTAACCGTCTTTTTTATTTCACCAAATCTTTCTCTGATTATTTTCAGATTTTTTTGATAAAAAACACTTTTGAAAAACCAATTTTTTAAAAAAGGATTGCAAAGATAAGTTGTTGATTTCTTTCAACAAATTTTTCGCTGCCTTTTTTAATTCTGTGTACTTGCTTTTTTGCTGAAAGAACTGCTGCTTTTTTTCAAAGCGGGGTGCAAAGATAAGGATGAAATACTTGCAGCCAAATGTTTTTGAAAAATAGTTTGACCGTATATGCTGAAACCATTGCTATCAAAGGCATTCAGCGTTTCAAAAAAACTCAGGCTTCGGGAGAAATGAATGCTGTTTTATGATTACAAATCACTTATAAGGCCATCAGGGTATTTTACGGCCGTTAAAAAAAGTCCTTGCGAAAGCGGCGAGAAATCTGCATTCCTGCAATTTTTACTTTCAATTATATTTTTGAATTCTTCTGTGGAAACAATATTCCTTCCAACTTTCAGCATCGTGCCAACAAGCCCTTTTACCATGCCGCGAAGGAACCGGTTTGCAACCACATTGTAAACCAGGCAATCATTGTCAAAATACCAATGTGATTTTTGGATACTGCATTGAAAAGATTTTACCTGCGTTTTCCTTTTTGAAAAACTTTCAAAATCGTTATACTCTATTACTATCGACGCTGCTTTTTGCAACAAATCAATATCAAGTTTAAAAGGATAATAAAATGCTTTTTCAAACAGGAATGGATCTTTTTTTTGATAAATGAAATATTTGTATTCGCGCGAAACTGCATCAAACCTGCAATGTGCATTTTCATTTACACCATAAATATTCCTTACTAAAATATCTTTGGGCAAAATTGCATTTGCATTATATAATTTATCTCTTTTAAAGGGGAACGGAATATCGAAATGAAAAAAATTCTGCAGTGCATGAACGCCTGCATCTGTGCGTGAAGAACATACCAAGGTGATTCTGGAATTCAATAAGACGCTTAAAGCATTTTCGATTTCCTGCTGAATTGTATTTGCATTTTTCTGAGACTGCAAGCCGCTGTAAGCTGTTCCTTTGTATGCAACCTCTAAAAAATACCTTGGCATGAAAATATGTATTAACGAAGCAAAGCCAGAAAACGTTTTTTGTAATAACTGTCGATTAATTGATTTTGCAGAGAAGCGTAATTGTCATAATCATAAGTGAACTTGTACATTGCCTCATAAAAATCGTAACGGCCTTCATCAGAGTCGAACAACACACCGATATTTTTCACCTGATCTGTAGAAACGCATTTTCCCTGCAACTGTTTTTTTGCAATAACGATCATATCAGTCACATCTGTTTTAGTCAGCATTTTTTTGCGCAGTTTGATCATGTCGGCATCATTGGCTGTATTGCTGCAGTTTGTCTTTGCTGATGGTTGCAGAGTTGAAGGAGTTTCACTGTTCAAATTATTCGCAGAAGCCAAATTCGCACTGCTGTCTTTTGAAGCATAAAAGGGATTGCTGATTCCTTTATCCTGTACTGCAGGTGCAGAATTGTTCACCGGTCCTGCATTGGTTTCAATCGCCGCATTTTCTTTTACAGGCGATGCGGTTGCTGCAGTTGTATTGGTTGGTAAATTGGTCGGCGCAGAATTATTATTTGCAACAGATGCTTCAGTAAATGCAGGAATGAAGATGTTGACGGTATCATTTTGCAAACCATGAAATTCAATGAACATCACTTTTGTGCCGGTGTCGGCACTTTCCTGCAATGCCTTGATAATACCTTTTGGCCCATCAGCCACTACCGAATCAGGAGAAGGAATCTCTGATGCAGTTGCAATAATATTTGTCGAAGGCTGGCCAGAGATCGATGGAGGTGGCTCTGAAGCCGAAACGGTTGCTGCAGCTATAGGTTTGCCTAATGTAGAATCATTTACCACATCGCCAAGCATGCTTCCAAATGCATTTGTAGAATCTGTGTTTTTTTGTGAGCCCGAACTTGGCATGATGACACCCATTGTCTGCAGGTTGAATAAGCCCCAGCCTTTGGAACCAAAATTCTTTAATTGGTAGCCTGCATCTTTCTGCTTTACAGTAACTGAAAAATCAAGCTTTGCAGCATTGGCACCTTTAAGATCAATGGACAGATCATAGATGCTGTCCTTTATTTGCGGGATGATCAGATAACCGGTTGTGGAAGAAACATATGATTTTCCGTTAAAAGAAGCATTGAAATTTTGCGAACCATCCGCCTGTATATAAATGAAGTGTTCGCCTTGTGCATTGCTTCTTAAACTAAAAAAAACTGTGCTGACAAAAACGATGACAGAGTATTTCATCAATTTTAATTTCATTTACCGACATTATTTTCGACAAATCTATGGCAAAAATCTTTTAACAGAAATTGTATCTGCTTTAATGAACGGTTGTCTACGCATTTTCGCCTTTCATAAAAAAATCGGCTGACAATGATCGTACAAAATTAGTTTTGCAGCACTAAAAATAAAATATGAAAAAAATTTATTTGGGAATTTGCATGTTGCTTTCGCTCGCAGCTTCTGCGCAGGATGGAAACGATGACGGCGACAAAGACCAATCGTGGAAAACGGAATACCGTGCCGAAGCTACCAAGATCAATGATCTGGTGAATACAAAGCTTGATGTAAGATTTGATTATTCAAAATCGTGGATGTATGGCAAAGCATGGTTGACATTGCACCCGCACTTTTACCCGACAGATTCATTGAGGCTTGATGCAAAAGGCATGGACATCAAAGAAATATCGATGATGAAAGAGGGAAAAAATATTCCTTTGAAATACAGATATGACAGCCTGAATCTCTTTATCACTTTGGACAGGACTTATAAAGGCGGTGAAAATTATACGATATATATAAACTACATCGCAAGGCCGAATGAATATGAAAATGCATCTTACCATCATGGCGGAAGTGCTGCCATCAGCGATGACAAAGGATTGTATTTTATAAATCCGCTGGGTGAAGAAAAAGACAAGCCAACACAAATATGGACACAGGGCGAAACTGAAAGCAACAGCGTGTGGATGCCGACCATCGACAAGCCAAATCAAAAAAGTACACAGGAAATTGCAATGACCGTGCCTGATAAATATGTGACACTTTCAAACGGTCTGATGATCAGCTCAAAGAAAAATACCGACGGCACAAGAACAGACACCTGGAAACTGGATCTGCCTTTTGCGCCCTATTTATTTTTCATGGGCGTTGGCGATTATGCAATCGTGAAAGACAGCTACGAAGGAAAAGATGTAAATTATTATGTTGAAAAACCTTATGCTTCTGTCGCAAAAAAAATATTTGGTTTAACGCCTGAGATGATCGGTTTTTATTCTCAGGTTCTGGGTGTTGATTATCCATGGCCGAAGTACGACCAGATAACAGGATGCGATTATGTGAGCGGCGCTATGGAAAACGTAACAGCAACATTGCACAGGCGCGAACTGCAACAAAACGCCCGGCAGCTCGTTGATGAAAATCATTTTGAAGATTATGTAGCGCACGAATTATTTCATCAATGGTTCGGAGATCTTGTGACCTGCGAAAGCTGGAGCAACATTACAGTGAATGAAAGTTTTGCAGATTTCAGCGAGCAGCTCTGGTTTGAACACAAATGGGGAAAAGACAGAGGCGATGAACACGGTTACCAGGCGATGCAGGAATACCTTCAGAGCGGTGAGTATAATAAAGACCTTGTGCGTTTTTATTATAAAGACAAAGAAGATGTTTTTGACGGAGTAAGCTACGCGAAAGGCGGACGTATATTAAATATGCTGCGCAATTATCTTGGTGACAGCGCTTTCTTCAAATCATTAAATCTTTATCTCAACACCAATAAATTTAAAACCGGCGAAGCACAACAACTTCGCCTGGCATTTGAAGCAGTGACAGGCCAGGACCTTAACTGGTATTGGAATCAATGGTATTACGGCAGCGGCAATCCTGTTTTAAAAATTGATTACAATTATGATGATGCAGCAGGCAAAGCAACTGTAATAGTTCAGCAAAAACAAACAGGCGATAAGATCTTTAAACTCCCATTTGCCATTGATGTATACAACGGCGCTAATAAAACAAGGTATAAAGTTTGGGCACAAAATAAAATTGACACATTCACTTTCAATTATACAAAACGCCCTGACTTAATTAATGTTGACGGAGATAAAATTTTGCTCTGCGAAAAAACGGATAATAAGACTGCAGACAATTTTATTGCACAAATAAAATATGCACCGCTTTATTTAGACAGGCGTGAAGCGCTCACCTATTTTGCTAAAAAGCACATGAAAGAACTGGCGATCGGCCTCACGGATAAATATTCAGGCATACGATCATTTACGCTTGACAAATTAAGAAACGATTCCACTCTTCTGACCTCTGATGTTTTAAGTACAGTTGAAAAAATTGCAACGGCCGATCCTGATAAAAGAACACAGGCAAAAGCTTTGGAGATACTTGCAGATAGAAAAGATGCAAAATATAAACCATGGTTTGTGAAATATGTGAGCGATTCGTCTTATTCCGTTTCAGGCGCTGCACTCGAGGGTTTGAGCGATCTTGATTCTGCCGGTGCTTACGCGCTTGCAAAAAAATACAGCAGCGATGCAAAAGGAAAACTGGAAGACGTAACAAACAAAGTAATTGCAGACAATGCGAGCGAAAGCGATTTTGATTTTATTGCTGATAATTACAAAAATGCTCCGCTGAGCCAGGAAAAATTGCAAACAGCCACACCGGGATTTTGCAATTATCTTTCAAGAATCAAAGATCCTTCAAAAGTAAAAAAAGGTGTTGACCTTGTTCTCGATTTCAGAAGCAAAATACCGGAACAATACAAAGGATTTACAGAACCTGTTTTCAAAAATCTGCTTAGCAAAGTTGCTGCAGCACACAGCGATATAGCAGATTATATCAACAATGCGCTGAAATAGATCTCATCATATTTCAATAAAAAATGCCCTTCAAAAAAAGGGCATTTTTTATTTCATTCAAAACATTAAAAATTACTCTGCCCAACTCATCACATAGTTTTCATTTTCGATGGAAAGCGCGTCAACAGTGAGTTTCAGCGGATGAAATGTATCAACCATCACGGCCAATTCTTTTGTTTCTTTTGCGCCGATACTTTTTTGTACCGCACCGGGATGCGGCCCGTGCGGAATGCCGCCCGGATGCAACGTGATCATGCCGCGCGTTACATTTTTGCGGCTCATAAAATCACCATCAACGTAATAAATTAATTCATCGCTGTCAATGTTGCTGTGATTATACGGTGCAGGAATTGCCTGCGGATGATAATCAAAAAGACGCGGCACAAAACTGCACACCACAAAATTATGCGCTTCAAAAGTTTGATGTACCGGCGGCGGTTGGTGCACTCTTCCTGTTATCGGTTCAAAGTCGTGAATGCTGAATGAATAAGGGTAACAGCAACCATCCCAACCGATCACATCAAACGGATGAAAGCCATAATGAATGTGATACATGCGCCCGCTCTTTTTTGTTTTAATTACAAAATCACCTTTTTCATTTATTGTAGTTAAAGAAATCGGCGGATGAATATCACGTTCGCAATAAGGCGAATGTTCAAGCAACTGTCCATTCTTGCTCATGTATTTTTTCGGAAAGTGAATTGCTGAAAAACTTTCTACAATGAACAACCGATTGTTCTCGTCATTAAAATGAATCTGATAAATCGTTCCGCGCGGAATCATTAAATAATCGCCGTAAGCAAAAGGCATTTCACCATATTGCGTGAGCAATTTTCCCGAGCCTTCATGCACAAAGATCATTTCATCAGCATCTGCATTTTTATAAAAATAATCGGTCATGCTTTGCTGCGGCGCAGCAAGCACAACATGGCAATCATTGTTCACCAAAACAGCTTTCCTGCTTTCAACAAAATCCTTGACAGGCTTTACTTTGAAGCCATCAAAACTTCTGTGCTTCAGCATTTTTTCTTCAGCTATTTTCGGCGAAACATCGTACGGTTCTTCCGTATGAATAATCACCGTCGGCGGATGGCAATGATACAGCAAACTCGAGTCGCTGCTGAAACCTTCCGTCGAAAATAATTGCTCTGCATACAAGCTTCCGTCAGGTTGCTGAAACTGCGTGTGGCGCTTGTGCGGCACCGTTCCTATTCGATGATAATAAGGCATAAATTATTGAGGATTGAAAATTGTTAATTGAATATTTTTAGAAGAAATTTTATGTTGACAAGCGCCGGAATACGCAATGGGCTTTACTTGCGACGCTCCGTTCAACTTTCTCTTTACCATTGAGCACGCAATTTCAAAGATGCTTCAAGAGACACAAGCAGAAAAACATATTTCCATTTGCGCTTGTCGATCCAGTAAATAAAATTTCTGAAAAAAAGCATGAGCGAACATTCGTTGAAAAACAAATTTACAAATTATCTTGCCATCATGACAAGAATCGGTTTGATATCAGACACGCACAGTTTTTTAGACGATTCTGTTTTCAAACATTTTGAAAACTGCGATGAAATCTGGCACGCAGGAGATTTCGGAAATATTGAAATTGCAAATGCGTTAAGATCTTTCAAACCTTTGCGCGGCGTTTACGGAAATATTGACGGGCAAGACATCCGCAGCATTTATCCCGAACAAATAATTTTCAATTGCGAAGATGTAAAAGTTTTCATCAAACATATCGGCGGCTATCCGAAAAGATATGCGCCCGGTGTAAAAAATACGATCGCAAAAGAACATGCAAAACTTTTTATCAGCGGTCATTCTCACATTTTAAAAGTGATATTCGACAATGAATTGAATTGCCTGCACATGAATCCTGGTGCGGCCGGAAAGCAAGGCTGGCAAAAGGTTAGAACGCTTATCCGTTTTGTGATTGACGGAAAAGAAATGAAAAATTGCGAGGTGATTGAGTTGGGAAAACCAATGTGAATAATGTGCAGATTTGGAAATGTGAAAATGTGAAAATGAGAACACTTACACATTTTGTGCTGCTTCGTGCCTTAAAGTCTTCGTGGCAAAATAAGAAAAATCAATGCATTCCCGGAAGTAATGGCCTTCCGATTCCTGCGCGCCAGGGCCAGGGAATAGTTAACATGATAATTAAAAACGCAATTAAAAAAATCCACGCGCTGCGTTTATGTTTTGCATTATCGGAAATATTTTTCTTAGCAACACCTTTACCGATCGTTATTAAAATAATGGCAACAATCATTCCGAAAATATGTTCGACAGCCCAAAATCTTGCGGCATCATCTTTCATCACTGCAGCAAAACCTGAACTTTGGATGAGTGAAAAACCAAGATCGCCTGCAAAATATTGATACAAACCAATCAGCAAAGTAATGTGTGCACTAATCATCAGCCACAGTCCCAATTTTTTATCCATTGCCGTGAAAGGCTTGCTGAGTGCGGAAAAATGACGGATGATATTTACAACCAGCAAAATTAAAATCACCCAGCGAAGCAAACTGTGAAGGGTTAAAAATATATTGTACATGATGATTTGGAAATTTGAAAATGAAAGAATTTGAAAATTATAAAACCAAAACTACAAACGCAAAACTGAAATTTGAAATATCATTTTCAAATTACTCATTCCACCCAATCAGCCACAAACAAATTAATATCTCTTCCCGAACTATTTCTGTTTGATGAAAAAATAATTTTCTTCCCGTCCGGACTGAACATTGGGAATGCGTCGAAACCCTTGTCGTGGCTCACTTTCTCCAATCCGTTTCCATTCAGATCAGTTAAATACATGTTGAAAGGAAATCCATATTTATATTCATAGTTGCTGCAAAAAATTACGTGCTTGCTGTCAGGCGTAAAATTCGGTGCCCAGTTTGCCTGCCCGTAATGCGTAATTTGTTTTGCATTGCTGCCGTCTGCGTTTGCGACGAACACTTCCATCTGTGTTGGCATCACGAGATTTTCTGCAAGCAGATCTTTATATTCTTTTATCGCAGAATCAGTTTTCGGGCGACTTGCGCGCCACACAATTTTTTTCCCGTCAGGGCTGAACCATGCACCACCGTCATAACCCAAAGTGTTGGTGATCTGTTTTACTTTATACGTTTTCAAATTCATTTCATACAGATCAAGATCGCCATTGCGAAGCGAAGTGAACAGCATTGTATTTCCGTCGGGAGACAGTGTGGCTTCTGCATCGTAGCCTCTTGAGGTGGGTCAATTGTTTTATAATTTTTCCGCTGGTATCAGCCAAAAAAATCTCATAACTTTCATACACAGGCCAGATATATTTATTGCCATATTTGCTTCTGTCGGGCACGGGCGGACAACTGTCGCCGCCTAAAAAAGTAGATGCATAAATAATGTGTTTCCCGTCAGGCAGAAAATATCCGCAGGTGCATCTGCCTTTACCGCTGCTCACCATCCTGCAGGTGAAGGAATCATTTATACTTAAAGGTATTTTACCGATGTACATCTGATCGCACATTACACCTTCCTTTTCATTTTTATGCTGAAATATGATATACTTTCCGTCGTAACTCCAGTAAGCTTCAGCATTGTCGCCGCCGAAAGTAAGCTGGCGGATATTCTTAAAATGCTTTTCATCTGCATAGCGCAATGTGTCATCACCATTTTGCTTTACCGAAAGAATATTTCTTATTTTAAAAGAAGAAAAAATAATGACCGCAAAAAGAAAAAAAAGTATGGCTGCCTTTTTCATTACAAATATTTTTACAAAAGTAACTGATGAAAGAAATGATTATGAGAAAAAGATCGACATACAAAAAGCAGCAACTATTTTTGCAGAATGAAGGGATATAAATTTTTATTTTTAATGATGGTTATTGCATCGTTTACAGGTTGCAATAACAATGCTGAGAGCGGCAACAACAAAGTTGATTCCGTAAATCATCTATCAAATAATTACCCTGCCTTAATTACAAATTTATTACAGCAGGTAAATCAGAACCGTGACAGTGCAGGCCTGCGATTGCGCCTTGCGACTGCATTTGACAGCATTGCTGATTATAAACAGGCGCTTACTCAAATGGATACTTTGCTGATGCGCGACACTTTGAATTATGGTTTCTGGTTTGCCGAAGGACAAATTCTGCAGGATTCAAAAGATACGCTTCATGCCATTGAAAGTTATTCACGCGCTGCAAAGATCTATCCTTCGCCGGATGCATTATTGAGCATTGCCAATTTGTATGCCGAACAAAAAAATCCGCGAAGCCTGCTGATCTGCAGCCGCGTAAAAGACCTTGGCGGCGGTGGCGAATATGATGCACATTGCGCATTTATTTCAGGCGTTTATTATGCACGCACAGGCCAACGCGAAACGGCTTTAAAACTGTTTGATGAATGTATTGCAGATGATTTTACCTACATGGAAGCATACATTGAAAAAGGGCTGGTGTATTTTGATGAGAAAAAATATCCGCAGGCTTTAGAAGTATTTCGCTTTGCATCGACCATTGATAATTTATTTCCGGATTCGTATTATTATATGGCACGCTGTTACGAGATGATGAACCTGAAAGACAGTGCTGTATTGAGATTCAAACAATCATTAAGCCTCGACAAAACAATGACCGAAGCGCAGGAAGGTTTAAAAAGATTGGGAGAATAATAATTAAAAATCGACAAACAAAAAATCAACAATCAATATATGCCAATCATTGCCCCGTCATTATTATCCTGCAATTTTCTGCAATTGCAAAACGAATGCGATATGCTCAACAACAGTGATGCAGACTGGTTTCACCTTGATGTGATGGATGGAAGATTTGTGCCGAATATCAGTTTTGGTTTTCCGATCATTGAACATGTGAGAAAAGCAACGACCAAAATTTGTGATGTGCATTTAATGATCGAAGAGCCCGGAAAATATGCAGAGGATTTTAAGAAAGCAGGTGCCGATCATTTGACGGTGCACATTGAGGCATGCCCGCATCTTCACAGAAATATTGAACAGATAAAAAGTCTCGGGATGAAAGCAGGCGTTGCCATCAATCCGCACACACCCGTTGAATCGCTGAAAGATGTGCTTCACGATATTGATATCGTTTGTATGATGAGCGTGAACCCCGGATTCGGCGGCCAAAAATTCATTGCACATACCATTCAAAAGATCAAACAACTGCGCCGCATGATCAACGAAGGCATTACCGGCACATTGATCGAAGTGGATGGCGGCGTAACGCTTGAAAATGCAGCATCCATCATAGCTGCAGGAGCTGATGCACTTGTTGCAGGCAACACTGTTTTCAAATCTGCGAATCCATCGGAAACAATAAAGTTGCTGAAAAATATCGGCTCAAAATAAAATCTTACATCAAAACGGCCGTGCTGATATATCTTTAATTGACAATGAGAGCTTATCATTATCTTCATTATTATTAATTAAAATCTTCCGTTGAAAGTGCTGAAAAGAATTCTTTTTTTACTTCTTTGCATTGCGCCGTTATTTGTTCTTGCACAGAAAAAAAATGCAGTTGTATCAGGCATCGTAACGGATGAAAATGATCTGCCATTGTCAAATGTTACGGTGCAGGTATTGGCAAAAGACATCGGCACAACAACGAACGATTCAGGATATTTTAAAATTCAGATAACGCCTAATCATGCAGTAGCATTGACCTTCAGCTATACAGGATATAAAAATGCGCAGAAGAATTTCTTTCTTGATCCGGGAGAAAAAAAGAATATCACCATCAAACTGCAACCTTCAACAAATCAATTGAAAACAGTTGTGGTAAATGACAACCATGAACGCCGGCAATCAGGATTGATCAATATTGACGCATCAAAAGCATTGGTAAATCCATCACCCGTCACCGGCGTTGAAAGCCTGATAAAAGTTTTTGTTGGAAGCAATAACGAGCTCACTTCGCAATATTCTGTACGCGGCGGAAACTACGATGAGAACCTTGTTTATGTAAACGATTTTGAAGTATATCGCCCGTATCTCGTCAACAATGCACAGCAGGAAGGTTTGAGTTTTATCAATCCTGAATTGACGGATAATGTAAAATTTTATACGGGCGGTTTCCAGGCAAAGTATGGCGATAAAATGAGTTCCGCTTTGGATGTCACTTACCGCAAACCCACTGAGGACGGCGGTTCCGCGTACATTGGCCTATTGGAACAGGGAATACATTTTGAAGGAACTGCACATCACAAAAAAGTAACTTACCTGATTGGCGCAAGAAACAGAAGCAACCGGAATTTATTGAACAGTCAGCAAACGCAAGGCAATTATATTCCATCGTCAGCGGATCTGCAGGCATTGATCACATGGCAGGTAAGCAGCAAATGGCAACTCGAAGCACTTGCAAATCTTTCGCAGACAAAATTTACTTTCATTCCTGTTTCTGCCAATCTTACAAGCGCTGTTTTTTCTCCTTTATATTCTGAGGATCTTGGATTGGATGTTTTTTTTAACGGGCAGGAAAAAGACAAATACAGCACAAGTTTTATTGGCCTTACCGCGATCAACCAGGTCAATAAAAATTTTCGGATGAAATGGATGGTGAGTTATTTTGGTGATATTGAAAATCAGGATCAGGACATCAGCGGTGCATATTTATTTGGCGAAAGGGACTTTGATCAAAACAGTCCGACATTCGGATCGATCATCAATCCGTTGGGAGCGGGCACAGATCAGAATTTTTCGCGTGATTATCTCAACATCAATGTTTACAACGCTTCGCTGAAAGGTGAATGGACCAGAAAAAATAATTTCATTCAATTCGGCAATAGCATAGAAAGGCAAACTGTTTCAGTGAATCTTGATCAATGGGAGTTCAGCGATTCTGCAGGATATTCTCAACCTTACAATCCTTCGCAACTTTTACTCAACAATGTTCTTAAAACAGATACTTCATTTGCGTTAACAAGATTTACAGGTTATGTGCAGGATAATATTCAGTTCAAAGATTCATCCCAGTTCACTTTGCAGGCAGGCGTTCGTTATAATTACAATACATTGAACAACGAATTTCTGCTTTCACCACGCATCGGTTTTTCTTTCAAACCAAAAAATTGGAAGAAAGATATCATCTTCAAAGGATCAACAGGCATTTATGACCAGCCACCTTTTTTCCGCGAAATGCTTCGCTATGACGGAACGATCAACACACAATTGAAAGCACAAAAAAGTGAACAGATAACTGCAGGAATGGATTATAATTTTTCCATGTTCGGCCGTCCCGCAAAATTTACAACAGAAGCTTATTATAAAAACATGACCGATGTAGATCCTTACGACATCAACAATGTACAGATCCAATATTTCGGCGAGAACGATGCAAAAGCTTATGCAGCGGGCATTGAGGGAAGATTGTTTGGCGAAATCGTAAAAGATGCAGAAAGCTGGCTCAGCCTCGGTATCATGCACACCGAAGAAAACATCAGCAACTATAATTACAACATTTATAAAAATGCAGAAGGACAAATCATCACACCGACTACAACAGATCAGGTCGTCAAAGACACTGTCTCAACGCCGCTTGGATGGGTGCGCAGGCCAAGCGACAGGCTGATCACTTTCGGTATGTTCTTCCAGGATTATTTAAGCACAAATAAAAATTTCAAAGTTTATCTCAACACATTGTATGGAAGCAATCTTCCTTACACTATTCCCAACGAACCGCAATACCGCGATGCGTTGATCATTGATCCGTATATCCGCATAGACATTGGCTTCAGCGCATTGCTGCTCGATCCGGAAAAAGTAAAAAGAAGCCACTCACCTTTCAAACCATTCAAAAGTATCTGGGCAAGTTTCGAAGTATTCAACCTGATCAATCATGAGAACACGATCAGTTATATGCTGATCAAAGATTTTGCAAATGACACTTATGCCATTCCAAATTCGCTTACACCGAGATTGGTGAATTTTAAAATTGCTGCGAGCTGGTAGAAAATTGTTTTGATGTTTTTTGTTTTGATATTCTTCAATTCCAAATCCTGAACCCTTGATATTGATTCCCTGACTTTCGGATGATTTTTTTGAACCCGGCAACTGAATATCTATTGAGCATCGTTGCGTCGCACTCTTGTACGTTCAGTAATTCTGCGCAGCACATACATTCATCGCAGTATCACAAAATCTTGAAATGCTGTTTCGCCGGATTTTTCAACGATCACTTCTGAAACAATTGCATGGCGCGGGCCTTCTTTGCACCATTCAATAAATTTTTTTATGGCAGCATCATCACCATTTGCCATTGCTTCCACATGACTTTCATTTGTATTTTTTATCCAGCCTTTTATGTTTAGTTTATCAGCAAATTCTTTTGCACTCGCACGATAAAAAACGCCTTGTACTTTTCCTTTGATGAGTAAATGAACAGCCGGCATGAAAGAGTTTTATTACTGTAAAATTAAATTTTCACAAAAAAATTACACTCTGATATAAATCTTCTTTTTGTCAAGCATCCATCCGACAAGCCAGCAAAATAGCATATAACAAAGGGAGAACAGCAATACACCAAATGCTCCGGGAAAATAATTTTGAAAGAATATTGCATTGATCCATTCATAAAAACTGGTTCCCGGCAGCACCATTATCAACGAAATCACTGTTGCAAGCAATTCTGATAAAAGATAAACAGGCAATGAATTTTTTCCAAAGACGAGAAAAAAATTGGTACCGAATTTCCACTCCTTTATTTCAATGGCAAAAATTAAAATTCCGATCAGCATCAAGTCTATTCCAACGGTGAGCAATACAAAAGAACTCGTCCATAATTTTTTTGCAACAGGAAAAAATTGGCCCCAAAACAATGCAACAAGGACGAGCACACAACCTGCCATTATTAATTTGGCGATCGTTTCATAATTCTTTCCCTTTTGCTGAATGAACGAACCCGCAATATATCCTGCAACAACATTTACAATTGCAGGAATTGTGCTCAGCAAACCTTCAGGATCAAATGCCTGCGTGCCTCCATGATTAATGTACATGTGACCGCTGCCCAAAATAAAAAGATCGAGATGTGTACCTGCGTTACCAAACATAGTGAGCTCCTGGCCTGCATCTCCAAACAAATATAACAATGCCCAGTAACCAAAAAGAAAGAGCACTGAAATGATAACTGAAGTGCGGACGGAACAATATCGAACGATCAATGCACCAAAAAAATAGCAGAGTGCAATACGCTGCAACACTCCCATGATACGTGTTTGAGAGATCTGGTTAAATACCCAATTGCCCGAATCATCGCGGTGAAAAAAAGGGAACCAGTACATTAAATAACCAAACAAAAAGATCAATGCAGACCTTCTGACTAATTTTTTTAAGAAAACAGCATTTGCCTGGTATTTTTTTGCGGCGAAACTCAATGCATTGCCCATTGCAAATAAAAAAGAGGGGAATACCAGATCGGTCGGCGTAAAGCCAAACCACGCAGCATGATTTAGAGGTGCGTAAGAAGGTGCACCGGCGCCCGGTTCATTTACAATGATCATAAAACATATCGTCATACCACGGAATACATCAAGTGCTGTAAATCTTTCGTTGAGCGGTTTCATTATGTTGATGTTAAAAGTTAGAATGATTTGCCAAAGTGAAATATTTATCAAACATTTTTTTACATTCAGCAATAGGATCGCCTGAAACCCTTGCAGGATAGGCATCGTGGCCGTTCACCCATTGCCATTCCCAATTTTTTATCATCGCATCAAAATCATTTGTATCCGTGCCGATACCTTTTTGCATTTTTATTTTAAGGTAAATGATAAATTGTTCCCAACGCGGTTTATAAAAACCCGCGATCAATCCGCTCCATTGTTTGTTGGCATATTCATGAAGTTTGCTGTCCTTATCACTCCACAGCGTAACGATGTCCCGCGCATTGAATTCATACTGATCTTTCTCTCTATCATCAATGCCGCAACTTCTTGCATCCGAGATCCATTTGCCCAATAAAAATTCTTTACGTGTCGCAAGCAACTTATCCATATCATCCATCAATTCTAAAAACTGTGCAGAATATTTATCAAAAGATGAAGTATCGTGTTCAAGGTATGCAGTAACAAATTTCTGGTGCAATGCAATGGCAAAATTTGCAAGAGCCTGCCTTGTAATGTCAACAAGATCATACTGAAACCCTTCGCTGGCTTGCAATTGGGGAGATTCATCAACGAATAGGGCCCATGCCTTTAAAAGATCTTTTGCATTGTAATCAAGATTGGTACGAACAAAATTTGCCGTTGGGTTTATCGTTGGCCGTGCAGTGATGATCGATTCCTGGCCACCTTCTTCGAAGCCGCCATTATAAACTGTTAGATGCAAAATTTCCCATGCATGATTAATATTGTCATCAAAAATTCCGTAACGCTGCAACGCATAATCTTTCAGCCATTGAGAAATATTTATTGGACTATCGCGCCAAACATTTTCCATCATCAATTGATATAAAGCGGGATTTTGTTCAATGCCTTCGGGCGTTAACCCAATGCCAACCATTTTTCCTGAAGATGGATTTTGCAATGCGGCAGATGGCTCATTTGCAACACTGTTCATCCTTCCCCACAAAGAAACATTGCCGCCAAAATTGTGGAGCATATTCCATATCCATGGTTTACCGTAATAAGCATTTGTCTTGTTCCACACAGGATGGCTTTCGCTGTACAGATCTAAAATGATCATGTGCGAATCAGGTACTGCCTTGAGCAAAGCCTTTATCTGCGTTGGTTTCCAGAAGGCTGTATCGGAATGGAACATCCAGCCCTGCATTACCCAAATTGCCTGCGAATCAATATCAGACATTGAAGCAAAAAGTTTTTTACCAAGGTTATCAAGATAAGAAGAATCATTTGTTGGAGGTGGGTTTTCATTGAAAGTGTCTGCAGAATAAAGGTGATCAGTTCCATATTCCTTTGCCTGCGCTTCAAGAAATCTTTTGCCGATCATTTCAAACATCGGATCTGACGGATCTAAAAGATACACATCATTGAAACCTGCACCCCAATTGGTCTTTTTTAATTTTGCCAAAGGAAATTTATCTTTAAATGAGGGTGGCACATGACCACTGAACGCAGGCAACACGGGCATCATGCCCATATCTCTTTCTGCAGCAAGAATTTTTTTCTGTAATGTTTTATGCGAGTCGATCCAGTGTTGCGGCAACGGCCCGCCCCAAGCATCAAGATTGCCCATCCAGAACCAGGAAAAATATGCAGGGCCACAGAAAAAATTATTTAGTTCCTGATCGGTAAAACCAAGTCCCTTGTAAACGCTTTGCCAGATTGCTTCTTCGCCTGTCAATGCAAGAGGCATGTTGATCCCACTTAATGCCATCCAATCAATTTCTTTTTGCCAGCGATCCCAATCCCACCACGACATGGAATAATTGAATGTGCAATAATTCAAATAATAACGGTATTGATAAGGTGTTGTCCTATGAATTTTTATCTTAACCGAAGGCAATACAGCAGGCATTTTCAGATTGCTGCCATTCCATGTGATAAGACAGTGGCAATAATTTTTTAAATAATAGTTAAGCGCTGATGCAACACTCACACCATTGCTTCCGCGAAGTATGACCTTATTGTTTTGACTTTCTATCTCAAAAACATCCTTTCCTTTTTCCTGCGGAATGAATTGCGCATCGAATGAAGGCGACCTTTCTTTTAAAACCCTTTGCAGAAAGGCATTTGCAGCATCTTTATTCAATTGTGCAAATAAAATATTCGTATGAAAAAAAATAAAGCAACAAAGGAGAATCTTGGCAGGTTTCATGCAGGAACGTTTGAGGGTGAAAGAAGGACATCATAGAAATGATGCTTTTGCTAAAATAACTTTTTTAACACTTCCGTGCAGATGTTATTTTACATTATTCCATCAACTATAAAAAGCGAAAAGCACTTTTATGGATGAATTCTTTTTATCGCTTGCGGTGAATGGCTGAAAATATCTGTGTATTTTCTTTCGCGGCTGTGCAGTGATTTTTCCCGCACGATCTCGCTCATCGTTTTTCCCTGCATCTTGCTTTCTATCCATGAGATGATATCGATGTAAACGAACGACCTTGTTTCAAAACGTTTCTTTTCAAGGTGTTTTATTTTGTAAAGAAATTTTTCCAGTTCTGTCTTCATCAATTTCGGCGAGATATTAAAAGAATTTCGAACGAATTTGAACATCTCTTCTTCCACTTTCGTCAGATTTTTCATCTTCGCCATAAAACGGTAAACAGATTTAATGAGCGATTCGATAATGGCATCATTACCCAATTCATAGTGTGCCATCAAATGCAATAAACGTGCATAACATTGCAGATCGATTCGCAGGTTCATATTTTCGTTGATGATCCTTTGCAGGTAATCAATGCATGTCTCATAATCACCGCTTCCGAAATAAAGTGTAGCGATTTTATAATTAAATACAAGTATCCTGTGCCTGTCGATATACAAAGCATATTCATTCATTTTCGCTTCAATATCTTCTACCAGTAACAGACCTTCTTTGAAAGTGCCCGACATCAAATGCCAGTTGAGTTTTGCACCATTGATATAAATGGAAGTATGAATGCGAAAATTATCGTGGCGATTCGCAGCAGGCGTTTTTGCAAAAGCCTCAAACTGTCTTAAAACAATTTCGAACTGTTGAAAATTGCGCAGATCAAAATGTGCATTCAGCAAATTGTGCATGCCTTTTACATAATGCCCCGTTTCTACCGAAACCATTGCAGGCTCTTCTTCAAACAGGTCGATCCATTTGCGGCTGTAACGGTAGTACATCAAAAAATCCTGGCGTATAAATGCATACCAGCAATAGCTTTGATAGAGATAAAGCCTTTCATAAAAATCAGTAACAATCTGTGTATTTGCAGGAAGATGATTTTTGAAAAATACTTTTAGGCGCTCTTCATCCTGGTCATTGCGTGCATGGCCGTTTTGTACATACCAACGATATAAAAGCAATGCGAGATTGGAAAGTTTTACAACATCGTAAATGTGACGGCTTATTTCTGCAGCTTCAGTTGCAAGCACTTCTGTTTTTTCAATGCTGCTTCGCGTAATGTGAAGTGTTTCAATTTTTTTCTCAAGAGAAATTACCTGCGCGAGATAATTATATTTATGATTTGCCTTTGCTATTTCCTTTGCCTTTTCGAGCATTTTAAATGCCTGCAGTTTCAATCCTTTGTTGTAAAGCACACGCGCATTATCGAGCAACTCACTCAATTGCAGGTCAATATTCTCTGTACTTTTCAACAAACGCAATGCAGCAAGAAGTTGTTTGTATAAATGAGATTTTAAATTGGCGAGCTGCGGTTTTGTTACAGGCGAAAGTTTTTTGAGCAATATTTTTTCATCATACTCAGTCATTTTATCAAGCGCATCAAAAAGCTGAATGATCTTCAGTTCTTCGTTTGCCGAACTGCGTTTTATATATAATTTAAAATGCCTTTTTTCTGATTTCTCGAGTGAGCGGACCAGTTGAAAAAGTGCATCGGTAAACCTGTTGGACATCATAATAAAAATCTCCTCAAACTTAGGTGGTGCAAGGCTTTTGCATTTTTTCCCTGCTTTTGGCATAAACAAAACAAAGGAAACATGTTTTGCAGGGAATGAAAATGCAGAATACTTTTACATCAGAAATTAAATATTTCAAAGGCAGGCAATCGTTAGAGGAGCAAATCGATAGAGGCACTTTATTAAAAAAGACAAGCAAAGGCAAACAGACTTTTATAACTTTTTCATATGGCAAGCAATCGTTAGAGGCCGGTCCGTTTTTACGGAAAGGCCTATTTTTTTAGGCTCGCCAAAGTTACATAAATATTATACTTCAACAAACGATTTTTTTCTCCCTCATTTTATTGTTCATTATAGTATTAAAAAAAATTGCCTGATCTGTTCAGACAACCATAAATATTTTTTTTAGTATTAATGATAAGCTGATCATCTGAGCTTGCTGACGAAATGAGAAACAGTTGTGAAGCAGCAATCAGTTTTAATCGTATTTTCATTTACTCTGTTAGAAAATAATGATAATTTTAATATCCCAATATTAATTGCATTAATTGTTTTGTTTGCCTGAATCCACTACTTAAATCAATCAGTGTTTGCTCAATTTTTATTCAATAACTAAACCTTTATTATGAGAAATTTCAAAACCCTTGCTTTTGCAGGATTGACTGTTACTGCTGCAATTACATTCAATGGCTGTGTAAAACAAAACAGCACGCCGGCGAACAAAAACACAGCACCTGCAACTGCATCCGCTGCACCAGAAGAATCAGTTCTTACACCGGCAGGATACATGCCGAAGTCTAAAGTACACTTTATCGAAAAAGGCTATCAGCTAAATATTGATGGCGGGCATTACCAAAAAGTAGAAATTGCTACCGGCAAAATGGTTGAAGATTTTGGTGAAGTAAATCCCGTTAATGAGAACATCATTAATATCGGAAAGGGCTCAACAACAAATGGTGTTGTACCTGCGCCTTCCGGATGGATCACTTATGCTTCATGGAGCAATGACACCACAAAAGGCACACCAATTAATTTATTCAACACAAGCTGGGTTGTGCCTAAAGCGCCGATCACCGATGAGGGGCAGACCCTCTTTTTGTTCAATGGTATGCAGGATGGCTTTACCGCTTCATCACATATTCTTCAACCTGTAATGCAATGGGGCCCGTCTGCAGCAGGTGGCGGAAGTTATTGGAGTATCACAAACTGGTATGTAGGCAGTTCTGCATTTTACGGTACGCTTGAAACAGTGACCACAGGAACAAAATTAAAAGGCGTAATGAAAGTGACCGGCCACTCAGGAAAATTATTCAGTTATAATTCTTCCTTCGTTGGTTACCCTGCAGAGTCTGCATTGCAGGTAAACCATGTACCGCAAATGTGGTGGGCAGCAGAAACGCTGGAAACATACGGCGCAACAAAATCAACAGATTATCCTGCAACCGTATTTACAAAAATGAATGCCATCGAGATCAGAACCGGACCTGGCCAAGCCACATTGAATTGGATAGCCACAAAAGCATTTTCTTCAGGCAGTCAAAATACAGTGATCGTAAGCAACGCTTCGCCGGGTGGAGAAGTAGATATTTATTATCGCAAATAAAATAAAATCCTTGCGGGTAATACCGTTAAGCAATTTTTTGCGAACACAATTTTTAATAAGAAGGCGTTTTCTTCAATGAGACGCCTTCTTATATTTTTACAATGATTGATTATCAGCAGATGATTTAAATTTCATTTTGCCAATTAAAAAATATGTATAACTTTAGTTTAAGTAGTCTGCAATATAAGACCGTCAGCTTTCGGCATTATCCTATACCTGAATCAATCCGTATCTACTCAATCTTTAATAATAATTAAACACTTCTTTTTATGAGAAATTTAAAACAGATCAGTATTGCAAGCCTTGCTTTAGCTGCTGCTTGTACGTTTGCCGGTTGCTCCAAACAAAACAGCGCTCCTGAATCTAAATCTCCGGGCTCGGCAAATGCTGCGAGTTTCAACGAGCCCTCAGTCCTCACTCCTTTTGGAATGATGCCGCAATCGAAAGTGCATTTTGTTGAAGAAGGCAACAGCATCAGCGTTGTAGGTGGCCGTCTTCAAAAAATAGAAACTGCAACCGGCAAAATAGTAGAAGACTACGGCCCCGTTAAACGGCTTGACGATAACCTGAATATCGGCAAACAGGCACTGGCTCCTGCGAACAGCATATTGCCTGCAGCATCAGGATGGATCGCTTATGGCTTTTGGGCAAACACTGACACGGTGAAAAATCCGATTACTTCCTTCACAACTACGTGGACAGTTCCAAGCGTTCCGACAAAGCAGGGAAATCAAACGCTTTTTCTCTTTAATGGTATGCAGGATGGCCTTACATCTTCGTCATACATCATTCAACCTGTTTTGCAATGGGGCTCTTCTGCAGCAGGCGGAGGAAAATACTGGGCAATCACCAACTGGTATGTTTCCAGCGCTAATGCATTTTATGGCACTTTAGAAAAAGTTTCTTCAGGCACTGTGTTACAGGGTGTAATGACAGAAACTGCGCATACAGGAAAACTTTACAGCTATAATTCTTCGTTTGTCGGTTATCCTGCTGCTGCGGATATCAATGCCACCAATATACCACAGGCGTGGTGGAATGCGGAAACACTGGAAACGTACAGCGTAACCAACGTTAAGACAATGTATCCGCCGGATGTAGATGTGGCAATGAAATCAATTCAGATACTGGAAGGTTCTACCAATGCGCCAATAAGCTGGAGCACTGCACAGGCTACAAAAGGCTCTGCGTTGAAAGCTGTAGTCGTAAGCAATGCATCGCCGGGCGGTGAAGTAGATATTTATTTCCGTAAATAAATCTGTTTCGGCAATCCTGCTCAACATTCAATGCAGGTAAATTTTTTATTAAGAAGGTTGTTTCCTTTGCGAAGCAACCTTCTTTTTATTTTACCCAAATCAACTCAATAAATAATCGAAACGGCATCGAAGAAAATCGAATCGGAACTGCGGGAAATGAAAATGGAAATTGGTGAAACCAGTTCGGAACTTTGAGAAATGAAAATGACAATTGGTGAAACCTATTCAGAATTACAGGAAATGAAAATAGTATCGCAGGAAACAACATCGAACCATAAAAAAATCAAATTGGAAATCGTGTTAACGTAAATAGAAGTATGATACATGAGAATGGCATTGAGAAAATTCGAACTGAAAATGGTGGAATTAAAAATGACAATACGGAAAACCAAAACGGCATCGCAGAAAATTGAAACGGCATCGCAGGAAAGCCATCTCAATTGCATGAATATCATTTCAGCACATCATTTCTTCTTATCAAACCACACTTTCTTTTTACCGTTAGGGTCGGCATTGTAGTTGATACAGAGTTCTTCGCCTTTCTTAATTGTTCTCACCGTTTTGATAGTGATGGTGCCCGCATCAAAATCCATTTCGTAGTCGCAGTTGGATGCGTAATCATGGTTGTACATAGAAATATAGCCCATGCCAAGCGCTCCCATCTTATGAGCAGCGCCCCATTCGAATACGTAATTGTAAAGTTTCGTTCCCTCGATCGTTATACGGTCTCTGGAACTTAAAATGATCACAGGAGAAATTTCGATAACCGTTCCGGACTTAAAATTTGCGTCAGCGAAAACGCCTCTTCCCCCTTTGGAACTTGGTGCAATGAAAATGGTAGGTAGCATCATTATACTTAAATATTAAAAAATCAAAAAATTTACAAATCTATTGCCATCGGTTGACTTTTCAACGCGTGCAAAGATTTAATTTGCAGCCATGAGCAATGAAATAGAAGAAATAAGCATAAAGGACCAGTTTGAACCGATCATTGCGCGGAACGACAGGTACGAGATTCGCGACTTCCTCAATGATCAGAACATCAGTGATGTGGCAGATCTGATCGATGAATTTCAGGATAACGAAGCGGACATTATTTTAAACATGGCAACACACCGTGCTGCGAGTGTGTTTAAGATATTGGACATATCGGCACAGAAAAGGATCGTAAAGGAACTGCCGCATAAGAAAACGGCAGAGCTGCTGAACGAACTGCCACCCGATGACAGGACTGCGTTTCTTGAAGAATTGAGTAAGGAAACGATTCGCGACCTGATAAAACTATTGAACCCCGAAGAGAGAAAGATAACACTCGCATCGCTTGGCTATCCCGAGGACAGCGTAGGAAGATTGATGACACCGGACTATGTGTATGTGCATGAGAACGACACGGTGGAAGATGCATTTAATGTGATAAGAAAAATAGGAAAGAGCAGTGAGACAATAGATGTGATATATGTGATCAATGAAAAGGGGGAATTGCTTGATGATATAAGAATAAGAGACCTGATACTCGCGCATCCCGCTAAAAAAATAAGTGACATCTGTGACGGAAGATGGGTGGCGCTTAATGTAAATGATGACCAGGAACACGCAAGCCAGGTATTTAAAATGAATCATCGTGTGGCCTTGCCGGTAACGGATGACAACAATATACTGATGGGTATTGTGACCATAGATGATATATTATGGGTAGCGAATGAAGAGTTCAGCGAAGATATACAAAAGATAGGCGGTACGGAAGCGCTGGATGAGCCATACCTTGACACGCCTTTCTTTAAGCTGATACAGAAAAGGGCAGGATGGCTCATTGTTTTGTTTCTGAGTGAGATGCTGACCGCTACGGCAATGGCGTACTTCAATGATGAAGTGGCGAAAGCGACCGTGCTTGCAATGTTTATCCCGCTGATCATGTCGAGCGGCGGCAACAGTGGTTCGCAGGCCTCATCACTTATCATTCAGGCGATGGCGGTAGGCGAAGTAAGGCTTACAGACTGGTGGCGCGTGATGCGGAGAGAGATTTCGAGCGGGTTGACACTGGGAATAATCTTGGGCATCATTGGTTTTACAAGAATATGTTTGTGGCATGTGCTGATGACACATGGTGTTATCACAGACCTTTACGGGCAATACTGGTTGCAGATCGCTTTTGTGATAGGCGTAGCGCTGATAGGCGTTGTGCTTTGGGGTACTTTCGCAGGATCAATGTTGCCGATCATTCTGAAAAAGGCGGGCGCGGATCCGGCAGCGGCATCAGCGCCATTCGTAGCAACATTGGTGGATGTGACAGGCATTATTATCTATTTCAGTGTGGCGTATATTTTCCTGAGAGGCCTCCTTTTGTAAATAACAACGTATTCATTCAATAAGGTTTTATATTTGCACATATTTATTCAAAGGTGAAGATCATCAGCGTTTCAATATTGCTCATCTGTTTGCTGGCGGCCACGTTCAGCAGTTCGTTGATGCTACTCAGTTTTGATATCAATCAAAATTACATTGCAAAGAATCTCTGCGAGAACAGGAATAATCCGAACAGCCACTGTAATGGTCATTGTTATTTGTGCAAACAGCTTGCACAACAGGAAAAATCAGGCACAGCAAGCACTTCGGGCAAAGATAGATTTGAGATACAGCTCTTCTGCATCGAAGGAATGAGCATCAGCAATGCAGGAATTGGCATCGGCAATACAATCAATCCATCCGGATATTTATTTTCTCTGCAAGATTATCATTCCTCCCTTTTTCGTCCGCCTTCTGCGTGATGTGACAATTGATTTTGTACTTAGCCAAGAATATCCATTAAGCATCGTTGCGTCGCACTCTTGTACGGCATCAAGAACATCGGCTGTGGTTTCATAGTACAGGCAACGCAATCTTATTCAATCACGTATTATTACATTAACATGAAAAAAGCAATTATAATTTTCGTTTCTGCATTCATTTTTATGCAATCCAATGCCTGTCCGTTTTGCGGCTGTGGCGGCGGAAACCTTTATATGGGGCTGCTTCCCGACTTTCAACACCAGTTCTTCGGTGTGCGGTATAATTTTTCGCAGTACAATACCGTGCTTGCAAATGATACATCGCAGCACAGCAAGAACTATTACAATTCCATCGAATTGTGGTACGGAATACACATCAACCCAAAGCTGCAGGTGCTTGTGTTTGTGCCGTACAACCTCAACAAACAGGTGGATGACGATGGCATCACTACAAAAAACGGGTTGGGTGATATAAGTGCAATAGCGCAATATAAGATCCTTGACAAAGTGAAGATGAAAAGCGACCATTCTTTTACGCAACAGCAATTGTGGCTCGGCGGAGGCCTCAAATTACCAACAGGAATTTTTGGTGTGAATGTTTATGACACAACCACCACGCTTGCCGACATCAATGCGCAATTGGGAACGGGAAGTATTGATTTTTTATTGAATGGTCTTTACAGTTTACGTCTTGGAAATTTTGGGGTAAATGTAAATGCGAGTTATAAGATAAATACCACGCACGATGAAGTGAAGTTTGGAAATAAATTCATAGCCAACAGCATCGCGTATTATCGTTTCAATTTAAAGAAAAGCAGTATCAGTCCCAATCTTGGTTTCAACTACGAACATGTTGATGCAAGTTATTTGCCTGAAACTTTAAAGGAATATATTCCTTATACACAAAGCCATGTTTTCACTGCTTCAGCAGGCGTTGAATACAATGTGAAAAAAATAGGCTTCGGTGTCACAGCTCAACTGCCGGTGGAACAAAATTTTGCAGGTGGCCAAACACAGTTAAAATTCAGGGCAATGGCGCATATTACCTTTGCGATATAAAAATAGCTTGCCTAAAAAAATGATGATGCCGAAAGCGCTTTTGTAACAGTGCTTTCGGCATTTCATTTAAAATCCATTTACTATTTTTTAAACACCAAACTGGCGCAAGTGATGATCCATGTGTTTATACATTCCTCTTGCCCATTCGTTCGGCGTGAGTTTGCCAAAAAAAGAATGAGGATGTGATGTGCATTTTGCCTCACCTCCATTTGCAAATGATAAAATAATGTTCTTTAAACGTATTTTTTCTTTATCAAAATCCTTTTCACCGGTCATAATAAAACTCTTATCGGTAGGCGAATTCTTTGCAAACGGTTTCTCATTAAGAAATGATGATTTAAATATCGGGCCAAGTATTTTTCCGATAAAGATACGCGGAGGATGCCGTTGATCTGTTGCTGTTTCAAGGGCTGCAGTGCAATGCGCCATCATCTGTGCCACATTCATTTTGCCCCATTGTCGTTGTGAATCGGGCTTCAGTTCATCAATCCTTGCAATGATTTCTGTAGTTGCATTTGCATCGAATAGATTCTTCATAAATAATAAGTTTGAAAAATAAAGAGGCAATATTATATAATTCATTTAATGCAAACAAAAAAGCCGCTCCAAATGGAACGGCTTTTTTTGATTATTTTAAAGAAACTTTATTTCTTCAGGTTTGGATGCGGTGCAGGTACAGTGTTAGGACCATCTTCGGTAGTTCCCTGAAGATCTACTGTATTGGTATCGCCTGTTTGTCCGTAGAAGAATTCCAAACGCGTTTCGGAAACACCTTGCTTTGTAACAAGATAATTGATCACTGCATTAACGCGATCCCAGCTTAACTGCTGAGCAGCTTTGCTTGATGCGCCATAACCGATTACTTTTACTTTGCAACCTGGGTTTGCATTTATTTGTGCAGCTGCAGTAGCCAATAAAGCTTCGGCATCTTTGCTGATCTTTATGCTGCTTCCTTTGAAAGTGACACTTGGGAGACTTCCAAGGCTGCAAGCCGGATGAGATACGCTATCAGCTGCCATTTTATTCCTGATATCTGCGCAGCAAGGAGGTTCAGGGCATTTGCCAACACCGTCAGCATCTACGGGGAAACAATTTTGCGGAGTCAATTTTTCTTTATCCTTACAATCAGGAACACCGTCACCATCTGTATCGAGAGATACTCCATGGCTATCAACTGCACAACCTTTTGGAGTGTTCGGTTCGTTATCAAATTGGTCTGTTACTCCATCGCCATCTGCATCAGGCAATACAACCGGAGGCATTTTCATGTGATGAGGTGCATTCACTTCATCATAAATATAATTATTACCGTTAACCCACCATAAAGGCATGATACGTTTAGAAGCATTACCAACATTTAAGTTCAACCTGATCTGTGTATTGGATTGTATATCTGCAGACTGGCCGCTGTAAATACCATCGAGGTTGTCATCACCTGTAATGGTAAAGCGTTGTTCGAGTGCAATATTGACACGGTCGCTGAGTTTGTAAGCAAAGCCACCACCAAAGTTGAAAGCATGATTCAAAATCCAGTCATCTTTCCCTGCTCCAAGTACTCTTCCAACAAAATACCTGTTACCGCGCTGAACAGGAGCAATGGATTCATAAGTATTATCCTCCATTGATTTGATCTGTTTCTGAATATTCGTTGTTGTTTGGCTGTAATCTATAACACCACCGGGATTGTTGACATTCCCAGGATTATAAAAATTATAAGGCTGATTTTCTGCATTCAGCGCATTTACGTTAACATCAGCACCCTGAAAACCATATCCGATTATAGCATACCAATCAGTTTTTGGATTGCCGCGGTATTTGCTCAACGCATTCAAACTGATGATGGCATCAACAGCAAGCTGGTGAATTTCAGTACGGTAATTTGTTGAAAAAGGGTTATTTCCATAAACAGCCCATGGATTAGGTGAACCAAATATTTCAGTAGAACCATTTACGCCATTAAGAAATCTGCGCTCTGCATCTATACCATAATTTATAGAGCCGAAATAGCCTACTCTGATAGAAAAGACATGACTGATTGCTTTTCTGTAAGTAACGCTTCCGCCATAACCGAAACGCTGTGCTACGTCACCATAAATCTGTGCCATACCACCGCCAAATCCCAATTCGCCCATTGTACGTGGCTTAGCGGGGTAAGGATATGAGTTGTTCATGAACTCACTGTGTTGAGGCATATTCTTCGTAGAGACCTTAGAAGAATCTAAGACCCAGCTGTCACTGGCGTCATTATTTTTCTGTGCAAATGTGGCTGTCTGAAGCAGGCCTAACAAACCTGCAATCAAGATGTACTTTTTGCGTGCCATAGGTATGATTTAAATTGTTGTTTAATGTTTCTTTGTTAAAATATTCAGGCAAATTTATACAATGCAAACGAAATACCAAATTTTTGCAATTTATTTTATTTTAAGCCTTTGTAACACTTTTCTTGACACGAACAGAAATCATAACGTTGCATCGATCTTATATTTTATTTGGAAGTATATTGCGGCAACTTAAAAAAATGGAACGACCCGCCCGGCTGATAAAAGATGAATTGGCGCATTTTGAAAGTTATTTCAGAGATGCAATGAAAAGCAAGGTACCGTTGCTGGACCGCATTATGCAATACATCGTAAAGCGTAAAGGCAAGCAACTGCGCCCAATGTTTGTCTTGCTAAGCGCCAAACTCGGTGGCGAAATTACTGATACTACTTACAGAGCTGCATCCCTGGTGGAATTGTTGCACACTGCCACACTTGTTCATGATGATGTTGTGGACGATTCTATGGAAAGGCGTGGATTTTTTTCCATAAATGCATTATGGAAAAATAAAATTGCTGTGATCGTTGGCGATTACCTTTTATCCAAGGGTTTAATGCTTTCGCTCGATAATAAAGACTATAAAGTATTGCAGATATTGTCTTCAGCAATAAGAATGATGAGCGAAGGCGAACTGCTGCAACTCGAAAAAGCGCGCAACCTTAATTTAAAAGAAGACATTTATTACGATATCATCAGAGGAAAGACAGCTTCTTTACTTGCTTCCTGTTGTGCTGCCGGTGCATCCTCTACTTTTGATGATGAAGAAAAAATTGAACGCATCAGATTATTTGGCGAAAAAACAGGAATGGCATTCCAGATAAAAGATGATCTTTTTGATTACGGTAATAAAAATATCGGCAAACCAACCGGAAATGACATCAAAGAAAAAAAACTAACCTTACCTTTAATATATACACTGAATAATTGCAAACCTGACCTCAGAAAAAAACTCATTTACATTATTAAAAATGAAAACACCGACAAAGCCAAAGTAAAATTTGTAACGGATGCCGTTCATCAAAGCGGAGGCATTGATTATGCAAATAAAAAAATGCTCGCCTTCCGCGATGAAGCATTGCAAATATTATACGAGTTCCCTCAAAATGAAACAAGGGATGCACTGGAAGAATTGGTGCGTTTTACAACCGACAGAAAATTCTGATGCAAAAAAGATGGAACATACTTGCCGCCGATCCTGATGAAATCAGCGCATTGCACAATGCTTTAAAAATAAATCCGACGCTTTGCAAAATTTTAGTGCAGCGCGGCATCAAAACTTTTGAAGATGCAAAGAATTATTTTCGCCCGCAACTCTCACACCTCCACGATGCATGGCTGATGAAGGACATGCAAAAAGCGGTTGACAGGATCCATTCTGCCATCAACATCAACAAAGAAAAAATTCTGGTCTTCGGAGATTATGATGTTGACGGAACTACTTCCGTTGCTGCCATGTTTCAATTCTTAAAAAATATTTACAGCGAAGTTGAGTTCTATATTCCGCACAGGTACAAAGAAGGTTATGGTGTCTCAAAACTTGGAATTGATTTTGCCAAAGAAAATAATTTCTCCCTCATCATTTCACTCGACTGCGGAATAAAATCTGTTGATCTGATCGCTTATGCAAAATCCCTTGGCATTGATTTTATTGTTTGCGACCATCATCTTCCCGAAGCGGAGTTGCCGCCTGCGGTTGCCATATTAAATCCCAAACAAAAAGATTGCAATTATCCTTATAAAGAACTTTGCGGTTGCGGCGTTGGTTTCAAACTGATGCAGGCTTTGAGCGATGCATTTAATTTGCCGCCTGAATCTTATTTACAATACCTCGATCTTGTTGCAACGGCAATCGCCGCAGACATTGTCCCCATCACCGGAGAGAACCGTGTGCTTGCTTTTTATGGTTTGAAAAAAGTAAACGAAGATCCCTGCATGGGCATCAAGGCTTTGCTGCAACTCGCTGCGATGCAGAAAGAAATTCACATCACCAATCTGGTGTTTGTGGTCGCGCCACGCATCAATGCTGCCGGAAGAATGGATGATGCAACGAAAGCTGTGCAATTATTTATTGAAAGGGATCTTGACAAAGCACTTGCATTTGCAGAAATGCTGCACAACGATAACATTGACCGCAAAGAAGCTGACCTCAACATCACCGAAGAAGCACTTGCGATGATCGATGAAAATGAATTATTGAAAAATAAAAAAACGACGGTCGTCTTTCAGGAACATTGGCACAAAGGCGTTGTAGGTATTGTTGCTTCGCGGATGATAGAAAAATATTACCGGCCCACTGTTGTGCTTACAAAAAGCAGTGATATTGTTGCAGGCAGCGCGCGCAGTGTTGCAGGATTTAATTTGTACGAAGCAGTTCACGCATGCCGCGAACACCTGCTTGGATACGGCGGACACTTTGCTGCTGCAGGCTTAACGATGCTCGCAGAAAATGTTGAGGCCTTCAGTAATAAATTTGAAGAAGTTGTAAGCGCAACCATCACTGCTGATCTTTTAATTCCCGAAATAAAAATTGATGCGGAAATAAATTTCAATGATATCAATGAAACATTTTACAGCATCATCAAACAGATGGAACCTTTCGGGCCTGAAAATATGCGCCCGGTCTTTATTGCAAAAAAAATAACAGACTCTGGTCATTCAAAGATTGTAAAAGAGCAGCATATCCGTTTTGTGGTAAAACAAAACAACATCACTTTTACTGGGATCGGTTTTAATATGCGCGATAAATTTCACCTGCTCGAAAAAAATGCGCCGCTCGATATTGTTTTCAACCTCGACATCAATATATGGAATGGAAACGAATCATTGCAGTTGAAGGTGATCGATCTCAAGATCGCTTCATGATCTCAGCCAGCAACCAAGTTTTTTAAAAGTTGCGAAAAATTAAGATCTGTTTCGAAAGTCAATTTTATTTATTCCGTCCCCTCAGCAAATTTTTCATACACCATTTCCAGCTTCCTGATATTTTTTTTCAGGTCATGCTCGCGCACGATCAAATCTCTGCCTGCATCGCCAAGTTGTTTTGCGCGTTGTTTATCATTGATCAAAGTGCAGATGCTTTCAACATATTCATCTAAATTATTGCAGGCAAAACCGTTCACATTATTTTTGATCATGTCGTTGTTGCCGTCAACATTGCTCACTACGCAAGGCACAGCTTCGAGCATTGCTTCGAGCAAGGCATAGGACAATCCTTCAAACACAGACGGAAAAAGAAATACATCGATCTGCTGCAAAAAACTCACCGAAGTATTCAGATCGCCGCGCTGCAGTAAGTGTACATTTTCACCAATATTATATTCTTTTATTTTCGCTTCCACTTCATCTTTCAAATGATCATGTTCGCCAACACCGAGAAAATAAAAATGCGCATCATTGCCCAATTTTTTTATCACACCGTTTGCAATATCGACAAACAGCAATGGATTTTTTTGCGGCGTCAATCTTGAGACCGTACCGATCTTTATTTTCGTTTCAAGTTTGTACAACCCTTTGTCGCGCATATCGATCCGCTCTGTAATGACAAGCGAATTGGGTATCAAAAAAATATCTTCGCGTTTGTATCCAAGTTCTTTTACCAGCGCGTTTGATTCAGAAATAGAAACGGCGAGAATGCGGTAAGAAAATTTTTTTGCAAATTTTTCAAGCGCAAAGAACATCTTTCTTTTAACGCCTGTAAAAGACAGGTAAGACAGCGCATGCGGCGTAAACAGTGATCTGCAGCCCGCACGGCTTGTCGCGATCCTTCCGAGAAAACCGCCTTTGCTGCTGTGCAGATGTGTAAGTACCGGCTGCTCTTTTTTGATGATCTTCATCAATTGGAAAACAGAAATGACATCAAGAAAAGGATTGAGGCCGCGCGCCATTTTCAGGCGTTGAAAACGTACATTGAATTTTATACAATAAGGTTCAAGGTATTCAGAGATCGTACCAACAATGACGATCTCAAATTTTGTATGATCGATCGTACTGAGTATTTGTTTCAAATAAGTTTCCACACCGCCGACAGATTGCGTGATATGCAAAACTTTTATTCGATTCATGCTTTCGTTAATTATTTCCCGTTGCAGTTCGGGAGAAATTTTTTGGTACCGGCAGTGGTTTTTCATGGCATCTTCGTTGCGTCGCAATCCGTTCATCTGCAGAATATGAATGGGGCTTCAGTTTCACATTCACAAAGGCAAAATAGTTTCAAACATCTCTTCGTGTCTTTGTGTCTTCGTGGCAACATTATTTTTTATACGACGAAAAATCTTTGTGCTCTTTTTTATACAGATCATCCTGCGTAAGCGTTTTAAAATATGCATACGTTTTTTCAAGCCCTTCTTTGCGGCTCACTTTCGGTTCCCATCCAAGCAATTTTCTTGCAAGTGTAATATCAGGTTGTCTTTGCTTCGGATCATCGGTCGGCAATTCTTTATAGATTATTTTTTGATTGGCGCCTGTCAGTTTCAATATTTCTTCAGCAAAATCTTTGATGGTTATCTCGCTCGGGTTACCGATGTTCACGGGATATGCGTAGTCGCTTAACAGCAATCGGTAAATGCCTTCTACTAAATCATCAACATAACAAAAACTTCTTGTCTGGCTGCCATCGCCAAAGACAGTCAGGTCTTCGCCGCGAATTGCCTGACCGATAAATGCAGGCAACACTCTTCCATCATTCAAACGCATGCGTGGCCCGTAAGTATTGAATATTCTGATGATCCTCGTTTCCAATCCATGATAAGTATGATACGCCATGGTGATCGCTTCCTGGTAACGCTTTGCTTCATCATAAACGCCGCGCGGGCCGACAGGATTTACATTTCCCCAATAATCTTCAGTCTGCGGATGCACCGACGGATCGCCATACACTTCAGAAGTGGAAGCCACCAGAATGCGTGCGCCTTTATCTTTTGCAAGTCCCAGCAAATTATGCGTACCATGTGCACCAACCTTCAATGTCTGGATCGGAATCTTAAGATAATCGATTGGGCTGGCCGGAGAAGCAAAATGTAAAATATAATCAAGCTGGCCTGAAACGTGTACAAACTTCGTAACATCGTGGTGATAGAATTCAAAATCAGGCAATGAAAATAAATGCTGGATATTTTGAAGATCTCCCGTGATGAGGTTGTCCATTGCCACCACTTTATAGCCTTCCTTCAAAAAACGATCGCATAAATGAGAACCTAAAAAACCTGCAGCACCGGTTATGAGAATACGTTTTTTCATTACAATGATTTAAACTTAATTTTTATTATTTAACCCGATCCCGAAATAAACAAAGCCTCTTTTTTTCATATCATTCGGCTGGTAAATATTGCGGCCGTCAAATATCACAGGGCTTCTCATGCATTGTTTTACAAGTTCCCAATTCGGCAAACGGAACTCAGGCCACTCGGTCACCAATATCATTGCATCGGCATTCATCACTGCAGATACGGCATCATTCGCATAAGTGATCTTGTACCCAATCATGTGCTTTGCTTCATCCATTGCAACAGGATCATAAGCCTGCACATAAGCCCCGGCTTCGAGCAATTGATTTATCAAAACTACGGAAGGCGCTTCGCGCATGTCATCGGTATTCGGTTTGAAAGAAAGTCCCCAAAGCCCGATCCTTTTACCTTTTAGATTGCCGCCGAAATAATTTGATATTTTATCAAAGATCACTTTTTTCTGGTCGTCATTCACTTCATCCACTGATTTTAAAATGCGCAGTTTGTAACCAAAATCTTCTGCAGTGCGTATCAATGCTTTCACATCTTTCGGAAAACAGGAACCGCCATAACCGATGCCTGGATAAATAAATTTTTTGCCGATGCGCACATCGCTTCCGATGCCGTTGCGCACTTCATTTACATTGGCGCCAACCAGTTCGCAAAGGTTGGCAATATCATTCATAAAAGAGATCTTTGTTGCAAGCATTGCATTGGCGGCATACTTTGTCATTTCTGCTGAAGGAATATCCATGAATAAAATCGGATGTCCATTCAATACAAAAGGTTCGTACAATTCATGAAGCAATGTTTTTGCTTTTTCACTTTCAACACCGACAACAATTCTGTCGGGCTTCAGGAAATCGTCGATCGCTGCACCTTCCTTTAAAAATTCGGGATTGGAAGCAACATCAAATTCTATGGATACTTTGCGCGCTTCAAGTGCTTTTTGAATGGCTGTTCGCACTTTTAATGCAGTACCAACAGGCACTGTGCTTTTTGTAACGACCACCATGTAACCATTCATACTTTTGCCGATTGCATCTGCAACAGCTATCACGTATTGCAGATCGGCGCTGCCATCTTCGCCGGGAGGCGTGCCAACTGCAATGAATGCAACCTGCGCATCAACAATTGCCTCTTCCAGTTTTGTACTGAAATGAAGCCTTGATTTTTTAGTGTTCCTTTCAACAAGGTCATCAAGCCCGGGCTCATAGATCGGCAAAATACCTTTGTTGAGCTTATTGATCTTTTCTTCATTCACATCCACACAAACCACGTCTGTTCCTACTTCTGCAAGGCAAGCGCCTGTTACCAAACCAACATAACCTGTACCTACTACTGCAATTTTCATGATTATTTTTTTTGATCTTATTTTTTATTATTGAATGATTGTTGATTTTATATTTTTTGTCGCATCATTTTTCAACTCATACTCTTTCTGCTAAATAATTCCTGGTATTTTGAAGCACAAATTTCTATGTGCAATTGTTTTTGAAATAATTTTTTTCCATTGGCCTTCAATTGCTGCAAGACCTTTGCATCTGTTTGAATAAAACGTTTCAGTGTTTTTACAAATTCTTTATGGCTTGTATCTTTTGCCAAAAAACCTGTTTCCTCGGTTATGGTCTCCAGCATTCCTCCAACGGGTGTGCAAATAGGAATGAGGCCTACCGAAAAAGCTTCCTGCAATGCGATCGGCAACGCTTCATACAAAGAGGTAAGCACCAGTGCATCTGCATTCAGCAGGTAATCTCCTACATTTGAAACACGTCCCAGAAAATGAACATTGTTTGGCTTTGCTTCAAGCAGTTCTTTGTAAAGATGCGCATTTTTTTCAGTAGTATTTCCGATGAAAACGGCTATTGTATTTTCATTTTCCTCTTCGAGCGTTTTCATGCAGTCGAGCAGAAGGTGTTGATTTTTCTGCTTCGCAATTCGTGCAACATTCAGAAATACTTTGGTGTGTATATTCTTTTTGAGTGAGGCGATCTTCTGTTTAATATTTTCAAACTCAGGTGTTGCAGAAAGAGGAATTGTATTGCAATGGATCAGATCGGTCGCTGAGTTTTTACCGTATTCTTTTTTTGCACCTTCAAGAACTTCTTTTGTAGTACTTACGGGAGTAATGATCTTTGTCCTGAAAAAGATCTCATATATCCTGCGCATAGCCCATTTCGGACTTTCCTTTTTAACGGGATTGTGAAAAGTATGAAAAAAACGAACGGATGATCTGCGCAATTTCAATGCTGAATATAAAGTGTAATAACCAGTGTGAAGATGCGTATGCACAATGTCAGGCTGTATCCTGTTGATGGTTTTGAAAAGCTTTCTGATTATTTTAATGTGTGGCCCGCTTTTTTTTCCAAGGGTAATTAATTTTATTCTTTCGTCGAGTAAAGAAACAGGCAGCAGATCAGGATTGTGATCATACATGGATATCAACGTAACACTGTTGTTTGCATCTTTTATAAATTCATTGCACAGATTAATACAAAAGATCTCTGCTCCTCCCCACGCTAAAGCCGGTATAATTTCTACGATTTTAGGCATATTAAAACCCGATTTTCATTATCTGTGCTCTTCTAAAAATATCGTTTATCTCTGTTCCAAAAATATTTTCCGGTCAAAATTTTATTCAACGATCATTCCTGCTGCTACTGTTTCATTTGTTGTTTCGTCAATGAGAATGATGGAACCCGTTGTACGGTTTTTGCGGTAAGCATCATAAACAAGAGGTTGTGTCGTTCTTATTTTCACACGCGCAATATCATTCATTTTTATTTGCTTATCATTTTCCATGCGGTGAAGTGTATTGATGTTCATTTTATATACAACCTCTTTTATTACAGAGCGAACTTCGCGCGTTGTGTTTCGCAAAAAATATTTTGCGCCCTGCTGCGGGCCTTTTGCATTCAACCAGCAAAGCATCACATCAATATCCTGGCTTACCTGCGGCTGGTTGCCTTCTTTTACGATCATGTCTCCGCGGCTGATATCAATATCATCTTCCAATGTAATGGAAACAGACATCGGCGCAAATGCTTCACCAATCGCTCCGTCAAAAGTATCAACAGATTTTATGGTTGAATTTAATCCCGATGGAAGCACAACAACTTTGTCGCCCGTGCGAAAGATTCCGCCGGCAACTCTTCCCGCATAACCTCGGTAGTCGTGGTATTCAGCAGAATGCGGACGAATAATTGTTTGCACCGGAAACCTTGCATCAATGTGATTGTAATCACTGCCGATATGAATTGTTTCAAGCTCATGCAAAAGCGTTGCTCCGTGATACCATTCCATGTGTTTGGAATGATTCACCACATTGTCGCCGTTCAATGCACTGATGGGAATGTAGCGCACATCGTTGATGTCGAGCTTGCTTGCAAACTCAGTGTATTCATCCACAATTTTATTGAATGCATCTTCAGCATAATCAACAAGGTCCATTTTATTTACACAAACAATCACGTGCGGAATTTGCAAAAGCGATGCAATGTAAGAATGACGGCATGTTTGTTCCACAATTCC
>Ga0206909_1002_pt1 | contig 114271 bp, 121 predicted proteins | sample Alteio_BWOrgHeat_76_FD_152943 | JGI IMG/M metagenome (GOLD analysis project Ga0206909, IMG submission 152943) | Enriched cells from forest soil in Barre Woods Harvard Forest LTER site, Petersham, Massachusetts, United States -... | ecosystem: Environmental > Terrestrial > Soil > Temperate forest...
GCCGGCGTACGGCACACCGGATTGTAATACCTGGTGGAATAACCCGCAAAACGGCTTAAAGAATAAATTATATGGAGCATTGCCGAAAGATTTTGGTGATGAGTTTAAAGATTTCTTCAAAGACGACAGCACAGGCGCATTAAATGTTCTGGTCAAGTAAAAGTAGACACATTACTTAAGAAGAATTCATTTTCAAACTGCATAGGACTAACATTGTTCTGGTCAAGTAAAAGTAGACATATTATTTAAGAGAAATTTGTTTTCAAATTGCATAGGACTGACATAGTCTAAAGAAGAATGCAGTCGTTTGCTGTTGTAAAACATTTCAATATAATCAATGACATCTATTTTTGCAGCCTCACGTGTAACATAGATTTTACCATCAGTGCGCTCAGATTTTAGACTCCCCCAAAATCGCTCCATGACTGAATTATCTAAACAATTACCCTTGTGACTCATGCTGACACGAGTGTTGGCAGCTTTGAGCATTGACTGATACTGATTCGCCGCATACTGCATACCCCTGTCTGAATGATGCAGTAAGCCATCCCCAGGATTTCGACGCCACAAAGCCATCTGCAAAGCTTCCTGGACCAAGTGCAAGTGCGGTGGCCCCTTCTTTAACCACGGATTGACGAAATTAAGATACAATCCTCGAGGTTAACGTTAGCAGTTAACGCTAACGAAATAGTCTAAAAATAAACCTCTTTTGGAGTCTTATATTTTAATGATTGGTGTGTTCTCTCGTTATTATAAAAAATGAAATAATTCCCAAGCTGTTCCCTGGCTTGTGAGACTGTTTCAAATTCTTGTAAATAAACGCATTCGTACTTCACCGAGCGCCACAACCGCTCTACGAAAATATTGTCCAGCGCTCGTCCTTTGCCATCCATGCTGACCTGTATTTTCTTAGAAAGCAATATATTTACAAATTGGTTTGATGTAAATTGTGAACCTTGATCGGTGTTAAAAATATCACATCATCAATCAATGATCGACGAATTTCAGCAGAAAAGTTCAGATTTTTTTTCAACCAGTCAAGCTCGACTTTTAGCTGACCAATTTGCCTATAGAGTTCATCAATCAACTCTTGCTGATCGTGATTGTGTCGTTCTTTATGCTTGGAAAAAGTGTCAGCAATGCCTGAAATGGCTTTCTTCTTCCAGTTATTGATCTGGGTACCGTGGGCATCATATTTTGCTGTCAACTGACTCTGGGTTAGCGATCCTTTTAAGGACTCCAACACCATTCTTGTTTTTTCCTCAGCGCTGTATTTTTTACGGATGTTTGCCATGTCTTTAATCCTCACTTTCTAGTGAAGATTCTATCTTACGTCGTGGTCTAAATTTCGGGGTCCACTATATTATTTTTAATTTTCACAAACTGCACTTCAATAATCAATCCTGTGCCTTTTTTGGGGGGGAGTAATTTAATTGTTGCCTGATGAAGCTGGGCAATTTGTTGCACTATAGCTAATCCCAACCCACTGCCGGACGTGTTGCTGCCTATGATGCGATAAAATCGTTCAAAAACCCGAGATCGCAATTCTTCGGGAATGCCAGGCCCCGTATCGATCACGCGCAATATAATATGTTCGGGCTCTTCCTGAATTTCGACGTTTACGTGTCCGTTTTCAGGCGTATAGCGAATAGCATTATCGACAAGATTTCGAATTAATATGCTGATGCCCGTTAAGTTGCCTTTAATATGAATGTTGGAGGGCGCATCCAGTTCGATGTCGATATGTTTTTCAATCGCCATAGGTACAAGATGTGCAATGATCTCTGCTGTTATCTTGGAAAGATTGATTTCAGAAATGTCATAAAGACTTGCGGCTTCCGGAACCAACCGACTGAGTGTGAGTAATTGCTGCATGATATGTACTATGCGATCCACGCTCGGGATTAGTTTTTCAAATAAAGATTCGCGTTCTTTTTCATCTGTGGTTTTCAGTGCAACCTGTACTTGTGTTTTCAATGCTGCAAGCGGTGTGCGTAATTCATGTGCCGCATCGCCGGCAAATCGTTTTTCTCGCTCAAAAGCTTCATGCAGGCGCTCAAAAAGGCTGTTTAATTCTTCAATGAGTGGTTTAATTTCAACAGGCACTTCGTGGAAGTCAACAGGCTCAAGATAAGTCGGTGCACGATTGCTGACTTCATTGGTGATACGTTTCATACTTCTAAATCCCCAGCCCACAATAAACCAGATTAATATTGCAGAAAGCGGAAAAGTAATCAGCAGGATATACAAATTATTGAGTGCAATATTATGTGATAACTGGTTCCGGATGGTATATCTCTCACCGACAATATAATTGCTGTGATTTTCCTGATCATAAATTTTAAAAATGCGCCAGGTATTTCCATTGATTTTAAGATCGCTTAAGCCTGGCGGCGCGACGTCAAGATTCAGGTGATCAGCCTTTGCAGAATAAAGCATTAATTTGCCGTCACGGTCCCAGAGTTGAAAATAATATTTAGTTTGTCCAAAAAAAGCATTTTGGGTTTTGCTGTCAGAAATAAATAAAAAATAACGGGATCTTTCTTCGATAGTATTTAATTCCTGTTTGATGACGGAAAGCGCTGCTTTATTTTTAATATCATTCGAAACAACTGCGGCAAAGGACAAACCTATTTGTTCCAGCAGCGCATCCATGTGGGCGCGAATATCATTTTTGCTGAGATAATAATCACCGAAAGCGCTGAGAGATCCCATCAGCATAACAGCCAGCAGGAGATAAATCAGTAAAAAATTTCGAATAGAAAAAGTCATTCGTTTTTCTCAATCATATAGCCTACGCCGCGAATGGTTCTGATTGAATCCAGTCCCAGTTTTTTTCTGAGATTATGGATGTGCACTTCAAGTGTATTGCTGTCGATGTCTTCACTCCAGCCATAAAGTGATTGGGCAAGTAGTTCCCGGGTGATAACATTGCCAATATTTTCTAATAGTTTTAACAATAGCGTAAATTCACGGCGGGGAAGCGGGATAATCTCCTTGTCTATGTAAACCATATGTGAAGCAGGGTTAAGGGTAAGGTTTCGGTAAGTAATAATATTCTCTGTGCGTGCGGATGCCCGTCGTTGAAGTGCGCGAAGTCTCGCACTTAATTCATCCACATCAAAAGGTTTGGTGAGATAGTCATCGCTTCCGCTGTCCAGACCTTTGACGCGGTCTACAACAGTATCACGCGCTGTTAAAATCATCACAGGTGTTTTAACGCCTGCTTTCCTGGCTTTTTGAAGGACAGCCAGGCCATCGATTTTGGGCAGTCCCAAATCCAGAATGACAACATCAAAGATATCGGTTTTGCTAATCAGAGCGTCAATCGCAGCCTGGCCGTCCTCAACCCAATCAACGGCATTTCCTTCCTTATGCAGTGCATTGCTGATCATCGAACCCAGAGATTTATCATCTTCAGCCAATAAAATACGCATAGCTTTCTCACCTCAAGAAATCAGTGTAACATCTTATTATTTGATTATACATCTGAATCTGCTTTGGCGTCATTGCGAGGGCGAAGCCCGAAGCAATCCAGTGTTTTATGATGATTTCAAGTATTGTTTCAATTTAGCCTCGCTCTGGATTGCTTCACCTTCACTGCGTGAAGGTTCGCAATGACGCCAGGGAGAAATTTTGATGATTAATAGAAGGTTTTTAATGTGTTCAGACCCGTTTCATTATTTATAGGCCTCCGATATACCCGTGCGAAGCGGCGTAATCACTTTATTTCTTTTATTTCATTGACTTCAATGATTGGCATTGCGCTGGGTGTCATGGTGCTGATTACGGTGTTATCTGTCATGAATGGTTTTGATGGCGCGATTCGAAACCATTTTTTTGCGATGGCCCAGCAGGTTACCGTACGAAGTTTGGGTAATTCAATGCCTGATTGGCAGTCTCTTCAGAAGAAATTGGCAGATGAGCCCAATGTTACAGCTGCAGCACCCTTTATCGAAGGACAGGGTTTGCTCAGCGCCAACGGTCAGTCGAGCGCTGTCATGACTTACGGCATATTGCCAGATGATGAAAAACAAATTTCCATATTAAACAGCAAAATGATCGCAGGTTCTCTTGACGCGTTGAAAACCAATCATTTTGGGATTGTAATAGGTGCAAAACTGGCGAATAACCTGGGGCTGGGTTTGGGCGATAAAGTGACCATGGTCGTGCCCACAGCGGTGTTGACGCCCGTCGGTGTTTTTCCGCGGTTTAAAGTTTTTAACGTCGTGGGTATTTTTAAAGTGGGTAACGGCTTTGATTATGACAGCGGCCTGGCTTATTTTAATCTGCATGATGCACAAAAACTATTTTTATTGGGGTATGCTGTCAATGGGATTCAATTAAAATTGACTGATTTTTATCAGGCGCCGATGGTATCAAAACAGCTGACTGAAAGTCTGCCTGCAGGTTATGTGGTGAGCAATTGGACAGAAAATTATGGTGCATTTTTTGAAGCGATCAAACTCGAAAAAACGATGATGTTTTTGATGCTGATTTTAATTATTGCCGTTGCCGCGTTTAATCTGGTGTCGACACTGGTCATGATGGTAACGGATAAAAAATCAGACATTGCCATCCTCAGGACATTGGGTGCGACGCCTCAGATTATTTTAAAAATCTTTATGATTCAGGGTGTGGTCATTGGTGTGATTGGCACAGCTTTAGGCATCATAGCGGGTATTTTATTATCCTTACACGTCACAGAATTGGTCAACGGACTTCAAACTTTATTTCATGTGCAGCTATTATCTTCAGATGTTTATTATGTGAATTATCTGCCGTCTCAATTACAGTGGACGGATGTCTGGCATGTTTGCCTGATTTCATTGGGATTAAGCCTGCTCGCGACAATCTATCCGGCATTCAAAGCAGCAGGTACACAGCCTGCAGAGGCATTACGTTATGAGTAAAATCAATAAAATTGAACCCGCCTGTGTTTTACAATGTGAAGGCTTATCAAAAACTTTTCACGATGGCATATTATATGTAGAAGTTTTGCGTAAAATAGAATTCAAAATTATGCCCTCTGAGCGTGTCGCCATCGTGGGCTCTTCAGGTTCTGGTAAAAGCACTTTATTACATCTGTTAGGCGGATTGGATACAGTTACGACGGGTAAAATATATATATCTGGCCGGGAATTGACTCAGATGGGCGATGCAGAAAGAAGCCGGATCCGTAATCAATACCTGGGTTTTGTGTATCAATTTCATCATTTATTGCCTGAATTCAGTGTATTGGAAAACGTCTGTATGCCGCTGTTGTTGCGCAATCTTTTGCCGCGTGAAGCTGAAGAAAAAGCGCATCATCTCTTAACGCGCGTAGGCTTGAGCAAGCGTACACAGCATCGCCTGGGAGAACTTTCAGGCGGTGAAAGACAACGGACAGCACTGGCGCGTGCGCTGGTGACAGATCCCGTTTGTGTATTAGCAGATGAACCGACAGGCAATCTGGACAGTCGTACTGCCGCATCAGTTTATGAATTAATGTTAGAATTAAATCAATCTCTGGGAACAAGTTTTGTTATTGTAACGCATGATTTAAAGCTTGCCAGTCAAATGCAGCGAACGCTTACTTTGGAAAATGGTGTCTTATATGAATCCCCCGTATCTTAGTGTTGTTATTCCTGTTTATAACGAACAGGAAAATTTACAGCTATTATCAGAAAGATTGCTGAAAGTCTGCGATAGTCTGGGGAAAAAATTCGAAATTATTTTTGTCAACGACGGCAGCCGGGATAAATCGACAGAAATACTGGATAGTCTTTATGAAAAAAATCCTGAACACATCCGGGTGATACACTTTAATGGCAATTTTGGGCAACACATGGCTGTGATGGCAGGATTTGAGCATTCGCGCGGTGAAGTCGTTGTGACGCTTGATGCAGATTTACAAAACCCACCTGAAGAAATTCCCAAGTTATTAGCAGCTATAGAAGCAGGCCATGATTCTGTCGGCGGCATTCGTGTCGAGAGACAGGACACCTGGTTTAGAAAAAACGCATCCAGGTTAAATAATAAAATTCGTTATTTCATGACAGGTATAAAGATGACTGATCAAGGTTCTATGTTGAGAGCCTATAAGAAACGCGTAGTGGATCTCATGGTCAGCTGTAATGAACCTTCTGCTTTTATTCCTGCCCTGGCATATACCTTATCCAGCAATCCTACAGAAGTAGAAGTAGAACACAGTGACCGCGCAGGCGGCGAATCCAAATATAATTTATATAAATTATTAAGATTAAATTTTGATTTGATGACAGGATTTTCTTTGGTTCCGCTTCAGATGTTTACACTGGCGGGCATGGCGGTATCACTGCTCAGCTTTTTGTTTGTGATCTATATGTTTCTGAGAAGAATTTTTCATGGGCCTGAAGCCGAAGGATTATTTACTTTATTTGCTATATTATATTTTCTGGTCGGCATTGTATTAATGGGTCTGGGTATTGTTGGAGAATACATTGGACGCATTCACCAGAATATTCGTTCAAGACCTAAATATGTGATTCAGGAAATTAAAGAGTCTAAAAAATGACGATCATTTCTCTCAAAATAGACGTTGATACAGAACGCGGTACAAAAGAAGGTATCCCTAATTTATTAAATCTATTTAGAGAGTTGGAAATACCTGCAACTTTTTTATTTTCGCTGGGACCTGATAATACAGGCCGTGCGCTCAAGCGAATTTTCCGCCCCGGATTTTTAAAAAAAGTTGCACGCAGTAATGTTGTCAGCATGTATGGATTCAAGACTTTATTGAATGGCGTGTTGTGGCCAGGGCCGCATATTGCCAGGCGTCATGCAAATATCATGCAGCAAGTCAGGCAGGAAAATCATGAAACGGGCATACATTGTTATGACCATATCCGCTGGCAGGATGGCGTGCATGATATGCTGCCTGCAGAAATTTCTGCTGAATTTCGAAAAGCCTGTGAAGTTTTCGAAGAAGTTTTTAAAATCAGGCCTCTCAGTGCGGGCGCAGCAGGTTGGCAGGCCAATGCTAAGAGTTTAGCCGCTTATGATGCAGCAAATCTGTTATACGGCAGCGATGGACGCGGCACACATCCGTTTTATCCCCGCGTTGGACAGCAAGTTTTTAAAACAATTCAAATTCCTACAACTTTACCCACATTGGATGAACTATTAGGTCGTTCCGAATATCCTGAATCGAGTTTAATTAATTATTATATAAAATTACTCAAACCTGATCAGATCAATATTTTTACGATGCACGCCGAAATAGAAGGCATGGCAAAATTATCATGGTTTCGTGAATTTCTGATTGCGCTTAAATCCAATCAAATTATATTTAAAAAAATGGACGATATCGCCAGAGAGATGTTAAAACATTCTGAAAATATACCCATCTGTGATTTTCTCCAGGGAACTATAGATGGAAGATCAGGAACATTGGCAGTGCAGGGTTTGTAGGGGCGCCCCTTGTGGGCGCCCAATTTCAATTTAGACCAGGGCAACCACAAGGGTTGTCCCTACAAAATCCAGGAGACTATGAATATGACAACCACAAATTTCATTGAGTATTTAAAAATTTCAATTCAGCAGCTGAAAGAAGACGGCTTATATAAAGCGGAAAGATTAATTACCTCGCAGCAGCAGGCAAAAATCCATGTGAGTACAGGACAGGATGTCTTAAATTTCTGTGCGAATAATTATCTGGGTCTTGCCAATCATCCTGAATTAATCAAAGCAGGTCAGGAGACGTTAGAAAAGTATGGCTACGGCATGGCGTCTGTCAGATTTATTTGCGGCACGCAGTCTATTCATAAAGATCTGGAGAAAAAAATCAGTGAATTCCTGGGCACGGAAGATACGATTCTTTACTCTTCCTGTTTTGATGCCAATGGCGGATTATTCGAGACTTTATTGACTGAAGAAGATGCCATCATCAGCGATGCGCTCAATCATGCCAGTATTATAGACGGTATCAGACTATGTAAAGCACAGCGTTTTCGCTATGAAAATAATAATATGCAAGTTCTCGAAGAGCAATTAAAAGCGGCCAAAAATAGCCGGTTTAGAATGATCGCAACAGACGGCGTTTTTTCCATGGACGGCATTATTGCCAATCTTAAAGCCATTTGTGATCTGGCTGATAAATATGATGCTTTAGTAATGGTCGATGATTCCCATGCTGTAGGATTTATGGGTAAACATGGCCGTGGCACGCCGGAACATTGCGGTGTTGAAAAACGCATTGATATCTACACGGGAACGCTGGGCAAAGCATTGGGCGGCGCATCTGGCGGATATACGTCGGGTCGAAAAGAAGTGGTTGAATGGTTGCGTAATCGCTCCAGGCCATATTTATTCTCAAACTCATTGGCGCCTGTTATTGTTGGCGCGTCGATGAAAGTATTGGAATTGTTGGATTCAGAAGGACAGAAATTACGTGCGCAGCTCCAGGAAAATTCGCAGTATTTTCGTGAAAATATGAAGAGATCAGGATTTAAATTAGTTCCCGGCGAGCATCCCATCATTCCTGTCATGCTTGGCGATGCAAAATTAGCGACAGAAATGGCGGATAAATTATTACAGGAAAATATTTATGTGACAGGCTTTTCTTTCCCCGTTGTGCCCAAAGGCCAGGCGCGCATTCGCACGCAAATGTCTGCGGTGCACACGCGTGAACATCTCGATCAGGCTATTTCAGCTTTCGAAAAAGCCGGTAAAACGCTGGGAGTGATTTCATGAAAGCCCTGGTCAAATCCAAATCCGAAAAAGGCATATGGCTCGAAGAAATTCCTGAGCCCGCTATAGGCCATAACGACGTATTGATTAAAATTCATAAAACAGCGATATGCGGAACAGATATGCATATTTATAACTGGGACGAATGGGCGCAAAAAACCATTCCTGTTCCTATGGCGGTTGGCCACGAATTCGCGGGTGAAATTGTTCAGCTGGGCAGCGAAGTGGAAGGTCTTAAAATTGGCCGGCGCGTTTCAGGTGAAGGGCATATTACTTGCGGTTATTGCCGGCAATGCCGGGCAGGTCGAAAGCATTTATGTCGCAATACAATTGGATTGGGCGTCAATCGCTCTGGCTGTTTTGCAGAATATTTAAGTTTTCCCGCCGCCAATGTCTATCCATTACCAAATAATATCCCCGACGAAATCGCCGCTTTTTTGGATCCATTAGGTAATGCAGTGCATACTACTTTATCTTTTGATCTGGTCGGTGAAGATGTATTAATCACGGGTGCAGGACCGATTGGGATGATGGCGGTTGCCATTGCCAAAAAAGTGGGCGCACGGTTTATCGTCATTACCGATATCAATGAGTATAGATTAGATATAGCTCGTCAAATGGGCGCAACGTTAGCGATCAATCCCAAAGAAATGTCTTTGCACACAGCAATGAAAAAGCTTGACATGAAAGAAGGATTCGATGTGGGTTTGGAAATGTCCGGTCATCATGAAGCCTTTACAGCCATGTTGGAGCACATGAACCACGGCGGGCGCATTGCCATGCTGGGCATTCCGCCAAAGCCAATCGCGATTGATTGGAATCAGGTTATTTTTAAGGGCTTAATTATTAAGGGCATTTATGGGCGGGAAATTTTTGATACCTGGTACAAAATGACCATGATGTTACAAAGCGGTTTAGATGTCTCGCCCGTATTAACGCATCGTTTCCCCTGGCAGGATTATGAAAAAGCCTTTGAAGTCATCGCCTCGGGCGAATCGGGGAAAGTGATATTGGAATGGGCATAGAGTCTTTGTTTTCCAGAAATGTATTCATATTATAAATACATAAATATAGTTTTGTATTTACATAGCATTTTTTTCTTGCTATAGTTAAAAACAAGATGAAGAGAGGAGAGGTGCAATGACTGTTCATGCAAAAGCTTTGCGTGTTGTGACTTTAAATATGCGCGCGACAATGGAGGAAAAGTCTTTTTTTCAAAAAGCGGCGGAATTGGCGGGTTTTACCAATCTGACAAATTTTATCATGACTGCAGTCAGGAAAGAGGCGAATCGTGTTTTATCAGATACACATACTTCCTATGTTTCGGCGCCGGATTGGGAATTAGTGAATAAATTAGTTTCTCATCCTCCGCGCCCCAATAAAAAAATGAAAAAACTCATGCGTGATGCTTAAGAAATGGATAATTTTGTTATTGAAAAATTAGATACTGTTTTACACAACAGAGAAAATTTTGATTGCGGCATACCCACATTAAATGTTTATTTACAGACACGCGCGAACCAGGAGCAAAAGAAAAGACTGAATGTAACTTATGTTGCTGCTTCAAAACAAAAAGAATCAAAAATTTCTCCTATTACAGGTTATTACACTTTAAGCAACAGCGCTATTGCCTTAGCGTATATGAACGATTCTCTGAAGAAAGGCGTTCCTTCAAGTTATGAAATTCCCACGGTAAAAATGGGCAGGCTTGCTGTTGATCTGGGTTCTCAAGGTCAGGGTGTGGGTAAATTGTTGTTAAAAAGCGTGTTTAAAAAAGTCATTGAAATATCAATGCTTTCAGGCATCAAAGGGATAGAAGTCATCGCAAAAAACGAGCGAGCCGTTGAATTTTATGAATCCTTTGGTTTTGTGCGTTTAGTCCACGCTGACAAGCTGTTGTTTTTGCCGGTTGAAACAGTGCATCGTGCAGTTGATGATACTTGAATATAGTTGAATAATTTTATTCACATAGGGAGTAATTTCACTCCTGGCAGTTTTGCAAATTTCTTATCAAATGTGATCAAGCCATGTTTTGCCTGCTTTGCTTGTAAATAAATGATGCAATCTGCAAAACTTGCGGTGCTGTTTTCAAATAGTGTTAGTGCTTCAATAAATTGTTCTTCGTGTTGTAATATAAATGCATCATTTTCATCAAGGTGCTCCAATATAGTGATAATTTGGGTTTTGTTGAGTTTGTAGGCAAAATCCAGTACCCAGATCAGTTCGATTTGCACTGTTGCAGGAATAAAAAGCCGTGCGTGTTTTTCTGCTATTTGTCTTGCTGCCTGGACTTGCGAAGGTTGTTCATCATCATCAATAAGAATTCTGACAAGAACATTGGTATCAACGGCGATCGTCACTACTGGCTCCTTTGAGAATAGCATTTTCCATGTCTTCGAGGCTGACACTGTGTTTTACTTTGACAAGCCCAAAAGCTGCTTTGATATCGCTAATTTTGCGTTTTAATACCGCGTGATCATTTTCAATATTAAATGCGACTTTGTCACCTGGTTTAATATGAAGCCGGCGTCGAATTTCTCCAGGTATTGTGACTTGACCCTTGGTAGTAACAGCAGAATAAAGCATGACGGATCTCCAAAAATAATACTTGACAATTTAAGTATTACTTTAAAATTAATTGTTGTCAACTCATTAGCAATACTCAAACCCATTATTGGGGTTACTTGAATATTGTTGAATAATTTTTATCAATTGACAAATTTTATTCAATTGATAAAATATAGTCATATATATTCAATGATCACTTCAGCAAGGGTATGGTGTTATGGATTGGGAAGGACTTGGTTTTCGTGATAGCCCGTTAGATACGGATCCTATCAAACAAAAAACATTATCTTTATATGTAGGTCATGCCGAAAAAATTCGAATATGCAGCAATGTGCTTGCGGGCAAAAACATTAATCTCATTATTGAAGGGGCAAGGGGTGTAGGTACAACCTCTTTTGCCAATCTGATGCGTTTTCATGCTCAGGAAAAGAAGCTTTATTTTACGCCGCCCAAAGAAATTCGAGTTGAAGCAGGTTGGACAATTGAAACATTATTTGCTGCCATTATTTCAAATGTGGTGCGCGGACTCGAAATTGTCTTTGAAAAAAAAGTTGAAAGCAATAAGCAGTTTCAAGAAGCCAAAGCCATATCAAATCGAATTGCTGAAGTTTATCGTGCTTTCGGCGCACAGTTCGGTGCCTATGGCTTTAGTGCGGGCGTGAATTATAACAAATCTGCAGGCATCGTAACGCAGCCTGTTATTGTTCCTACTAATGTCCTGGGGGAGCATTTGGAAGAACTGGCGCGAATTATTCAGTCACTGGGATTTAAAAATGGCTTGCTCATACAGCTTAATAATTTGGATATTGGCGTTATCCATGAAGAAAAGCACTTGAAATATTTGTTTAATTCTCTACGGGATTATATGCAGACAGATGGGATAAGCTGGATTCTTGTCGGTGATTCAGGGCTGCGTTCGTTTATTGCGCAGGAAGTCGATCGGCTTGATGATATTATCAGCCATGAAGTATTCATAGAGCCGTTATGTGAAGACGAGTTTAAAAAATTGATCACGTGCAGGGTGGAATATTACAGAATGAATAAAAACGTTGAATTACCCATTGATTGGTCCGTGATGCTCTACCTGCATCGATTAACCCATGGTCGTTTACGATATATATTTGGTTTGCTTTCCCGAATGCTGCGCGTACTGCATATTGGTGATCTGGCTGACAAGATATCATTGGATATTGCCAGACCGCTTATTGATCGTTTGATTAAAGAACGATTGAAACAAAAAAGCTTAACCGAAATCCAGGAAGACGTGTTGAGATTGATAGCCAATCATGACAGCTGTTCGGTTTCAACATTGTCTGAATTGACAGGAAAATCATCCTCACATATTTCTCATGCCTTAAAAAGTCTGGAAGATTTGAGGTTATTGAAGCGCTTCAAAAAAGGTAAGAACGTTGCTGTTTATCCTGTATTTGATGTCATCCTTGCCTATCGGGAAGATACGTAGAGACGCAATATTTTGCGTCTGCTGCAAATCTGCTATTAAAGTTTTTTGCCTTAAACTTTAATAGCGTGTATGCTTATTAAAGAAGTCTTTAATAGCTTCGTTGAGTATGAGTATGGGAGAAGAAACTTTCAAGGCATATCTTCCGCCTGATTTACCGCCTGATCCCCCTTTGAGTATAGAGCCAAAATTATCTATTTTGATGGAAAAAGCCAACCAGGCATTGGGGCGTTTGGATGGAGCAACGCTGCTATTGCCTGACGCAGCGCTTTTTATTTACATGTTCATCAGAAAAGAAGCCTTGTTATCTTCCCAGATTGAAGGTACGCAATCTTCATTTTCAGACTTGGTTTTATATGAAAATGAAAATATGCCTGGTGTACCTATAGAAGATGTTCAGGAAGTTTCAAATTATGTTTCTGCCATGCAATATGGATTAAGGCGTTTGCAGGAAGGTTTTCCACTGTCATTAAGATTAATCAAAGAAATACATGAGATTTTATTATCCAAAGAACGAGGAAAACATCAATCACCAGGAGAGTTTCGTCGTTCACAAAATTGGATTGGCGGATCGCGTCCCGGAAATGCCTTGTTTGTTCCGCCCCCGCCGCTGATTAAGGCCGCTTTAGCGCACGTTCAGTTTGAAACCATTCATCCTTTTCTGGATGGAAATGGCCGCATTGGGCGTTTAAAGAGTTACAGCTTCAGTCATCAAAGCACATGGAATATTTCAACAAAAACCCATATTAAATATCAATAAACTTTCCGCAGAAATGGATACAACTGTTCCCACGGCGATGAAAGCGGTAAAAGAATTGCTTGCCTGCGGTATTCTGAAAGAACTCACAGGGCGCAAAAGAGATCAATTATTTGCATACAGTGAGTATATTCAGATAATGAAAGAAGGTGCTGAGCCTTTTAAATAATATGTAGGAGATATTGTTATAAAAATCCTCTTGCCAGGCCGCTATTTTTCTGATAGGGTGGAAATAATATCGTTTGCAGTGATATTTATCAATTAACCACAAGGGAAATAACAAAAAATCGCGGAAATATAATAGGCGAAACAGGTTATGGGCGAGGGTTCAATATGAATGCGATCATCATACTACTGAAGTCATCAATTTCACGGGTTTTTTCACGTTGTTCTATTCTCACGTCAAAATATTTTCACAAAATCGCATTTCTTAATAAAACCTTAAGGTTTGGGGTTTATGATGGACTTAAGCAATCGAACAAAAAATCCGTAGAGACGCAAAATATTGCGTCTCTGCAAAATAGAGCAAAAGGCAGTTTCATCGAATTGAATGGGGGTGGGGTATGACTACTGAAATTAAAAATATCGAGGTTGATGATGCAGCTGAAATTCAAAATTACACTACAGAAAATGAAATTCGTTTAGAACAGAAAAAACGTGCTTTAGTTCAAGTTAATATTTTGAACATGACGCCTTCGAATGTTTCAGATGATAATAATTGGTTTTTTGAAGCTATTTTCCAACTTGCCCTCATTAAATCAGAGACAACACAAAGTCCAAAAACAAACTTGCAGGAAATCGAACAAAATAAAAGTATTATAAATGGGGAAAACATTGTATCTATTAGTACAGAATTTGACAGTACTTTATGGGCGCATTTAAACAAATATATAACCCAAAAAATTAATAATCAGGGACTTTATAATGACCCCAGAACGTTTGCAGTTAATTTTATTCATGATATTGATATTTATAGTAAAAAAACATCATCCGGTACGCGTTCGGTTCGTTTGGGGGAAGGTGGTCATGTTGATCAGATAAAAAAACGTGTTGGAGAATTTGCGAAAGGCGAAGTCAAAGACGAATTTGTATTTTTATCGAATCTTGCTCGAATCAGGTCTGATATTACCAGGACTGCCAAAGTTGTAACAAAAGAGAGCATTCACAATCAAAAACAAGTTGTCGCAAAAGAATTCGACAGCGGTTTGTGGCAAAGTGTTAATGGATTTATTAAGGGAAGGCTTACGGCATTGGGTCAGGGTCGGAATGTCGATAATCGAAAATTAGCAGCATTTAATGTGCTCAATGAAATTGATATTTATGATAAAGAATCTTCGAGTTTGCGTGCTTCTGATCGTGAAAATCAAATTAAAGAAACAAAGGCAGATGTTCATAAATACATAGAAGGTAAAATTCAATTTGATGAACTCCTGCAAAATATTGCCGGAATCCGGTCAGCAGTAACTAAAGATGCAAAAATAGAAGGAAAAGAATTCAATAGCGGATTTTGGAAAGTATTGAACAAATTCATTATGCAACATGCTGATAAAGATCAAAAACGGCAGCTGGATTTTCTTACTCAAATTGATCTATATGATAAAAATCGTTCGCGAGCTGTATTTTCAGCGGGCAAATATGAAACTGAACGTACCACCCAGCTTGATGCCATAAGAAATGCCATCATCAGAGGTTTGAGTGGTAATCCAGCGGATAAAATTGCTGAATTACAAGAGCTTATTGGGATTAAGGACAAGATTAAATCGGATTTTGAGGCATCAAATGAACCAAACAAGAGTGCCTTATATCAAAAATTGGATGCATATATTCAAGCTGAACAGGCGAGAAATTATGAAAAATTTGTTGAGTTGCTGATTTCGAGTGCCAGCTTCGATAGAACCATATTTGAAAATGTTTCTTTCGATAACTCCAACGATAAATATGCTATTGTTTTTGGAAAAGAAAGTACGCTAACAGAGAGTCAAATACAGATATATACTAGCGCAGGCATTCAAAAAGATAAAATTTCGCCTCGTATTTTGGCAAATATTTTGCCGTTGATTAATGTGAACAATGGCGGTGATTTTAATAGTGCTATTACAGCATTTGATGAATTTATAAAGGATAGCAAAAATGGTTCATTGACTGATGCACTGATTAATATCATACAACAGAAAATCGAGAAATTAATCAGTTCAGGGTCTGCTGACAGATTATTGTTTTTTACACCACTTATTACGGGTTTGATTGAAAAGTTAAATCAGCAAAAGAAATCAGATGGTGATCAATATGATTTGGCAAGTAAAAAGCTTTCCCAATTTTATAATGACAACCTTGTTTCGTGTTTACATAAACAACGGTCTTTTTCAGGCAGAACTGAGTTTGAGATTATTTTGACTTCCAAGATTGAAATGACCACCTGGCAAAATCCGCAAAATAAAGCAGCAAAACAAATCACTATGATCAATTCTGCCAAATATAAATCAAACCAGATAGTGATCTTCAAGGAAGATGGAAAACTATATTTTATTACAGGCGGTAATCCTACTAAATATTCGTTAGAAAATTTGAATGAATCTTATAAAGATAATCTGAGTAAGCAGTTGGATTCGATAAATGAGGCCAGTAATCAGCAAAAGTTAAGTGATCAAAATGCACAATCTGCGGTGCTGAATTTTTCATTTCAGAATTACCAAAAGAAGTTTGGTGCTGATACTGATTTTTATGCTTTCTTTACGCATAAATGGTATGCGTCTGCAAGAGAGTTGTTAAATGATGATGCAATAAATAAAATAAGTTCTGCTGCAAGCTTTACTCTATTAAAAACGATATTTATGTTACTTGGTGAGTCAACAAAGAAAATTGCGGCTGAGATGAATTTTATTTCTTCTCTGACAACTTTGGATAAATTAGTTAAATTAATAGAAGACCGCAATCCCAAATTTGATTTTACCGTGGTTCAGCTTTATAGTGCCAATTTGACTTCAATTCATGAACAAATTAAAAATGAATTAAATGCAGTTTTCAATGAAAGTTTGAAATCTCCTGAAGGTCTTTTATCCTTAAAGGATTTTCTCAACGAGAAGTTATTTAATTCGAAGGCATTTGAATTAATAGTGGGCAAAACAGTTGAAGATACGTTTAATGCGTTTTTCAAAGATTTCAAATTGGAAAATAATGTAATAGAAGGAATATGCAAAGCGCTGGAGGATAATAAGTATGGGGATATTAAGAATTTGCTTGATGCAGCACCTTTTAGTCTGGGTGAATATCAGATCACGAAAGAATTAATCAAAGGCGTAATTGTTAATTATACAAAAAATTTGACAGATAAAGATAATGAAGCAACAAAGCAAAAATTTACTCAAATCGTAAAACAATTTAGTGAGTATACAGATGAATTAGAGGATGCTTTCTATAAGGACGGATTCCAAAATAATTTTAAACAGCTTCTAATAGAACTGGATTCTCTGAAGTTTGATGAGACTATTGAATTAGTTAATACGGAGAGAGATAAAAAACGAAAAGAGTTCTCAGAGAAAATGAAAGAATGTTTCTCTTCAATTGAAAATTTTGCTAGATATGCTGATGGTTCTGATATATCTAATTTAAAGGAAAAAAGAGACAAAATTAAAGTTGAGAACCACCCATATACCAGAAAAATCCTGGATTTATTTATTCAACAGATTGAGCATTATAAAAATCCTGAAACGGTTGAAAAGATTACTGATGCACAGAAAAATTTATTTGACCGATATCCGGATTTTATTGATTTGCGTGTTCAAATGCATGATTTCTTGAAAAAGGAAACTCAACTCATAGATTTTGTGGGTCGGGGTATCCTGACTGCAGGAAAGAATAAACTATCATCAAAAGATAAGACCTGGAAGAAAGTTATTGAAAATGCAATTGATGATTCTTTTCAGCAATTTTTGAAGGATGAATTTTCTGAACATGCGCAAAAAATTATTTTGTTGTATAAGAGTCAAGAGAATGGAGTAAATTCTGAATTGCAGGCTCTATTGGAGAAAGAAGTAGAAATTGTTATAACCCAGGCAGAGAAAAAAATAGAGTTCGCTGTTAATGGTAAGCTTTATGATAATTCAATTGATAATCCCTTCAAAATGCTTGAATATAATGAGCAAAAAGTATTACTGCGCCAGGCAGTAAATGCTTATCTGAAGCCTATTGTTGAGCAATTTCAAGACCTTCCCGTAGGTAAAGAACGTTTGGAAGAAATCAAACTGACAGAACTCTACTTTAACCTAGTGGAAGTGTTGGAAGATGATACAAAATGGAAGAAAGATACTCACCCATTACAAATTCTTGGGTTTAATAAAGAAGGCAATGGTGAGAAAGAGTTTATAGCACTTTTGCAGAAATTTAGTCCGGAAGACAAGAATCATATAAAAGACCTTTTAGGTAAACGATATAATAAATTGGTTGAAAAATATAATGCTGCCCGTAGAAATGAAAAGAAATCAAGTTTAGTTACTCAACTGGTTCCTCAACAAGGCATGACGCCATTTCCACTTAAAGATGCTGATGTGTTGTCTGCTGAGGGCTGGGGTTTTATCGTAAAAGCCAATGAAACCCTTGAGGCCGGTATATCTACTGATGATCTTGCTGAGCGTGCGCTTAATCTTTTGCGTATGTATACGTCAAAAGATTGGGGTAAAAAAATCGGGAATGCAGATGTGCCGGCAAATTTTAAGAATGCAATAGCAGTGCTGGTTGCAAAAAATGACAGTGCTAAAGTTGAAGAGTGCGAGCGTCATCTTAAGGCTCTTTGTTATCGCTATTCGCTATACTGGAAAGATAAGCGTTGCGAGAAATTATCTGTTTATACGCTAAATTTGATAAAATTGTTGAATGGCGCTTTGGATTTATTAAATTACAAAATGGAAGATAGAAGTGTACTTCGAGAACTCATTAAACTGACTCCTGAAGAAAATGCAGATGCAAATTGGAATAATTTTAAAGTTGATAATACGGATGGAATTCATGCAGAAAGCTATCTTGATATGCTTGAAAATAGCAGTAATGCTATTTCTAATATACTGGGATTATTCTATCCAGCCAAGGATAAAACGACAGATAAATTGCAGGAGCGTCAGATGCGTAAAGAATTATACAAATGGCGTAATGCAGTGTTGAATAGCCAGACTTATGATTCTCAATCGATAGATAAAAGAATATGTAATGTTTATCAGCCAATAATTGATGCATTGGTAGCATATAAAAATTCTGATCAGTCTATTGATTCTATTGATTTAGATACGTGTAATCAAAAAATAGTTGAGCAAAATACAATCTTAGAGTTGAAAGTTAAATCAGAGAATGAGTCAGCTGATTTGCTGGAAATGCAACTCGCACTTGATAAGCTTCTTCATGACAATATTCATGATAAAAGTGCGATTAATCTGCTTAAACAAAAAATTACCTGGTTATTAAAACCTCAGTCTGGTCTCTTATATCAGACTAAAGAAATGGCTGCTGAAATGTTAATCAAAGTACAAAATGATGTGGAAAATAGTGTAGCTGGTGAAGACCTTTTTGGAGTCGCGGATGATATTAATTCTCTCTCTATGAGCATATATAGACTTGTAAGTAACGAACTTGGTCAGCATGGATATAAAACTGATTCAATAAGCACTTATTATCTTGATGTAATTTTTTCTGCTGACCGTATAAAAGAGAAAAGTATCAGTGATGTTTTGAGGACTAATCAAGATTATGAAACTAATTTTCATTTTGCAAATGTTAAGAAGGTTTTTTGTAATCTACAACCGAGTATGCAGGATGAATATCTTAAACCTATCCTCAGTAAAAATGAGATTAGTGAGTATGAAAAAAGATTGGTAGAAGAGCTGTTATTGCAGAGAATAACGCGGAATGCAGAGGTGCTTAAAGACTCTTCTAGCAACACCCAGGCATTTGAGCAGATCAAAATTGATGTAGAAAGTTTGTTGAGCAAGATGCCAGTCAAAGGGTCTAATATGAATGTTCAAGGGCCTAAAGTAGCTCAAATTTTGCATAGCCTTATCACGCGGTTGGATGCAAAAATTCAGGATGATTGGTTTACTAGTGAAAAAAAGGAGCTCAAAAAAAATCTTCTAATATTTATTAATGGAAATGATTATGTTAAACAGCATTATTCAAATATATCAAACTCGAAGCCGACCCAGCAAGAAAGCAAAGTAGGTGATGATCATATTTCTTCTTACCAAAATATACGCCGCACAAATAGTTAATTTTTGAGGGCATCGAGTTTTTTTCTGCACCAGCAGAAGATTCTGATGCCCTCTCTCTACAATCGTCTTCGCTTATGTTATACTAATATCCTCAATGCGTTCGTCTCTTTAATTTGAACAGAGAGAGGTAAGGTTTATGAAAGAACCTGTAAAGGAACTATTTCTGGGTCCGAATAGTGATATTTTGTCTGTTATTTTTAATTTTTTGCCTTTTGTGGAGATCATTAAATTAAGTCTTCTCAATAAAGCTGCATATGCACATTTTGAAAAAAATATTCCAAATATTTCATTTTCTCCAGCAGCGCTTAAAAAAACATTTACAGAATTTTTTACGCCAGGGTATTCGCCAACCTTGGTTCGTCGTGCAATAGAGGGTTTCTTCTCAAAAAAAGCCAATGTGAATGAATTAGCGAAGAATCAGGAGACGCTTTCTTTCGAGGATATGATGCTCTTTGCATTAATGGGGTATCTTTATCACATAAAACCAGAAACAGTAGAGAAATTAAGCGAAGAATTGTTAAAGAAAATAAAACAAAATGAGGATGTTAGTTCAAACCGAAATCTCCTGCGAAGTTTTGGCCGCATTCAATATGCAAAAGGTGATAAAAAGTATAGGCAAGAAGATTCGGAATGTTTTCTGAAGACCAGTTATAATCCCGCTTATGCTATTTTTACCAATTTTAATGGTGCAGATATTAGTAACGAAAATTTGGCAAAAACACAATTTCCCGGCTCAAGTTTCATTGCATCCAAACTGAAAAAGACGATATTTGATAATGCAAATCTTTCAGAATCAAATTTGAGAGGTGCCGATGTAGATGACACAAATTTCAAAGGCACCAATCTCATGAGCGCTGATTTTACTGGCAGTTCAGGTACACCTATATTCGATAAAAATACAATTCTGATTGGTGTTAAAGGATTGTCGTGGTGTCAAAAACGTGCCGCAGAAAATTGCGGTGCTATATTGACATTGAAAGATTTACAGGCACGCATTAAAAATGATCCAACTAATTTTCCAGAATCACTTTCTGCTCAGGCGCTTAAGATACTCAATACATCATCATCATCATCGCAGGCTATGCATAAGTTGATTGGCAACAATGCTGTACCGCCACAACCACAAAAGAATGACCGTAAGGAAAACCCGGAAACAGCCCCGCTTATTCCAGGAGTTGATCCTTTCTGCTGCAGACTTTTTTAAAAAATGCGCTTTTATTCCGGAAAAAATTGATTATCGAGGCATTGCTCTAAAGTAAATGGGCAATCATGTGGAAACTCTGTTTCATCAATGCCGGTCTGCTCAGATGCGATAAGGGCAGCTTTGTCATACGCATGGCTAAGTTGAGATTCAATTTCATGTTTCAGACTTGGACTTTCCTGAAGCAAATCAGTAATATCCATGCGCTGGTTTTTAATAGTCACTATCCAGCTTTTGCTTCGTCTTATGGGCTGAAATTTCCATTTGAGCAAGTGCGCGATTAAAACAGCAAACCTGCTTATGAGTTCTCGTCGGTTGCTTCTTCCCATACTTTCAATTTCCTCAGCAAGATTTTCAATATCAATTTCTTCAAATTTTCTATGCCGGATCAAATCAGCATGGTGAGAAGTCCATGCGTAAAAATCTTTTTTGTATTCGGATTGAAGGTTGTTCATTTTCCACCTCTCTTTTAGTGACTGCTTTGATATAAATAGTTTAGCACAAAAACTATATTATTTTAAACTTGCTATAAACACTTTCTCTCTATAATATTTTAACTCTTCTATAGCATCCCTAATATCCTGAAGGGCAAGATGTTGTTGTTTTTTCTTAAATTTTGGGATTTTAGGATACCAGCGTAAAGTTAATTCTTTCACTGTACTGACATCTAAGTTTCTATAGTGAAAATACGCTTCGAGTTTGGGCATGCAGCGGGCTAAAAACCGCCTGTCCTGGCATATACTATTGCCGCAGATGGGCGATTTCTGGGCAGAAACGTAATGTTTGATAAATTCAAGCGTAATTTTTTCTGCTTCACTTTCATTTGTCGTACCCGATTTGACGCGGTCAAGTAATCCCGATTTTTTATGTTGACGCTGATTCCATTTATCCATAGCATTCAAATAGTCATCTGATTGATGGATGGCCAGCACTGGGCCTTCGGCAAGAATGTTTAAGTGTGAGTCGGTGACAATGGTGGCAATTTCCAGAATGACGTCATTTTGTGTATCCAGCCCCGTCATTTCAAGATCGAGCCAGATCAGGCGGGTATCGTCGACGGTCATATTTTTCTGTCCTCAACTTTTAAAAGAGCAGTGTATCATGTTGATAGCCGCTACGATGATTTTTGCGTATCTTTTGGGATCGTTATCCAGTGCAATTGTCGTTTGCAAATATTTTCGTCTGCCTGATCCCAGAACGCAGGGCTCTGGCAACCCGGGTGCGACCAATGTCTTTCGTCTGGGCAGTAAAAAATTAGCGGGATTAGTCCTGGCGGGAGATCTCTTAAAAGGCCTGATTGCAGTGATTGCCGCGCGATTTTTAATTCCCCCGGATTTATGGGGATGGGTGGGATTGTGCGCTGTCGTTGGACATATGTACCCCGTTTTTTTTCAATTCAAAGGCGGAAAAGGTGTTGCGACAGGCGCAGGTGTTTTATTGGGGATATCATGGCCGTTGGGGCTGGCTGTTCTGGTCACATGGATAGTGATTGCGAAGCTTTTTCGCTATTCTTCATTAGCTGCAATTATTGCTGCATTGACAGTGCCTCTATATGGTTTTTGGTTTGCGAGACCTGTATTATTATCTTTAAGTTTTATGTGTATTCTGATTTTATTTCGTCATCGAGATAATATTATAAGATTAATATCAGGCACGGAATTAAAAATGGGAAAGCCGCGTTGAGTTGAGAGGATTGGAAAATGGAAATTTTTTATCGGCGGGTCATAGGTGTTTTTATTGTGTTTTTGATGATGATGTCTGCGGCATCATGGGCTGCTGAGCCTGAAGCTGATGCAGCAGGGCAGGTAATTGTGGTGTCGGGCCCGTTTCAGGCTATCAATAAAGATAAACAAACAAGGACTTTGCGGCGTGGTGATTATTTCTATAGCGGCGAAGGTTTAATGACTGGAACGAACAGTACTGCACAAGTCCGTTTTTCTGACGGCACAATCATGGCGTTAAATCCCAATAGTCAGATTAAGGTCGATGAGTATATTTATAAGAAAGATCCTAAAAAGGACAAAAGTACGGTAAATTTGATCAAAGGCGGATTTCGCGCTTTGACGGGTGCTATCAGCAAAGCTTCGGGTGCCTATAAGATTGAAACACCTGTTGCTGTGATTGGTGTCCGCGGGACAATTTTTGCTGGTGTTCTGGATGAGGGTAAATTATATGCCGGCGTGACCAAAGGTGGTATTTTTGTTAAGAATGAAAAGGGAGAAATCGATTTGGGTGTAGATAAAGATTATAGTTATGCTGTCGTCGACTCCAAAGATACAGCGCCTGTTGGCTTACTAATACCACCGCCTCAATTAGTTGGTAAATGTGGAACCCACGATAATGCGCCTCATACAAATTTCTGATCCCCATATGTTTGCTGATCTGCAAGCACAATTGCTGGGATTAAATACGGCGAAAAGTTTTGAAGCGGTATTGGGCCGTATTGAGGAAGATCCTCTTCCGCCTGATATTGTTCTTCTGACAGGTGATTTATCGCAGGATGAATCACCTGGGGCTTATCTTAATATTGCAAAAGCCTGTGAACGATTTTCCTGTCCGGTATATTGGCTGCCGGGAAATCACGATATTCCTGATCTGATGCAAAAGACTTTTGCGCAGACGCAGATGAAGGAAGATAAAGCCATTTTGCTGGGCAATTGGTTATTGATCTTATTGAATTCACATTATCCCAGACATGTATCGGGCTTCCTGGGGCGCAGTGAGTTATCACGTCTGGAATATTTTCTGTCGCAGCACCCTCATCAACATACGTTGATATTTATGCACCATCATCCTGTACCGATAGGTGTCAAATGGCTTGATCAGCAGATTGTCATGAATGCAGATGATTTTTTTGATATTACAGATCAGCATTCGCAAATTCGGGGCATCATTTTTGGACATGTACATCAGGTGTTTGAGACGCATCGAAAAGGTGTCCCGATTTTATCGGCGCCTTCGACATGTTTTCAGTTTGCCCCGAATACCGCAGATTTTGCGCTGGATGATATCAATCCGGGTTATCGCTGGTTTGAATTAAAACCTGATGGGACGTTTAAGACGGGAATTGAACGAGTGGTGAATTTTACCAATACGGTTGATTTTTCAAGCAGGGGATATTAAAATGGATTTTAGTTTGGATGTTATTTATAGGACAAATATTTGTGGTTTTTTGTATTCCTTCAAGCAAGCTGGAACCCTGATCCTCAGCCGCAAGGAAGAAGGCTAAAATTAATTCGGTGTATATTTCAACCTTGCCAGTTTAAGCAGATTCTCTAAAAATATGATCAAACTCAGGTTCGATATAATAAGTAATAGATTTAATCTTAGGCAAGTCAGTATTGTTTTGTAAAGTATTTAACAATTCTGGAGTATTATAACGAAGCCGTGTTCCCCAGACGCTGTTGGGCACAACAAATTTCAATACACCGTTTTCATAATTCGCCAGACGGCAAAAATGGCGTATCTCTTTTGGTAAACAAGGCGATATTTTTTTCTCGAGCGCTTTCAATACTTTCAGCTTGCCGAAAATATACTGTAATCCACCGCCTTCATTGATATCTGAGATTTTTTTCATGAGGGATTATACTCTGCTTCAGTGTCATTTTGTATTATTCCCATAAAATAGTCTCTAGTCAAAATTTGTGCTATCATTTTGGGGTACAGATAGTTAAAGCAGGTATTTTTATGGAAACATTTACTGTTAGAGGATTACGTGAGCACAGCGGCGTATTAATACACGATGCGGAAGAGGGAAAGTTATCGGTTGTCACCAAGAGAGGAAAGCCTGTTTTTTTGGCTATTCCTTTCAATGAGGAATTGATTCAAGCAGGACTGCGCCCAGCAATAGCCGTTAATCTTTATAAAGAGGGTGTATTGACCTTGGAAAAGTCCGCTAAATTTTCAGGACAAACTATTGAAAGTTTTATTGAAAGATTAGGCAAGCTGGATATTTCGATTGTAGATTATCCTGCCTCGGAAGTGGCTGAGGAGTTAAAATCTTTTGGTTAAGCAGATTATCTCTGATGCAGGACCTTTGATTGCATTTGGTCGTATGGATCGTTTGTCTATATTATTCCAGTTGTTTGATTCGATTATAATTTCAAAAATAGTGGCTGATGAGTGTATATCAGATTTGTCACGCCCTGGTGCAATTAACATCAAAAAAGCAATGGATAAGGGTAAAATAAATACAAATTCCAAGGGTCTTATTGGAGATTTCGATGAGTTTGTTGACATTTTGGGGGTGGGAGAAGCCTCAGCGATTAAATTAGCATTAATGGATAATTTGCCATTATTAATTGATGAAAAGTTGGGTAGACGAGCAGCAATAAAACTGGGAATAAAAATAATTGGCACAGCAGGTGTTTTGATATTGGCTAAACAACATAATATTATTGATAAGGTTTCTCCTGTTATTGATACTTTAAAAAAGAATGAATATAGAATGTCTCAAGATTTAATTCAAGAGACTTTAAAATTAGCAAAAGAATAATAACGCTATTTTACTTTAAGATAAAAGTTCGACTTCACCCTGATATCTTGAGAAACTCATGGAAAAAATCTATCAACCCAAAACGATTGAAGCTTACTGGTATGACCAGTGGGAGAAAGCGGGCGATTTTAAGCCTGCGGGAAAAGGCGAGCCGTATTGCATCGTGCTTCCGCCGCCGAATGTGACGGGCAGCCTTCATATGGGTCATGGGTTTCAGCATACCCTGATGGATACGCTTATCCGCTATCACCGCATGCGGGGATTTAACACACTTTGGCAGGGCGGAGTGGATCACGCAGGAATCGCAACGCAAATTGTCGTTGAGCGTCAATTGGAAAAAGAAAATCTCACACGCCATGATGTGGGGCGTGAGAGATTTGTCGAAAAAATCTGGGAATGGAAAAAAGAATCGGGTAATACCATTTCACAGCAAATGCGGAGAATGGGTTCGAGTATCGACTGGCCGCGTGATCGTTTTACGATGGACGGGGGTTTCAGCAAAGCGGTCAACCAGGCTTTTGTTAAATTATATCAAGATAAATTAATTTACCGTGGTAAAAGATTAGTTAACTGGGATGTGAAGCTCCAAAGTGCTGTGTCTGATCTCGAAGTGGTTTTTACAGAAGAGGCTGGAAGTCTCTGGTATATCAAATATTATTTAGATAATAATAAAGATTACCTTACTGTTGCGACAACACGTCCTGAGACTTTGTTTGGAGATACCGCTGTTGCTGTTCACCCTGAAGATGAGAGATACAAACATCTGATTGGAAAGCCAGTTAAATTGCCGCTAACTCACAGAACTATTCCTGTTATTGCCGATGAAGCTGTTGATCCTGCGTTTGGAACGGGTTGTGTGAAAATTACGCCGGCGCATGATTTTAACGATGCTGAAATGGGTAAGCGGCATAACCTGAAATATATCAATATTCTTAATAAAAATGGCACTTTGAATCACCAGACACCCTATGAAAATATGGATAGAATTCTGGCGAGAAAGAAAATTATCAGTGATCTGGAAAGTGAGGGTTTGCTTGAAAAAACTGAACCGCATCTCAACAAAATACCGCGCTGTGAACGAACGAATGAGATTATTGAGCCGTATCTGACTGACCAATGGTATGTCAGTATGAAACTTTTGGCGAAGCGCGCGAGTGAAGTTGTAGAAAATGGCGAGATGAAATTTATTCCTGAAAACTGGACTAAAACTTATTTGCAATGGCTTGAAAATATCCAGGATTGGTGTATCAGCCGTCAACTCTGGTGGGGACATAGGATTCCTGCTTATTATGATGTTGAGGGAAATATTTTTGTCGGCGAAGAATATGCGGGTAGAGGGGATCTCAAACAAGACGAAGATGTTTTGGATACCTGGTTCTCAGCAGCTTTGTGGCCGTTTGCAACGCTGGGTTGGCCGGAAAAAACTGAGGCGCTGAATACATTTTATCCGACGAATGTTTTGGTCACGGGCTTTGATATTATTTTCTTCTGGGTTGCCCGCATGGTGATGTTCGGGCTTTATTTTACAGACAAAATCCCCTTCAAAGAAGTCTATATTACGGGTTTGATTCGAGATCAGCATGGCCATAAGATGTCAAAATCCAAAGGCAATGTGTTGGATCCCATTGATTTGATCGACGGCATCAATCTGGATGATTTGATTCAAAAAAGAATATATGGACTCATGAATCCCAAAATGGAAAAACAAATTGCGGCACACACCAAAAAAGAATTTCCCGACGGTATTCCTGCATTTGGTACAGATGCGTTGAGACTCACTTATTGTGCACTGGCCAATACGGGCCGTGATATCCGTTTTGATCTGGGACGCGTGGGCGGATATCGTAATTTTTGTAATAAACTCTGGAATGCTTCGCGTTTCGTGATGATGAATACAGAATCTCATGAGATTAAACAGATAGAAAATCTGGAAAAATCCGATTTAAGCATGACCGACCAATGGATACTGTCTCGTCTGCAATACACAATTAAACAAGTCAGAGAGAATTTTTCGCAATATAGATTTGATTTAATTGCGCAGAGTTTATATGAATTTCTCTGGTATGATTATTGTGATTGGTATTTAGAGTTCGCCAAAATTAATCCCAATAATACTACACGATATATTTTGCTTTATGTCTTAGAAGCAACATTGCGCTTATTGCATCCTATCATGCCTTATATTACAGAAGAGATCTGGCAGCGGATATCGCCTTTGTTGTATGACCAAAAAAATAAAAACTCTCACTCTATTCAACATCAAGCTTATCCAGAATATAATCCAGGCACTATTTATAAGACAGCTGAGGAAAAGATAAACTGGCTTAAAGATATCGTCATGGCGATACGTAATATTCGCAGTGAAATGCAGATTTCCCCCGGCAAAAAAATTTCTGTATTATTAAAAAATGGCAGCGATCAGGATAAAAAGCGGATAGATGAGTTTAGAGATGAAATTCAATTTCTGGCGCGCATCGAAGTACTCAATTGGACTGAGACACCTCCATCCCATTCTGCAACTGCAGTAGTTGGAGATATCCAGCTGTTTATTCCACTCTCAGAACATATTAATATAGATGTAGAAACACAAAGATTAAAAAAAGAGATTGACAAATTAAAACTTGACTTGGAAAAATCACATCAAAAATTAAATAATCCTGAATATGTCAATAGAGCACCAGAAAAAATTGTCTGCAAAGCGCGTGAACATGTGATAGAATGCGAGACTGTGCTATTAAAACTCAAAGCACAACTGGATTTTTTAAATAAATCATGATGGGTCGCGCATGCTTTTTTCAAGAGCTTCAAAGGGTTCAAATTTTTTAATATCGGTATTGTTTTTGGGCGGCTTGCTGAACAGTGGTCTGTGTTTTGCGCATGAAGCGGCAAAGCAGGGCACTGAGTCACATCATCACCACCATCATTACCGCCGCGGCCAAAAATCACACCCCAATCCGCATCATCATGGGCATGTGATTGAGCACAAACACTTGCATCATGCTGCGGATATTCATCCTGTTGCGGCAAAGGCTGCCATGATGCCTGAAGAAAACAAAGCACAGGAAAGCAAGCCCCGGGCTGTCATTAAAGTTTCTGAGAACAGAACTCAGCCTGAAACAGTTAAAAAAGAAGAACACCAGGAACACCGCTGGCATCGTTATTGGGAAGCGCATCGCGAAGCGGGGTATCGCTGGGCGGCTGAACACCACATTCATAATCCCCATTTAATTCGCCGTTCAATAGAATTCGCGGCCAATACAGAGCATGGCATTGTCGCATTGGTTCATAACGCCATCGCTTCATTGCGCAGCACTCACTATCGTTATGGCGGTAATTATTTCAATATGTCGAGCGGCGTTTATGAAGTGGACTGCTCAGATTATGTTGATGATTTATTAAAAATTTCGCAGCCCAGGGCTTATGCTGATCTGGCTGACTCAACGGGTACTGAAAAGCCCACATCCAGTGATTATTATCGATTTTTCAATAACTTATCTGATAATTCCCGACACGCCTGGCAAAGAGTTAATGATGTTGAATCATTAAGGCCGGGTGATATTCTGGTTTTCCATAATTATCGCGGCGGCGGACATGTCATGGTTGTCATGGGAACGCCCATGCTGACAGAGGATGGCGGCAATACCTATCTTGTTCAGGTTTCTGATTCGGCTTCCTCAAGACACAGTAATGACACCCGTGCTCCTCATGCGTCAGGCATTGGCATAGGCACTTTGCTGCTCAAAGCCAATCCTGAAACAGGCAAGCCCAGCGCTTATGCCTGGACTGTGGACTCCGGTTGGGATCACGCGCATGTTGCCATGGCAGAGCCGCTGAGTAATGTTTAGAATACGCCCGCTTTTTTTAAAAAGCGTTGTTGCAAAAATCGCTTTATTGTCAACCCAATGATCTTTTTTCATGAAATCAAACTTCTTCTTCAGGCTCGACATCCAATCCAAAAGCTGTGTGAAGTGCGCGTGCGCCAAGTTCGAGATATTTTTCGTCTATCACCACAGAAATTTTAATCTCAGAGGTTGTAATCAATCTAATGTGTATGCCTTCCTGACCCAAGACAGTAAACATCGTATTGGCAATGCCCGCGTGAGAGCGCATGCCAACGCCGACTAAGGATAGTTTGGCAATAGCCGGATCGCCGCTGACACCCTGGGCGCCAATCTGCCTGGAGGTTTCTTTTAAGATATCAAAAGCTTTTTGATAATCATCTCGTTGTACGGTAAACGTTAAATCGATTTTATTGTCTACAGCAATATTTTGCACAATCATGTCGATATCAATATTGGCTTTTGCAATGGGATTAATGATTTTTGCGACGCTCCAGGGTTCATCCGGCACGCCTTTGATGGTTAATTTGGATTCGTGACGATTGAAAGCAATGCCTGAAACGAGGGGTTTTTCCATACGAGTATCCTCAAATGTAATTAAAGTCCCAGGGCCTTCTGTGAAACTGGATAGCACTCTTAGAGGTACTTTGTATTTGCCGACGAATTCTACAGAGCGGGGTTGCAGCACTTTAGCGCCCAAACCTGCCATTTCCATCATTTCTTCAAAAGTTATATGGGTTAATAAACGCGCTTTGGAAACGACTCTCGGATCTGCTGTAAAGACGCCTTCAACGTCAGTATATATCTGACATTCATGAGCGTTTAGCGCAGAAGCCAGTGCAACAGCGGTAGTATCGGAACCGCCTCTGCCCAGGGTTGTAATATCACCATTGGTGCTCACACCCTGAAAACCTGTGGCAATGACAACATATCCTGCCGCTAAATCATCTCGGATCATGGCTGTATCAATATCCAGAATGCGGGCTTTAAGATGGACTTCATCAGTCAGAATTTTAATTTGATGGGCGTTATATGACTGGGCAGGGCAACCTAATTTTTGAAGCGTAATAGCCAATAATGCCGCAGAAACCTGTTCGCCAGTCGTAACCAGCGCAGCATATTCGCGCGGTTCAGGAAATTCGATGATTTGTCTCGCGAGATTAATCAGACGATCGGTTTCGCCGCTGATGGCGGAAACCACCACAACGAGCTCATGGCCTTGTGCCCGTGTTGTTTTTATCCTGCGCGCCACATGAGCAATGCGCTCGAGGCTGCCGACTGATGTGCCCCCAAATTTTTGAACGATAAGTGACATTACTGGTGAAAATCTCCCATCTAGTGGTAGTCGATATAATCAACATCATAAGCGTCAGTTCCGTATTGGTGTCAAATTTAATCATGATCCAAAATTTTCAGTGCTTTAGAAAGCATAAAATCCGTTTTATCATTGAGGGTGTTGACAGCTTTAACTTCAATATCAGGCTGAATGCCGATATGGTTAATCAAATGATTATCGGGCGTGTAATATAACGCAATGGTGAGTTTAATAGCACTTTTTTTATCATCAAACGGAATGACAGCCTGAACAGAGCCTTTGCCAAAAGTTTGTGTTCCAACAAGTATGGCGCGATGGTGATCATGCAATGCGCCCGCAACAATTTCTGCTGCTGAAGCTGAGCCTTTGTTGATCAGTATGACCATAGGGATATTATGCAAAATATCAATATCATTGGTTTTTGCAGAATAGTTAACCTGTTCAGTGCGATTTTTAATTGTCACAATCAAGTGATTTTTGCCTAATGACGAATAATTCAGGAATAAATTACTGACGCCAACCGCGCTATCCAATAATCCGCCCGGATTGTTGCGTAAATCCAATATTACGCCCTTGAGATTTCCCTGGTTTTCTTTCTCCAGATGTATAATGGCTTTTTTGATTTTATCTGCGGTATCTTCTTGAAAGAAAGCAATGCGTATATAGCCGATATGATGAGGATATAATTTGCTTTTGATATTTTGCGTGTCTAACCTAGTCCGAATTAATGTAAAGTGAAGCGGCGTGCTCAGGCGAGTGCGGATGACAGTAATACTGACTTCGCTTCCCACTGCACCGCGTAAACTTTGAATCATCTCTTGAAAGGAGAGTGTCGCAAGTGGTTTCTGATTGACTTCAATAATCATATCGCCAGGCTGGATACCTGCTTTTTGCGCGGGGCTGTTATCTATGGGCGTAATGACTTTCAGGGCGCCGTCATCCGGCATCACTTCGATGCCAATGCCTGCATATTCGCCTGATGTCAGCTGTTGTAAATAAGCCATATCTTTTTCATTAAGATAAGTCGAATAGGGGTCTAATCCTTCCAACATGCCTCTGATAGCATTGTTGATGAGCGTCTGATCTGAGACGGGCGTAACATAATGGGTTTTAATGATGCGATAAGCTTCTAAGAATCTTCGCCATTGAGTCTCAGAAAGAGTAGTTTTTTCGCTGACAAAATATCGCGTATAGCTGCAAGCCAATAAACCCACACACAGGATGATAGTGATAAAATAAAGAAATTTTTTTAACCCCGGCGTCATTGCGAGTCCCGCGTCTTCTTGCGGGACGAAGCAATCCAGTCTTCAACATTTGCATTCCTGGATTGCTTCGAACTTCGTTCTCGCAATGACACCGGGGTTGTGTGAATACTGATTTTGGCAACCCGCAGTTTCCCTACCTGATAAATATGCTGAGTATTGAGAGCGATCTTAAGTTCAGGATCACAGATTTTTTCGCCGTCAATTCGCACAGCGTTGTTTTTAATTAATCGCCTGGCATCGCTGGTGCTGGATGCCAATCCTGCTGTTTTTAATAAATTAGGCAGTAATATCAGGTTCTCTGAAATTTGAACGGAAATTTCAGGAATTTCATCAGGTAACTGATGTTTCTGAAAGCGTTTAACAAAATTTTCATGGGCGGTTTTGGCATCTTGCCGGCTATGAAAGCGCGTGATGATTTCTTCAGCGAATAATATTTTAATATCGCGTGGATTTTTGCCCTGCTGTGTCTCACTTTTCCATTGCTGAATTTCCTGATGAGATTTAAAGCTTAATAATTCCAGATAACGCCACATTAAATCATCAGAGATCGACATGATTTTGCCGAACATATTGTCAGGCGATTCATCAATGCCAATATAATTATTTAAAGATTTGGACATTTTTTTTTCGCCGTCCAGTCCTTCCAATAAGGGCATGGTCATGACAATCTGGGGAGATTGTCCGTAATGTCTTTGTAATTCACGACCTACCAATAAATTAAATTTTTGATCAGTTCCGCCTAATTCGACATCTGCGTGCATCGCTACAGAATCGTAGCCTTGTAAGAGCGGGTAAAGAAATTCATGTATGGCTATCGATTGGTTATTCAAATAGCGCTGATGAAAATCCTCACGCTCCAGCATGCGAGCAACCGTATATTTTGCAGCAATATGAATCAAATCCGAAGCGGATTTATCGCCCAGCCATTCAGAATTAAATAAAATTTTTATTTTATCATAATTTAATATTTTAAAAACCTGTTTTTGATAAGTTTTAGCATTTTCAATGACCTGCTCGCGCGTCAGCGGCAGGCGTGTGATATTTTTACCCGTCGGATCACCGATCATCCCCGTAAAATCGCCAATTAAAAATAAGACTTCATGACCCAAATCCTGAAAGTGCTTTAATTTATTCAGCAATACGGTATGCCCCAGATGCAAATCCGGCGCTGTGGGATCAAACCCTGCTTTCACGCGCAATTTCTTGCCGCTCTTCAGCCGCTCTTCCAGTTCTTTTTCCGGCAGAATTTCTGATGTCCCGCGCTTGATCAGGTTTAAGGATTCTTCAAAAGAAAGTTTCATGTTTAAAAGTAACCTCAAATTTTATTTGGCTTTTAGGATAAGGCTGAGAAATCTGATATGCAAGAAATAGTGTAAATTTTGATTCGATGGTCTATAATAACTAGGTCGCAATCTGGTTTGTTGGGGAAATAATGTATACTTAGGTAGGTTCTTTTGATGCAAAAGCCAGGCTATCTGAACTTTTGCGCTAGGTAAAGCATGGGCAGTGCTATACGATTATGCTTCGAGGTCATCCGGTTGCTGATTTGATACCCAGTGAAAATGCTGTTTGTCAAAATGCTCATACAGCGGTAGATAAGGATGCGCAGCATTCATAAAATATCGGGTGTTTCTGAAAAAATGATAGCAGACTGGATTGCTGAGGGTCGGAAATGAGGCTTGTTTTGGATGCATCAGTAGCGTTGTCGTGGTCGTTTGAACGAACAGATCCAAAAGAATACAAATGTGCAAATGAAGTATTAACGACAGTAGCCGATTCAGAAACCTTAGTCGCATACAGAAATTGCCAATGCTCAGGTATTGTACTGTAGTTGTGAACACCGTGTGAATAGTTACAATATCTCTTCAGCGAAATTAAATCCCCTCTCCCGTTATGGAAGAGAGGAAATAATTTCCAGAATTCGCGTTCAGGAATAGTGAATTATATTAAATAGTAATTTAATATAATTATAAAAATGATTAATATTAATTATTTTTATCGCCAATTTTTATAGACGGGCTTAATAAAACCTTAAGGTTAGGCTAGTATAATACCTAAATGTTTTAAGGGAACATTTTATAAATTTTAAAAGTGGGGGAATTATTGTGGAAGAGAATAAAAGCTTTAAAAATGTGACGATGGCGAATTTGCAGGAAGGATTATCTGTGCTTGAGTATTATGCTATGGCTTCAAAGTATGAAAGTGAAAGAAATCGCAAAATAGCAGAAAGAAATCACAAAATGGCAGAAGAAGATCACAAAATGGCATTTGAATGCTATAAAAAGTCAGCTGATTCCGGGAGGGCTTTGGCGAAATGTCAGTTTGCCGGGCGCGATGAAATCGGTAGGGATAGCTTTAAAGAAGAGATCAAATACATGGCAGAAAGCTATTACAGCTTTGCTGCTAACGATGAACTGGAATCTTATAATTGTGGATATGAAAATGGTTCTATGGTGGTCCAAAAAAAATTGCAGGCATGTGCTAATTATGCCAGATCAGCTTATCACTGGTGTGTATACGCGAAGAGTCAGCTTGCCGGGTGCTATGAAACCGGTAGGGATGGCGTTGAAAAAAATATCAAACAGGCGGCAGAATTTTATTACGACATTGCTGTCAACGCTGAAAAAACAGCTGATGATATTCGATATAGAGGAGAAATGAGTAATGTCCAAAGATATTGCAAAGAAGCTGTAAAATATTATAAAAAGTCAGCTGACCTGGGAAATGCGAATGCGGAAAAAGCGCTGGATAGAATGTTTGTTAAAATTCTTGAAAATTACCCTAATATCGTGGTTATCGTGGTTTTGGCTTTTCTTTTAGAATCTGGAGCAAAGTATGTTGAAAAACAGGAGAATATAGAGAGTAAAGAGGAAGAGAGTAAAAAAAAGAGAAGAAAATGTTTAATTAATGCTGCCTGGCAGTTAGTGCATGTGCGTGACGAAAAATTAATTCTCATAATGACATGTTTTATTGTCAGTACGACTAACTATGGATTAAATGTTCCTTCTGAAATTTTTCGCTTGATTTTAATGATGGTGAAGCAAATTAGCGCGCCAGGAATTTTAGTGAAGGATTATGATAGTTTCACAAAGGAGAGTAATGCAGATGGCGGCGCCCTGGAAAAAGTTGGTTGGTTATATGAAAATGGTCTGGGTGTCGAAAAAAATATCAATATGGCGATAAAGTATTATCAACTGGCCGCTAAGAAAGGGGGCGTCGAGGCGCAAAGGTTATACCGGTTTCAACAAGCTGGGAGTTTGGAGAAGATGCCGAATGGACTGTGGAAAGCTGGAAAAATTTCTTTCAATGATTCCGGCAAATTTACAGTAGATAGCATAGAATTAGTTAGAGATAGTGATTTTGGTAATTCAGAAAACAGTAAAGATATCAGCGAATTAAGCATAGATGAATCTTCAGATAGTAACCTATATGGAGATGCCTTAGATATTAATGCGGAGAGTAATGAAGCGTCTCAAGACTTGAATCCTGATTTTGAATTTAAAGAACTTAAAATTGAATTTGATCCTGAGAAAGGGTGCGTAGATATTTCTAATAAACAGCCCAAACAAGAAAACAAATTTGATCTCACTGCGCCCCAGGTTTTATTTAAAACGCCAAAGAGCCCAGAAGGAAAAAATACAAACGAAACATCTAATGATTTAGCTCCTGCCCCAACAAACAGTTCAAGTATTACGAATATGGAATTACCTGACATAGAAAAAGTTAATTTGCTTAAACAAAAAATACAAACAGCTATTGATGAGTCAGACAACAGGATGAGCATGGGAGGGAAAAAATAAAAATATCTTATGTCTCAAGATATCCCTGTCTGGTTCTTTAGATAAAGCCGATCGTTTTCTGTATCTATGATCGCATGGGCTTTATCCATCCAGTCCAAACCTGCTACGCCGACGATGGGAATGCCAACCTGGGCATATTGTAAATCAGCCGTTGCTATATCTTTATTTTTTATCTGCCCTAATTTTTTGGCATATTTCACATCGATCAGCAATTCAGGCGGAACGCCCGTATCCAGCATAAATCTTGCTGGATTGGCATGATTAATTTTAATCATTAAAGTTTGCTGTCCAGAAGGTGAGCGCTCCAGGGGAACAAGCTGATATCCGAATGAGAGCAATATTTTTTGCAGAACATCTTTTGATTGATCAATATTAAGCTTAAGATATAATTTTTGATGATAAATATCAATAATCGCCTGATGTTTTCGCAGAAAATCCAGACCCAGAATTCCGCTGGTTGAAAGCGGCGAATGTCTTTGACTATAAGCATATTCATTGTGGCTGGTGAAGTTAAATAAATGAACAGTAGGAATAATGACCTGAGGTGTCCGATAATGATGTCCATCAATGCCGCCACTTATAAAGTATTTTTCTGTTTGCTTAAAATTATACTGGTTGACTATTTTTTGATTAATATAAGTTGTTGCTGAACCCGTGTCCAGGATGAGTGTGATGGGTTTGTTTTTTCCGGTTCCATTTCCAAAAGAGGCATCAACCAGAAAAGTATTTTGACGTTGTGCTTTGTGTAATGGTATTGCTGTGTAACCCAATTGTATAAGACGGGTTTGTATACTGGGTAAATTGCTTGCTGAAGCTTGAGTAGTTGTAAAAATAAATAAACAGCTTATACAGAAATAAAAAATAGAATTTTTCAGATATCTCGGAAGGGTTAGTTTTGCTATCATTCGAATTGCTCCTTAAATGATCATCCACATATCATGTAATGAGTACATGTTATCAAATGATGACATATCAAAAATCTATTCAACAATCATTTTTTTCTTTTCTTGGTTCTCATCATGCATATTCGGTTGAGTACTATAATTTTTTCTAAAAAAGGCTATAAGAGGAAAACCGTTTGTATTTCTTGTCAATTCAGCCATTTTATTGAAGTCTGGTTGTCCATCCTGTTTTATGGGAACAATGATATTCGTTAGGTTAATTCTTGCTTTACCAAACTTTCTTGCATATACATATCTCCATTTTTCTCTGCTGATCAAATAAGCTAAATAATATAATGCGTCAGTCTCGATTTTTATTCCGGTTTTTGGCGTTAAAATAGCCACTTTATAGAATGCGTAAAATGGATATTCCTGAACAAAAGTTGAGCATGTGCTCCCATCGGTTGCAGTCGTTATACAGGGTGGTTTATAATAGGTCTTGGGATTTTTCCAGGTTGTAACTCCATTATAAAATTCACTTGTTGAAACAATAGGAAAATTCCCCTCTTCCAGATCTTCTATTTCCTGATTGCCTCCCAATGTTACATCCAAATATCTCTCAATGTTCATTGTGCCGAATTGAATGTTTTTGAAAGATAATTTGGAAGTGGGCGAATAAAGCGTACCTATTAGATCAAGGTTTTCGGCTGATACCGGATTTTTGAGAAGCTTTGATCCATTGAGCACATAAAAGGAAGCCTGTTTGCGGACATGTTCCTCAAATCCGCCAATAAAATTACCATCTGTATAAACTGCGTTATCTAAATAGGCTTCAGGAGACCATTCTGCTGAATTTTCATTGATAGAAACCAATTTGCAAATTTCTGGAATGTTATTTTTTGATTCAAAAGAATCCAGTATCAATGAAAGCAAAGAGCCGTCTTGTTTGATTCTATTGTTTTTTTTTAATTTATAGCCATCATTTGGAATTCTGCATACAAAAGTTTTTTTGCTTGAATGAGGAATTCCCTTTTGAATCATCAGTATCGCTGTGTTATATGAAGCATAAGGACTAAATAGGTCTGCTGGAAGAGTAGCCACAAAATATAAAGAATTATCTTTAAGTATTTTCTTATGCCAGTTGGTTGTTCTTACAAGTAAGGAGTATGGTACTATACTAGCCAGAATCCCTCTGTCTTCTAGGCTTTTTAATCCTCTATCTATAAACTCACTGGCTGAGATATCCGTTTTTTTATGCGGGAAAGGCGGATTCATTAACACAAAATTAACTTTTCTGATTGGAAAATTTTTTTCTGAAAAACAATTTGCCTTGATAATCCCACTTTTGCCATCACCTCGGAATATCATATTGGTAACACAAAGCGCTGCGGTAGAGGGCTCTGATTCTATTCCAAATAAATTATTTTTAACTAAATCAACAGCTTCATTATAAGGTAATTTTTTTTGCTTTACCATTTTGTTAAGAGCGCCAATCAGAAACCCGCCTGTTCCGCAAGCTGGGTCAAAAACAGTATCTTTAGGTGTGATATTTAATAATTCGCACATGAATTCTATGATATGCCTTGGTGTAAAGTATTGCCCAATTGTATTTCCACCTGTATATCTGAAAAATGTCTCGTAGAGCTGTCCTAAATAATCATGTTCATGTAAAAATGAGCGAATGTTTAATTTTTTTAGTATATCTACTATTTCCCATGCTTTAGAAGCAAGAGCATCGTTTTCTGCATCAACTCTGAGACTATCGGCCAATTGATTTTTATTTGCATTTTTTAATGCAAGATGGGCATTGGTATTTATCTGCTGCAATACAACGTCTGAGCTAATTGATACATCACCACGCCATAATGCAAGCATAAAAGTTGCAGCATAAACAGGGCGATGCTCATCTTTTATTTTACATTCTCTTAATATCTCATTCAGTTTATTGGCTTGTTCCTGTAAAATTTGCTCAGAAGGTCTTTCTGGTTCGATCTCAATCTTGTTTTTATCAGATAAAATTCTTTGTGTTTGTTCGGGCGAAGGGATCCAGTCAATAGGTTCCCCATTGATGGTGAGTTTTTTCCAAATAGAGCCGATTTTCCTTTTTACGGTGACTGAACAAATTTCTTTTTCTGCTCCGGCCACCCCCGCTGCAAGAACCTCATGCCCTTTTTCTATGCAGGCTTCTCCATAGTGAACAGCTTCATTAATTGCATCTTCAGACTGTTTTAATGCGGCTTTTGTTTCAATGACAAGTATTGGTTTTAAGCTTTCGAAATTATTAACGAGTAAAAAATCAGGTACTCCGTTGCCTTTTCCTTTTTTGGATTTTCCCTTGAAAAGAGTTTCAATGGGTTTATGTCCTTTATATTCAAATTCTTCAAGAACCTGTCCTTGATTTGTAACAGGCTTAATATTCCAGCCTCTAAAAGTAAGAAGTTCTTTTGTTACCTGCCTTGCCCGTTGTTCTGAAAGTATTTTTGCCACAAGCTGTTCCTATAAAATATATTGACTCAAATCTTCATCTTTCGCCAGTTTATCCAATTGCTGGTTAACATATTTTGCGTTAATGCTTAATTTTTTATTGGGTTGTTCTGAGGCTTCAAACGAAATATTTTCCAATAACTTTTCCATGACAGTATGTAACCTTCTGGCTCCAATGTTTTCTGTGCGCTCGTTGACCTGACAGGCAATTTCGGCAATACGCCTGATGCCGTCTTTGGTGAAATCCAATTTGACATTCTCAGTGTTTAATAACGCACTATATTGCTTAGTGAGAGACGCGCTGGGTTCAGTCAGAATATTCACAAAATCTTCGACGCCCAATGCAGATAATTCAACCCTGATAGGCAATCTACCCTGAAGTTCAGGAATCAAATCAGACGGCTTGGATAACTGAAAAGCGCCAGAGGCAATAAATAAAATATGATCCGTTTTGACCATGCCGTATTTGGTCGAGACTGTTGAACCTTCTATGATGGGTAATAAATCACGCTGTACACCTTCGCGTGAAATATCAGCGCCGCCAAATTCGCCGCGGCGTGTGATTTTGTCCAGCTCGTCTATAAATACAATGCCGTTTTGTTCGACGTTTTGTAAAGCAATGCGTTTGGTTTCATCTTCGTCGATTAACTTTGCCGCTTCTTCATCACATAAAAATTTAAACGCGTCTTTGATTTTCATTTTACGTTTGCGTTTGCGTTCGCTTGCCATGCTCTGGAACATATTTTGTAATTGCTGCGTCATTTCTTCCATGCCAGGGGGCGCCATGATTTCAACGCCAATCGTTGCATTAATGTCGATTTCGATTTCTTTGTCATCCAGCTTTTGCTCTCGAAGCCGTTTTCGAAAAACCTGGCGGGCAGCGGAATCTTCTTTGGCTTTTAGCGGATCTGCTTCAGTCAAGGCATCAGCAGGCGGTGGAGGCGGAATGAGAACATCTAAAATTCGTTCTTCAGCGGCTTCTTTGGCTTTGTCCTGTTTTTTGGCCATTTCTTTTTCGCGGGTTTCTTTCACAGAAACATCCATGAGGTCGCGAATGATCGCGTCAACATCACGCCCGACATAACCGACTTCAGTGAATTTTGTGGCTTCGACTTTTAAGAAGGGTGCATTGGCGATTTTCGCGAGCCGTCTGGCAATTTCTGTTTTGCCCACGCCAGTAGGTCCTATCATCAAAATATTTTTAGGTTTAACTTCCATTCGTAGTTCAGGGTCAAGCTGCATGCGGCGCCAGCGGTTACGCATGGCGATGGCCACAGCACGTTTGGCATCCTTTTGTCCAATAATATATCTGTCAAGTTCTGCCACAATCTGAGTTGGTGTCATGGGTGCAACAGCATTTTCGTAAGGCATAATTTTTCCTGGTCTCTACAGTTCTTCGATGGTCAGATGATGATTGGTAAACACGCAAGTATCTGCGGCGATGCCCAATGATTTTTCGACAATTTTACGCGCATCCAATTTGGTGTTTTCCAATAAAGCTCTTGCAGCAGATTGTGCATAAGCGCCGCCTGAGCCAATAGCAATCATGCCATGTTCAGGCTCAATAACATCTCCGTTGCCGGTGATGATCAAAGAATGATCTGCATCAGCAACCAATAACATAGCCTCGAGACGCCGCAACATGCGGTCTGATCGCCAATCTTTGGCCAATTCGACTGCTGCCCGCATTAAATTACCCTGATGTTTTTCAAGTTTATTTTCAAAGCGTTCGAATAAAGTAAATGCATCGGCTGTGCCGCCTGCAAAACCGGCCAAAATTTTTCCCTGAAAAAGACGGCGCACTTTGCGGGCGTTGCTTTTCATCACCATACTGTTGCCAACCGTCACTTGTCCGTCACCGCCAATGACAACTTTTTTATCACGCCGGACACATAAAATTGTCGTACCACGAAATTGTTCCAAAGTCAGATTCCTCTTAAAAGTAGAGACGCAATATTTTGCGTCTCTACGAGATATAAGTCCTATGATCCCGATTTCAAGACCTTGCTTGAAATCATATTTTCCTGTAATTGTTTTTGAATGGATTTTGCTTCGCTCTCGTCATGAAACGGCCCCAGCCAAACGCGATGAAAAGTCTTCTCATTTTTTTTGGCGGGAGTCACATTGACATTGAACCCCAGCAAAGTCAGTTGAGCTTTCAACTGATCAGCATCGCTGGAATCACTCAACGCTGCGGCTTGAACAATATAAGCAGACGGCTTCGCAGGAGAAGCGGGTGGAGGTGTGACAGTTTTAGGTTTGGGCGCAGGTATTGTTTTAGGTTCGGTAACTTTCGGCTGTTCAACAGGGACAGGCGGAGGTAATACAACAGCAGTCTGGGCTTTCTGGGAATTTGTAGCAGCATCAGCAGCATTCTGGTTTTGAATTTCTGCCGTTTCTTCATCACCGCTGGGGCCAATAACTTGTTTGCTGGGCAAAACATTATAAAAATCAAATTGTGTTTGAAGATTTTGCGTAGACGGTGCTTTTGCAGGTGTTTTAGGTTTTTCCTGAGCCGGCGGTGCTATGGTTTTTTGTTGCGAAGACAGCGGCTCAGGTATAATCATTGGCTGAGGATGTTTGCTTTGGTTTTTAACATAAAACACACCAGCAATAATTAATCCGATTAAAACGCCCATCAATAACCAGATAACGCCCGAAGGACCGGAACGTTCCTGACGACGGGAACGGCTTTTAACATAATCTCTTGGCATAAAATAAACCCACTTACATCGATTCAGGTGCGGATACGCCTAACAAATGTAACCCGTTCACAATAATCTGTTTTGCAGCGGCAATTAAACATAAACGTGCGTGCCGAAGGGTATCATCTGTGACGAGAAACGGGAAGGCATTGTAATAGCTATGAAAGTAATCGCAAAGCTCTCTTAAGTAATAAGCAATAAGATGGGGTTCAAATTGAATCGCTGCCTGCGTAACTGTTTCAGTATAGCGGGATAAGATTAAAAAAATATTTTTCTCTTGATCTGAATCCAATCTTTCCAGTGAGTGAAGACCTGCTTCGGGTTCCCAGTACATGTTCTTTTCAGCCAGTTGGCGAAAAACACTGCAAATACGCGCGTGTGCATATTGAATATAATATACAGGATTTTCGTTGGATTGAGATTTGGCCAGTTCCAGATCAAAATCCATATGTTGATCGGCTTTGCGCATGATATAGAAAAATCTTGCGGCATCTTTGCCAACCTCTTCTCTCAATTCTCTTAGTGTCACAAAGCTGCCAGAGCGTGTGGACATGGCGATACGTTCTTTTCCGCGATAGAGGACAGCAAATTGAACAATCGGCGCATGAAATTTTTCGACAGGATAACCTAATGCCTGAATAATCGCTTTCAAACGGGGTATATAACCATGATGATCTGCACCCAGGACATTGATGACTTCGTTGTAATGATCAAATTTCCATTTGTGATATGCAATATCACTGGCAAAATAGGTATATTGGCCGTTTTCACGAATGACCACGCGATCTTTATCATCACCAAAAGCCGTGGATTGAAACCAGACCGCGCCTTCTTTTTCGTAAAGACAGCCTTTGTCGCGCAGTAAAGCAATCGCACGTTCAACTAATCCTCTGTCCCACATATCGCGTTCGGAAAACCAGGCCTGGTAGGTCACGCCGAATTCAGCCAGATCTTCTTTGATGTCTTTTAGGATATCTTTCAGGCCGTAATCAGAAAATTCGCGCCAGATTTTTTCACCCAATAATGTTTTGGCCCTGCTAATTAGACTGTCGACCTGAGTGTCTTTATCATCGTCTGTGATGACTTTGGGTATATTTTCAAATACTGTATGAACATCATGAAAATAAGCTTTTTGTTTTGTTTGGAAAATATCCTGGGCAATCTGTATGACATAATCCCCTTGATAGCAGTTTGCGGGAAAGACGAGATTTTCGCCGCAGATTTCCAGATAACGCAGCCAGACACTTAACGTTAAAATATCCATCTGCCGGCCGGCATCGTTAAGATAATATTCGCGATGTACTGTGCAGCCGATGGTGCTGAGTAAATCTGCAACAACAGCACCATAAGCCGCGCCGCGTCCATGTCCTACATGCAAAGGCCCTGTCGGATTAGAAGAGACAAATTCGATATGTATACGTTTTCCTTCCCCGATTTTTGAGCGGCCATAATGGGATTTTTCCTGACAAATTTTATGTAATAACGGCCGGAAAGCCTGGGGACGAATAAAGAAATTAATAAATCCGCTGCCCGCCATTTGTATGTGTTTCAAAGACGCATGTGCAGGAATATGCGAAATAATATCTTGTGCAAGTTCTCTGGGTTTGCGGCCGGATCTTTTGGCCAATAACATGGCAATATTGCAGGCAAAATCGCCGTGTGCGCGATCACGGGCATACTCAATGAGAATTTTATCCGTCGCATTGATACCCATTTTGCGCAAAGCGCTGTCGACCAGATCAGCCAGTGTTTCTTTCATCATCATCCTATTGCCTGTGTCAATGTTTCTGTTGTCTGCTCACCCATTAATGTTTTTATCTTTTCCCCTTTGGGGTTAATCACGACAGTCATGGGCAGGCCTTCTACATTCATCATACCAAATTTCTGACCAGGATCGTTTTTTAATACGGGAAAATGAATGCCCATTTTTTTGATAATATTATTTAATCCGGCATCATCCACGCGATCATAATTCACGCCGAATACCATCACTTTGCCTTTGTGTTGACGATAAAAAGCATTTAATGCGGGAATTTCCGTCGAGCAGGGTTTACACCATTGCGCAAAATAATTAATGAAAATATATTGTCCATGGTAAGCAGAAAACGAGATGGGATTTCCCTGTGTGTCATGGGCGTCGGGCGCGGGTTTGCACGCGGAAAGCCCTAAGCCTATGCAAAAAAAACACATAAAAATACGGATAATACGAAGGTTCATCATGTCTCTATAATATCAATTCATCAATAAAGTCAGTTGCAGTATAAAAAGAAGCTGATATCATCACAAGTGAAATCCGCTTTAGGCGAGCTGTCTTTTCACCTCTCCGAAGGGAGAGGCCGCCGCGTGGCGGCGGGTGAGGGGAAATCAAAATCAATAAAAACACAAATCCAAATAAAATGATGACAGAATCTTCTTTATTATATTCCCCTCATCCGCCCAGACTTCGTCTGGTCGGCTTCTCCCGCTGGAGAAGCGAAAAGACAGCTTAACTTATATTTCCAAACTTGTGTATAAAGATATGGCTTGTCTGCGGGATCCAGAACTGCGGCCGTAGAGACGCAATATTTTGCGTCTCTTCTGTCTTTGCTTTTTTCAAGCATGAGTCTTCCTTTTTTTTTATAGTGATCCTCAAAAAGCGCTGACTTTCTTGAATGGTGAAGTAGAAGAAAGCCTTGCTAGCGCTCGGAGTCGCAATGACGCCGGGGTGGTCGGGAATGATGGTATTATCCAAGATGACTTTTTCTTCTGTGCCATAAAACGGGTGCTGCGCTGATAAGTTCTATGCTTTCCAGTTTGATTTTCCCCAGTGCCATTTGATTTGCGCAAAGCAAATTGTACTTCGAAGGTTCCGCGGCTTCTTCTACGAAACGTATCATCACATTTCCTGAGACTGTTTCTACAATACAGGGCAGCCCCACAGTTTTTTTGATGTCTTCGCCCGTATAACGCTTTCCGGCGGCATAATCCCCAGACCAAAAGTATGGCAGCATGCTGTCGTCATTAACCAGGGTATCAATGGTATTGATATTGAGCCGGTGAAAGAGTTGTAATTCTTCAGTAATAATTTCTTCTTCAGTGAGATGGGTCTCTGATGCGAAAGGAGAAAGCGGAGGTTCGCCTATGCCATAAAGCAGCCATTCCAGGGAGCACCTGGTGCCGGCATCATTCAGTGCCAGGATGATTTTTTTTGCCCCTCTTTCAATGAGCCCGTTATGCCGGCTTTGTTCCCAATTCTGAAGCGTATTGATAGGGATGCCGCTTTTTTTGCTAAAAACTTCCCGGGTAAATCGCAGGACTTTTTCGCGAAGATATCGGACGCGCTTAGCTCTTTCTTCCGGAGATCCTGCTTGAATTTTGTCATATGTAGAGTTCATTGCTTACGTGCTTTATGGTCAATTGCTTACAGCATTTTAGGAATTTTGTTTACTTGCAAGTCAAACAAAAACCAGTTAATATACTTACTGTGAATTTATTTTTAGGTATCCGTAAATTGTACTGAATTTATACTTAAAGTAACAGAGAGATTTACTGCCTGCTCAAAAAAATTTGACCGCCCTGATCCAGCGTCTTGCCAGTCGATAATAAAAATCCTTATGTAAAGATAAATAATAATCAAAGCATAATAAAATAAAAAATATAATTGGGAAAAATATTATGGATAATAAGATTTTCCCGATTGTATTTTTTTGTTGGCAAATGTTGTGCTATTCCCTTATACTTCGGGCTAACCCGAAAACTGCCGAGGAAGAATGGCCAGACTCATACTGCCTGCTATCCGAAAACAAGCCTATTTGAGTGTTTGTTTGCCTTTAGGTGGTGTGGTCATTGTAAGCCTTGCGGCGCTGATTTTTTCCGCTATACTCAGTTATTCAATATTATTGGGCGGAATCATCTGGTTTCTACCGCATGGATATGCTGCCATAAAGCTGTTTCATCATATCGAAACAAAACCCAAACGCTTTATGATGGTGTTATACAAAAGCGAAATCATCAAACTGATATTGGTCGCATTATTGTTCATCCTGGTGGTGAAGTGGATTCCTGCAAGTTTTGTTGGACTTATTGCAGGATATTTGTGTGCACAAGTGATTTTTTGGTTATATTATCTATTAAATGTTTTTTAGAGATTTATTTGAGAGTTATAAATGAGCGATGTTTCTCCTACAACCGCAGAATATGTGCAACACCACCTCAGCTATCTGAGTCTGGATTTGCATACCATGCATTTAGGTAATGGGGGATTCTGGACACTTAATCTTGATACGATGGGTGTTTCTCTGTTTATCGGCATAGTTTTTTTGAGTATTTTTCGATTTGTTGCAGTAACAATCTCCGGCGATAAAACACCCGGAAAATTACAGAGTTTTATTGAAATCATTATTGAATTTGTCGATAAAACTGTCCGGGAATCTTTCCATGGCAAAAATCCGTTGATTGCACCGCTGTCGCTGACGATTTTTGTCTGGATATTTTTAATGAATGCCATGGATTTATTGCCTGTTGATTTTTTGCCGACAATTGCAAGTTGGATAGGGTTACCTTATTTTCGGGCGGTTCCAACGGCTGATCCCAATGCGACTTTCGGTATGTCATTTGCTGTTTTTTTTCTGATTATTTTTTATAATTTTAAAATGAAAGGTATATTAGGTTTGGGCAAAGAAATTCTAACCAAACCCTTTGGTCCCTGGTTATTTATTTTTAATATTTTATTTAGATTAATTGAAGAATTGGTTCGACCGGTTTCGCTTTCATTGCGGCTTTTTGGTAATCTCTTTGCAGGAGAATTGATTTTTATTTTAGTGGCTTTGATGCCTTGGTGGATTCAATGGTCAGTGGGCGGAATATGGGCCATTTTCCATATTTTGATTATCACTATTCAGGCTTTTATTTTCATGATGTTGACAATTATTTATTTAACGATGGCGCACGAGACGCATTAATTTACTTTAATTTAAGTCATTTTTTTGGGGGAGTAGAGATGGAAACTGCACAATTAATTGCAAGCGTACAAGGGTTGACAGCAGTTGCTGCGGCATTGCTGATCGGGTTGGCGGCTTTGGGAACCGCTGTGGGTTTTGGTGTGCTGGGGGGGAAGTTTCTGGAAGGTGTGGCGCGCCAGCCGGATTTGACGCCTATGTTAATGCTGCGCATGTTTCTTATGGCAGGTCTTGTGGATGCTTTTGCGGCTATTTCCATCGTGATGGGTTTGTATTTGATCTTTGCCAATAATCCTTTTCTGGGTGCGGTATTAAAAGCGGCGGGCGGGCAGTAAAATTATGACAGTCATCAATATGACGCTGTTTGGTCAATTCATTACTTTTGCTTTATTAATCTGGTTTACCATGAAATATGTATGGCCGCCCATTATGAAAGCCATTCATGACCGCCAGGCGCGCATTGCTGATGGACTTGCTGCTGCTGAAAGAGGGGTGCATGAACTTGAACTTGCTCAGCATAAAACCGTGGAAATTTTACGCGATGCAAAAATCCAGGCGGCCGATATCCTGGAACAGGCCAACCGGCGTGCAGGACGTATTATTGATGAATCCAAAGACCGTTCGCGTGAAGAAGGCGAAAGGCTGATTGAGATTGCCAGAATGGAAATCGCCCAGGAAATATTGGCAGCAAAGCATGAATTAAGAGAAAAAATAGCCGCTATAGCAGTGAGTGGCGCTGAAAGCATTTTGCAGACGCATATTGATGCCGTGCATGACGAGCGTTTACTTAATCAATTAGTGACTGAGATCTGATTATGAACCATCGCCGGACACGCGCAAGGCCATATGCAAAAGCCATTTTTGAGTTGGCTTGTGAAGATAAGCAGCTCGGGTTCTGGTCTCAGGCTTTAATTTTTTTATCTCGGGTTGCAGAGGATAAATCTTTACAGGCTGTTTATCATGATGCGCGTTATTCTGCTTCAGAATTAAGCGAAATTTTTATTGGATTACTTAAAAAAGCGAATTTGTATCATCAATATCTTGAAAATTTGATTTTTCTATTGGCGTATTATAAAAGGTTGCCTTTATTGCCGATGATTGCCATGTTGTATGAAGAACATAAAACAAGCCTTGAGAAAATGATTCATGTGGATGTCATATCTGCTTTTCCCATTACAGAGAATGTCTCTATAAACTTGAAAAAAGCGCTTGAGGTTCGCCTGCAGCGTGCTGTGGAGTTAAGTTTTAAGATAGATAAAACATTAATGGGCGGTGCTGTTATCCGCGCAGGTGATCTTGTGATCGATGGGTCTGTCAGAAGCAAGTTAGAGAAATTGAAACAAGTTGTTGTGCAATAGAGGAATAAATATTTATGTCATTAAACCCTTCTGAAATCAGCGATCTTATTCGTGAACGTATTCGTGAATTTCATCCTGTCGCCGAAACACGTACGGAAGGCCGGATTGTCGCATTAAGTGACGGTATTGTGCGTCTTTATGGATTAAATGATGTGATGCAGGGGGAAATGATTGAGTTTCCCAACCAGGTTTTTGGTGTGGCGCTGAATCTTGAAAGAGATTCTGTTGGCGCTGTGATTTTAGGTGAATATGAAAGCCTTGCAGAAGGCATGACGGCAAAATGCACAAACCGTATTCTTGAAGTGCCTGTTGGCGAAGGATTATTAGGTCGCGTGGTTGATGCGATGGGACGACCGATTGATGGTAAGGGCACTATCGTTTCTCAGGGCACTTCGCCTATCGAAAAAGTCGCCCCTGGTGTGATTCATCGTCAATCCGTCAGCCAGCCATTACAAACAGGTATAAAATCTATTGATACCATGGTGCCAATAGGCCGTGGGCAGCGTGAATTAATTATTGGTGACAGACAGACAGGTAAAACAGCAGTTGTTATAGATACTATCATCAATCAAAAAAATACGGGTGTAAAATGTATTTATGTTGCAATTGGCCAGAAAGCTTCTTCTATTGCAGCGGTTGTGCGCAAACTGGAAGAGCACAATGCGATGGCGCATACTATTGTAGTTGCAGCCAGTGCTGCGGATTCTGCTGCTTTGCAATTTATTGCGCCGTATGCGGGTTGTGCCATGGGTGAATACTTTCGTGATAAAGGTGAAGATGCTCTCATTATTTATGATGATTTAACCAAGCAGGCCTGGGCGTATAGACAGATTTCATTATTGTTACGCCGTCCACCAGGCCGCGAGGCTTATCCTGGCGATGTGTTTTATCTGCATTCGAGATTATTAGAGCGTGCCGCGCGCGTGAATGAACTCTATGTTGAAAAAATGACCAATGGTACCGTCAAAAATAAAACAGGATCTCTCACAGCATTGCCGATTATTGAAACGCAGGCAGGAGATGTCTCTGCTTTTATTCCGACCAATGTTATTTCTATTACAGACGGTCAGATATTTTTAGAGACAGATTTATTCAACGCGGGTATTCGTCCTGCGATTAATACAGGCCTGTCAGTTTCTCGTGTGGGCGGTGCGGCGCAGACTAAAGTTATGAAAAAATTGGGCGGCGGTGTGCGCTTGTCTCTTGCGCAATATCGGGAACTTGCCGCTTTTGCGCAATTTGCGTCGGATCTCGATGAAGTCACACGGAAGCAATTAAACAAGGGCCAGAGATTCACAGAAATCATGAAACAAAGCCAATACAATCCGCTGACAATAGCTGATATGGCAATCAGTCTTTTTGCAGTAGATCAGGGTTTTCTGGATGATATTGATCTGAAAAAAATCGTTTCTTTCGAGCGTGAATTGCAGGCTTATTTTAAAACCAATCACCAGGAATTGTTTGAGTTAATCAATCAAAAGCCGGATTATAACGACGAAATTGCACAAAAATTACGCGAAGTGATTACTGCGTTTAAACAGACACAAACCTGGTAATGTAAAATTATGAGTTCTGCGAAAGAAATCCGCACTAAAATCCTGAGTATTAAAAATACGCAGAAGATTACGCGTGCCATGGAAATGGTGGCCGCCAGTAAAATGCGCAAAGCGCAGGAGCGTATGTTTCACGCGCGGCCGTACGCAGAAAAAATTCGTACTGTCATTAGTCATCTGGCAAGATCGCACCCGGAATATCAGCATCCTTTTTTGAATGAAAGACCCATTCGCCGGGTAGGACTCGTGATTGTTGCTTCTGACAGGGGATTGTGCGGCGGTTTAAATATGAATGTGTTGAGAACAGCCATTAACACAATGAAAGAATGGCGTGATCAAGACGCTGAAGTGGAATTGTGTTTAATTGGCAGTAAAGCAGAAGGGTTTTTTAAGCGCTATGGCGGGAACATTATGGCGCATGCGTCTCATCTGGGAGATGTGCCTGGTGTAAGTCAATTGGTCGGTACCATCAAAGTCATGTTGGATGCTTATGAAGAAGAAAGATTGGATGCTTTATTTTTAATACATAATCAATTTGTCAACAGCATGACGCAAAAACCACGTGTATTACAGTTATTACCGATAGAGCCTTCAGAAGATAAAAACTTGCGCACTTATTGGGATTATATCTATGAACCTGAAGCCAAAGAATTATTGGATTTATTATTAAGACGTTATATTGAATCTCAGATATACAGAGGCGTGATTGAAAATATTGCCTGCGAACAGGCCGCAAGAATGGTAGCGATGAGAAACGCATCAGATAATGCCAATGAGTTTATTAATACGTTACAACTTGCTTATAACAAGGCGCGGCAGGCGTCGATTACACGAGAATTAGCAGAAATTGTGGCCGGTGCTTCGGCTGTTGAAGGGGGGTAGAGAATGACCGCTAATGGATATGGTTCCATTGTACAAATTATTGGTGCGGTTGTAGATGTGGAGTTTTGGCATCACGCTGTACCTAAAATCTATGATGCTTTAAAGCTTGCAGATCAAGATCTGACATTTGAAGTCCAGCAGCAACTGGGTGACGGCGTTGTGCGTACGATTGCAATGGGTTCAACGGATGGTTTGCGCAGAGGTTTATCTGTACTAAATACAGGCGAGCCGATCAAAGTGCCTGTGGGCAAAGAGACCTTGGGGCGCATTATGGATGTTTTGGGCAATGCTATCGATGAGGCAGGGCCTATTGGTGAAGAACTGAGGATGCCCATACATCGTGCGGCGCCCAGCTATGCTGATCAGGCTGCACGTGGGGAATTATTAGAGACGGGTATTAAAGTCATTGATTTGATTTGTCCTTTTGCCAAAGGCGGAAAAGTCGGGTTATTTGGTGGTGCGGGTGTGGGCAAAACCGTTAATATGATGGAATTGATTCGTAATATTGCTGTTGAACATAGCGGATTTTCTGTATTTGCAGGCGTGGGTGAACGTACACGTGAAGGCAATGATTTCTATCATGAAATGAAAGAATCCAATGTTTTAGATAAAGTTTCTCTGGTCTATGGGCAGATGAATGAACCGCCGGGAAATCGCTTGCGCGTGGCTCTCACCGGTTTGACGATTGCTGAGCAATTTCGTGATGAAGGCCGTGATGTTTTATTATTTATTGATAATATCTATCGTTATACGCTCGCAGGAACAGAAGTCTCTGCATTGTTGGGGCGTATGCCTTCAGCTGTAGGTTATCAGCCCACGTTGGCGGCTGAGATGGGCGCACTCCAAGAAAGAATTACATCAACTAAAACAGGATCGATTACATCTGTCCAAGCTGTGTACGTTCCTGCTGATGATTTAACAGATCCTTCTCCTGCTACAACATTCGCACATTTAGACGCGACGGTTGTGTTGTCCAGACAGATTGCAGAATTGGGCATCTATCCTGCTATTGATCCGTTGGATTCTACCTCACGCCAATTGGATCCATTAGTTGTAGGTCAAGAGCATTATGACGTCGCGCGGGGAGTTCAAGGCGTATTACAGCGTTATAAAGAGCTGAAAGATATTATTGCCATTTTGGGTATGGACGAATTGTCTGAAGAAGATAAGCTGATGGTTGGACGTGCGCGTAAAATCGCACGATTTTTCTCTCAGCCATTTTTCGTCGCGGAAGTGTTTACCGGCAGCCCTGGTAAATATGTTTCGCTCAAAGAAACTATTCGTGGATTTAAGGCGATATTGAACGGCGAATTTGATCATCTTCCTGAACAAGCTTTTTATATGGTCGGCAATATTGATGAAGTCATTGCAAAAGCGAAATCTTTATGACATTGATTAACCTGGATATCGTCAGCGCAGAGATTGAAATTTATTCTGGCAAAGCACAAATGATTATTGCAGAAGGCATTCTGGGTGAACTGGGCATTGTCTATGGCCATTCGCCGTTGTTAACCCAATTAAAACCGGGTGCTGTAATGATTCGCAAGGAAAACAACGAAGAAGAGTTTATCTATGTCAATGGCGGATTATTAGAGGTTCAGCCGCACGCAGTGACTGTTCTTTCCGATACTGCAATCAGAGCAGAAGATCTGGATGAATCTGCAGCATTAGCCGCAAAAGAACGTGCTGAGCAAATGTTAAAACAACGCCATGCGGATTTTGATTACACTTTGGCATCTGCCGAACTTATCCAGGCGTTGGCGCAGTTAAAAACCATTCGTGATTTGCGTAAGAAGCTGAAGGTTTAATAGCGATGAAAATCAATGATGCTGCGATTAAGAAATTATTAGCCGTATTGGATTTTTCTCCAGATAGCGGAGCGGTAAATCGATGGGTAAAGTATTATTTTAAAAATTATCATATAACAATTGATTTTTCTCGAAAACATATAAATTTTGGAGATAAAATTAAAGTTTACAATAAAGCTGCAAATAATTTTGATCGAGCAGAAAATTTTGTAGTCCTTGAATGTGTTGATAGATTGTTAATCAAAGGTTATCAGCCAGAAAATATTTTTTTGGAAAAAGCCTGGCGCCTGGGTCATCGTGATAAAGGATATCTTGATATATTACTGGCTTACCCAAAACCCAATGAAGATAAAACTTTTCTTATGATAGAGTGTAAAACATCAGGGAAGGAGTTTAAAAAAGCAGTTGATCGCATCCTGATAGGAAAAGAGCAGTTGTTTTCCTATTATCAACAAGATAAATCTGCTGCGGCATTGTGCCTTTATACTTCTTGTGCAAAAGATGGTAACATTGAGTTGGATTATAAAATCATACGCCCTACTGTAAATATGCAAAAAGCGGCAACTGCAGAGGAAGTTTTTTCGCTGTGGAATAAAAAACTTGAATCCAAAGGTTATTTTGGTTTGGAAGATAAGTTGTATGACATCAATGATAATGTATTTAACTATAAGAGTTTAAGAGATATGAAAGAAGAAGACAGCGGTTATATTTTTCATCAGTTTGCTAAAATTCTCCGACATCATGCGGTGTCAGATAAACCCAATGCGTTTAATAAAATGTTTACACTTTTTTTATGTAAAATCATGGATGAAAAATTGGGTGATGATGACCATCAGGCAAAGCTTAAATTTCAATGGCTGTCTGATGACGATGACATAAAATTGCAAAGCAGATTAAATGACCTATATAAAAAGGGCATGTGGCAATTTCTTGAAAAAGAAATTGCTGATGTTAATGATGAAGATATCGATAATATATTTAGAGATGTTGCTGAAACGACGCTGCAAAACAAGCTAAAAAAACGTATGCAGGAAAAAATGATTGAACTGCGTTTTTATAAAAATAATGAATTTTCATTTAAAGAAGTATTTGATAAAAATACTTTTGAAGAAAATGCCAAAGTGGTAAGAGAAGTTGTCAATTTATTGAGCCATTATAAATTGCGTTATAATCACAAACAAAAATTTTTAAGTGATTTTTTTGAATTATTACTGCAAACAGGATTAAAGCAGGAAGCGGGACAATTTTTTACGCCGGTTCCTATTGCTAAATTTATTTTAATGTCTTTGCCTATAGAGCAAATTATTCAACATAAGATTGATAATGGAGAGCAGGAAAATTTTTTGCCCTATATTATAGATTACGCGGCAGGCAGCGGCCATTTTTTAACGGAATCTATGGACAGAGTTCATAAAATCATTGAGAAAATGGCGGCACAACCTCAAAAGAAAAGCATATCCAGTGAATTGCAGCATTATCTTAATAGAGCATACGATTGGGCAATGCAATTTATTTATGGAATTGAAAAAGATTATCGCTTGGTCAAAACTGCCAAAGTAAGCTGTTTTATGTATGGAGACGGTCTGGCAAACGTTACGCTTGATGACGGCCTTGCGTGTTTTAATGAGTACCCTGAAAATAAACCGCTATTAAGACATACAGATAAATATAATTCACAAGACAATAAAAATTTTGACATATTGGCAGCTAATCCACCTTATTCCGTCAGTGGTTTTAGAGAAACCATCAAAAAAAGTAAAGACAGTTTTTCATTGTTTCCCTTGCTAACGCCAGAAAGCAACGAAATAGAATGTTTGTTTATTGAGCGGGCAAAACAATTACTCAAAGAAGGCGCAATTGCTGCTATTATTTTGCCATCCAGTATTTTATCCAATGGTGGTATTCATGAAGCTGCCCGCAGACTGCTTTTGCGTCATTTCAGCATTATTGCCATTGTGGAACTGGGCGCCGGTACTTTTATGGCAACAGGCACTAATACAGTCATTTTGTTTTTACGTCGAATTTCTGATCATCAGGATAGTCATATTCAAAGTGTTATTAAAAAATTCTGTGTGCAGCCAGAAGATTTTACCTGTAATGGCGCAGAAAATGCTTTTAGTCTGTTTGTTTCTCATTCATACCCTGAGATTGCTTTTAAAGATTATGTTAGTTTGTTTCAGAAAAAACCTACAAAAAAAATGCAGGAATATTTTTTATATCAGGATTATGTGAAGCAGCACACAAAAATCAATAAAAATAAAAAAATAAAAATTGATTTGTATATATACATAATTCATTGTGAATCTGAAAAATTACAGTACTTTATGCATGTTGCCAGATCAAAAATATTATTGATTAAATCAGGCGAAAAAAGTATAGAAAAACAATTTTTAGGTTATGAGTTTAGCAACCGCCGTGGTTATGAAGGTATGACGATGCATACAGATGCGGATGGTAAGCTGCTTACTAAATTATATGACGAAGATAATTTATTAAATCCTGAAAAAGTAAATGCTCATATTTATCATGCTTTTTTAGGAGCAGACAAGATGTTGGATGTTTCTGAAAGTTTAAGTCAGCATATTGAATGGGCTGACATGAAAGATTTAATTAATTTTTCCAATATTGATTTTAATGTAGGTGTTTCTACAAAAATTAAAAAAAAAATCCTGAAAAATAATAAAAAAAGTCGTTGGGAAATGGTAAGGTTGGGAGAAATCACTAAAATTTTTAATGGAGGTACTCCAGCAAAGAAAGCTAGAGAATATTGGGGTGGGACTATTCCTTGGGCTACTTTGGCGGATACAAAACAAAAATATATTATTGTCACAAAGAGAAGAATAACTGAGGCAGGACTTCATAACTCAAATACTACATTGTTGCCTGTTAATACAATTTTATTTTCGAGTCGCGCAACTATCGGTGAAGTTGCTATTGCCAAAGTAGAAATGTGTACAAATCAAGGATATAAAAATTTTGTTTGCGATAAAGATAAGTTGCATTATGAGTTTTTATATTATGCCCTAAAGGGGTTAAAGTTAGAATTAATAATGCTGGCAGGAGGAATGACCTATAAGGAAATTAATACTACCCAGATGAAAAATTTTAAAATTCCCCTCCCTCCCTTGAATATCCAACAAAAAATCGTTGATGAAATGTTAGCGATAGAGAAACATGAAAAAGAATCAAAAGAAAAAATTGCTGTCTTGAGAATGAAAGTAAAAAATACGATAAAGAAAATGTTTGAGGGTGTACAAACAGTCAGATTTGGTGATGTACTGAAGCTTGAATATGGAAAACCTTTGCCGGAAACCGCGCGCGTAAAAGGTGATTTTCCTGTCATGGGATCCAATGGTATCATTGGATATCATAACGAATTTTTTGTTGAAGCGCCTGCTATTATTATTGGACGAAAGGGCAGTACGGGAAAAGTAAACCTGGCAGAAAAAAATTGTTATCCGATTGATACTGCTTTTTATGTAAACTTTGATGAATCTCAATGGTATTATAAAGTGCTTTATTATTTATTGGAAGATTTGGAGTTGGAGAAATTAAGGAGTGGGCTTGGTTCAGGCGGAATAAATAGAAATCGGATTTATGAATTAAAAATTCCTTATCCTTCATTGATTATTCAAAATAAATTAGCAAGGCTGATTCTTAAGATAGAAGAAAAAATGGATGCGCTGGAACAAGATATAGTCCAATTACAGGAACAAAAGGCATCTGTGTTATCAGGTTATCTTTATGAGCCTTAATATCGTTATACTTGCGGCGGGTCAGGGTACCCGGATGAAGTCATCCCATCCCAAAGTATTGCATTGTCTTGCGGGAAAGCCTATATTGCAACATGTTCTGGAAACCGCTGAAAATTTATCTCCCCAAAATATTTATATTATCTATGGACATCAGGGAGAAAAAATTCGCGAATATTTTAATCATTATCTTCCAAATTTAATCTGGGTGGAGCAAAAAGAACAATTGGGTACGGCACACGCCGTGATGCAGGTTTTGCCCTATCTGAATAATCCGGATGAAAAAGTATTGATTTTGTCTGGTGATGTGCCGCTAATCTCTAAGACAACTTTAGAAGCTGGATTGCTTCCGTCTCACTTCACTCGGCGTCGCAATGACGCCGGGATTGTGTTATGGACTACAGTATTAGATAATCCTACAGGATTTGGCAGAATTATTCGTAATAGAGACAATAAAATTATTAAAATTACAGAAGAAAAAGATGCTTCTCAAACTGAAAAGGAAATCAAAGAAATCAATGCAGGTATTTATTTAACCACAGTAAAAAATCTGAAAACAAGCCTATCGCAAATATCGCAAAATAATATTCAGAAAGAATTTTATCTGACAGATATAGTGAGTGAAGAAATTGATGTTACAGATATCATTGTCCAAAATCCTTATGAAGTTTATGGTGTTAATGATTTAGAGCAATTATATCTCTTGGAATGCTACTATCAACAAAATATGGCAAAAAAGCTCAGGTTATCAGGTGTAAGAGTTGATCAAAATGTGATATTCGAAGGCAATATCGAAATAGGTACAGATAGCAAAATTGGTGCTAATTGTATTTTGAAAAACATCAAAATAGGCAGAAATACAGAGATCAAGCCCAACTCTATAATAGAAAACAGTATCATTGGGGATGATTGTAGGGTTGGGCCATTCGCAAGAATACGGCCAGGTACAAAGCTATCCTCTCAAGTCCATATTGGCAATTTCGTTGAAATCAAAAATTCTGATATTCATCATAAAAGCAAAATTCCTCATCTTAGCTATGTGGGAGATACCACAATGGGTGAGAGCGTTAATTTTGGTGCGGGCGCTATAACCTGTAACTATGACGGGGCCAATAAACATAGAACTATCATAGGCAATAATGTATTTATAGGTTCAGATGCACAACTCATAGCGCCTATAAAAATTGAAGACGGTTCAACAATTGGTGCAGGTTCAACAATATCTAAGAATACACCCGCCAATAAATTAACCATAAGCCGTGCAAAACAGCAAACTATTGAACATTGGGTTCGGCCAAAGAAAGAGGAGAAATAATATGTGCGGCATAGTTGGAGCGGTAGCGCAGCGTGATGTGGCGCCTATATTATTGGAAGGTTTAAAACGTTTGGAATATCGCGGTTATGATTCTGCGGGAATGGCCGTGATAAATACGGAAGGCAATCTCGAAAGACGGCGTGCTGTCGGCAAAGTCAAAGAATTGGCAGAAATTTTAGACAACCAATATCTATTAGGCAGAGTGGGTATCGGACATACACGCTGGGCAACGCATGGAAAACCCAGTCACGAAAATGCCCATCCTTTATTTTCATATGATCGTATAGGACTTGTACATAACGGAATTATTGAAAACCATGAAACGCTAAGAGAAAAATTAATTTCACAAGGTTATTTATTTGAATCAGAAACGGATACAGAAATTATCGCGCATTTAATACACCAGACTTTGCAAAGTCAGCAAGATTTTACCAAAGCAGTACAACAAGTGGTAAAGCAATTAGAGGGCGCGTATGCGCTGGCTATTATAGACAAGCAGCATCCTGATTGTCTGATTGTGGTTAGAGCAGGCTCGCCATTAGTTATTGGGCTTGGTATTGGTGAAAATTTTATTGCTTCTGATCATCTGGTATTATTGCCTGTCGCTCAGCGTTTTATGTTTCTTGAAGAAGGTGATGTGGCTTGTATAGAGCGCCGGCATGTAAGCATATACGATAATGAAGATAAATTAGCTTCTCGTAAAATTCGTGTACTGGATATAACGCATGATGTGGCTGATCGTGGTCAGTATAGACATTATATGTTGAAAGAAGTTTTTGAACAACCTGAAGCAATCGCAAATACTTTAGAAGGAAGATTGGGCCGGCATACAGTGATGGATAAAATTTTTGGACATCATGCAGCTGAAATTTTCTCATCGGTCAAACAAGTTCAAATTTCTGCCTGTGGAACCAGTTATCATGCCGGCATGGTTGCACGTTATTGGTTAGAAGAAATTGCAGGCATACCCTGTCAGGTTGAAACCGCCAGTGAATTACGCTATCGAAACCCAGTTGTTCAGCCTCATACTTTATTTGTGACGTTGTCTCAATCAGGTGAAACGGCAGATACATTGGCTTCGCAGCGAGTCGCAAAATCTCTAGGATATTGCGCGGCTTTGTCGATCTGTAACGTCGCTGAAAGCAGCCTGGTGAGAGGTGCAGATTTGTCCATGATGATGCATGCGGGGCCTGAGATAGGTGTGGCGTCGACCAAAGCATTTACCAGTCAATTAGTGTGTTTATTGTTATTAACCATAGTATTGGGAAAACACACACAGCGAATTAATCATGAGATGGAAAATCATCTTGTTGACCAATTAAAAAAATTGCCAAAAAAAATCGAAGAGACTTTAAGTTTAAATAAAAATATTCAGCGTTTAGCGGAATTTTTTGAATATAAACATCATGCTTTATTTATTGGGCGCGGATTACAATTTCCTATAGCATTGGAAGGTGCGTTGAAATTAAAAGAAATTTCTTATATTCATGCTGAAGGTTATCCAGGCGGTGAATTAAAACACGGACCGTTGGCTTTATTAGATAAAGACATGCCGGTAATTGTATTGGCGCCACAAAATGAATTGATTGAAAAATTAAAATCTAATATACAAGAAATTCATACAAGAGGCGCGCATTTGATTGTATTTTCTGATCCTGCGACAGGCATCACAAAAAACGATCATACTATAGTTTTAGAGATGCCTGTGTGTGATAACATCCTTGCGCCGATTATCTATACTATACCCATGCAACTATTAGCCTATCATGTTGCCGTATTAAAAGGCACAGATGTTGATCAACCCAGGAATTTGGCGAAATCAGTTACGGTGGAGTAATCGTATGACACTCATTTTGGGCAAAGTAAATATTTCGCCTTTATTGAAAGCCAAAAAGAAATTTAATCTTTTTATTCAACATTTAGAGTCTGAGCAAGAAAAAGCAGGCGCTATTCAGGCTTTTGAATATTGTTATGAGCTTAGCTGGAAAACATTAAAAAAAGTGCTTGAAGCCAAAGGTGTAGAGACAGCTTCTCCCAGAGATGCTTTCCGTGAAGCGGCGAGAAATCATTTGATAGATGACCCTGAAATTTGGTTTGGTTTTTTAAAAATACAGAATATAACAACTCATACTTATAATGAAGCATATATTGAAGAAGTTTTAAATTCATTTCCACAATTTAAGCAAGAACTTGATAAAATAATTTTAAGAATACAGGCTCTGAAATGATCCAAATAGAACAAAGGCACTTAAATATTATTATGGATATTTTAAAAAATTATCACTATCATTTTTACGCTTTTGGGTCACGCGTCAAAAATAAAGCAAAAAGATTTTCTGATCTGGATTTGTGTTACAAAGACTCGATCCCCGATAGTGTTATTATAGAACTTGAAGAAAAATTTGAAGAATCAGATTTACCTTTCAAGATTGATTTACTGGATTGGAAACGCTGCGCTAAAGATTTCCAGGAAATTATCTCAAAAGATTTAGAGCTTATTCAATAATCTGTAATATCATTTTTTTAAGTGATATTAATTTATTTCAGTAGAGATAAATCTAATAAAATTTAATGTCTCCTCAATTTTGTTCATTTCTTGCCCATGCTGCCAATTTTCAGCTGCTTCAATTAAATGATGCCAAGTTTTGCTGTATAATTTTTTTACCCAGGCGGAGGCAACTTTTTTTGAGGCGACTTTGTCGTTTTTTGCTCTATGAAGAATTCTGCAGAGAGTTAGAATAACATACGCCTGAAAATGGCTGTCTTGTAATGATGATGAATCTTTCAATAGTGGCTCCCACTCCTGATGAAAATCTTTTCTGGAGGCTTCTCTGACTAATTCGATATTAATAGGATGGTTTATCAATATTTTTGGGTCTGGACCAACCAAAGCAATTCCGCTTTCATAAAGTACATAGAGATTTAGCATCCATTCGTTACCGTATGGAGGATCGGGATTCCACATTTGACCACCATTGATATAAGGTCTGGAATTGATGGGTGGTTCGATATTCTCTAACATATCTTCTGTAATATACGAGCACTCAATGCGTTTTGCCCATAGAGGATATTTTTCAGCAATCTGATTATGCAAGTTTTTAACTTGTTCTCGTTGTCTATCAGATAAACTGCTGCGTGATACTACCAGAAAATCAATATCACTACTGCCGCGATCAAAATCGCCATAGGTTAAAGAACCTGTCAGATAGACGCCGACAAGCTGATTATCCAGAATGTCTTTGAGATATTTGGACAGCATTGTGAGGATATCATTAATATCCTGATAGGGCGTAATATTTTGAGTTTGATTGCTATTCATCATTTCATGTAATGCGTTAAACTGGAGCGGGTAATGGGAATCGAACCCATGTTAAGAGCTTGGGAAGCTCCCGTTCTACCATTGAACTACACCCGCAAGGTAAGATAAAACTATGACCAATGATAACGCATTTTCAGACAAAAATCAGCGTCCTGTACGCAGTTATGTACTGCGGCAAGGCCGTATGACACCTGCGCAGGAAAAAGCGCTGAGAGACTTATGGGCTGGCTATGGGATGGATACTGCACAAGGATTGATTGATATTCCATCGCCGGCTATTCTGGAAATTGGCTTTGGCATGGGACAATCGCTGGCGATACAGGCAAAATCCCATCCTGAAAATCATTATATTGGCATTGAGGTGCACAAGCCGGGAGTGGGTAGTTTGCTATTACAAATCCAAAAAGAAGCTATTCAGAATATACGCATTTTTTGTTGTGATGCGATTGATGTTTTAAAAAATAATATTCCTGATTATGCTTTAGATAAAATTCAAATTTTCTTTCCAGACCCATGGCCAAAAAATCGACATCACAAGCGGCGCTTAATTCAAACAAATTTTATCGCGCTCATTCATCAGAAGCTAAAGCCTGGCGGCATTTTGCATATTGCAACGGATTGGGAAAATTATGCAGAGCATATCTTAGAGATTGTCAATCAAACAAATTTATTTGAAAAAATAAATCTTACTTCAGAAAATCAAAGACCCGAAACCAAATTTGAAACGCGCGGCAAAAAATTGGGCCACGGTGTGTGGGATTTGGTGTTTGTGAAATGAGGTGACGATATGACAATTTCCCTGACGCCGTTTGAATTATTTATTTACTATCATCCCTGGCTAACTATTTTTCCTTTATTTATTTTATGCTTTTTTTTGTATATAAAATCACAAAATATGACAGACAATAAATTTAAATATCTGATGTATTTTATATTTTTCGTTTTATTGATGACTGCAATATTTTGGTTAAGCAAGTTTATTATCATGAAATTAATGGCGGTATGATAGATAAAGTCGGAGTCATCCCCGCCGCTGTACATCCAGGAAAGACTCCAGGATTTCCAGCGGGAGCGTGCGGGAATGACAACCGAAGTTTCTTGGAACTTTGAAAATTATTTTGCTCACATTCCTAAAAATTCTGTTAAAACATCATTAAGAAATCTCTGTCCCACATCTGTCAGTTTAATGCTATCCTGGTTATAAGCTATTAAATTTTTCTGAGATAATTTTTCGATAATAGCCAATATGGATTGTTTATCCAAAAAAGTTCTCTCTGAGAATAATTGCCAGGTTACAGGTTTTTGTAATCTTAGGCTATTGAGCATAAACTCAAAAGCGAGATGATTACTTTGAACAGTGTCAGACTTGATTTCTGAAAAATTTTCTATAGCAATATATTCTTTAGGATGTTTGGGTTTCAAAGTCCGTATAATTTTTTGTGAAGACAAATCCGTAATTTTTCCATGCGCGCCTGCGCCAATGCCAATATAATCTCCAAATTCCCAATAATTGAGATTATGCTGGCATTCGAAATCTTTCTGGCTATAAGCAGATATTTCATAATGATGATAATTATGTTGTCTAAATCTATCATGTCCTGACGTATAAATATGATCTAAGATATTTTCGCTGGGTAATACTGGTTTTTTTTGATAAAATAATGTATTGGGTTCGAGTGTAAGTTGATACCAGGAGATATGTGGTGCACAAGATTGGATGGCATAATCAATATCTTTTAAAGCTTCTTCCAAAGTCTGGCCTGGAAGTCCGTGCATTAAATCCAGATTAAAATTCGTAAATCCTGTTTTTTTAGCGCTCTCTATAGCTTTAAACGCAGCAATATCATCATGTATTCTGCCTAATTTTTTTAATTTGTCTGGATGAAAGCTTTGAATGCCCAGAGATAATCTATTAATGCCAGCATCCAGGAATCCGGAGAATCTTTCCTGCTCGACCGTTCCCGGATTGGCTTCCAAAGTAATTTCACACGCTGGGTTTTCAAATGCTATCATATTTCTAATATGATCTAATAAAAATTTAATATGTTTTGGTGAAAACAAACTGGGCGTGCCGCCGCCCATAAAAATGCTGTGGATTTTGCGGTGTTTGATTTGTGGTAATTCTGCTTTGAAATCATTTAATAATTGCGTGATATATGCTTCTTCAGGTAAATCCTGTTTTAAAGTATGTGAATTAAAATCACAATAAGGACATTTTTTAACACACCATGGAAAATGTATATATAAACCCAACGGAATCATTGATTGGCAGCTGCCGCTAATCCTTTTTTATAACAGTCCATGGCTTGTTGAGTTTCGCCTAATTGCTCTAATAATTCAGCTAATGCCTGATAGGTTTTAGGGCAAGCAGCAATCCCAAGACTTGCTTCGAAATAACTGCGCGCTTTTCCCCATAATTGGTTTTTGATACAAAGCCTTCCCAGTGTGAGTAATAAAACAGCGTCTTTGGGGTGGTTTTTTAAAAAACTTTCGGCTGTGAGTAATTGTTTTTCTTTGTGTGAACTTTCAATTAATCCATATTGAATTAATAGTTTGTCATCAGGATTTTTTTGTAACGCGGCACGCAATAATTCTTCAGCGTCGTCAGACGATTTTTCAGAAAGTATAGGAGTATAAATATTTAACAGTATAGGTGAAGATTTAAGTTTTTTAGGAATACGCGACCAGACAATAGAGATGCCTTCACCTGATGTTTTTAATAAATGGCTATAGATTTTAATCTGTAATTTTTCTAATAGATTTTCAGATAAAATTTCCTCTTTTTCTAATTGAGGAAATAAAATTTCCAGAGAACTCCAATCTTCAAGATGAAGATAAACTTGTTTTAACAATTTTAATACGAATTGATGCCTGGGTGCAATTTGTTGCAGTTGCTGAAGCGTTGCCAGCGCTTGTTCATATTGATGTTCACGCAGCTGTAGACGTGCCTGTGTTAATCCCAAAGCGAGTGTTTGCGTTTTCCCGGCGGGCTTTATTTTGCCCAGGTATTCATCGCGCTGAGAAATGGAATGTTGCGCCTGGGCACACCATGCTGCGCCCAGATAATTCAAAATGGGGGTATCCATGCGGGGCGCTGCACGAATGAGGTCTTTTTCTGATTGTTTAAAGTCACCTCCGGCCAGTGAAATCAAGCCGCGATGAGTTCTTGCAAAGGCACGACGACTGCGGCGGGTTTGTGACCAGGTATGAATGCGCTCACCCAACGAACGAATGTTGCTGATGATTCTAAAGGTAAAATAGAGTATAAAAAATACACCTAAAACACCCAATACAGCCAGCCACAATGGCATTTCGACCGTCACTTTTTGGTAAGCGATTAATAAATAACCAGGGTCCGCTGCAATTTTTAATCCCACCCATACGGAAATTAATAAAATAATAAAATAAAAAAGCAGTTTTTTCATGGTTAGATCCCTTCTTCACGGATCAGGGCGAGTGTCTGAGAAAGATCGGGCACAGCAGGGGAAATATTCTGATTGATTAAACTATGCAGCTGTTTAAGAAATTCTTGCGTGCTTGCAGAATTTTGTACGTAATATTGTTCAACCCAGGATTGGGCCTGTTTCAAACTTTTTTGATAAATTACTGCATGATGATTGATTAAAGCCCATTGTGCCTGCATCAATAAAAGTTCCAGGTTTTCCTGAAGATACATTTGTTCTTCAGGCGCCATCAATGCAGGGATTTTTTCTTTCTGATGACGAACAATCACCAACTGCTGCGTTGAAGCTTTAATATTGTCCCATGCGCGCTGCCACCATTTTTTATGGGATTCATGTGGTGTATTTTCTAATATTGATGTATTGGGTTTGGGCGCGACCAGAATAGAGAGAGATGAAACCTGGCCGCGTAAATTACTCAGTTGAGTTGTCAGTGTATCAAGATCAAACAGAGGAACAATTTGCAATGCTGAAATATCTTTTAATAAAGCCGCATGGAAATTATCAAGGCTGGGATCTTGTAAGGTATTCAGGCGGGTCTCAGCCTGTTTCAATAGAACCAAAGCATCCGGAACATTATGCTGTACTTTGAGTTCCAGATTAGCCATGCGGATGAGATAGACAATTTCTGCCATTTTCCAGGAGCGGTTGTCTCCGGGCGCACGTTTCATCAATTCGGTCAGCTGTGCATTGAGTTGTGTATAGGCTTTTTGTTGGGATTCTATTTTTTCAGATAAAACCAGATTTTGTTTTTTGATATTTTCTTCATTTGATTTTTGTTTGATTAAATAATCAGAAAAATGTTTTTGGGTATTCTCAATTTCATGCCGGGATTGTTGCAGCTGATGCCAAAGAACACCTATCCCCGCGATAACGAGAATAAACAAAAAGAATATCACAAAACCAAATGCTTTCGACGGCCCTTTTTTAACAGGCGCTTCTTCAGTGGTAATAGGGGGTATATTTTCCATACTTTTAGTCCTTCATCATAGCCATCCCGAAATATACCATATTTTTCACAGATATTCAGGCCATTGCATGGCTCCGTGTAATACCCGCAAAATTTCGATATGTGCTTTTTTAATTCGGTAAGGTACAATATAAGGTGTACTGCTAATGATCAGTTCACGTGTCCCCATTACACGGCCAGATCTGCCCATAGCTGGGTGATCTGATAAAGTTTCTACAGCCCTGATAACTTTAAGTACGGTATTGATAGCTGCTAATGGATTATCTTGGGCAATATGTTTCTCAATTTGATCCAAATTTTGTTTGGCACCCTTTGCCCAGAGAATTTGCAAGTTTTCTCTCCCAATGTTTGATAATATTGTTGTGATCGGTATAGTGTTTGGCGTTCATTTCAGCAATGCCTTTTTTAATTTCATGAATCTGCCATCCCTGAAGTTTCAAATATTCACTCATGGGTTCTGTGGTTTGTGCAGACGCATTTGGGTGTGCTCTGGGTTGTTCATTCAATGGAACAGACAAGGGTACAGGCTTCATATTATTTCTCTCCATATTTCAAGGTGACTATACACATTACACATTATCATAGCACAATTTTATCTAGAATTCGCATTTAAAGATAAAGCATCAATCAACGCCTCATCACCCGCGTTTTGTGCCAGCAGGGGAGTCTGTTTGAACCCCAATGTTTTGGCTGATAAGACTAATTTTTCACTGCTGACTAATAAGCGTTTTTCTTTCACAGCATCGCCTAATAGAGAAATAAGATTATTCATACTTTCGCTGCTGGTGCAAAGAATTAAATCAATATGATTAAGATCAGGCAGAATATCAGGCTTGGGTAAACGGCGCTCATAAACGACAGCCTCTATGACATTAGCTTCGCGTGCTTTAAGCATTTCTGAGAGTGAAGCATTTCCACCTGCGCCTTTAAATATCATAATATTTTTGTTTGTAATCTCTTTAAGTTCTTTTAAATCTAATAAAGCCTCGCTGTTAAATTTTTCTGTCGGATAGATGACTTTACTCCAGGCCAGTCCTGATTCCCCGATTTTCCCAGCCGTATCTTTGCCAATAGAAAATATGATGATATGATTTTTTTTGTTTTTTATCTTTTTGATAAAATTTGCAGAGTGTTCAACAGCAGCAGGGCTGATAAAAATCATCATATCTATTTGAGATAAATCTATCTGAGATAATATTTCTGATTTTATTTCTATGATATCAATTGCTGGGAAGATAATAATATTAATATTTTTTATTTTTTTTGCTATTTTGTCTCTCAGATTGATTGCAGAAGACAACGGGCGGGTGATAAGAAAGTTTATTGTGCCCGCTGTCATTTCGAAAGCGTCCCTATTTTTTTGGTTCTGGAGTACGGGTATCTTTTTTTCTTCAAGCAGTTGCATCAGTAATACTCAATACTCTTCTAACTTCTATGTAAATGAAAAGATATTATAGCATAGTAGTCTTAATTTATAAACTCACAGCATATTCCCGCGCTTGAAATTCTTCTGACGAAGTATTTAATAGTAAATTTAAACAATATTTTGCAGAATATTCTGGAGAAAATATTAAATTTTGATATTTTAATTCCGCGAGAGACATTTTTTCAGGAAATATCACATTATCATCCAAAATAGCCCGCTGCATCGGCGTGTCCATCATGCCCGGATCAACACTGCCAATATATATATTTTTATGTTGAAGCTCTTTTTTGAGACACTGATAGATCATATATAAAGCAGATTTGGATGTGCAATAAGGAATCCAATGTGCCAGGGGATAATGCGCGCAGTCTGAAGATATATGCAAAATTCTCGCGTGCTTGTTCAATTGCGGCAATAATAGTTGAGTTAAAAATAACGGCGCTTCTGTATTAATAGCCAGTATTTTTCGAAATTCTTCCAGACTGATTTTTTCCAATGGCGCAATGGGAAATGCAATCGCTGCGTTATGAATCAAATAGTTAATTTTAATATTTTTTAATTTTTCACTAATTTTTATTCTATCTTCAGGTAAACTGATATCGCTGTAATGGGTATAATATATTGGGGTGAAAAAGCCTGGGTTTCATGGAGTTTATATTCTCTTCGACCGATAATATAGACTGTGATATCTTGTGCAGCCAGTTGTTTGGCCATCGCCTGACCCAAACCTGTGCCGCCGCCTGTGATGATTGCAATTTTTGTCATAATAAAATTTCAAATGGGAGATAATATGTCTTTAATGAAAAAAACAAAAGAGATTAAAAAACGCTGTGATTGGCCAAAGACTGATCTGGATATTCTATACCATGATACAGAATGGGGAAGGCCTGTTTATGATGATCAGAAATTATTTGAATTTTTAATCCTGGAAGGCGCACAAGCTGGATTGAGCTGGTCGACTGTCTTAAAAAGACGGGAAGGGTATAGAATATTATTTGACGAATTTGATCCTCAAAAAGTGGCGCGATTTTCATCTGCCCGGATTGAAAAAATCCTCAAAGATTCTCGAATTATTCGTAATAGATTAAAAGTCCAAAGCGCTGTCAGCAATGCAAAAGCTTTTCTGGCAATCCAAAAAAAACACGGGTCTTTTTCGGATTATATTTGGGAATTTGTGAATCATAAGCCAGTGATACATCACTGGAAAGAGATGAGCCAGGTTCCTGCATCAATACCGCAGGCGGATCAATTATCAAGATCTCTTCAAAAAGCGGGGTTTAATTTTGTGGGACCGACGATTTGTTATGCACTTATGCAGGCAACAGGTCTGGTCAATGATCATCTGGTGCATTGTTTTTGCCATACGCAATGTTGCTAATCTTTTATTTTCGGTCAATACTGTCACACTATGAAACAGACTGTTTATTTACAAAATCATTTTTTATTGGCCATGCCGATGATGGAAGATCCGAATCTTCATCATGCGGTGATTTATATCTGTGAGCATAATCAAAATGGTGCGGTGGGGATTATTGTCAATCGCCCTACAACCGTGTCATTGGTTGATGTCCTGGCCGACATGAAAATTATTGCACAAGATGATATCGTGCGGCATATCCCCGTGCTTTTTGGGGGCACTGTCCATCAGGAACGCGGCTTTGTTATCCATCATCCCAAGGGTGACTGGCGCTCCACGCTGGAAACAGGCAATGAAATCTTTGTCACCACATCCAGAGATGTTCTTGAAGCGATTGCAATTCATCAGGGGCCCCCTGAGGTATTGGTTGCGTTAGGTTGTTGTGCCTGGGAACCGGGACAGCTTGAGGAAGAACTCAAAGCCAATACCTGGCTGAGTGTGCCCGCGAATCCACGCATTATTTTTGAAACACCTTTTGAATTACGCTATATCGAATCCATGGCAGCCCTTGGAGTTGATTTGACAAATTTGTCAGATGAAGCCGGGCATGCGTGATCAGACCGTGCTCGGGTTTGATTTTGGTACAAAAAAAATTGGTGTTTCCATAGGACAAACAGTGACACGTACAGCAACGGCGTTAACATTGCTCGAAGTTCACAATGGCGAACCCAGATGGGAAGATCTGGCGAAAATCATACAAACCTGGAAACCGGCTTCATTAGTTGTCGGCCGCCCTTTGAATATGGACGGCACAACGCAGCTGCTGACTGAATTGGCTGAACATTTTGCGCATGAACTGGAATCGCATACAGGCTTGCCCGTTTATTTTATGGATGAACGCTTATCAACAGTCGAAGCGCGCGCAAATTTATTTGAAAAAGGCGGTTATCGTGCTCTTTCCCGCAAAAATATTGATGCCACAGCCGCACAGATTATTTTGCAGGATTGGTTGAATCAGCTATGATAATTACTTACCCACAAGTCTGAGTATTGGGTTGTCTTTTCGCCTCTCCCTCCGGGGCGTTGTTGCATAAATAGTTTGAGGACGTGTTTTCCCCTCTCCCATGTTAGTGGGAGAAGGGGATTATATCTTTAGGTATTTATGCAACAACGCCCCGGAGGGAGAGGCGAAAAGACGGCTCAACGTTTAATGGTATAAAAATAGACAATTTCAGACTTGTGAGTAATGATAAGGCAGTGTTCTACAGTGTTTTGGTTTATTGAAACAAGCAAGATAGAGAGGTTTACTGAAATGTTCTATTCCCGCTGGACGAGTTTTGTTGGATTATTAATTTGTATGGGGTTGCTGGGTTTTGCAGCTTATTTGCAAGCTCATTTGGGACTACTGCCCTGTCCGCTGTGTGTGCTCCAGCGTATTCTGATTGCATTTTTGGGTTTTGTCTTTCTGGTGGGGGCGCTTTATACGCCTAATGAGCGATTTGGCAAACGTATGCATAGTGGTTTTATTATGCTTTTTAGTTTATTAGGCGTGTTTGCAGCGACAAGACATGTCTGGCTGACATTTCAGCCGCCAGGCTCTGTGCCCGCGTGCAGTCCAACACTGGAGTATATGCTGCAAAATTTGCCGTTTAATCAAACTGTCATGTTGTTATTAAAAGGCTCTGGCGATTGTGCCAAAGTGACTTATCGCCTGCTGGATTTGAGTATTCCCGAGTGGACGCTGATTTTCTTTATTGCAGCCCTATTTTTTGGGATTATCCGATTCGCCATGGCGAAAAGTAAAATGGGATTATAAAATGGATTTTTCACTTGTCTTTATAACGTGCGATACTTGCAAGTACTTCTTTCTTCGCGGCGACAACGCCTTGCCAGTCCTGTATTTTTACCCATTTCTCAGATTCAAGATCTTTGTAGTGCTCAAAAAAGTGCGCGATAGTCGCTAAAAGATGCGGTGAAACATCTTCATAAGTTTGAATATGATGATAAAGCGTTGATAATTTATCAATGGGCACCGCTAATAATTTGGCATCATTCCCAGATTCATCGGCCATTTGTAATAAACCCACAGGACGGCAGCAAATCACTGAACCACAGGTCAGTGGAAAGGGTGCAATAACCAATACATCAACCGGATCGCCGTCTTCAGACAATGTTTTGGGGATATAACCATAATTACAGGGATAATACATGGCGGTGGTTAAAAATCTGTCCACAAACATCGCGCCTGTTTTTTTATCGACCTCGTATTTGACCGGATCACTTTGCAGCGGAATTTCAATGATAACATTCACTTCATCAGGGACGTTATCGCCTGGTGTGACTAAATCGATATTCACTTTTGCGGGTTCCTTAATTTCAAATGCTTATTCAGGATATATTTGCTCATGCAATAAATCAACTTTCGCCAAAATAAAGATTAAGCGAAGTTTTGATAAGCGGATCAATAATACTGTATTCATGATCATGACGTTCTATGTAATCTTTTTGTTCCAGGACGTTTAATGCTTCGAGCGTTGATGAACTGGTCAGATTGATAATGTTGAGTGCTTTTTTGCCCGTGAGATTTTTATTGCGGCCTGATGCTATTGCGATTAAGACTTTTCGTTGTCCTATGCTCAGCGAAGAAAGTTCTCTGGCGGTTTCCAATCGTTCTTCTTTCACAAAGTGATGCCAATATGATTCAATTTCTTCTATTGCAGGCGGGCTTTCCAGAGCGCTTTCCCAAAGACGCAGACATAAATTATTCACATAATAGGGATGCTGTTCTGTTAAGTTTAAGATTTTATCGATAGACAATTCTGGTAAATTGTCCCCCCATCGTTTGAGTGCCAGTTTATTCAGGTGTTTTTTGTAATCGATTTTAGTAATGCGGGTCAAATTAATACGATCGCATAATTTGTATAAAGGTCTTGTTTTGTCAAAAAACATTTTGCCGAGCAATCGTCTGCTGCTGCCAGAAAAAATAAGCGATAAACATTGCGATTCCTGAGCTGCATGCCGGATAGCGCCTTCGATGCCTTTTCCTTCGGCGACTTCACCCATTTCTTGAACTTCATCTAAAAAAAGCACCGCACGTTTTTTTTTCTGCGCCAATAAATTCTCCAGGGCAAGCAAGGCATCCATTATATTGCTGGCCGGGTCATTTTCTTGTGATGGAATAAGTTCAATGCTGACGCCCTGGGTGCCGATAACCCATTTTGAGTTGGTTTTTTTAAAATAATCGCGGATCAGTTTTAATGTATTTTCTATCGGGGCGCCTATGTTATTAAGAATCATTTTTATGCCGGATAATATGCGTTGTTCCACACGTTTGGCATCAACTGCAACAAAGAGATCGGCTTCGCCAAAATGAAAACCGCTTTCCTCAATGGCATAACGCACCAGGCTGGTTTTGCCGTATCGCCTCGGCGACATGAGCAGGGTGTGTTGACCGGATTGAATATTCTGCGCCAATCGTTTTCTTTCTGCTTTACGGTTACAAAAAGCGCTGCCTGTGGCAATCCCTCGCGGAAAACTGGATTCATACATCACAATATATTTCCTCGCCCCATTATATTAAATACGATAAATATACTCGGTAGTTACCGACTCGGCAAGAGCCGATTCGATAATTACCGAGTCGGCGAATACCGAGTTTTTAATGACAACGCGTGAAGTTCACCGCTTTTGATGTATGGATTTAAGATGTGATAGACCATTTGCTGCTGCTGAACACGGGATTTGCCAGCAAAAGCAGGGCATATGACTTCTGCATCAAAATGAATTTCATCGGGGCTGTTAACAATTGCAATAGAATGGGGAAGATTTTCTTCTATTAATTTTTTGAGTTCATCTATTCGCATGGCAGTATTTTGTCCAGATCACTGATTTTGGCAGCTGCCCAAAGTTTTCCGGGCAGATGGCAAAATTGAATATTTTGCTGGCGATCATTGGCGTGGCGTAAAAGTGTTGTGAGCATCGCCAAGCCAACGCTGCTGCTTTGTTGCAGTTCAGAAAAATTAAAAACAAGTTCTGTTTGTTTCTCTGTTTGCTTATCAATAATACTGCAAATTTGCTTTAATATAATAGGCGTGGTATCAACATCCAACACGCCTTTGATCAAAAATTCATTTGCGGATTCTGGTTTTTTCTCTAACATAAATTAGCCGCCCTGTTGTCTGCTCAGTTCAGTATTGTGCTGCGTGAGTTTTTGTGTCAGATGGGAAAGTCCGCCTTGAGTCAGGTCAGCCGCAAATTGTGCACGGAAATTTTGAACTATGCTGACATTGTCGACGCTGAAATCAATCACTTTCCATTGATTGCCTTCCAGTAAAAGCCGATAACTCATAGGAATAGGCGGTCCGCCGGGCTGCACAATCTGGCTTTGTACCTGAACCTGATTTTGATTGGCATAGCCGCCGCGAACAGGGAAAAATTCTACGGATTGATTTGTATATGAAGCCAATGCTGCGGCGTAAGTGCGAATGAGCAGCTCTGTAAATTGTGTGGTAAAAGCCTGGTGCTCCTGTGTGCTGGCACTGTTCCATTCTGCTCGTCCCACGACGGACCTGGCCATGGTATTCATATCGACATGGGGCAATAAAATTCGATGGACGATATCGAATACTTTATGGGGATCGGATTTTAGAGTGGTTTTGTTAACACTGAGTTCCGAGAGCATTTGATCGGATGTGGGCTTTAGCATATCCAATGGAGAAGAGACAGCAAAAGCGGAGAAAGAGAGTGCTGACAATATCGATAAAGATAAGATAAAAATAATACGATTTATAAATAATTTCATTTTGGGTTACCCGGGTTTAGTTTAAACATTAATTGACCAATCAGGTTTTCAAGTATCACAGCTGAATGGGTCATCGTGATTTTATCACCATTTTTCAAATTTGTATTGGCAAATCCAGGAGTAATACTGATGTAATTTGAACCCAGCAAGCCCTGGGTGTAAATACTGGCAGCGCTGTCTGTGGGAATCGTTTTTTGATTGGGATTAATGCGTAATGTCACATCAGCTTTAAACGTATTGGGATCGAGGCGAATATCCGTCACTTCACCAATACGTACCCCGCCTATCGAAACAGGCGCACGTACGCGCAAATCACCAATGTTATCAAACGCCGCTGTGACGGTATAACCTTGTTTTCCGGCAATATCTGTCAGACCGCTGACCTGAAAAGCTAACATGACTAATGCAAGAACACCTGCCAGTAAAAAAGCACCCACAATGATTTCAATATTTTTAGTTTGCATGAATTACCAGCCTCCCATCATCATGGCAGTTAAGACAAAATCCAATCCTAATACAGCAAGTGAGGCATAAACAACAGAACGCGTGGTCGAGCGGCTAATGCCTTCTGAAGTTGGCACGCAATCATATCCTTGAAATACGGCAATCCAGGTGACAACGGCGCCAAAAACGACGCTTTTGATCATGCCGTTGAGGACATCTTCATGAAAATCCACACTGGACTGCATATTATTCCAGAATGACCCCGCATCTACACCCAGCCATTTTACACCAACGAGATAACCGCCGTAGATTGCAATGGCGTTAAATATGGCTGTGAGTACTGGCAGAGCAATAAAACCGGCCCAAAAACGGGGTGCAACAATGCGCCATAAGGGATCTGCGCCCATCATCTCCAGACTGGACAATTGTTCTGTGGCTTTCATCAAGCCGATTTCTGCAGTCAACGCTGAACCGGCACGTCCTGCAAATAAAAGCGCAGTGACAACGGGGCCTAATTCGCGAGTCACACTTAAGGCAATTAATTGTCCCAGATTTTGAGTTGCGGCAAATTTATCCAAAGTATTATAGCCTTGTAATGCTAATACCATGCCGATAAATAACCCGGAGACCATGATGATGATGAGAGATAAAACGCCGACGTTATATAACTCAGCAATTAACAAGGGAAAGCTTTTGATGGGACGAGGGCGGCGAATGAGTGTGCGGGCAAGAAAAATTCCTGCACGTCCGAGATTTTCGCTGATCGTTAATCCTGCTCTGCCCAGGGAGGCAATGATATTTTTCATATTGATAGCCGCTGAGCTGTTTTTTCGCCTCTTCCTCTGAAGCATATCATTACCCACAAGTCCGGGTATTGGAGGTTTTTTGCCTCTCCGAAGGGAGAGGCCGCCGCGAAGCGGCGGGTGAGGGGAATAAAATAAAATTTATTTTTCATTATTTTATTTGAGTAAAGATATATTTGACGTAAGTATTCAGCAATTAAAAAAGTTTGCATGAATTTATTTCCCCTCACCCGCCCAGGCTTCGCCTGGTCGACCTCTCCCTTCGGAGAGGTGAAAAGACAGCTCAGCTGCTAATTTCATCATCTCTTTTCTCCCGTCTTAATTTCTCCAACAAAATCAGCATACAAATCCACAGCCGGAAAATGAAACGGCACGGGGCCGTCGGGTAAGCCTTGAATAAATTGTTTCACTTGAGGTGATGTTTCTTCGCGTAATTCTTCAGGTGTTCCTTGTCCTATTACTTTACCATCAGCAATCAGATAAATCTGATCAGCTATCTCAAAAACTTCTTTGACATCATGGGAAACCAATATCGTTGTCATACCCAATGCGTTATTTAAAATTCTAATTAATTTCATAATCACACCCATAGAGATAGGATCTTGTCCGGCAAACGGCTCATCGTACATGATCAATTCAGGATCCAAAGCAATGGCGCGGGCGAGTGCGGCGCGTTTTGCCATTCCGCCGGATAATTCGCTGGGCATCAAATCCCGCGCACCCCGTAATCCAACCGCCTGTAATTTAATCAACACTAAATCTCTGATCAGACTTTCGGGTAATTTTGTGTGCTCTCTTAAGGGAAAAGCGACATTCTCAAAAGTACTCAGATTCGTAAACAACGCGCCGCTTTGAAATAATAAACCCATATTTTGGCGTAGTTTGTATAAATCTTTCCGGGAAAGCTTGTGAATATTTTGCTGGTTAAAATACACATCGCCAATATCTGGCTTTAGTTGTGCACCAATAAGCCGCAATAAAGTTGTTTTACCCGTCCCGCTGGGACCCATGACAGCAGTAATTTTTCCGCGCGGAATCACCATATCGATGGCATCAAATATTTTTCGCTCGCCGCGGCAAAAAGTTAAGTTTTCAACAGTAATCAGATTATCAATATCCATGGGCAGAATTTATATCAGATTTAGATCAATTAAAAAAGCGAATTCAAAAAATTATAAGGTTTGGTATAATTGGATATTAAATTGTCAATAGTCAATGCTGAAGGTGGAAAATATGCATGAGGGTCGCGGCAATGAACGAAAAATAACCAAAAAAACATCAAATCAGGAGCAAAAGCGAAAGGAGAATCAGAAGGCGAGAGAAGCGCAATTTTTAGAGCTATTGTTTTTTGATAGTGAAACTACTGTGACAATGGAACCAGACACACAACAAAAGATCAGGGATTGTCTTTTTTCAGCGCTGCCAAAATCTTCATACACCGACTTGGAACTTGGGCAAATATTAGGGCTGGGTATTCGTCGGTTTGAAGCCGGAAATAAAATTCATTTATTAGACGTCACTAACGCGTTTATTGCAGTCTCGCATCATTTGATGATTTATTTTGACCAGGACACCAATATCGAGCTGGTTGCGACTCGTAATGTTTTATTGTTAGAGATAATCAATGTGATATACGAGCAAATATATAAAAATTCCATGCCAGATGAGTTTAAAGAGACTGTTCATAAAGATTTTCTCGATGCTTCCTGCTTAAATTTTATGCCCAAAATTGCTATAGACAATTTCCATAACATTCATTTTAGCAGGGTTTTATGTGAAAAAAAACCATTGAATTATCTGGTTAGAGTTCTAAAAAATAATGAAAATTGCTATGAAAAAACAGTAGAAACATTTGAATTTCTTAATAAAGAAAATGCAAAAGAAGGGCTTAAATTATTGAAAGAACGTCATGCTAAATTGAAAGAGGAATATAGAAAATCTACACAAATAGAGCGTGTATCTTATCAAAATATTGTTGTATTGATTGTAGGACTGATTTTTTTATCGATGTTTTCGTCACCACTCCTGGTATATATTTTTTATGGTCTTCTTGCGTTGAGTGCATACCAGCTTTCCCTGGATTTGTTTAATCTAGACGAGCGAGGACCAAGGGTAATGAATAATCAGTGTAAAAAGAGTTACTCAGATAGTTTGACATCCAATATGAATAAGCTTGAATGTACACCATTCCGTCTTTCTTTTGAGAAGAGAAAAGCGGCCGGGAATAATCATCAGGACTGTAAGGCGTTGCTTTCTGCCCAATACGAGTGGCAATATCGACAATATATGGAATCATTTGTGACTATTAAATCCAAGCCTGAGAAAAGAAAAAAATCTTTACTGCCTCAGGAAAAAAAAGGTCATGAAGAAAAGACAAGTGAGGAAGCTCCTCGTTTTGTCTCTCTCGTTTTTGCAGATATTTTGCCGGATAAAACAGAGTATGGTCCTGAAAATTTAAAAAAGCTCTATCCGCGTTATAAGAAAACAGCAGAAGAACAGAAACAACAGAAACAACAGAAACAACAAAAAGTTATTCCAGCGGTTGGAAATCCCTATACTAAAATAATGTACAAACTATCTCCTGAGTTGCAGGATCATGGTTGTTATGTACAAGAGGACGAATCTTGCGCTTATTTTGATCTGGGTAAATATCGTAATGAGGTAGGCGGTGATATATTAAAGGGTTTTCAGAATAATGAATATACTTTTGGCGGACGAGAAGGCGATTTTAAGGTATTCAAATATATGAAAAATTTAGGTCAATATGAATTTAAACTATTTGGTACAAAACGCATTATTTTTGAACTTGAGCCAAATAAAATCGACGTGTTCGATGCTGAACATAGGACAAAACCCGTTCCGCATTATCGCGCGGTTCAATATGGGGATAAATCATAAATAATTCAGTATTTATGGTATGGTATGATAAATAAATTTTGATTAATATTACTTTAGATATGATAACCGTAAGGATGAAATGTTATGACAAAGAAGAATACAGAAGTTAATTTACTCGACGCCAAAAGCGATGTGGTGTTTAAGAAAATATTCGGGGAACATCCGGAGCTGATTAAGAGCTTTCTGAATGGCATTTTGCCTCTTCCCGAAAATCATTTGATTGAATCGATAGAATATCTCACGCCAGAGCAATCTCCCCGCATTCCATCGATGAAAAATACAATTGTTGATGTCAAGTGTGTCGATCAAAAAGGCCGTATTTTTATTGTCGAAATGCAGCTGGCATGGCGGGCAAGCTTCAGAAATCGCTTTTTATTTGGTGCATCAAAAGCGTATGTTCAACAAATGAAAAGAGGAAAATCGTACGAGAGCTTATGCCCCGTTTATGGACTGGCTATTCTGAATGAATCTTTTGAAAAATCAGAAGAATGGTTTCATCACTATAAATTGACCCATGTCAAAGATCAGGATAAATCCCTGGAAGGTTTGGAGTTAATTTTTATTGAATTGCAAAAATTCAAACCCCAGACAGCTGAACATCGAAAGATAGGATTATTATGGCTGCGGTTTTTGAAAGAAGCAGGTGATTTATTATCTATTCCGAAAGAATTCCAGGACGATCCTGATTTGGCGATGGCAGTAGAACTGGCTCAGGAATCAGCCTATACACGTGCAGAACTGGACGCGTATGATCAATACCTGGATGCGGTTCGCGTTGAGCAGACAGTTCGTGCAGATTCATATGTGGAAGGCAAAACAGAAGGTCGAGCAGAAGGCAAAGCGGAAGGCAAAGCAGAAGGCAAAGCGGAAGGCGAGCAGTTGGGCGTTGATAAGAAGGCGCGAGAAGTGGCGAAAGCGCTTATTATCGATGGCATGCCTTTGGAAAAAGTGTGCGAGATAACAGGATTGAGTTTGGAAATTGTTCGGAGTCTATGATAGTTTTGCGCTCTCTGAATACTGTATATCTATTACCATAAAAAGGATTATTTACCCAAGATTAGCGCAGCTGACGGATGGGGAATTATTCCTTATATTGCATCATTTACAACAACTGGTTAGTTTGTGAATTTATGAATATCGATCAATTATGTGAGGCTGGATTATCTGTTATCAGGATTGAGTCGCAGGCCATTTCCGCGCTGGAAAAGCGCATAAATAGCCATTTTGCGCGGGCGTGTGAAATTTTATTAAAAACGCCTGAGCGGATTATCGTCATGGGTATGGGAAAATCCAGTTATATTGGCGGTAAGATAGCAGCGACGCTGGCGAGTACGGGCAGTCCCGCTTTTTTTGTTCATCCCGGTGAAGCCAGTCATGGTGATCTGGGGATGATTACTCAGAAAGATGTGGTGATTGCTATATCAAACTCAGGTGAAACGCCTGAGTTATTGACGATCTTGCCGTTGATCAAACATCTTAAAATTGCTTTGATTACATTGACCGGCAGGCCTGATTCGACGCTGGCGCAAGCCGCAGATGTCAATCTCGATGTCAGTGTCAAAGAAGAAGCTTGTCCGTTGGGGTTGGCGCCGACGTCAAGTACGACAACAGCATTGGTCATGGGCGATGCGCTTGCTGTTGCATTGTTAAAAGCCAATGGCTTTACTGCTGTCGATTTTGCGCGATCACATCCCGGCGGAAGATTAGGAAAAAGATTGTTATTGCAAGTCTGTGATTTGATGCGGGCAGGTGATGATATTCCCAAAGTCAGTCATACGGTCACTGTCGCTGAGGCCTTAATAGAAGTCTCTCAAAAAGCCTTGGGTATGACGACTGTAGTGGATCCAAAAGGCAAATTAATGGGTATCTTTACTGACGGCGATTTGCGTAGGACATTAAATAAAAACCTGGATATTCGAGTGACCCGTATTCAAGATGTTATGACATCAAAACCCAAGGTGATTAAGCAAAATCTCCTGGCTGTCGAAGCCCTGCAGATGATGGAAGATAACCGTATTTTAATATTAATTATTACGGATGATGATAATGCGCCCATAGGTGTTCTTCAGATGTATGATTTGTTACAGGCGGGAGTGGCTTAATGCAATCACTGGAATTTATCGAAAAATCAAAATTAGTAAAAATTATTATTTTTGATGTCGATGGTGTGATGACTGACGGTCGAATTTATGTCGACGATAAGGGCATGGAAATTAAAGCTTTTCATGTTCTGGACGGTTTTGGTATTAAATTATTGTTAAAAAATGATATAAATATTGCGGTGATTTCCGGACGTAATGCCCCAGGCGTGGCTTTTCGTATGGAAAATCTGGGGATTAAACATGTTTTTCAGGGATATTTGGATAAAATTGAAATATATCAAAATTTATTAAATAATTTGGGATTGCAGGATGACGAAGTTGCATATATAGGCGATGATTTGCCAGATTTGCCTTTATTAAAACGAGTGGGTTTACCTATCACTGTGCCCAATGCTTCCCAGGAAGTGTTAGATCGCACGCCTTTTGTGACACAAGCCAAAGGCGGAAAAGGCGCTGTGCGCGAAGTTTGTGAATTCATTCTCAAAGCTCAGGGAAAATGGGAAAATGTCTTAAATCAATATTTATAGCATTTATTTGTAGTATCATAGCCAAATGACACAGCGATTTTATCTCTCAGGATTTTTACTGCTTACTGCTATCCTTTCAGGCTGGCTGGTTTGGCATTATGTGATGGATTTTCAGTGGGAAGCGCCAGCGAATCCTCATCATCCCGATGCTTTTGTCAATGACCTCCAGGTGATTGTCATGAATGAAGCGGGTTTACGTGAGTATCAATTTACTTCCCTTCATATGCTGCATTATAAAGAAAATGATCGGGCGGCGTTTACATTCCCCCATTTGGTGATGTATGAAGATAATACGCCGCCATGGACAGTGGATGCTTTACAGGGAGAAGCATTTCAAGGTGATACACAAGTAAGATTATGGAATAAAGTCACTATGGTGCAGCCAAAAGGTGCCAATAATCTCCCTACGATGATTAATACAGAAGCAGCTGTAATTTATCCCAGACAGCGTTTAGTGACTACGGATCAGTATATTTCCGCAGTTCAACCCAATGCCAAAGCTGAAGGTGTTGGCATGAAGCTTGATTTAACCAAACAAACACTGGATTTATTGTCCCAGGTGCGAGGTGTTTATGTTCCAACGAAGAAATAAATTATTTATTTTTTTATTTATTACTCTATCTGCGTCACTATCTTCTGTTTATGCCCTGCCTTCAGATAAAAACAAGCCTATTCATATTACAGCGGATAGCGCACATCTGGATAAATCGACAGGAATAAGCGTATTCCAGGGACATGTCGTTCTGACTCAAGGGACAAATGTAGTAAATTCTAATAAATTAACTTTATATTCTGATAAAAATAATCATTTATTGAAAGCTGTCGCAACAGGTGGAAATCCAACTTATCAAACCATTACAGATCCCAAAAAACCGCCTTTTACGGCGACAGGCCAGACAATTGAGTATCTGCCGCCGGAGAATAAAATTATTTTGATTGGCAACGCCAAAGCGGTTCAAGGTCCGAACAGCTATGCTGCGCCCCAGATTGAATATCGTATTGATAAAGAAATGGTTATATCAGCGCCCTCAAAGACGGGTCGTACGATGATTGTCATTGCTCCCCAATCTTTTCAACACCCATCAAAAGAGTAATCCATGAATGAATTACCGATGAACACATTACAAGCCAGGCAGTTACAAAAAAGCTATCAATCCCGCCAGGTGGTGAGAGATGTTTCATTTGAAATAAAAAGCGGTGAAATTGTTGGATTGTTGGGCCCTAATGGTGCGGGTAAAACCACCAGTTTTTATATGCTCGTAGGACTTGTGCCTGCAGATGCAGGCCAGGTTTTATTTGATCAGACAGATATCACATTGATGCCTATTCATGAACGGGCGCGTCTGGGTATTGGCTATTTGCCCCAGGAACCGTCTATTTTTCGAAAGCTGACGGTGAGCGAAAATATTCTGGCGATTCTTGAATTGCGGAAAACTTTATCCGATGCAGAAAGAAAGGAAAAATCAGATACTTTGCTGAGTGAATTTCATATCACACATTTGCGGGATACTCACGGCATCAGTCTTTCAGGCGGAGAGCGGCGGCGTGTTGAAATCGCCAGAGCGCTTGCCATGGAGCCCCGTTTTATTTTGCTCGATGAGCCTTTTGCAGGGATTGATCCCATTTCTGTCATTGATTTAAAACGCATTATTCATCAATTAGTCCAGCAAAACATAGGCATATTAATCACGGATCATAATGTCCGTGAAACTTTAACAATTTGTCATCGCGCCTATATCGTCAACGAAGGTGAAATTCTCTGCGAAGGTCCGCCAAAAAAAATTCTTTCGGATCAGCGTGTGAGAGAAGTATATCTTGGTGATGATTTTGCGCTATGATTAAAATATGAGTTTTTAAGATTTCAACTTTTAAAGTTCAAAATAAGGAGCTGACGATGAGCATTCCCATCAGTATTACCGGACATCACATTGAAGTTACCCCTCCTCTTAAAGATTACGTGACAGAAAAGCTCAATCGTCTCGGACGCAACGGTGATCACATCACCCGCATCACGGTGACATTGGGTGTTGAAAAATTGCGGCAAATTGCCAAGGCAACTTTACACGTCAAAGGTTCAGAGATTCATGCCAGCGATGAGTCTGCTGATATGTATGCTGCCATTGATGGTCTGACGGACAAACTGAGCCGCCAGGTAAAAAAACACCGTGAAAATGTTACAGATCACCATTAGAAATAATCTTAAAAAATTTTGTATCATTATATTATTATTATTATTTTCTGTGCAGGCATTCGGATTCGATCAGACACTGTCTGATCGGATTGTCAGCATCAGTGCTGTTTTTTTAAATAAGCCCTATCAGCTTGATCCATTGGGTGAAGGCGCACAGGGAAAATTCAGCCAGAAGCCGCTTTACCGCTTTGATCGTTTCGATTGCCAGACGTATGTTGAGACGGTTTTAGCATTGGCTTTATCAAATTCAGACTCTAATACTCCAGCATTTCGGCAGAAGTTATCAGAGATAAGATATCAAAATGGCAAGCCGGATTTTTTTACGCGCAATCATTTTCCCAGTGCAGATTGGATTCCCAATAATATCCAGAAAAAATATATTAAATTCTCGCCTATCAATAATCAAAAAATTTCTATGAGTATTAATAAACAGCAGTGGTTTGAAGATCAAACGGATATACAAAACCCTAATATACCCAATAAACTTAGAGTGGTTTTGCCTTATATTTCTGTTGATCAATTGCCTGATGTCATCAATAAAATTCCCAACGGCGCGATCATCATGATCGTCAAACCCAGTTTTTTATTGATCTCTCATATGGGCTTTGCGATCTGGAAAAATAATATACTCTATCTGCGCTCTGCTTCTTCGCTCTATAATAAAGTGATAGACCTGCCTTTGTTGTCTTATATAGAAAATCAATCCAGGTTTGGCGTAAAAGGCATTGTTGTGTTAATTCCTGTGTGAATCTTCCCGGTGTCAAAGCAAAATTCAAAATTTTAAGATATCATGTGATTTAATTTGACAATATATTTTATTTGTATCAAACTAGTATTATAAACTGGTTTTTTGGAAGACTATTATGATTGAGGTTGGAGCTTTTTCAGCCAAAACACATTTTTCTGAACTTTTAAAACGCGTTGAGCACGGTGAGTCATTTTGCATTACCAACCGGGGTAAAAAAGTAGCGGTGCTGTTTTCCTTTGAAAATAAACAAAAAATGAAGACAAAAACAGCCTATGAACAATTGCGGGCGTTATGCCAAAAACATCCTGTAGGCTCAGCAAAAGAGGTTATCGCCTGGAAAGATGAAGGTCGAAGATGATAGTTGTAGTCGATGCTTCAGTTATTATAACAGCAGTGCTGGAAGCGGCATATGTTTAAGAAATCTCTATAGATTTTTTATTACTCTTTCCCGTCTGATGCCAATAATTGACTAAAATCTATAATATCAGCAAAAAATCCACTGCTGCTGACGTCTTCATGAACGCCATTGACGTGAATAAGAACAGGTCTGCACGAAAATCCTGTTGGATATCGAAAAGCCTTTATTTTTTTCTGCATTTCTCGAACAATTTCCAAACCAATGATTTGCTTTTTGAATTTAATTTCGCAAACATAGAGTGTTCCAAATTTGGTATGAATAAGATAATCAATCTGACAGCCCGGAATTCTTGCAGCTTTTCTCTGGAAAAAGGGATTATCTGAAATAATCTCATCAGGTTTTATATTGAGATAAGTTTTAATATAATTTCTGTTTTTTAAGACCAGATTTTCAAATTGTAACCCCATCATACTTTCCCAGTTGGGTAGTAGTGAAAGCGATTTGAAAGCAAAGCTGTTATTGTCGATTTTACTTAAATTTTTATTGATATATTTAAGATAAAATCGAATATAATTATCACTGAGACGAAAATGACTCAGACGCGAGACTTCGCCAGAATTTAAATGCCAGGTATAATCACGTGTGACAAATCCTGATTTAATTAAATTATCCAGACATTTGCTGATAAATCCTGTTTGTTTGATTTTAAGTTTTTGGCAAAGTGTTTTCATTTCCAGGGTGCCAGAGCTAAGGTTTTGAACAATGTTTTTATATATAACACTTCGTTTGGAGAAAAGATCAGAAAATACTTCGTTGAATTCATTGAGCAATGCGCCGCCTTTTGCAAAACATAAATCTTTGATATTTTCTTCTGCACTGAGTGTCGGTTTGATTTCTTCAAGATAACGCGGTATTCCGCCTGTGACGGCAAGTATTTTAAATTTCTCATAGGGCGAAATAATACCGCCTGCTTTTTCCCAGAATTGATTGCAGTCTTCCAGAGGCAATTCTTCCAGGCTAAGTCGATAGGATATTCTACCCAGAAATCCTGTGCTGGAGAGAATATTTTCTTCAATCCAGACAGAGATAGAGCCGCATAGAATAAATATCAACTCAGGATTTTTTTTGAAATAAAGATCCCACGCCATTTTGAGTTTGCCCGGAAAGTCAGGATCTTTTGAGCCCATCCAGGTAATTTCGTCAAACAGAACAATGATTCTGCCTTGTTTGATTTTATCAGCGAGCAGTAAGAATAATTTGTTCCAGCTATCAGCCTTAATTTCTGGTAATCCTGTCTGGATATTTAATTGTCTTGCAAATTCATCCAGTTGAGATTGCAGAGTTGTTTTTTCAGTAGGAGGAATGCCTGAAAATTCATAGAAAGTATGATTTTTGGCGAATTCTTCGATAAAGCGACTTTTTCCGATTCGCCGTCTGCCTTCAATGACCACGAGACTGGCCGAGGACTTTTTGAAAAGCTTGTTTAAAGCTTTTAGTTCCTGTTGACGACCAATAAAATGGGTTGACATAAGTGCACGCTTCGACGATTTTAGGTTTTATTAGTTTACGACTAATCATCAACAAATGTTGATGATTAGTCGTGAAATATGGGATATCAGTGATGCAAAAAAAGTGGCACAAATCCCCATAAGCCCATCCATCGGCAGAAAATTGCGCTAATTTTGTGGATTACGGCGCTGGCGCGCCTAATTCTTCCAATTAGCTTTAAGTTTATGTTGACTTTGCCTAAAATGCCAGGTTGTCTTTTCGCTTCTCCAGCGGGAGAAGCCGCCCAGACAAAGTCTGGGCGGATGAGGGAAATCTAATTAAATTGATTCTGACATTAAATATTCTCTGATGCACTCCAAAACACTTGGTAAATTCGTTAATACATCATTGTTCCAAAACCAATTTTTTTGTGAATTTTTTCATGAGATTCCCCCACCTGTCGCGAAGCAGCGGGTGAGGGTAATCAAAATTAATTAAAATACAAATCCAATAAAATAATGAAAGAATCTCCTTTATGGTATTCCCCTCATCCGCCCAGACTTTGTCTGGGCGGCTTCTCCCGCTGGAGAAGCGAAAAGACAACCTGGCATTGTAGGAAAAATCAACAAAAACTTAAGGCTAATTGGAAGGCTTAATCCACCCTTGTATTAATCGAAGAAATAACATGATTATCGAAATTTTGTCGTGTACAGAGTATTGCCCTGTCGAAATATATTATTGAGGCAAGTCTTGGAGAAGTACCGCTGCATGTTATTGCGGATGAGACCAATGATGCCGGCCCGTTTAATGAGATTACTTCACTCCTTCTCGATGTGTATCAATTGAAAAAATATGCGCCTATTACGATGGTAAGTGGTAATTTCAATCAAAATAATACGCATTCAGGATTTGTTTCCATGCAAATGCCAAATTTTAAACTGAATGTGAAAGGTACCAATAAAAGCAATAAAATGATTGCTGATATGCGCGAAATAAAGTACGTCGTTACACAATTTATGAATAAGATAGATAGCGGGTATATTAATGTGACTGATACGCCTACGCCTTTGGCTGATTTGAGTAAAATCAACTTTGATTTTTATCATACGGATGAGGATAAACTTCATGAATTGCTGCCAATAACATCAATCTTTGATGGTGTCACCTTGGCAGAAAAATGGAAAAAAATACCAGAGAATAGCCTTATGCCTTATAGAAGTAGTTTCATCAGAGGATGCGTTAAAATAACCGCATGTCCGCCAAAATAGCCATAAGATATTTTGGTTTTTTTCAATGTGCGTGGATATTTTTGTACAGGGTCTGGTGCAAATCTCAAATGTAGAGACGCAAGATATTGCGTCTCTACAATTTTTATAAATAGTATTAATGATGCAAAAAAAGCGGAGCGAATCCCCATAAGCCCATCCATCGGCAGGGAAATCCACGCGGCGCCAGCAGTAAAATTATCCCTGTAAAAACAGATATGATGATACTGTAATGATTGGAAATATTTTGATGCCATTGGCTGTGGGGGAAACTGGCCAGCCAATGCATGACTGGCCAGAAGTGCATTAAGATAAATCCTGCTATTGTCCAAAAGAAATTATAAAATATGCCTGATAAACATAAGGGCAAAATAATAAATCCAACTAAGGGTATAGAAATACAGTTTGCTATAAATCCCGTTAGAGAAACTTGTTGGAAAAATAAAAAGCTGAGTGGAATCAGTCCTACAGCCATGACCCATTGTGCGCGCGTGGCATGCCGCCAAAATCCCTGATGTCCAATGCGTCCGCTATTGCCGTAAATCAATAATCCGACAGCCGTAAATGATAACCAAAAAGTAGGTGTGAGAATACTGAGAGGCTCCAGGGCTAATATCAATCCCATGGCAAAAAAATAACTCGACCAGGCATGAATTTTTCGTCTATATAAATAAGTGATCAAGAAAACGCTGAGCATAATCACCGCACGTTGTGCAGGCAGCGCAAATCCCGAAAGTCCTGTATATAAAAAAGCAAAAATCAGTGCACCTATAGTTGCAGCTTCCTGAGCAGGTATCCATAGCATTAATGCAGAAAATCTTCGCCAGAGAAAATTGATGAGAAAATATCCCATGCCAGAGACAAATCCAATATGTAATCCTGCAATGGCCATGAGATGGTTTGTGCCCGTGCCGCGTAAATCATCCCATTGATTTTCTGTAATATAATCTCTCATGCCTATTGTCAAAGCACTGATAAAACCCAATCCTGATTCTGGAGTGAGTGTATTTTTTAATCTGGTATAGATTAATTCTCTTAGATGTTCGAGAGGAAATTCCCAGTGATGTCTTTGGATTAACTGATTTTTTAGATCAAATTTGACTGATCCTATTGCATTAATATTATTTGTTAATAACCAGTTTTTCTGTGTAGGCTTGATTCTAATATGTAATTGCCAGTCATCTCCCACATGGAGATGAACCGGCGGCGGTGCATACCAGGAGAGCCAGATTTTTTGATGTGTATGATGGGGTATAAATAAAAACTGTATATTATGCGGATGATGTTCAGCCAGCGAGCCAATTTTGCCTATTGTGATAAAATCCCGATCAGGTAACTGCGGCGGCAAATGAAATCGAAAAGCAAACAATATTAAACAAGCCAGGAAGATAACTTTCATTTTTTGGTTTTCTCTAATCTTGTTCTACCCGCGCGATTAATCACTAATGACATATTGCCATATTCAAAATGGCCATGATAGCCTTCACTCAAGCCATCGGGAAAAATTTTTAAGATATTATTATTTTTCTGAAAGCTGATGAATTTAATCTCTAAAGGCATCTGAGGATAATCACGCAGAATTTGGTTGTTTTTATTTATTGTAATGATCCAGCCTTTTTGCCAGTTATCTTCTTTGGGCGTAATTAAAATAATTTGATAGCGTAAAACAGCTTGTAGACGTGAATAAGATATTGTTTGGCTTAGCGCTTGTGTGATATATCGAATTTGTTGATGTTGACGAAAATGTTTGAAAGAAGGTACAGCCAATAAAATCATCACGCTGACAATGGTTAGCGTAATAAGTAATTCAGGCAGTGTAAAGCCAGTATATTTTTTCATTATCAAAATCCCCCGCTTGCTTCGCAAGCTGCCCCTTTAAAAGGCGTTGTTGCATAAATCATTATCAAAGTCTCCTCACATTATTACCCATAAATATTGGGTGTTTTTCGCCTCTCCAGAGGGAGAGGCCGCTGCGAAGCAGCGGGTGAGGGAAAATCAAAATCATTAAAAATACAAATCCAATAAAATAATGAAAGAATCTTTTTGATGAGATTCCCCTCATCCGCCCAGACTTCGTCTGGTCGGCTTCTCCCGCTGGAGAAGCGAAAACATCGTGATATTTATGCAACAACGCCCTTTAAAAAGGGGGCGTTTGATGAGAACTTATGCAACAATACCTTTAATTAAAGGTGGCGTTATTCAGGATTATTTATTTTTCTTTAATTCATCACAAGGGATTCCAAGATGCGTTGCAAATGCCCAGATATAACCATCTGGACATTGGAGACGGCACATGCGGTCACCCCAGAACATATCTGCAGGCGCATCAAGAGACTTGGCACCGCATTCAACAGCATGTTGATGAAATTTATCGACATCTTCACAATAGATATACAAGCTGATAGGAGATTCCATGTTTGTGCTGCCAGGTGATTTTGCTGTTTTTTTGCCTTGATATTCGCCTTCACGCCCAAACATGATGGATTGGTTTTTATAAAACATTTCTGCGTGTGTGGGAACATCATCGCCCTGCGTGGATATTTTTTCTTTTAGCGTAAAGCCAAAAGCTTTAATATAAAAATCTGTCGCAGTATCAACATCTTTAACCATAATATACGGCGACATCCAGGAAAAGCCGGCTGGAAGGGGTGATGGGGTTGTCATATAAAATTTCCTTAAAAAAACGAGTGCATTAACTACCGGGCACAGTATGTACTAAGTAACCAGGCAACGGATTAGTATCCAGTGAAGCTGCATAAATACAGGTAGAAACGCCTTTTTTAATAACAGGCCCGGGGCCTATCGGGTTACTAAATAAAACATATTGGGTCAAGGGATCATACGGTGAGATATCTTTAACCGACCAGCCGCATGTTTTTGCATCTTTTAATGCTGACCCTAATGCAGGGCATTGCGTAGTGGGATCAGGACAACCCGCAGCCGCAAAAGCTGTTGTGCTCATCAATGAAAAAACCAATAATCCTGCTGCTATCTTACTTTTCCACATAAGAAGATATCTCCTGAATGAAGTCCCTGTGAATAAAAGAACATTTACTTCTCAAAACGGAATATCATCATCCAAATCAGCTGTATTTGATGAAGCAGGAGCTGCGTTTTGGGGTCTGTTGTTGCTGCCCATAGATGACGAAGAAGAAGCGTCAGGGTCGGATGGCGAATTTCTTCCACCGCCACGGCTGTCGAGCATCTGCATGTCGCTGCAGATAATTTCTGTGGTGTACCTGTCCTGGCCGTTTTTATCCTGCCATTTTCGGGTGCGAAGGCTGCCTTCGATATAAACTTTTGAGCCTTTTTTCAAATATTCTCCCGCAATTTCTGCCAGGCGGTTAAATAACGCCACTGTGTGCCATTCTGTGCGTTCCTGAGCTTCACCCGTTTGTTTGTCTTTCCAACTTTCACTGGTTGCAATACGCAAATTTGCCACAGCGCCGCCGCTGGGCATAAAGCGCACTTCAGGATCAGCGCCCAGATTACCAATCAAAATAACTTTGTTTATACCTCTTGCCATAACGTTCTCCTCGAAAATCGAATTATTAAGCTTAAGCTTAAGCTTAAGCTTAAGCTTAACCTTAACCATAAAACCGCCAACACTGCACAGCTTAACAGAACTGCCGCCGGAGCAAAATAGTAATAACCACTGATTTCAGGGCAACCTCATTAAAATTTAGCAGAACATATAATGACAAACTGGTTTTTCGCCTCTCCGAAGGGAGAGGCCGCCGCGTAGCGGCGGGTGAGGGGAATATCATAAAAGTTATTTCCTTACTATTTTATTCAGGTTATCAAATATTCTGTACCAAATGATTTTATTCTAAGAATCATTGCATGGATTGATTAATTAATCTATTTCCCCTCACCCGCCCAGGCTTCGCCTGTGCGGCCTCTCCCTTTGGAGAGGCGAAAAACCAGTTTGTCATTATATGTTCTGCCAAATTTTAATGAGGCTGCCCTGCCGCTGATTTACCTATTCTTTTTAATTCCCTCGAATTCGGGGGAATTAAAGTCAGATTATTCCTCATGAGCAAATGCACAAAATATTATGAGAAACCACCACCGGCTGTAATGTAACCATAAAATAGCATCCTTGTTTGAATTTATATCTCTCGCCACGTGGTTTTCTTAGAAAATCGAATGATCAAGCTTAAGCTTAACCATAAAACCGCCAACACTGCACAGCTTAACAGAACTGCCGCCGGAGCAAAATACTGATAGAGTGTTCCGCCCAATAAACCGCCGCAAAAAATGCCCAAAAATTGGCAGGTTGAATAAATGCCTATTGTTGTGCCTTTGATATCAGGCGGTGCGAGCCGTGAAATGAGAGAGGGCAAATTAGCCTCTAATAGATTAAAACTCAAAAAGAAAAGTGTGAGTCCTATACTTAACATCCAGGATTTTTGATGATATTGCCAGAGAAAAACTTCTGCAATGATCAAACCCAATATTGCCCAGAAATATAAATAAAATACTTTTTTATTTTTTTCTGCAAAGCCAATGAATCCAAAAGTTAAAATAATCGAAATTAACATGGGTGTGACATAACCCGTCCAGTGTGAAACCCACAGTGGAATGACCACAAAACTGGCAGTCAATATCGCATGCAGACAAAATATGCCCAGATTTAAACTTAATATTTGCATATTTTTTGAGAGCAATATAAAACTGGCTTTAAAATTGCTTGGTTTTGAGTGTGTACCTTCAGGTGGATTAGGGACGAGTGTATAGAGCAACAAAATAGCAAATAATCCTAAAATACCCGTTAATATAAAAATACCTGATACGCCAATATGTGAAGCCAGAAATGGCCCCAATATGATAGATAAGAAAAAAGAGCAGCCAATCATAATACCTAATATAGCCATGGATTTTGAGCGTTTCTCAGGCCGGGTTAAATCTGAAAGCAGGGCAATTAAAGTACTGCCGACAGCACCAGCGCCTTGCAGCGCACGGCCTGCCATCACGCCATAGATTGAATGAGACAGGGCGGCAAGAAAGCTGCCCAATATAAATATCCCAAAACCCAATGCAATGATTTTTTTGCGGGAATAATGATCAGACAGAAATCCGAAAGGCAATTGAAATAAAGCCTGCGTCAGCCCATAAATACCCAACGCCGCACCAATTAAAAATGGTGTTGCATGGTTTAAATGATCAGCATATAGCGTAAATACTGGCAGGATCATAAAAAGCCCAAGCATTCTTAAGCTAAAAAGCATTGCAATGGATAACGTCGCGCGTTTTTCGGGAGGAGTCATTGGCAATTGCCGAGATATTAAATTGATTTTGTGAAGTTGGTTATAAGCAGAGCACATGTCTCAAACCATCATCAATTAAAGACATTTCATGGTCTGTGAGAGAACCTTCTTTCCTGATAAATCGATTTTTATCGATCGCACGGAGGGGTGCATTTTTTTTATCTCGTTTCCCTGAGTTTTGTGTTCTTCAATAAGATAAACATCCCCTCGCTTATACATGCTCAAGACCATCATTCCCAAATGAAGAATCCCAGTCTTTCATCTCTTGTTGAAGTTCAGTATAAGCCTCAAGTTTAAGAGCATCCTGATAAAAGGTCTCTTCGCGCTTTTCAATTTCTTTTTCAAGCAAATTTGCGAGTAACTCACTCCTTTCACCGGCAGGAATAGTCAGTTTCATTTTTAAAACAAGCTTATCAGGTAATGAAAACATAACTTTTGACATAATATTTAATCTCAGCTTCTATATGGATATATTATATAATATTTAAGATATAAGTCAATCACAAAAAGGGTTTGGGGACAAGGATTTGTTATAATCATCATCTTTTAAATTACAGGCGAGCGTTAATGGATACCATCCGGGTTCAAGGGGCGAGGACTCATAATCTTCAAAATATCGATGTCGTCATTCCGCGTGATAAATTAGTGGTCATTACGGGTTTATCTGGTTCAGGTAAGTCTTCACTGGCTTTTGATACACTATATGCCGAAGGGCAGCGGCGGTATGTGGAGTCTTTGTCTGCTTATGCCCGCCAGTTTTTATCGATGATGGAAAAGCCCGATGTCGATCACATTGAAGGATTATCTCCCGCCATTGCGATAGAACAAAAATCGACGTCACATAATCCCCGATCGACAGTCGGGACTGTCACTGAAATTTATGACTATCTGAGATTATTATTCGCACGCGTGGGCGAACCGCATTGTCCCATACATAAAGTTGTCCTGGATGCTCAGACAGTCAGCCAGATGGTCGATAATATTTTAGATTTACCGCAAGATACCAAGATTATGATTCTCGCGCCTGTCGTGCAAGAACGCAAAGGCGAGCATGTTGAGTTGATTAACGAGCTGAAATCAAAGGGCTTTGTGCGGGCGCGTATTGATGGAGAGATTCAGGAGTTAGACCAGGTCAAGCCTTTAAGTCTCAGAAAAAAACATACTGTTGAAGTCATTATAGATAGATTAAAAGTTAGACCTGATATCAGAGAAAGATTGGCGGAGTCTTTAGAGACGGCAATTAATCTCAGTCAGAGCGTGGTTAAGATTGGATTTATCGATTCTCAAAAATCAGACTGGCTGTTTTCATCAAAATTTGCTTGTCCGCATTGTGGTTATAGCTTGTCAGAATTAGAGCCGCGCTTGTTTTCTTTCAATAATCCTGCAGGTGCGTGTCCTGAATGTGATGGTTTAGGTGTAAAACAATTTTTTGATCCTGAAAGAATTATTTCTCATCCGGATTTGAGCATTATAGACGGCGCTATCAGAGGCTGGGATAAAAAAAGCGACTATTATTTCAGTTTATTAAATACACTGGCCAGGCATTACAAATTTGATCTTCATAAGCCGTTTAAACAACTTCCTCAAAAATATAAAAATTTAATATTATATGGTTCTGGAAATATTAAAATTGATTTTAAATATGTCAATGACAAAGGCAGTGTTTATCAACATAAAAAGTCATTTGAAGGCGTGATACCTAATTTTGAAAGACGTTATAAAGAGACGGATTCTGACATGATGCGTCAGGAATTCGCCAAATATTTATCACATCAATTTTGTACTGGCTGCCAGGGCAGCAGGCTTAAAGTCGAAGCGCGTCATGTTTTTATCGAAAAATTAAATTTATCTCAAATCACGGCTTTGTCTATCAATAAAACGTTAGATTTTTTCTCGAAGCTGAAATTAAGTGGTAAACGCGGCGAAATCGCCGGAAAAATTCTCAAAGAAATCAGAGAGCGGCTGAGTTTTTTAACCAATGTCGGATTGGAATACTTAACTTTGGATCGCAGTGCTGAGACTTTATCAGGCGGCGAAGCGCAGCGTATTCGTCTGGCCAGCCAAATCGGCTCAGCATTAGTGGGTGTAATGTATATTCTCGATGAGCCTTCTATTGGGTTACATCAACGTGATAATGCAAGATTGTTAAAAACGCTCACTCACCTGAGAGATCTGGGTAATACGGTATTAGTTGTCGAGCATGACGAAGAAGCGATATTAAGCGCAGATCATGTAATAGATTTAGGACCGGGTGCGGGCGTGCATGGCGGGAAGATTATTGCACAGGGCACGCCCAAACAAATTTTAAATAACCCTGACTCTCTCACAGGCCAATATCTTAGCGGCAAAAAATCAATACCTGTTCCTATACAACGCAAGGTGATAGATAACAAAAAAATCATACAGATTAAAAACGCGGCTGGGAATAATCTCAAAAATATCAATATTAAAATTCCATTGGGATTATTGACCTGTATCACAGGCGTTTCGGGATCAGGCAAATCGACTTTAATCAATGATACGTTATATCCTGCAGCGGCGAGAAAGCTCAACGGCGCGACTGTTGTCATGCCGGCAGTTCACGATGCTATTTTAGGATTAGAACATCTTGATAATGTCATCGACATTGACCAGGCGCCAATCGGCCGAACGCCGCGTTCCAATCCTGCAACCTATACGGGTATGTTTACGCCTATACGTGAATTATTTGCAGGACTTCAGGAAGCGCGTGCGCGCGGTTATTCACCGGGACGTTTCAGTTTTAATGTCAAAGGCGGCCGATGTGAAGCGTGTCAGGGTGATGGTGTGATGAAAGTAGAGATGCACTTTCTGCCTGATATTTATGTCATGTGTGATATCTGCAAGGGTCAGAGGTACAATCGCGAGACTTTGAATATTAAATATAAACATAAAAATATTAAAGAAATATTAGAATTTACTGTTGAAGATGCAAGGCAATTTTTTGATGCCATTCCAATATTGTCCCGAAAACTACAGACTTTGATTGATGTAGGATTAAGTTATATTCGTCTGGGACAAAGTGCCGCGACATTATCAGGCGGCGAAGCACAGCGTATTAAGCTGTCTAAAGAACTTTCGCGCCGCGGTACGGGAAATACTTTGTATATTCTCGATGAACCGACGACGGGGCTGCATTTCCATGATATTGCGCAATTACTTACTGTATTGCATCGATTACGAGATCAAGGCAATACAATAGTTGTGATAGAACATAATTTAGATGTGATCAAAACGGCAGATTGGATTATTGATCTAGGTCCCGAAGGCGGTGCGGGCGGTGGTCAGATCGTTGCGGAAGGCACGCCGGAACAGATTGTACAGCATAAAAAATCCTATACAGGCTGTTTTTTGAAGAAGGTGTTGAAACTATAATATGTCATACATTAATGCCTGGAATAAAAAGTTTTTCAGTTTCTCCATTTTTATTTCTGATAAAAACTTCATCTCCTTTCCCAATGAGGTCTGCAAGTGAGGAGATGATGGATAAGGCAGCACTTACTACTTCTGCGTTGTTTTCGGAGTGAAGTCTTTCTCGCAAATAATCTGTGTTTTGTACATCTTTTTCAGTTAAACTCATCATGACTTTGATTAATTTCGTCATATTTGACCTCCTGTGAATACAATATTGTGTATATATATTTTTTTTAGTATGGCAAAATTTAATTTGCAAAGCAATCCCACTAAAAAACAAAAACCGGTAATTACCGGCTTTTGTTTGAAACCAAAATTTGCGGTTTAGGCAAATTTGTACTCAATACCCAATGAAGCAAGCTTGGCATTTTTAATACCGCCATATGTAAATACACGTGTGTAATCAGCATTGATGCTCATATTGGTATTAGGAATGGTATAGTTTACGCCAACACCAGCAACAGGAGCGAAACTCTGATAGGTTTTGGTGTAAACGGTGCCAAGATTGGAATTGTGAATAGTTATCGTTGTAGGACTTGTACTTGTATCTGTATCGCTTATTAATCTGGCATTAACGTGGTTGTCTGCCTGAATGTAAGCCATACCTGCTTTAGCATAAAGACCAAAACCGTAGGGCAATGGCAATGTGCCTTTGGCAACCAGATCAATGGCATGTTCGGTAATTTCACCATTGTATCTTGTGACTGTTGAATCTGGATCAGTTGAGGGAGTGAAAATTTGAACAGGCCTTCCATTAGCAGGCGTAAATGATCCGCTGCTAAATCCTGTATTAACAACGGTTGCATGAGAAGACGTTTTCGCATACTGTGTATAGCCAGCTTCCACCGCAAAATAGGGATTAAACTGATAACCTGCATAGAGACGCCCGCCTATGCCGGTATCATCCGTTCTTGCGCCGGCGATATTATTGAAACGAGAATCCGTTGAGACCAGGGTGCCGTTACCAAAAAATGGTATAGAACCAATCTGTGTTGCAGTCGTCGAGCCAGCATTGTTCTGGTTTATCGCCCCAGCCAAAGCACTGTCAGGAGAATAAAAAGTATCCGAACGGCCGCCTTGAACACCAGCATAAAAACCCGGTTTACAAAATGTTGAAGCATTTACCATGTTGTCAGCAAAAGCTGTGGTGCTTACAACTGCACCAATAACGCTCAGCACGCTTGCTGTTAAAATAGATTTGATCGCCATACATCTGTTCCTTCTAGCTAGTTAAAAAAGAGTTAAGCAAAACATGGCGGATTATACACCATACCCCTTGGGGGGATGTCAACAGTTTTTTTATGATCTTTTTTTACCAAAAAACCAAAAACCTGCTTCTCAATCCGCCAAAAGAAGCACGTTATACAGCATTATCAGCCAAAATAATAGCTAAGTCCAGCACCATAAAAATCAATATTTTGAATATTGTCATTGCCCTGAATGCGTGTCCAGGAGGCATTAAGAGAAACATTTTGCGTGAGGTTATAGCCTGCGCCCACGCCAAAAAGCGGGCGAATGGGATCAGTCGAAAACGAAATATGTGTGGCACCTAATCGGGTATTACCGTCAATATTCTGATTTTCATGAACTAATGCTGCGCCCGCTTTGGCGTAAATATTGAACGCATCCGTGAATGGATAGATCAATTTCCCGCTCACATCCAAAGCCTGTGTGGAAATATGGCTCTTGAAAGCCTGGCCTACATTGGTGTCTGAATTGCTGAATAAACTATATCCCGCTTCTGCCGCCAGATTTTGATTAAACTGGAAACCGGCGTAAACACGTCCGGCATAGCCGTCAGGATTTACAGAAGAAGAGGGAACGTGAGAAATATCAGCATCCTTTGTGCTCAAACCAGCCATGGGAATAAACGAATGATGTGCACTATAGCCAGTATCACCATAACCCAGCTGACCGCCAATATATAAACCGGGAGAAACAGCATACGCAACGCTTGAAGAAAGTCCAAGCATCATTGTTGAAAGTAAAAGCTTTTTCATCATTTCATGTTTCCTGTAATGTTGTTAAGAAATAAAGCAAACGTATTGTATGTGTAAAATCCATAAAGTCAATTGCGTTTAATCAAAGCAAAATTTACAGCAAATGTTTTTTCACCAAAAATTGATGTGCGGCTTCTGCGGGGGAAATTTTTTCAATATCAACTTCCTGATTTAATTTTTGCATATCAGCCTCGCTGATTTGATTGGCAAGCTGATTTAAAATATCCCGTAATTCAGGGTGTGCTTTCAATACGGCATCGCGTATCAGCGGAGCCGCTTCATAAGCAGGAAAAGCGTGTTTATCGTCTTGTAATACCTGAAGATGATAAGCCAGAATTCTTCCGTCAGTCGTAAAAGCATTAATCACATCGACTTTATGATGATAAATCGCCTGATACATCAAGCCTGCATCCATGGCTTTGATATTTTTGAAAGAAATATGATACGTTTTTTGAAGTGCTGGATATGCATCACTTCTATCTGGAAACTCAGGCGGGGCACCTATGGTTAATTGATTCGCCAGCGGCACCAGATCTGAAATAGTCTTTAAGTGATATTGTTGAGCAAAATCCTGGCGTACTGTCAGTGATTGAGAATTATTAAATCCAAACGGCAAAAGCCAGGTGATATGATATTGCGTCTGATAAGCGTTTTTGACGAAATGAAAAATATCCTGAGCGTCCCGTAATTTATTTTGATGCAGCACAGACATATAAGCCGTACCCGTATATTCAGGATAAATATCAATATCCCCTTTTTCCATCGCTGCCTGGCAGATTTCAGTTGTGCCGAGATTAAATTCCCGCTCAACTTTAAGATGCGTTTTGGCTTCAATCATCTGTGCCATGAGTTCACCCAAAATATATTGTTCTGTAAAGCTTTTTGAGCCAATGCGAATCTCAGCCTGTTTATAATAAAATTTATCATAAAATATCCAAATAAATATTAAAAATATAATAATACTTAATATCCATAGACTATGCCGGGGTTTTTTCTGAAAATGCGCAAATAAGCCGTCTAATATTAAAGCCAGTAAAGCGGCGGGAATGGCGCCCATTAATAAGAGATGATTGTTATTCATGGCCAGGCCGCGTGTGATGAAGTCCCCTAATCCGCCTGCGCCAATAAAAGCCGCGATTGTGGCAATACCTATGGTCATGGCAACGGCTGTGCGAATGCCTGCGATCATGACAGGCAGCGCGAGCGGGAGTTCTATTTTCCATAAACATTGAATATTTGATGCGCCCAGGTTTTTTGCGGCTTCAATATAATCTCTGGGGATTTGCTGAAAGGCAACGACAGTATTCCGGAGAATGGGTAATAACGCATATAGTGTCAGTGCAATAATGGCGGGAGTCATGCCAATGCCGAAAAATGGCAATAAAACAGCCAGCAGCGCCAGACTGGGGATGGTTTGAAAAATACTTGCTGTGCCCAAAGCGATAGATTGAAACTTTTGAGAATACCTTGCCGCAATTCCCATCGGCACGCCGATGATAATGGCAGTCAGTACTGAAATGCTCACCAGAATCAACTGCTCAGCCAGTTTTTGAATCAGTAAGTCCATTAAAATTTCCATTTTCCTTTAGATATGTGCTATAGTCATCTTACACACTCTTTCTTTGTACCCGAATCGGCACCGGACGGTGTGCTTCTTCAGGTAACCCTGAAGCAGGGCACCAAGACGCCTTATTTGAAGTCCCAGGTGTTTGAAATTTTTCCCTTGTCCTAATTGCTTACGTAAATATATCCATTAACTCTGCACACAACGAAATTACGATAATCATGTTATTTCTTCGATTAATGCAGCAACTGTCTTGAAAATCATGACTGAGCGCTCCATGGTTGATTTGGCATTAAAATATACCCCAATCCCGGCGTCATTGCGAGCGTAGCGAAGCAATCCAGAACAAGATAGAATTGAAATGTTAATAGACCCTAATACTAAAAGGAGACAATTATGCGAAAAAAGTACAAGCCAGCGATTTATATTATGACAAATAAACGTAATGGTACACTTTATACTGGTGTAACAAGTAACCTTATCAGACGAATTTATCAACATAAATATTTGGAAATAGGAAGATTTATTGTAGAGACGCAAAATATTGCGTCTCTACGTTTTGCCTGGTGAAATCGCCTTCACGTCACAAATTAACTCGCCGTCTTTCAACTGCGCCGTAATTTTTTGATCTATATTAAGCTGAGTGACACTGGTAATCATTTTTTTGGATTCTGCATGGCGTAAAAAAGCATAGCCTCTATCTAAGACCGCCAATGGACTCATGGCGTTGAGTGAGCGGCTTAAAGAAGCCAGTTGCTGGGTTTTTTGAGTAAAGATGATATTAAGACTTCTGAAGAGATTTTTCTCTAATTTATCAATAGTCTGAATGTTTTCTTTTAAGATTTGTTCAGGGTGGCGGGCATAGAGCCTTTGGTAGAGATGTTTTAAAGTTTGGGATAGCTGAATTTGATCCGGGCTTGCCATCGCCGCGGCAGCAGATGGCGTCGGTGCACGAACATCTGCCACAAAATCTGAAATGGTAAAATCGATTTCATGTCCTACGGCGCTGATGATGGGGATATTGCTTTTAAATATCGCTCTGGCGACTTTTTCTTCGTTGAAAGACCATAAGTCTTCCAATGACCCGCCGCCTCGCCCTACGATTAAAACATCACATTCTTTTTTGATATTGGCGGTTTGTATGGCCTGGACAATTTCATCTGCGGCTGTTATCCCCTGTACTGATGCGGGATATAAAATGATCTGCAATAACGGGAATCTGTTTTTTAAAACATGCAAGATATCGTGAATCGCAGCGCCTGTCGGTGACGTAATGACGCCTAAAGTATTGGGAAAAAGGGGAAGGGGCTTTTTGTGTGCCTCGTCAAATAATCCCTCACGGTATAATTTTTCTTTGAGCTGCTCAAATTGCTTTTGGAGCAAACCATCGCCAACAGGTTCCATGTCATCAACAATCAGCTGATATTCTCCCCGCGCTTCATAAAGACTGGCGCGGGCGTGCAGCAAAACGTGCATGCCATTTTCAGGCAGAAATTTGATGCCGCGTGCGCGCGGTTTGAAAAATGCACAGTGTACGGAAGCCGTTGCATCTTTCAGCGTAAAATACCAGTGCCCTGAACTGGGGCAGGCAAAATTGGAAATTTCGCCGCTGATCCATATGGGCGCAATATGTTCTTCCAAAAATGCCCGGATGGCCTGATTAAATTGCGAAACAGTATAAATAGACGCAGTGTTTTCTCTGTTCATGAGCATGAGAAAATGATGATGGCTTTCATTTTTGAAGGCATCTGGCTAGTGAAGAAATTTAATCGCTGAGATGATGAGTGCACTTTGAGCAAATAATAAACCTACAATCCACATAACAATTTCTGTCTTTAACTCAGACTTTAGGACTTTGGCATCCTCTTTTGTGAAAATAGCGGTGCTTAAATTTTCTTCAAAAACATCTCTCATGGCTTCAGCAATAGCCTCAGCATGTTTGGATTCCAATCCCGAAGCTTCAATTTTTTTGGCAAAAGCCAAGGTGTCAAATGTAATTGCATGTGCCATATTTACCGCGCCTTCCATCGTTCTTCATGTTAGAATTATAGCAGTTTTATTTTTAAAAAGGAAAGATCGATGAAAAAGTGTTATGTGTTATTGATGATGATCTTGTCTTTATGTCTTACGGCTTGTGTGTCTTCTTCGCCGCCGATGATCAATCTACAGCCCCAGATTAATACGCAATTCGGCAGCAATATCGGCAACGGCAAACCTGTGGTATTGCAAGTGATCGATGCTCGCCCGGCGAATAGTTTCAGCAGTGCCAAAATCGAGCCTTCACAGAATGTCGCTCAAATCTTTAAAAATCAACTCAGTCAGGGTCTGCAAAATGCAGGTTTTACGCTGGTGCCCATTCAGAGTGACAAACCGTTGAATCATATGACAGTGACAATATTGGCTATTGATTATCGCACGATGAAAGGTATTGCTTCGTCGGATAATGAAGTTTTCGTTTCAGCCAAAGCGGCTGCACTGACGACTTCCGGTTTGTATACCAGAACCTATAACGCCAGCAACTACAGTGACAGCTATATGGATGCGATGATGGTTGATCCTTCGGATGCAGTGAACAGGGCTGTTAATCAATTGCTGAATACGATTTTAAGTGACCAAAAAATGATGGGAACGCTTGCCAAATAGAAAATATGATGATGTTAGAAATTGATTATTTAAGACAGGCTTTAGTATTGGCTTCAAAAAGGCGTGGTTTTTGTGCGCCCAATCCTGCTGTCGGAGCAATTGTTGTCAAGGACAATCAAGTGATAGCATCAGGCAAGCACTGGGCCGCGGGATATCCACATGCTGAGGTGATAGCTTTAAAGGATTTACATCCGGAAGCTGTTAAAAATGCTAGTTTATATATCACTTTGGAACCTTGTTGTCATGTGGGACGAACACCGCCTTGTACGGATTTGATCATACAATCAGGCATTAAAAAAGTGGTCTATGGCTTTTCAGATCCTAATCTAAAGGTCAATAAACAGGGCGAAAAAATATTAAAGAAATCAGGAATTGATTGTTATCATATTCATGTTGAAGAGATTAATGAATTCTATGAAAGTTATGCGTGGTGGCATGCCAGGCAGCTGCCGTGGGTAACAGCAAAACTAGCGATCAGTCTGGATGGCAAAATTGCAGGTAAAAATAGCCGGCGTTTAAGTTTAACGGGTGCAGCTGCACAGCAGTTTACGCACCAATGGCGTAAGCGCTCTGATGCCATTCTCACCACAGCAAGTACGATTATTGCAGATGATCCTTCGTTAAATATTCGTTTCGCAGGCAAAGAAATTATTTCCAAGCCTGTTTATATTATTGACCGTCAATTGCGTATTTCACCTGAAGCCAGCGTATTTAAAAAAAACAAGCATATTAAGATTTATGATAATGGCTATAAAGATAAAAATATCCTGGATATTCTAAGAGAAATCGCTGAAGATGGTATACAGGATTTATGGGTTGAAGCAGGAGGTAAACTATTTTCTGCATTAGTTCAACAAAAATTAGTCCAGCGCGCTTTTATTTATATAGCGCCCATGACAATAGGACAATCTGGACTGGAGGGGTTTATTGTTCAGGATAATCTGTTTAAAGATATTAAGAATCTTAAATGGCAGATTCTGGATAAAGATATTATTGCTGAAATACGTTTGGAGTAAATTAACATGTTTACAGGTATTGTGGACCATTGCGGAGAAATTGCAGTGTGTAGAAAAATACCCGAAGGCCTGGCTCTTCGCATAAAATCTGATTTTGATGATCTCGTATCAGGTGAAAGCATTGCGGTCGATGGAATATGTCTCACAGTGACAGAGATTGATTTTCCCTATTTTTGCTGTGCACTTTCTCCTGAAACCTGTCGTTTAACCACCGCAAAAAATTTCAAAGAAAAGATAAAAATTAATCTTGAAAGAGCATTGCGATCAACGGATAGATTAGGCGGTCATATTGTCATGGGGCATGTAGATACGGTGGGTGTTATTAAATCAAAAGAAAACCAGGGAGATTTTTTAAAAGTCCAATTTGAATTAAATGCGCAGAATAAAAATTATTTTGTCAAAAAAGGGAGCATGGCTGTTAACGGTGTAAGCCTGACGATCAATAATATTTTTCAGGATATAAATAAAGATGCTATGACTATTGAAGTCATGTTGATTCCGCATACAGTATCCAGAACCAATCTGGGTCATTTGAACATCCAGGATGCTGTGAATATTGAATATGATTATTTCGCCCGATATATGATTAATTACCTGGAACAGATAGAACTCAAACCATGACATTAAATACCATCCCGGAAGCATTGAAAGATTTGCAAAATGGCAAAATGATTATCTTGATAGATGATCTTAATAGAGAAAATGAAGGTGATTTTGTGGTGAGTGCCGAAAAAATCACCCCCGCGCATATTAACTTTATGGCTCAGGAAGGCCGTGGTTTGATTTGTTTAAGTCTTACTGAGGAAGTGTTGAATAGATTGGATATTCCGATGATGACTGCTAAAAATAAAGCGCATCACCAAACAGCATTTACTGTTTCTATCGAAGCAGCCAAAGGGGTGACGACAGGAAGCTCTGCGTTTGACAGAGCGCATACGATACTGACAGCCGTGAATCCTCAATCAAAAGCAAATGATTTGGTGACGCCAGGCCATGTTTTTCCGCTGGCTGCTGCTGAGGGGGGAGTATTTGTTCGCAGAGGTCATACAGAAGGCAGTGTTGATCTCATGCGTCTTGCAAGTCTTCACCCTTCAGCGGTGATATGTGAAATCATGAAAAAAAATGGACGCATGGCGCGTTTGCCTGATTTGAAGATGATAGCCAAAAAGCATAAATTCAAAATTATTTCTATCGAACAGATTATACAATATCGTATGGCACACGATTCTGTCATACAAGAATCCGCCCGGGCTGTTTTGCCGTTAGAAAAAGCCAAATTTACTGTCAAAATATTTACGCAGCCGTTTGAAGATGCCTGTCATATTGTATTGCAAAATTCTAAGATAAAAAACAAGCAAAAACCTGTCCTGGTCAGAATTCATTCTGAGTGTCTGACCGGGGATGTTTTTGGTTCGCTGCGTTGTGATTGCGGCGAACAATTAAACCTGTCATTGGAAAAAATCAGCCAGGAAGGCGGTATAGTATTATACATGCGCCAGGAAGGCCGGGGCATTGGATTATTAAATAAGATTAAAGCGTATGGATTTCAGGATACGCATTCGCTTGATACCGTCGAGGCCAATCAAAAACTGGGTTTTCCACCCGATGCCAGAGATTATAGAATTTCTGCGCAGATTTTATCTAAGATGGGTATTAAAAAAATTCGTTTGTTAACCAATAATCCTCACAAAATAAAAGAATTACAAGATTATGGCATTGAGGTTGTTGAGCGCGTGCCGCTTTTAATTCCCGCCCAGGAACATAATCATCACTATCTCAAAACAAAGCGTGATAAATTAGGACATTTATGTTAAAGACGATTACAGCACAGAAATTAAACACATATCCAAATATTGGTTTGGTCATCAGCGAATTTAATACAGAAATTACTGATTTATTATATGAAAATGCGATAGAACGGTTGAAAGAATTAGATTTGTCAGATCAAAATATTACAGCTGTATGGGTGCCGGGCGCGATTGAAATTCCTCTGGCAGCACAAACAATGGCGGAAACGGAAAATTTTGATGTCATTATTTGTCTGGGTGCGGTGATCAGAGGCGAAACCAGTCATTATGATTATGTTTGTCAACAAGTCAGCCAGGGGTGTCAGCAAGTTGCATTAAGTCAAAAAATTCCGGTTATCTTTGGTGTCTTAACGACTGAGGATGAATCTCAGGCTTTTGAACGTGTTCAAAAAGGGCGTGAGGCTGTTGATGCGGCCTTGCAGATGATTTCAATATTAGACCAAATACAATCTGAGAGGTGACGGCATGCAGAAAATTCAGGAAGCTTTAACATTTGATGATGTTTTATTGGTTCCTGCACACTCGGTTATTTTACCCAGGGAAGCGGACTTAAAAACCAGGCTGACAAAAACAATCTCACTGAATATTCCTGTCTTATCAGCAGCAATGGATACGGTGACAGAAGCGCGTTTTGCAATAGCACTTGCACAGGAAGGCGGATTGGGTGTGATTCATAAAAATATGTCTATTGAAGACCAGGCGCGCGAAGTGCGTAAAGTGAAGAAATTCGAAGGCGGCATTGTTAAAGATCCTATTACAGTTACGCCTGAAACAACAGTGCGTGAGTTATTAAATATTACGGAATCTCATAATATTTCAGGTGTGCCTGTGGTTAAAGGCGATGAAGTCGTGGGAATTGTGACGGGACGGGACATCAGATTTGAAACCAACCTTGATCAACTTGTGGTTGATATTATGACGCCCAAAGAAAAATTAGTCACAGTCAAAGAAGGTGCTTCACGCGATGAAATCATTAGGTTATTACACAAACATCGAATAGAAAAAATATTGGTGATCAATAATGATTTTCAATTGCGCGGCCTGGTGACAGTGAAAGATATCCAAAAAGCCAAAACCAAACCATTTGCGTGTAAAGATGATCTAGGACATTTGCGTGCAGGCGCGGCAGTTGGCGTTAATCCTGATAATGATCTGAGAATAAAGGCATTGGTCGAAGCAGGTGTTGATGTCATTGTTGTAGATACAGCTCATGGCCATGCGCAAAGTGTTCTGGATAGAGTTTCCTGGATAAAAAAACACTTTCCGCATATACAAATTATTGCGGGAAATATTGCCACAGGAAAAGCGGCGCTGGCATTGATTACTGCAGGTGCAGATGCACTTAAAGTGGGCGTGGGGCCTGGATCAATTTGTACGACCCGCATTATCAGCGGCGTCGGCGTGCCGCAAATTACAGCAATCCAAAATGTTGCGCTTATTGCTTCGCCTCTAAATATACCTGTCATTGCAGACGGCGGAATCAGATACTCAGGTGATATTTGTAAAGCATTAGCAGCCGGAGCTTCCTGTGTGATGATCGGAGGTTTGTTTGCAGGCAGTGAAGAATCGCCGGGTGAGATAGAATTATACCAGGGTCGAACTTATAAGACTTATCGCGGCATGGGATCATTAGGTGCCATGCGTCAGGGTTCGAGTGAGCGTTATTTCCAGGATACCAATCAAAATCCAGATAAATTAGTCCCTGAAGGTGTTGAAGCCCGCGTGCCTTATAAAGGCAGTTTGGCCAATGTTATTTTTCAACTCATGGGTGGTGTTCGTTCCGGTATGGGTTATTTAGGCTGTAAAAATATTGAAATATTACATAGAGATGCAGAATGGGTAAAAGTCACACCCAGCGGTGTACGTGAAAGCCATGTTCATGATGTTTTGATCAGCAAAGAGCCGCCCAATTATCAGCGGGAAGAGGAGTAGTTCTAAGTTGGATGATTTTTCACAAGGGTGTGTACTGGCAAATCCTCACGAAAAATGGAAAAAAAGCATAAAAAGAAATAGGTTATGCAAAATTTATAATGATTTTAAAAGTTGTCATCCCCGCCATGTTACATGCAAGAAGAACTCTAGGACTTCTAGCGGGGATCCAGTAGAGACGCAATATTTTGCGTCTCTACCTACAAATATAATGTTGCGCTTGATCCCCGCTGGATATCTTAGCGCTTTTCTTGAACGTAGAGCGGCGGGGATGACAACTTTAAGAGCAAATGAATTGCTCATCATCTTACTGATCTTTATTGATTTTCTCCGACCGATCTTTTGCTAAAAACATATACATTGCCGGGACGACGAACAAAGTAAATAAAGTACCGATGGAAACTCCCGAAGCAATGACCAGTCCGATATTAAATCGACTGACGGCGCCGGCGCCTGTGGCAGTGATGAGCGGTGTGACTCCCAACACCATTGCAGCTGTGGTCATCAAAATAGGTCTTAGACGAATGCCCGCAGCTTCCTGGACAGCTTCGCGTTTACTCTTGCCTTCCGCTTGTAAATCATTGGCAAATTGGACTATAAGTATTCCATGTTTGCTGATTAATCCGATGAGAGTCACCAGGCCAACTTCAGTATAGATATTAAGATTTGTGCCTCCAACTCCAAGACTGATAAAAATCATCGCACCGCAAATAGACATGGGGACGCTGATCAATACAATCAACGGATCAGAAAAACTTTCAAATAAAGCTGCCAGAGAAAGATAAATAATAATCAATGCAAAGAAAAATGTTGCGGCCAGGGCAGCGCTTTCCTGTTGGAATTGACGTGATTGTCCTGCATAGTCAACACTATAACCTTGCGGTAATATTTGTTTGGCTATGGTCTTTAAATTCTCCAATGCTTCTCCCATCGTGACGCCTGGAAACATCACGCCTGAAATCGTTGCTGAATTCAACTGTTGGAAATGATTGAGAGAATCAGGTACAACAGTTGTTTTTAATTTTGCAATGGTTGATAAGGGAACAGAGGATCCATTTGCAGTATTGATATAATAATTCAGAATTTGATCGCTATTGAGACGTTCTGCACGCATGACTTGAGGTATGACCTGATAAGACCGGCCTGAGAAATTAAAATAATTAATATATCCATTGCTTAAGAATGCGTTTAAAACATTGCCAATATTCTGCATATTCAAACCAAGCCCTGATGCTTTATCGCGATCTAATAGGATATTGGTTTGTGCTTTATCAATCCTGAGATCGGTATCTAAAAACATAAACATACCGGATGTGCGTGCTTTTGCGAGTAAATTCTGGCTGACTTCGTCTAATTTATCAAAAGAATCTGTTGTGCCGATCACAAATTGTATAGGCAATCCTCTGCTCCCAGGTAAGGGCGGAAGCTGGAAAGCCGCAGCCTGGCCGCCTGCTATCATATTTAACTTATTTTGAATAACAGGTTGAATCTCGTTGGTTGTACGCGTGCGTTTATCCCAGGGTGTAAATACCATGCCGTTGATACTTGAATTTAATCCACTTAGACCGATGGCTTGGAAAACATGATCGGTTTCAGGATATTGTTTGTAAATGTTATAGATTTGTTGGGTATAAAGTTTTGTCTGTGCCAAAGTTGCATTGGATGCAGCTGTCAGCTGTGAAATAATAATGCCCTGATCTTCCTGGGGTGCAAGTTCTGATTTGGATGCCGCATAGAGAAAATAGATTGCAATCAAAATAATCAATGCAAAGACGCCTGTAACAGGCAGATGATCTAAAGATTTAGCCAGTTTTTGTTGATAACTGTGCCGCAAATTCTCAAATTGTCTATCAATATAAGCCACAAAATGAGAGGTATGATTTTTGTGGTTATCATTTTGTCGGGGTGATTTTAAAAACTTAGAGCACATCATTGGCGAAAGTGTCAGCGCAATGATTGCCGAAATCGCCACAGTGCCTGCCAGCGTAAAAGCAAATTCTGTGAATAAAGCACCGGTCAATCCACTCATAAATCCAATGGGAACATAGACTGCAATCAATACAACAGAAATGGCAATAATTGGATTGGCCAATTCTCGCGTACCCTGAATGGCAGCTTCTAAAGGCTTCATCCCTGCTTCTATATGGCGATGCGCGTTTTCGACGATAATGATAGCATCGTCAACAACCAGCCCAATTGCTAATACCAGTGCCAACAAAGTCAATAAATTAATAGAATAATTAAAAATCAGCATAATAAAAAAAGCGCCGATTAATGATAAAGGTATTGCTATAACAGGAATAATGACTGAGCGGGGCGATCCCAGAAAGATAAAAATAACACCAGTGACAATCAATAAAGCTTCTAAGAGAGACTTGATCACTTCGTGTATGGCACTGTTGACGAACTTGGTCCCATCATAAACAATCTGGCCATGTAACCCTTGCGGTAATTGTTGTTGTATCTCGGGAAAAGCTTTTCTGACTTTATCTATCACTGTCAATAAATTAGCTGCAGGTGCAGCCTTGATGCCAATATAGACAGACGATTGTCCGTCGAAGCTGACAGCGGTGTCATAATTTTGTGATCCCAATGTGACATTTGCTACATCACCCAATCTGACAATTGCGCCGTTTTGAGATTTAATAATTAATTTTTTAAACGCATCCGCGTTATAAAGTCCTGTGTCTGCAGTGAGATTGACAGTAAACATGTCACCGTCTGTACGTCCGGCGGCAGAAATAAAATCATTACTTGCCAGTGCGTTGGAAACATCTGCTGCGGTGATATGATAAGCGGCGAGTTTTGCAGGATATAACCATGCGCGCAAGGCAAATTGCCGGCCGCCTAAAATTTCTGCCTGTTGTACGCCTTCTATTGCCTGGAGTTTGGGTTGCACAACGCGAATCAGATAATCTGTAATTTGATTAGCAGGCAATATTTTACTGTAAAATCCCATATACATTGAATCAATGGTCTGTCCAACATCTATCGTAATGACAGGCTGCTGCGAACTTCTGGGCAATTGATTCAAGACCGCATTGACTTTAGTATTGATTTCACCCAATGCTTTATTGGGATCATAATTTAATCGAAGATAAGCTTGAATCAAGCTGATGCTTTGAGTGCTGCTGGAGACCAGATAATCAATACCATTGGCTTGTGCGATAGAATTTTCCAATGGCGTCGTGATAAATCCTGCCACAACGTCAGGGTCGGCGCCTGTATAAGCTGTCGATACGCTGATCACGGCATTTTGTGTGAAAGGAAACTGCCGCACAGGCAGCAAGTCTGCCGACCGCAAGCCTAAAACCAGAATCAGTAAACTTATCACCGTCGCGAGTACGGGCCGCTTGATGAAAATATCAGTGAATTTCATCTCTATTCATCCACAGGATGGGGCGATGGATTATTACCAGGCGTGACAGTGTTATCAATAATGACGGGCGTATTGTTTTTCAGTTTAAGCTGTCCGCTCGTGACAACGAGATCACTTTCTTTAAGTCCTTCCAAGATGGCAATCTGATCGCCTCTTGTTTCGCCGGTTTTCACAAAAGTCTGCGCGGCTTTATGATGAATAATCATATAAACAATATTTCCATAAGGATTAAAGCTTATCGCTGTTTGGGGCAATGTAAGATAGCGCATGGGTTTGCCTGTATGGACTGAAATTGTCGCAAACATGCCAGGGACAAGTTGATATTGCGTGTTCTCTACAGTCGCTTCTATTTGGACATTGCGTGTGTTGATATCAACAATGGGATCGATTGTCGTAATGTTACCCGCAAATATTTTGCCTGGATAAGCATCTACAGTCACTTCAACAGGCTGACCTGTGCTCAGTTGTGTGAGTGCTTGCTGAGGCACATAAAAATCGACATAAACAGGATTAAGATTCTGAAGTGTGACCACTTTATCGCCCGGATTGAGATATTGCCCTGGATTGACAGCAGAAATGCCCAATTTCCCTGAAAAAGGCGCGCGAATCATTTTTTTGTCTACAAGAGCCGCCTGTTCTTTAACCTGCGCTTGTTTGCTGTCCAGATCTGCTTTATCAGCATCCAGCTGAGCTTTGTTGATCGCACCTTTGTCATAGAGTACTTTATCGCGGTCATATGTTACTTTGGATAATTCGCTGAGGGCTTCAAGTGAATGCAGATGGGCTATATCCGCATCAGCATCGAGCATAACGAGCATATCGCCTTGTTTCACGATACTGCCGGGCGTGAAATCAATCTTCTGGACTAATCCCGCAACTTCAGCAGCGATAGTAACCCCTTGCACTGCGCGCAGACTGGCGGAAGCGCTGAGATGCGGCTGCCAGTCCGCATAGCCCGCTTTCATGGCTGAAACAGTGACGCTTTGTGACTGAGAAGCCATGAATCGCTGGAATAGATATCCCATGATGGCTTTATAGGCAAAAATTCCGCCGAATAAAATGCCAACGCAGATCAGCATGATCGTCATGGGTTTTTTCATGGCATAAAGTTCCTTTTTAATTAAATAAATTATAGACTAAATATTCAGAATAAATGTGCGAATACTATATATGTTGTGAAGTTAAGTAATATTATTTTCATGGGCAGCTTACAAATTTCAAACCATTTTATTCGGAGATTTTAGGATCTACCAGAGTCTTTCAATGCCATGGTAGCAATCAAAAGCTTTATCGCTACTTAAGACTGGCAGATTTTCTTCCAGCGCCTGGCATATAATGAGCCTGTCAAAAGGATCGCGATGATGAAAAGGAAGGGTTGAAATTTTTCTAAGATGACGAAATTGAATATCCAGTATGGATATAGCATTTTCCTGTAATTGATGGGACATAAATTTTTCAAAGGGTTGGGTTAATTGCAATTTCCCTAAACTGGTTTTAATTGCCATTTCCCAGATACTTGCCATACTGAAAAAAAACTGGTTATTTTCATCTAAAAATATCCGCCTGGCCTTTTTACTTAGCTGTGGCGCATCCGAAACCAACCACAAAAAAGCATGTGTATCCAATAAAAACTTCATTGGTACTCCGTGAAATCTTCCAATGGTTCATCAAAATCCGGCGCTATGGTCATAAGTCCTTTGGCAGTGCCCAATCGACGCGGATGATTCGCCTGGCGAATGGGTACAAGCTTAACAACAGGTTTGTTATCTTTTGCGATAATAACTTCTTCCCCTAACATGGCTTTTTGCACCAATTCAGAAAAATGCGATTTAGCTGCATGAATATTGAATTGTAACATCGTTTTCCCCCGTTCTATATTAGTCATTTTAGATGACCAACTACTCTTTGGCAAGCAGTTCTTAAGGATATCTCCCGAAATTTTTCACACACTATCAAAAGTTAGGTTAAACCTAAGTTTATAGCGCATATTAAAGATAATTGGCATAATCACAGGCTTTAGAGATTTGTATTTAATTTAAGGCCAGATGCGTAATGATGAAAGACATTCACAAAAATCGTATTTTAATTTTGGATTTTGGTTCTCAATACAGCCAGTTGATCGCCAGAAGAGTGAGAGAAACTGGCGTCTATTGCGAATTGCATCCTTATCATATTAGCGAAGCATTTATTCGCGAATTCAAGCCCGCAGGGATTATTTTATCCGGCGGACCTGAAACGGTCAGGGTAGCGCACACACCTCGTGCACCACAGATTGTTTTTGAACTGAACATTCCCGTATTGGGTATCTGCTATGGCATGCAAACCATGGCATCACAACTTGGCGGTGCCGTCAGTGATAAAGTTCACAGCGAATTTGGCCATGCCAGATTACATACAGACAAAAAAAATAATCTTATATTCTCTGATTTAGATGTCTGGATGAGTCACGGCGATCAGGTTATCGCTTTACCTGAGGGCTTTGAAGTCATTGGCCATACGCAAAACACGCCTGTTGCTGTCATGGCTGATCAAACCAAAAATTTCTATGGCGTGCAATTTCATCCTGAAGTGACGCATACGCCGCAAGGTAAAATGATATTTGAGCAGTTTATACACCATATCTGCGGCTGCAAATCTGATTGGACAGCTGAAAATATTATCCAGAAAAGCATAGAGAATATTCAACATCAGGTGAAAAAAGATAAAGTTATACTGGGTTTATCCGGCGGCGTGGATTCTCTGGCCGCTGCAGTATTATTACAAAAAGCGATAGGCAATCAGCTGACTTGTATCTATGTTGATCATGGATTACAGCGTGAGAAAGAATCTGAAAATTTATTGAATATCCAGGCTAAAAGATTAGGATTAAATATTATTTGTATTAATGCGCAAGAGCGATTCTTAGAAAACTTAAAAAACATTATCGATCCTGAAGCCAAACGCAAAATCATTGGAAAATGTTTTATCGATATCTTTACAGAAGAAGCCAAAAAAATATCTGATGTCAGATGGCTGGCGCAGGGGACTATTTATAGTGACGTGATTGAATCTTCAAAATCCAGTGAACAAACGCATGCTATCAAATCCCATCATAACGTCGGCGGGCTGCCTGAAATATTATCTTTATCTTTACTCGAGCCGCTGCGTGAATTATTTAAAGACGAAGTCAGAAAATTAGGATTGGCTTTAGGATTACCGTATGAAGAGGTGTACCGCCATCCCTTTCCAGGCCCAGGGCTTGCTGTGCGCATTATGGGAGAAGTGACGCTGGAAGCCTTAAATACCTTGCGTAAAGCCGATGCCATCTTTATGGACGAGTTATATCAGCAAAAATTATATCACCAGTTAGCCCAGGCGTTTTGTGTTTATCTGCCTGTCAAGTCTGTCGGCGTTGTGGGAGATGCCCGCCAATATGCGCCAGTCATCGCGCTTCGCGCGGTGGAAAGTGTGGATTACATGACAGCAACCGCTGCCGCATTACCGCATGATTTTTTACAGCAGGTTGCCCGTCGTATCGTCAATGAAGTCAAAAATATCTCCCGCGTGGTTTATGACATCACCAGCAAACCCCCTGCGACGATTGAATGGGAGTAGGCGCGTCCCTTGTGGGCGCCCTTTATCTTCGCGATAATATGCTTTTTCATTTTGAGGGAATGTGAGATGTCAGAAAATCTTCCCCGGCATATTGCTGTCATTATGGACGGCAATGGACGCTGGGCAAAAGCGCGCCGCCTGCCGCGTATCGCCGGGCATAAAGCCGGTCTTGAGGCTGCGCGTAAAATCATCAAAGCATCAGCTGACAAAGGCGTTAAAATTCTGACACTGTTTGCATTCAGCAGTGAAAACTGGTCGCGTCCTCAGGAAGAAGTGAGCGCGCTCATGAGTTTGTTTATTCAGGCTTTAAAAACGGAAGTTAAAAAACTGCATGAAAACAATATTCAATTACGTATCATTGGCAACAATTCCCGGCTCAATCCGGAACTGCAAACAGCCATGCAGCATGCAGTTGCACTGACAGCGCAGAATAATGGTATGATTTTAGTCGTAGCGGTTGATTACGGCGGGCAATGGGACATCGTCAATGCAACACAAAAGATCAGCCAAAAAATCCAATCAGGCGAAATAACCGTTGATGACATCACCACAGAATATTTCCAAAAAAATTTAAGCACGGGTGATTTACCCAATGTTGATTTGTTTATCCGGACATCAGGAGAATATCGCATCAGTAATTTTTTACTGTGGCAGTTGGTGTATGCTGAACTCTATTTCTCGCCTGTGTATTGGCCGGATTTCGATGAAAAGACATTGGAAGCGGCGCTGCAATTTTATGCTGTTCGCGAGCGGCGTTTTGGAGGCGTCAATATTTAAAACGAATATGATATAACTGTAAACAGGGAAAAGTGATCATTGAAGAGTTTGGGAATTGTGACGAGGAGATATATATGGATGAATTGAAGGAAAAACATGCTCCGTCAGAAAGTTCAGATCAAAATTCATCTGAGTCAAAATCAAGCGGGCTATCGCAAAAAGGATCACCCCAAAAAAATAAAAGGCTGAATACCGAGAATTTCTTTGAGGAGGTGCCGCTTGATGAGGAAGATTACAACTCAACAAGTTCTCAAAGTTCTCAAGGCCAGGAATTTGTACAAGAAGCTTTACTAGCGTTAATAAAAAATTCTCCGGGTAATACGAGCAAATCTCGGAATAATTCTCCAAATAGTTCTCCGAAAAGGGAATCTTCGTTTGAAGGCAAGAAACTTCCATTAACTCCTCTAAAGCTGGATTTTTCGGATAACAAATTAAGTACTTCTGATGCTCAGGAACTTGCATATCATATGAGAATGGCCAATGTTGGCGATGTGAGTTTTAAGAATAATCTTATTAATGACAATGCTGCGAAATCTATTGGATATACTCTCCAAATTAATCAAACATTGATTTCGCTGGATCTTTCCGATAATCAAATTGGGAATGCCGGTGCCAGGGATATTGGGGATGGTCTTACAAAAAATAATACACTGAAAGTATTAAATCTTTTCGGAAACCGTTTCACTAATGTTGGTTTAAGCTTCATTGCTACAGCGCTTGAGAAAACTCAAACATTGGAGTCGTTGGATATCGGTGACAACTCATATGATAATATTGGAGTGCAATATATCTCAGAGGCTCTGCAAAAAAATACTTCTCTAAAAATACTGAAAATGGCAAAAAATAAAATTGATTATCAAGGTTTTGAATATTTTGCAAATACACTCTGCAGCAATCAAACGCTTGAATTTCTTGATCTCAGTGAAAATAATATAGCGAATTATCCGGGGCATGATGTTGCTGATCTTATAGTGAAGATCATTAAAAATAATCATACGCTGTCAACACTGGATTTGAGTAAAAATCCGCCAATATCTCCGGAAGGACTGGCAAAAATTATCGACGCATTAAAAAATCATAACATCACCTTAATTGTGCTGATACTTCCTCAACACAGCGACAGGATCGATACATTGTTGAAGAGAAATCAGGTTTTGCTCAAACTGTCTCCTCATCTGAGTATGCTGAAAGATATTGTGAATTCAAATTACTGGAAAGAAGCGGGCAGAGAAAGATCGGGTGGTATTGGAGAAATATCTCAGATATTGAGCAGATTAAATGAAAATAGCATTGATAAAAATGAATTAATACAAATTTGGGAAATTGCAGGCCGAAAAGAATATTGGCGGCATCCTGATGTACAAAGA
>Ga0206909_1003_pt1 | contig 98497 bp, 109 predicted proteins | sample Alteio_BWOrgHeat_76_FD_152943 | JGI IMG/M metagenome (GOLD analysis project Ga0206909, IMG submission 152943) | Enriched cells from forest soil in Barre Woods Harvard Forest LTER site, Petersham, Massachusetts, United States -... | ecosystem: Environmental > Terrestrial > Soil > Temperate forest >...
TGCCGCGGGGGAGTTTCATTGCGTGAAACAAACATAGATGCAAAATTTGAACTTTTCCAACGTTTGAATAGTGGTGGAACTTCGATTTCGGGACAAGAACTTCGTAATGCAATTCTTTTCGCTATGATATGGAGCTTGTTTTAAGATTTATTGTTTTCCTCTCTCTAGAGTACGAATCAGAATTTAAAAGACTTAACAGCGTAGATGTTTTTCTCACGCATGTGATGCGAGAATTTATTAAAGATAGTGCATTTGATTATGCAGGAAAAAAACAACTATTTGAGAATACTTTTAGAAAAATTGATGACGTATGGGGTAATGAAGGAGCACTTAAGTTTAGAACTAGCCCTGGAACCGGAAAGTTTTCTATTTCATTTTTTGAAGCAGTAGCGTTGGGTATTGCACAAAATATTAACAATCTTCCACCGGATGATCAACTGAAGGAAAAAATTAATTCAATTGGATCTGATCTGAAGTATAAAGAGGCTGCCGGAACGGGCAAAAATGCAAAATCCAGGATACCTGCACTTTTGAAGTTGGGTGAAAATTACTTTAAGAAAAGCTAAGAGGTTCAATTATGGATATTGTAGATTTACAAAATAGTCTTGATGGTCTTTCTGCATGGCGAAAAAATGAATTGTTGCAGGCGCATTTTTTGGCTGAAAATGCTGAATATGAACATGAGGAATTCAGCAATTTTTGTGAAAGACTAAAAAAAAGAGGAACTCAATAGCACATGGAGAGCAAATTTATGCCGATGTTGCGGCAGATTGTATGCCATGGCATGAAAAGACAATAAAATTTATAGATTCACTGAAGGATTCACTGGTTGAAAGTGCTCGTAACAATTTGCATTAGATGAAAAGTTTTTATAGGTAAAGGGAAAAAAGTAATGCCAAAAATTGAAATATACACGACAGCGATTTGTCCGTATTGTGATCGCGCTAAGCAATTACTGAAAAACAAAAAAGCGGAGTATATTGAAATACGCATTGATCAGGATGAGGTAAAACGCGAAGAAATGATGACGCGCAGTCAGCGCAGAATGGTCCCGCAGATTTTTATCGATGACAAACCAATTGGTGGGTTTGATGATTTATACGCTTTGGAGCAAGCGGGTAAGCTGGATGAATTACTCAAATAGATGAGCGAGACGAGTCGTTGGAATGCGATAGGATTATTCTATGCCATCACTTTAGTTATTAGCGTTGGTTTAATTCTATTTTTATCAAAAATATTTCATATTGCAGACCCCACCTGGGCATTGATTTCAGCAGTTGTTTGTACTGAGCTGGATATGGGACTGGCTCGTCAATTGGTCATGATGCGGATATTGGCAACCATCATTGGTGCGGGTCTGGCTGTAGCTGTTTTGATGATTTCAGGTCCGGGTAATATCACTCTCATGGCGGGCGTTATTATCATTACACTTTCCTGTCACTACCTTATGCGCATAGACAACTGGAAATTGGCAACAGCTACGGGTGTGATGGTGCTTGTGATTGGGCTTCAGCAGCATTCTGTTGGGGTTGCCGAAAGTATTGCCATCAAGCGGGCTTTGGAAGTCATTGCCGGCAGCATCACAGCAGGGATTGTTTCATTGATATTGGGAAAATTGCGGGCTGTAAAATCCAATATGTAGAGACGCAATATTTTGCGTCTCTACATTACAGAAATTTATATATGGATTCATCATTCACGTGTTCCCTGTCTTTAATATTACTCCTAAAGGAGATTCCATCAAATTTCCGGAGTTTGCGGGGTGATAATTATCATGTCCTTATGAATTTACGCCAGCAAAGTGAGGGAAGGATTGGCATAAACAGCTTTATTGTTGGGAACAGAAAGTGATGCTGGGATTTTGATTTTCTTGTTTTTGGAGTAGTATGGAATTGGCTTCACTATATAGTTTATTTGCATCACAATTATAGTTAGTAACAAATTTTTCTATTTGATTACGATCGTTACCTTGATTTTGGATGGAAAAAAGTGTTGTTCCCGGATCAGATTGGCATAAAGTTGCTGAATATCTCTCACCCCAGTTTTGTGCCCAGAGATTCTTATGATTATCTGAACACGCTGGATTAAATTCAATGATGAGCAGATCTTTATCTAACAACATGATTACTGGTACTTTATCTAATCCATAGGATTTTGTAAAGGCGTCAGATATGTTTTTACATTCGTCTGAGGAAAGATCATCTGTAATGGATTTGGTTATATCACCTTTACGAATGGTTAGTTCGCCGTTAAGTTTGCTCACTTCCCATAAGTTATCTGTTTGTAGTTTCACATATTCTGTTACTGAAAGTCTCTTGACAGGTTGATTATGCTGACCTGACGGCGATGTCGGTGCGCCTCTATTCTTTTGAGATTGCTGATTAGTATTGAGTTCTTTATTGGGTTGATTCGAATTCATCATATTATTAAGTTTTTGATGTATATCGACGAAGCTGCTGTTTCTTTTATTTGGTATTGCGGGTAATTTTCTTATTTCTTGATTTGTCTGAGTTGTGGCTTTGTTTTCTGGAGGAAGATTGTTATTTTGAATCTTTAGGATGTTCACTTCCCTGGAACTAATCCATTTTTTATGATCTATAACATCAAAAAAATTATCGAAATCACTTGACTCTTTTATAATAACATGTTTGTTTAGAGAGGTGGAGGTTGTATATAAAGTACCGTCAGGTATGGTGACAAATAAACAGCTCTCTTTGTCGGGAATTTTATTATTTTGATTAATCAACTTATAGTTTACTTCTTTTTCGGAGGGGAATGTAAAATCCTTGTTAGAACTTGTGTTTGTTTCACGTATATAAACAGTCATATTTTTTTCATTGGCTGTTTTGATAAGTGTAGTCAATTTTTCAGTATAGCCTAAACCAGTAAGAAAGAGATCATCTTCAAGTGCAATAGCTTTTATTTCAACTTCATTTGCTTTCATAACAGCGCAGTCCTCATGGGTTATAAATTAACTCGTCATTTGGGTGTTCCCTCTTTTTTACTGCTCCATGGGGGATTTTATCAAATTTCTGGCGTTTGTGGGGGAAGTGGTCGAGCCCTTTGATTTTAAGCACGAAAAGATTTAAAATTGAATAAATTTAATTTTTAATACTATTAAATTTTGATATATGAGGATTATGATGTTTAAAGCCAGGCGTCCGAAAAAAAGAAAACAGCCAATAAGCTTCAAAGATGAAATCATTAAGATTGGACAGCGATGTTCAAAGCTGAAAGATTTGGATAAACGCACACCAGAGCAGATTATTGGTTATAATGAAAGCGGAATTCCCTTATACTGGCCTGTGTAAATTTAACCCAGGAGATCATTGATGACTGACAACATTGTAAACCCCGCCGCTAACACGAATTTGCCGCAACCTGAATTTACCATTCAGCGTATTTATATCAAAGACGTGTCTTTTGAGTCGCCGCAAGCCCCCAAAGTCTTTCAGGAAAACCTTCAACCTGCCATCAATCTCAATATTCATACCGCATCGGCTGTTCTGGACAAAGATACGCACGAAGTGGTGTTGACGACAACAATTACGGCAGCTGTGGATACCCGTACTATCTTTTTGATCGAAGTCAAACAGGCGGGTATTTTTACAATTAAAAATATCCCCGAGGAAAATATGGGCGTGGTTTTGGGTGTGACATGTCCGACTATACTATTTCCGTATGTGCGTGAAGTCGTCTCAGAATTAGCCGCAAAAGGCAGCTTTCAGCATTTTTATCTCGCGCCCATTAATTTCGAAGCGCTGTATATGAACAGTCTGAAACAAAAAGAAAATGAAACTACACATTAGCTTGTAGTGTCATGTCTTTTTTAATTCTGGGTGCGGGCTCCTGGGGAACAGCAATCGCAATTCATCTCTCGCGATTACATTCTCAGGTGACTTTATGGGACAGAAATACTGCGCATATCGCTGCGATGAAAAAGTCGCGGGAAAATCAGCGCTATCTGGCTGATATTATTTTCCCTGATTCTCTGATGTTAACTGAAAGCTTTATCAAAGCAGAGTATATGATCATCGCCGTACCCAGCCATGCTTTTCGGGAGATTTTAATAAAACTCAAACCTTACTGTTCTGCTGATCAGAAAATTATCTGGATTACTAAGGGGCTGGACCCTGAAAACCATGAGTTTTTAGATCAGGCTGCGAAACAAATATTGGGTGAAAATATTTCTTGCGCGGTATTATCCGGCCCGACGTTTGCCAAAGAAGTGGCTCAGGAGTTGCCGACTGCAGTGACATTGGCAGCGGATAATAAAATTCTGGGTGAAAATTGGGTTAAACAATTTCATTCGCCAAATTTTCGTGTATATTTTTCAGAAGATATGACAGGTGTCCAATTGGGCGGGGCTGTTAAAAATGTTTTGGCTATAGCTGTAGGCATAGCTGAAGGATTAAAGTGCGGCGCAAATGCCCAGGCGGCGTTGATTACCCGCGGCCTGGCAGAGATGATGCGCCTGGGTGCGGCATGCCATGCGCGGCCAGAAACGCTGATGGGGTTGTCTGGCGCAGGCGATTTAATTCTCACATGCACGAATAACCAATCACGAAACCGTCGTTTTGGTATACAGCTGGGGCAGGGAATTTCTCCTGAAGCTGCTGAAAAATCCATCGGACAAGTTGTTGAAGGCATACAAACCACACGAGAAATTTATCTGCTTTCTCAGCGATATGGTGTAGAAATGCCTATTACGCAACAAGTCTATCAGGTGTTATATGAAAATTTATCTCCGCAGCAGGCACTTAAGAATTTGCTGATGAGAGAGCCAAAGCAAGAGTAGGGGCACCCCTTGTGTGTGGGTGCCCCTACAAGATTCATGTTATTGACGCTTTCCCATCAACAACGGTGGTAATCCAAATAACAATACACGGCCAATGAGAATGATCTCATAAACTTTTACGCTGGTTAAGAGAGTGCAGTAATGGATCCCCGCTGGATATCTTGGAGTTTTTTAAAAATGTGGAACGGCGAGGATGACGGAATAGAGACTGAGTATTATATCGAATTTACGTTAAATAAACAATTCCCGGCTTCTCAGCGGCTTTTCGCCGATTAACGGCGACAACGCCAACCGCATCAATCGTCTCATTTCTGGCAGATGTTTTTCTTGTAAAATCTGACTTGAAAGTGCAACTAAACTTTCACCCGAAAAAATATTATTTTGGATTTTTTCTGTTTTTTGTTTGATCAACATAAATCCTTCTGAAGGCTTAAATATATAAAATTCTTCAGGATCAATGGACTCGAGCGAAAATCCATAACCCATATTGTGCAATAAATTTTTCTCGAAAATCCGCAAAGAAATTTGCGTATTTTGTACTGTGATTAAATCACTCAACAATTGTTGATACGCCAAATATAAATCAATATGCGGATCTTCGCGGTTTAAGACTCTTAACAACAATTCATTAATATATAAGCCACAACAGAGTTGGTAAGATGAAAACAAATGTGCCGCACCCTGAGGTTCAGCCTGTGTGAGCGTATAAAGCTCTGATTTGCCCATCCATGAAAAATAATAGCTCGTAAAAAGCTGTAGTGGATTATTTTTTTTAGACGAATTATTTCTAGCACCTCTGGCGGCAAGACTTATCCGCCCGTAATGACGAGTAAAGACATCTAATAACAAGCTGCTCTCCCGATACGGGCGGGTGTGCAACACATATCCTGTTTCTGCAGAGATCCGAGAGACTTTCATGGGTAAATTCCTATTGAAGAATATCCCGTAAGATACGTTCGTTTTCTGTCCAGCGGGCTTTGACTTTGACCCAAAGTGCTAAAAAGATTTTTTGATCAAAATATTTTTCCATTGAAAGACGAGAGTGTTGTCCAATCATTTTAATCATCTGACCTTGTTCGCCAATAACGATTTTTTTCTGGCCTTCTTTTTCGACCCAGATCACAGCACTGATATGCAAAATATTTTTCTTCTTTTCCATAGACTGAATAGCAACGGTTGTCGCATATGGCAACTCTTTGCCCAATAATCGAACTAATTTCTCACGAATCATTTCAGCACAAATAAAAGATTCAGAGCGATCTGTAATGGCGTTTTCATCAAAAAAGAAAGTACTTTCGGGTAATTTGGATTGAATGATTTTTTCTAATTTTTCTAAGTTATAAGATTTTTTCGCAGAAATGGGAACACATTCAGCTTGTGGAAGTTTTTCAGAAAATTCTGTTAATAATTTTAAAATATCTTCTTTATTGTCGACTTTGTCAGTTTTATTAATCACAACCAAAAGGGAAATTTGAAGTTTTTTGACTTTCTCTAAGATAAACTCATCTTCAGAGGACCAATGCAAAGCATCGACAACCCATATCACAATATCAACATCTTTCAGTGCAGATATCGCTGTGCGATTCAGATATTGATTGATTAATTTAGGCTCTGCTTCGTGTATGCCTGGCGTATCGACATAAATATATTGTGTATTGTTGAGGGTTTTTACACCCAGAATACGATGACGGGTTGTCTGCGGTTTTCGGGAAGTAATACTCAGTTTTTTCCCCAATAGCGCATTCAACAACGTCGATTTGCCGACATTTGGACGGCCTATAATAGCAATGTAACCACAGTGTGTTGTCATAGATATAATACCTGTTTATTTCCAGCTTTTATTAGCAAGCATGTTTTTTGATATGTGAATTCATATATGAACGCAAAACAGCATTCATCATTGACTGATATCCTCTTCCTTTCTTTTTGAAATAATCAACAACGTCATTATCAAAACGGACAGAAAGATGCGTTTTGTGAGTTGGCATTACAACTTCTGCAGATTCCCAGAATTTTTCATCAGTCGGTGGATTATCTGTGTAATCAATGTCACTATCATCATTTTGATGTAATGTTTTCCAATTAGTCTTACCCGTTGATATGGGATGAGTATGCTTTGCATTCACGGCGGTTAGCCCTCCTGACAGAAATAATTCGGATGATTTCTTTTCGCATGGTAGACACCATGGACTCCAATGTTATTAATAAGCATACTATCGTATCACATTTTTTTACTTTGCCCCAACAACCACCTCAAAAAATCCTCCGCGGCCATTTGCTCAGCGGCGCGGCGCGAAGAGCCTTTGCCCAATGCGCTATAATCAAAACCTTCGACTTCGCAGCTGACTTCAAATTGCTGCGCATGAGATTCGCCTGTTGTAGATACAACAGTATAAACCGGCAAGGATAGCTGGCGAGATTGTAAATACTCCTGAAGGCGGGATTTGGGATCTTTCTGTGCTTCAATTTTACCCAGATTATTTAATCTTTCTTCAAACCACTGTAAGACAATTTTTTCACAGGTTAAAATATCAGAATCCAGATAAATTGCGCCTATTATAGCCTCTAAAGCATCTGCAAGAATGGATTTTCTTCTCATGCCGCCACTTTTGAGTTCGCCCAATCCTAATCTGAGATGATCGCTCAGATTAAATTTTACAGCGATTTCCGCCAAAGAGCTTTCATTGACCAGATTGGCGCGCAATCGACTCAATTCTCCCTCTCTGGCATAAGGGAATTGCCGAAAAAGCTGGGCAGTAATCACAAATCCTAAAACAGCATCACCCAAAAATTCCAAACGTTCATTGTTTTCAATATCTTTGCTTCGATGTGTCAATGCTGTATTTAATAAATGCAATTGTTTAAAGCTATACCCTATTGATTTCATCAATGTTTTCATAAAATCATAAAAATCTAACGATTAATCAAACCCAGTCGATACCAGCGTATGAAATCTTTCTCTCCGCCCCAACTGAACCAGATTGCAAAAGCTTTGCCAATAAAATTAGCCTCCGGCGCAAACCCCCAATACCGGCTGTCATCGCTGTCATCGCGATTATCGCCCATCATAAAATAATCACCTGGCGGCACCACTACCGTCAGATCATTAGATGGCGCATCAGGATTAATATAAATAAGATGCTTTACGCCGTTGAGATTTTCTTCATAAATATCAACAGGCACTTCATAACCGCCTTCCTGATCAATACCATGTCCCACCAGACGTTGGGACTGTTCAACGCCATTGATGTATAAAATTTTGTTGTTGTAGCTGATTTTATCGCCAGGTACGCCAATCACACGTTTAATCAAATCCATGCTGGGTTTCAGCGGATGGCGAAAAATAGCAATCTGGCCTCTTTCCGGCTCGCCGATAGAAAATATTTTGGTATGCGAAACGGGCAAACGCAAACCATAGGCAAACTTATTCGCTGCCACAAAATCGCCAGGCAATAAAGTCGGCTCAAGAGAGCCAGAAGGAATCCGAAATGGTTCAACTAAAAAAGAGCGCAGCAATAAAACAATTAATAAAACAGGAAAAAAAGAATGTCCATATTCCACCCATTTCGGCATTTCGCCTTTACGATGCTTAGCCAGATACATGATATCAATCAGAGCAATAATACCTGTCAGTAAAGTTGCCAATACTAAAAATAACTCAAAATCCACATCCATTACTTTTTCTCCACTTTTAATACCGCCAGAAATGCTTCCTGCGGAATCTCAACATTCCCGACCCGTTTCATCCGTTTTTTTCCTTCTTTTTGTTTTTCCAATAATTTCTTTTTACGCGAAATATCGCCGCCATAGCATTTGGCTAATACATTCTTACGTAATGCTTTGACCGTTTCGCGTGCAATAATGTGTGCACCAATAGTGGCCTGAATAGCCACATCAAACATCTGACGAGGGATCAATTCTCTTAATTTTTCGACCAGTTGCCGGCCGCGATAGTGTGCCTGATTGCGATGCGTAATCAGCGCTAATGCATCAACTTTATCGCCATTAATTAAAATATCTAATTTAACCAAATCAGCTGGCTGGAACCTGACAAAATGATAATCCAAAGAAGCATATCCGCGGCTTAAAGATTTTAATCGATCAAAAAAATCGAGAACGACTTCGTTCATGGGCAACTCATAAGTCAAAGCCACCTGCCGGCCGACATAGAGCATTTTCATCTGAACCCCGCGGCGTTCTATACATAAGCCCATAGTATTGCCCAGATGTTCTTTTGGAACGAGAATATTAGCTTGAACAATGGGCTCGTGCATTTCAGCGATATTGACTGTCGATGGAAGTTTGCTGGGATTATCTACTCGTATAGTTTCATTTTGGGTGGTGACAATTTCATAAACAACAGTCGGCGCTGTTGTAATTAAATTTAACTGATACTCGCGCTCCAATCTTTCCTGCACAATTTCCATATGCAGCAAGCCTAAAAAGCCGCAGCGAAATCCAAATCCCAATGCATCAGAAGTTTCAGGTTCATAAAATAACGCCGAATCATTCAGTTTTAATTTAGCTAAAGCGTCTCGAAATAACTCATAGTCTTCGCTGTCGACAGGAAATAATCCGGCATAGACTTGCGGATGAACGGTTTTAAATCCGGGTAATGGCAAGGCTGCAGGATGATGCGCATGCGTCAACGTATCACCAACTGGTGCGCCGTCAATTTCTTTAATACTTGCGATGATATATCCTACTTCGCCTGCACTGAGAATATCAGTATCTGATTTTTTAGGCGTAAAAATGCCCACGCGATCAACCAGATAAGTCCGTCCGCTGGACATGACTTGAATTCTTTCATTTTTTTTAAGTATCCCTTGTTTCACTCGGACTAATGAGACAACACCCAGATAAGTATCAAACCAGGAATCAATAATTAATGCCTGCAAAGGCGCTGTTCGATCACCTTGAGGTGCGGAAATCCCCGCGATGATTTTTTCCAGCAAATCAACTATCCCCAATCCCTGCTTGGCACTCACCCGCACGGCGTCCTCCGCCGGAATGCCGATAATATCTTCAATTTCAGCAATCACGCGCAAAGGATCAGCTTGCAGCAAGTCGATTTTATTCAGTACAGAAATGACTTCCAGGCCCTGTTCAATAGCCGTATAACAAACTGCAACGGTCTGGGCCTCTACGCCTTGAGCCGCATCAACGACCAGCAATGCGCCTTCGCAAGCCGCCAGAGAGCGCGAAACTTCATAAGAAAAATCGACATGCCCGGGGGTATCAATAAAATTCAGCTGATAATTTTTACCATCCAGAGCAGTGTAATATAAAGTCACACTTTGGGCTTTGATGGTAATGCCGCGTTCGCGCTCAATATCCATGGAATCAAGCACCTGTGCCTGCATCTCACGCCCGCTCAATCCGCCGCAAAACTGAATAAAACGATCCGCGAGCGTCGACTTGCCATGATCAATATGGGCAATGATTGAAAAATTACGGATATGGGAAAGTGGAATGGTCACACGTCAACTCTTTATAAACTCATCATAAAGGCTGACGATAATAGCCTAAACGCAGGCGAATATATATTGGTATTTTCAACGTGACCCATTATTCCTTGATAAAAGAGATATCTTCGATAGTTTTAGCCGCCAATATTTTCTGGCTTAATGCTGATAACTCATCAGCATTCATTTTCATGATCGTAGATTCCAATTGCTTAGGCACTGTTTTGAATTTTAATTGTATAATTTTTAACAACATCCTGGCTTCGCCTTCAACTATTCCTTCTGCCTTACCTTCTGCCTTACCTTCTGCCTTACCTTCTGCCTTACCTTCTGCCTTACCTTCTGCCTTACCTTCTGCCTTACCTTCTGCCTTACCTTCTGCCTTACCTTCTGCCCTACCTTCTGCCCTACCTTCTGCCCTACCTTCTGCCCTACCTTCTGCCCTACCTTCTGCCCTACCTTCTGCCCTACCTTCTGCCCTACCTTCCATATATTTTCCTCTCATCAAAGTTTTTTCTCTGCTGACCTGATCCCAATAATCATCATAAGCTTGCAATTCACCTTCTGAATAAGCTGCCTGTTCGGCAAGTTCGACAGCTTCGGATATCTCAGGAATACCTAACAATTCCGGGTCAACTGTGCGTGTTTTTTCGTTAATTTCACGTAAAAAACGCAGCCATAATAATCGAAGTTTTTTTTCATCCGGGGAATGTACAGGAAACTTCGGTAATTCAATAAAAATCAGTTGGAGATGTTCAATAATATCCAGTGGATTTTCAGCTTTAATCACTCGATAATGATGATACCACTCAGGATTTTCTTTATCGAAAACACTGGCTACTATCCCCAGACCGTAGACAGGTTCAAGATATTGATAGTCTCCACCTTTTTCCAGCTGCTTAACAAAAGCCTGGCCTGATTGAAATAATAAACGCTGTTTAAAGCCCTCTGTCCATTGAATCTGCATCTCAACAATAAACATGCGGCCTTGTGTATCTTTGCACTTGACATCAGCAATGGTGCGCTTGAGCGCTGGAATCACCGGCACCTGTTCTGTGGGCAAATAGATTAATTCAACTATTTGTCTGTCTGGCGAAAGGGGCAATATTGCATTTAAAAAGCTTTTAAGCAAATGGGGATGTGTGCCAAAAACATGCTTAAAAACAATATCCGCTTTAGGGTCTAAATACTTGGGCACGGGAACTCCTCAACAAAAGACTTAATATTAAAAACAGTTTATCCTGATTAAGTTGTTGAAGCAAACTGAAGCAATCCCGCCTCAATACTGGAATTTAATAGTTTTTCATAAATATCATACTGACCGACAGGGAATATTTCACTGAGATATTTTCTTTTTTTATCTTCGCCATCTATCTGATTCTTCAATTCCATCTAAAACAGATATTTCAAAGGCATTATCAATTTCTTGATTTGCCTCAAGATAGCAAAATTCGAGATACGCCTGTTGTAACTGTTGCAATGAAATTGATATTTTTTGTACTTGCATAAAATTCCTCATGTCACAAAAAAATGTAATATCACAAAATTTACTTACATCACAAATTATTTTGCCCTCAGATAATATGACGCAGCGATTAAAAAACAGTACAATCTGTTCATTGAAAACAGAGAACCCATAGACCATGACCCATCCTCTTCTGAATATTGCTGTCACTGCTGCAAGAAAAGCGGGGAGTATTATTACCCGCGCTTTTGACAGACGCGAAGCCGTTAAAATTTCTCATAAATCTGAGAATGATTTCGTGACGGATATCGATCGTGCTGCAGAAAAAGCCATTATTGAGATAATTCACAAAGCTTATCCTTCGCACAGTATTCTTGCAGAAGAAAGCGGACATCACCACGGCGATGAGTATACCTGGATTATTGATCCGCTGGATGGCACCAGTAATTTTATTCATGGGTTTCCACATTTTGCTGTATCTATTGCTGTCAAACATAAAGATTCTATTGAACACGGCGTGGTTTATGATCCCATTAAACAGGAATTGTTTACAGCTTCCCGCGGACAGGGCGCAAAGCTCAATCGCTATCGCTTGCGCGTCAGTCAGCAGATATCTCTTAAAGGCGCTTTATTGGGAACGGGTTTTCCCCATAAAGATATTGAGAGATTAGAGCACTATTTGAAAGAGTTTGCGGATTTCACACGAAAAGCTGCCAGCATTCGCCGACCCGGCGCCGCTGCTTTGGATTTGGCTTACGTTGCTGCAGGAAGATTGGATGGCTTTTGGGAATATGGCCTTAGTCCCTGGGATATTGCCGCCGGTGCTTTATTGATCACTGAAGCGGGCGGGTTACTGTCTGAACCCAACGGCGGGCAAAATTATCTTAGCACTGGCAATATTGTTGCAGCAAATCCGAAATTGATGGACGAAATGATGGGCGTTATTTCGAGCGCATAACAGATATTCAGGGCAGCGCGAAAAATACAAAATTCACGCTGCCTTATTGTAATATCATCATTTTAAAAATAACGATATTTAATAATAATAATGATGGCGGTGCCAGCCGCAATGGCGAAATTCACAATGACGCCAGCATCCCCTGTAATCGCAATTTCGCCAGCAGACTCTCTGGTGCCAGCAATACCCGCCGCCTCTCATATACTGATCTGCATATGCCGTACCGGATATCATCATGGCTGACATGGCAATTACCATGGCACTTATCAAAACTTTGATCGTTTTCATCGTCGTCTCCTTACTTAAATTCCTTAAATCTGAAATTAAGCATTCCCTTTTTAAATATAGACCAGATTTGAGGTCTGGCAAGAATTGGGTAAAATGATATTTTTTAGCATTCAATTTAGAGGACAAATATGACTAAAGAATGTTTATTTTTATCCATCGTAATGCTCTTTAAGCTTATTAAATATCTTTCTCATTTCAGGATAATACAACTGAATGCTGTTATAAATTTCTTTGGCAATTTCTTTTTTATAGGTATGCGAAGTCAGATTACGGTCATTGAGCATGGCAAGCCATAATTTTTCATTATCCAGTTCTATCCATTTCAATAAAAAAGCCTTCTGTAAAACCTGTTTTGGAGACGCCGCATCAACGCCTTCTTTTTCTAATAACAATTTTTTCATCCACTTCCAGCACAACTCAAACGTAAATTCAAACCGCTGGGTAGTCCCATCAATGGACAGTGGATTACTGAGAGGCTCCTGTAAAGCTTCTTCGAGCCGGTCAAGCGCATCAGAGAGATTTGACTGATTTGACATAAAGCACCTTTTTGTCGTGATCAATATTTTGCTTAAGCTGACTTGCAGCTTCAAGCATATCGTAACGCACGCAATCAATAGAAAGAAGTGTATCTGCTTGTTCAATGATATCCATTATTTTAAGCCAATCTTCACCAGAAGCTTTAGGGCAAACAATTGCCAAATCAATATCTGACCGTTCAAGATAATCACCCCGTGCCCGAGAGCCATAAAGATATATTGCCTCAACAAAAGGCATTGTTTTCAGTGTTTCGGTAAATCGATAAGCCAGCATCTGACAGCGCCTTTTCTGTATAATAAAACTATTTTCAGTATATACTATGTTATTGACGAATCAATTTTGGACTATAAAGCAAACCAGATATGTCAGCATTTATCCATCTTCGTGTTCACAGTGAATATTCCATCGCCGATGGTATTTTGACGATTGGTGCACTGACAGATGCCGTTCGTACAATGGACATGCAGGCCTGTGCGTTGACAGATCAATGTAATTTATTTGGCGCAGTCAAATTTTACAAAGCCTGTGAAGCTTCTGGTATTAAACCCATTCTGGGGACTGATATCTGGATAGAACCACCCTCATCACAATCCAGGCCATTTCGATTAACGTTACTTTGCCGCAATTTGGCAGGATATAAAAACCTTACGCATCTGGTTTCCCGCGCTTACACTGAAGGTCAAAAAGGCGAATATCCCACAATATCTAAAACTTGGTTTAGCGGATATTCTGACGGGCTGATTGCCTTATCTGGCGCAAGAGAAGGGGATATTGGCCAGGCAATTCTGGCCAAACAATTTGTTCCCGCAGAAAAATATCTTATAGATTGGAAAAATTTATTCCCCGATTGTTTTTATCTGGAATTGCAGCGTACACACAATAGTCCGGAAGAGGAATTTTATAACCAGACAATACTTGATCTTGCAGTGAAATTTAATCTTCCTGTCGTCGCGACGAATAATGTACGCTTTTTGGCTGAAGAGGATTTTGATGCACATGAAGCAAGAGTATGTATTCATGAAAGTTTGTTATTAAATAATCCCAAAAGAGTCAGATATTATAGTCACCAACAATATTTAAAATCACCCAAAGAAATGGCAGAGCTGTTTTCAGATATTCCAGAGGCCCTGGAAAATACTGTGGAAATCGCAAAGCGTTGTAATCTAAAATTAGAGTTAAATAAAGTTTTCTTTCCGCAGTTTCCTATTCCTGATGGATTAACAACAGAAGCGCACCTCTTAAAAAAATCCACTGAGGGATTAGAAAAACGTCTGAGAGAAAATCATATTGAAGATATTGAAACTTATCACAAAAGACTCAAAACAGAATTAGATGTGATAAATCCCATGGGATTTGCGGGTTATTTTCTCATTGTTGCAGATTTTATTGCCTGGGCAAAAAATAATCATATTCCCGTCGGTCCCGGACGAGGATCTGGTGTAGGTTCTCTGGTTGCTTATGCGCTAAATATTACAGATATCGATCCGCTTCCGTATGGATTATTGTTTGAAAGATTTCTCAATCCTGAGCGTATTTCTCTACCTGACTTCGATATCGACTTTTGTATGGATAACAGAGATAAAGTCATTGATTATGTTGCCGAAAAATATGGGCGCGAAAGCGTTTCACAGATCATAACCTTCGGCACGATGGCTGCAAAAGCCGTTATACGCGATGTCGGTCGCGTACTGGCGCATCCTTATGGGTTTGTGGATAAAATTGCTAAAGTAATTCCGTTTGAACTCGGCATTACTTTGGAGAAAGCTTTAAAACAAGAAGATGAATTACGAACAAGATATGAAAAAGAAGAAGATGTCAAAACCTTAATTGACCTCGCTAAAAAATTAGAAGGTCTTACGCGAAATGCGGGAAAACATGCAGGCGGCGTTGTCATCGCGCCTTCAGCTCTTACGGATTTTACACCGCTTTATTGTGAAGCCGGCAGCAAGGATATTGTCTCGCAGTTTGATAAAAATGATGTGGAATCCGTAGGTTTGGTCAAATTCGATTTTTTAGGGCTTCGTACGCTGACCATCATCGACTGGACAGTCAATAACATCAATCAAAAATTGGCGCGGCAAAATAAAGCTTTATTAAATATTCACCAGTTGCCGTTAGATGATATTAAAACTTATAATTTTATTAAAACAGGGCAAACCACTGCCATATTTCAATTTGAATCACGCGGCATGAAAGATCTCGTCAAAAATCTCCAACCTGAATGTTTTGAAGATTTAATTGCATTAGGCGCTCTATATCGTCCAGGCCCGCTTCAATCCGGAATGCTAGGTGATTTCTGTGACCGAAAACATGGACGCGCCAAAATTGAATATGCACATTCTCTGTTGGAACCTGTTTTACGTTCAACTTATGGGATTATCTTATACCAGGAACAAGTCATGCAAACCGCACAAGTATTAGCGGGATTTACGCTTGGCGGCGCAGATATTCTAAGACGCGCCATGGGCAAGAAAAAAGCCTCCGAAATGGCCAAGCAGCGTAAAATTTTTATCGAAGGCGCTGTTGCCAAAAATATCAACAAACAAACTGCCAGCGATATTTTTGATTTGATGGAAAAATTTGCGGAATATGGATTTAATAAATCTCATTCAGCTGCTTATGCTTTACTCAGCTATCAAACCGCCTGGCTGAAAACCCATTATCCAGAAGAATTTATGGCTGCGGTATTATCTTCAGATATGGATAAAACGGAAAAAGTCGTCCATATTTTACAAGAAGCACGCAATCTTAATTTGAAGATCATTCCACCTGATATTAATGCAAGCTTTCATAAATTTACAGTCACAGAACAAGGCGAAATCTTATATGGCTTAGGTGCAATTAAAGGCGCGGGCCAGGCCGCCATTGAGATGATTATTGAAGAAAGAAAAAATCGCGGAAAATTCAAGAATTTATATGATTTTTGTCATCGCATGGATTCACGCAAAATCAATAAACGCATCCTGGAGTCATTGATAAAATCAGGTACGTTAGATCATCTTGGCTTGTCTCGCGCGAGTTTAATGGTAAACAGTGAAAAAGCGATGGGGTTTTCTGAGCATAAACAAAGCAAAAATCAACAGGATCTTTTCGGATTCTCAGAAACAGACGATTTTGAATTTCCAAATTGTCCGGAATGGAATATGCCGCAGAAATTATTATTTGAAAAAGAAACACTGGGATTTTATTTGAGCGGGCATCCTTTTCAGCAGGTAGAATCAGAACTTGCCCCTATCATGTCTAACACAATACTTGCCGGCATGATTATTCAAATGCGAACGTTGTTTACTAAACGCGGTGATCGCATGGCCTTTGTGACGATAGAAAATTGTCAATCTGCAGTAGAAATTACTATTTTTTCTGATTTATTCGAAGAGCATAAAGATATTTTAATCAAAGATCATATTATCTTAATAGAAGGCGAATTAAGCGGCGATAATTTTACGGGCGGACAGAAATTGATTGCGCGTAATCTTTATAGCCTTGATCAGTTCCGTCAGAAATTTGCGCGTGGATTAATCTTGAAATTAAATCAAAACAAACTATCAGAAAAAGACATCGATAGTCTTGCGCATATTTTAACACCCTATAAATCAGGCTCTTGTTCTGTTTTGATCGATTATCAGCAATCAAAAACAAAAGCGCGGATTCAATTAGGCGAAGCGTGGCGCGTTAAAATTCAAGAACCTCTCATTGCTCAACTACAAGAAAAATTCGGCGAAGACAATATCAGGGTGTATTACTGATATGCGTTTTGCATTGGGCATAGAATATATTGGTACGCATTATTACGGATTTCAAAGCCAAATTCACGATCAATTGCCCACGATACAGGAAAAATTAGAATCCGCTATCAGCAAAATTGCTAATCATCCTGTTTCAGTAATACCTGCTGGCAGAACAGATAAAGGCGTACACGCCACTGGCCAGGTGATACATTTTGATACAGATACTATACGATCAGAATATAAATGGCTATTAGGGATTAATGCTTATTTACCCAAAGACATCAGTATCAAATGGATAAAACCCGTACCAACAGATTTTCATGCGCGATTTTCTGCTATTGCCAGAACCTATCAATACCGGGTCTTTAATTCTCCCGTAAGAAGTGCTATCTTTCATCAAAGAGCAACTTTATATCATTCCCGATTAGACGAAAAAATCATGCATCAAAGCGCCCAATATTTTGTGGGCAAGCATGATTTCTCATCATTCAGAGCAATCGGATGTCAATCAAAAACGCCTATCAGAAAAATTGATTATTTTAATATCCATAGACAGGATAATTTTGTGATATTAGAGGTTAGAGCGAATGCATTTTTGCATCACATGGTCAGAAATATGGCAGGATTATTATTAGATATAGGCTCTGGCAAGAAACCGACAGATTGTATTCCAGATATACTAAGCTTTTGCGATCGCACCAAAGCCAGTATCACAGCACCCGCTGAAGGGTTATATTTAACGCAGGTTGATTATCCGGAAAATTTTTTCTGTTAGAAAGGCAAACAATCGTGAGTAAAAAAAATTTTAAGCATCAATCCAGAACTGACTGGAAAAAAGTTGATAAAATGACTGATGATGAAATTGATTACTCAGAAATCCCAGGACTGAGTGACGAGTTCTTCAAACATGCAAAACTATATATGAAACATCGTAAAGATAAACACCATTTTTAAAGATTTCGGGGGGTGCCATTGCGCTGCTTGCTGCGCCCCTGGTGTGCTTAATTATATAGAATTATTTGCAGCTGGCGGTTTAGGCAAAACAGAAGAATGGTGTTCAATAATCAACCATTTATTGCCTTTATGTAAATATACAAATGTATAGCGCGCAGGCACTTTTACTTCTTTTTCATCCTGCTTATAGGAAAAAGTATACAGCCCTGAATTGATGCCAACATCACCATAGACGCGCACATGTTGTTTATCAAATGTAACCTGTAAATTTTCATTCAGGGTAATTTTTTTGAAATACTCTAACAAAGCCGCATGATCGTCAATCATATTATCGAACGTCGCATAAAGTAACGCATGAGGCGAATAAAGTGCAGCGATCGTTGCAGCATTACGTGAAGCAATCGCCTGCTGCCAGGCTTGTCCCGCTTTTGTCACCTCTGCCGTAGCATCTGTTGTCGCAGCAAAAACAGCAAAACTGAAAAAACTTAACATCAAAGCTAAAACATATTGTTTCATGTGTTTCATCTTACACTCCTTTGGGCTAATAAAAATCAAAATAATGCTGCATCAAACCACAACTATACAGTCTATATTGTTTCATTAAATAATTCACGTCCAATTAACATGCGGCGAATCTCTGATGTGCCGGCGCCGATTTCATATAACTTAGCGTCTCGCAATAACCTGCCTGCAGCATAGTCGTTAATATAACCATTGCCGCCTAAACATTGTATCGTTTGCAACGCCATTTGTGTTGCGCGTTCAGAAGCATATAAGATCACACCTGCCGCATCTTTTCGTGTTTTTTCACCTCTGTCACAGGCGCGCGCTAGAGCATAGAGATAAGCACGACAAGCACTGAGTGTTGTATACATATCTGCAAGCTTTCCCTGCATGAGCTGAAATTCTCCAATCGCATGTCCAAATTGTTTTCGCTCACGAGTATAAGGCAGCGCAATATCTAAACACGCTTGCATAATGCCCACAGGTCCTGCCGCTAAAATCACGCGCTCATAATCTAATCCATTCATTAATACTTTAACACCATGGTTTAGAGTGCCCAGGATATTTTCTTCAGGCACTTCGCAATTCTCAAATACCAATTCGCAAGTACTCGAACCTCGCATTCCCAATTTGTCTAATTTTTGCGCTGTTGTAAAACCTTTAAATTTATTTTCAACAATAAAAGCCGTAATATTCTCAGATGATTTATTTTTCTCTGTTTTTGCATAGACTATTATAATATTAGCTTCGGGTCCGTTGGTAATCCACATCTTACTGCCATTTAATAGATATCTATCACCTTTTTTTTCTGCGAATAACTGCATACTGAGCACATCAGAACCTGCGCCTGTTTCACTCATTGCCAATGCGCCAACATGCTCACCAGAGATTAATTTGGGTAAATATTTCTGTTTTTGGGTTTCAGTTCCCTTGAGACGAATTTGATTCACACACAAATTAGAATGCGCACCGTAACTTAATCCTACAGAAGCAGAAGCGCGGCTGATTTCTTCCATGGCAATGACATGTTCCAGATATCCCATGCCCGAACCGCCAAATTCCTCTTCAACAGTAATTCCTAATAATCCTAATTCACCCAACTTTGGCCATAATTCACCAGAAAATTGATTAGAATGATCAATTTTTTCAGCAATTGGCACGATTTTCTGGCGGGCGAATTGAAAAACAGTCTCTTGCATAAACTGCGTAGTTTCGGGTAAATCAAATTGAAGATTATGCGGCATACGTCACTCCCAGGATCAGAATATTTATTTTTCAGGAACAGCATAAAGCATTCTCACAAATACTGACAAAATTTGCCAGCAATGCGCAAAAATTCCTTTGAATTTTTTCATCCTGATGTTATAATTAATGTTATAACATTGTCTGAGGAGCGAAATCAGATGAGACTTGAAGTCAGAAAAATCGGCAACTCCTTTGGGGTTATTTTTCCCAAAAAAATACTGGATGAGTTGCGCGTCACAGAAGGGGATAGCCTTTATGCTATCGAATCAGAAGATGGGGTGATTTTAACATCCTATGATCCTGATTTTGATAAAATGATGATGGCTTATGACAATTTTTCCAAAAAATATAGAAATACGCTTAAAGCATTATCTAAATGAAAATTCCTTCCTGGCTAAATATTCATCACGTTATTGCTTTTCATGAAAAACAACTCCGGGAACATGGTGGGTTACACGGAATACAAGATAAAAATTTGCTGGAATCCGCGCTAACAAGGCCTCAACATTTATTTCATTATGAAAAACCCTCCTTATTTGAGTTATCAGCTGCTTATGCAGTTGGGATTATTAAAAACCACCCATTCGTTGACGGCAACAAAAGAACAGGTATCGTAACTGCAGGCGTTTTTCTTGATATCAATGAATTCGAACTTGTAGTGCCGGAAATCGAACTTTATCAGCAAGTTATGGCTTTAGCAGAAAACAATTTAGCAGAAAATGGTTTTTCTGATTGGCTTCAGGTCAATTGTAAAAAAACTTTGCGCACATAAACATAAAGATTCCAAAAATAGATGCCTGATTTTCGGTGACGGATCAAAATGAATTGTAATATAGTTATATTCATGAAAATGACTGAGAATTTGTATGATTGACCGTCGCAAGCAACAGCTGTATTACAAAGCACTATTGGAAAAAAAACCAGAATATGATGGTGTTTTTTATGTTGGAGTAAAAACGACGGGAATTTTCTGTCATGCAAGCTGTCCTGCTAAAAAACCCCAATTTGAAAACTGTGAATTTTTTGAAACAGCCAAAGAAGCTTTGCTGGCATCGTTTAGACCCTGCAAGCGGTGTAAGCCTTTATATCCACCCCGCCAAACTTCTCCTGCTATCATAAAACTCATCATTGCAGTGGAACAAAATCCAACGAAACGCTGGAAAGATCAAGACTTTCGTGAAATTGGTATTGATGAATCCACTGCCAGAAGGCAGTTTAAAAAACGTTTTGGTATGACATTTATTGAATATGCCAGAGCAAGAAGAATGGGATTAGCACTCAAATGTATGAAAAACGGACATTCTGTTATTGATGCGCAATTAGAATCGGGTTATGAATCCAGCAGCGGTTTTCGAGATGCTTTTTCAAAAATCTTAGGTAATGCACCTACACGTTCTGATGGCAAAGTGCTCTTGGCTTCCTGGCTTGACACACCGCTTGGACCCATGTTGGTTGTTGTGGACGAAAGTTATTTATATTTGTTAGAATTTATAGAGAGAAGAGGCTTGGAAAACGAAATTAGACGTTTAAGAAAACGGCTTAAAATAGGCATAATTCCAGGCGAAACCAAAATCACTCATCAAATTAAAGCAGAATTAGCCGACTACTTTTCAGGGAAAAATCTGTCTTTTAAAACGCCTGTTTATCTGCCAGGTTCTGAGTTTCAAAAAAATGTTTGGCACATCTTACAAACTATTCCCATCGGACAAACTCGTTCTTATTTAGATATCGCCAAAGTGATAGGTCATCCAAAAGCGTATCGTGCAGTTGCCAATGCCAATGGCGCCAATCAATTGGCTTTGATTATTCCCTGCCATCGCATCATCAAGAGTAATGGCGAATTAGGCGGCTATGGCGGCGGAATTTCCCGTAAAGCCTGGTTATTAAAACATGAAAGTGAAAATATTAAGGCATTTTTGTAACTATTCTGCCAAAAGTTTTTGAACAACTTGCAGGCTTAATCCTGTTATCTCCGAAATTTCTTCTACAGATCGACCTTTCTCAATCATCTTTCGTGCAACTTCTATCATACCTTCTGCTTTACCTTCTGCTTTACCTTCCACATAGGAATCCGTGCGAACGGCCTGCTCAACGCGAACCGCATCCAGATAATAATCATACGCATCCAATTCTGCACGCGTGTAAGCTGATTCTTGAGCCAACTCTACTGCCATAGCCAAATCAGGATTATCTTTAAATTCTTGCGGAATAGATAATAACTCACCTGCTTCTTTTAAGAACCGCAGCCACAATAATCCTATCTTTCGATGCTCTGTTGTTTGGGGTTTGAATTTTTCCAACTCAATAAAAATTAATTCCAATCCTTCCAAGAATTTATCTTGATCTTTGACATTGGTTAATTTGTAGTGGTGAAACCATTCTTCCGATTTTTCAAAAGATTTGTTTAGAATAGCCAATCCATAAACAGGACATAATGATTCATAAGCCTGCCTTGCACCCATTTGTTGAACATACGCTTTGGAAGCGCCAAACAAAAAGCGATTCTTAAAGCTGGCTCTCCATGCCAATTGCATTTCGACAATAAAAATGCGGCCTTTTTGGTCTATACATTTGACATCCACAATCGTATTTTTCATCGACGGAATGCGAGGCGATTGTTCTGGCGTTAAATAGGTTACTGATTCAATCAGGCGATCTTCCGGTAACGGCAAAATGCCATTCAAGAAACTTTTGATTAATTCTGGATGTTGCCCAAATATCTTTTTAAAAACAACATCACTTTTAACATCCAGTAAATGAACAGACCGATCAGATTGATTCGGCACTTTTTCTGCTTTCTTCTTTGTCATGACGTTTTCCATTTTTTCATCCTGCGATCATCATAAATTATGAGCCAAATTATACGTCAAAAGTTACTGGCTGAGTAGACACCACTGACTGACTTTTTTCCGTGCAGCATTGATGCCTTCGCCATTTAAAATAGAAAAAATCTGGCAGGAAATGAGGGGATATTGTTTCAGATTTTTTTGGACTTCGCTGAGTACACTTATCGCTTTTCCGCGAGAAAATTTATCGGATTTGGTCAATAATATATGTGTGGGTAATTCTGACTGCACTGCCCATTCGATCATATGCTCATCCAGCGATCTCAGCGGATGGCGAATGTCCATGATCAAAACCAACCCCTTCAGACATTCGCGGGTTTGAAGATACTCGCTCAAGATTTTTTCCCATTTGCGTTTGAGTGGAACGGGCACTTTGGCATAGCCATATCCTGGCAAATCCACCAATCGGCGAAGATGATCGATTTGAAATAAATTAATAGTTTGAGTGCGCCCAGGTGTTTTGCTGGTTTTCGCCAAACCCTTAATATGGGTAATGGCATTGAGTGCACTGGATTTACCCGCATTGGATCGCCCCGCGAAGGCAATCTCAACACCTTCATCAAAAGGCAGCCCGGAAAGCGCCATCACGCTTTTTAAGAATTGTATTTTTTCAAAGGCCATCATCATTAATCACTTGACTAAAATATCAGCCATTCTATCATGTTATCTATTATTTTTTATTGAAGACGCAAAATATTGTGTCTCTACGGGATAACTGATGACAACTTATAGCACCAATGAGTTCAAAAGCGGATTAAAAGTCATGCTGGACAATGATCCCTGTAATATTTTAGAAAATGAATATGTTAAACCTGGCAAAGGACAAGCGTTTAACCGTGTTAAATTGCGCAACTTAAAAACGGGACGCGTGCTCGAACGAACGTTCAAGTCAGGAGATACATTGGAAGGTGCGGACGTTACTGATATTGAAATGCAATATTTATATCACGATGAACACTTCTGGCATTTTATGCAGCCAGAAACTTTTGAACAGCTTTCCGCAGAAACAGTTGTCGTTGCTGACGCCGCACAATGGTTAAAAGAACAAGATATTTGTGTGGTCACATTGTGGAATGGCATTCCGCTTGCTGTTACACCGCCTAATTTTGCGGTATTAAAAATTGTCGAGACAGATCCAGGCATTCGCGGCGACACTTCTGGCGGCGGGGGAAAACCCGCAAAATTGGAAAGCGGTGCTGTCGTGCGTGTTCCTTTGTTTATACAGCCAGGCGAATTAATCAAAGTTGATACCCGCAAAGGGGAATATATTTCACGTGTTAAAGAATAATCTTCTGGCTTAAAATAAAAACTCAAATCTATTTAACATCAATTTTATAGAGGTTTTTCGATGTGGTTAATTTATGCTATGTTGGCTGCCATTACCTGGGGATATAAGTTATACCTTAGATGAAAGAGTTTTTCGAAGCAACATCTCTCCATTAACTTTACTTGCCTTCAGTATGTTAATAGGCAGAGTTGTTTTTTAATTTTTTCCTATTTTTTTCATTTAAAATCAAATATAGATACATTGATACAGCATAGAAAAATTTTATGGCTCACTTTTGTTGATATAAATCAATATACACAATAATTAAAATTATTAAAATAAATTTAGATCATTCATGAAATTATATCACTATAAAACTTAAGCTTTTATTTATTAGCCATCACTCTAAAAGGAGTTTGAATATGAAATGTTTACTTATTGTGGTGTTATCATTTTTTCTTAGCAGCTGTGCTATTTTTCAAGACAAAAGTTCTCCTCGTCAATATGCATCAGATGCAGCAGCCACCACTCAAATCAAGTCAAAATTGGTTGGCAGTGATATGGTCTCTGCTCCAAATATTCATGTTGAAACTCAAAATGGTATTGTCCAGCTGAGCGGATTCGTGAGTAATTATGCACAAATAAAAGAAGCAGAACGTATTGCGAGGTCTGCCCCTGGGGTTAAAAGTGTAGTAAATGATCTTGTTATTACACCGCGTGGAGCACCGCATAGAGGCAAATAAAAATAACATATCCACTGTTCGTACTTACATTTAAACTTAAATCTGGTTATTCCATTACTTATTTACATTTATTAATAATATTGTTCAAAATTGATGATGGAATAACCAGCTTTCTCTAGCCATTTTTGATTAACAACCCAAACAAAAGTCCTACAGCGCCTGCAGTCAACACTGATCTTATTGGACAATTTTTGATGTAACTGGATATAGTCTTAGAATATTTCTCTAACTGGTCATTGATCTTATCTTCTGCTTTCTCCACAAATTCGGAAGCCTTTTTGCTTTTTTCTTCTATTTTATCTTTAATATCAGTGCCTTTTTCAGATTCACGATTCATCACCAATCCCTCCCTCACAAAAAATATCATTTGTTACTAAAAAAATCACTCACCTCTTTCTCTGCACGAACCTTGTCATATCCATATCGTTCTTGCAATCTACCTATAAGTTGGTCTTTTTCTCCATTAATGACTGTCAAATCATCATCAGTTAACTTTCCCCATTGTTTTTTTACCTTACCTTTAATTTGATTCCAATTCCCTTCAAGGATCTCTTTCATCACATTTCCCCTTTCCAATGCATAATTTTCTATACTTCAACAAAAATAAGTAATATCCGATATAAATTTTTCATCTCCATTTCCTGCAATATATTGTATACTACCTGAGATATTTTATAATTTGAGCAAATTATTAACATTGATTCTTATCAATATGATTGAAACAGAGATTGAGAGTGACCTATATGATACTTGGCAATGAAAAAAATAACTGGCATCCTACAGCGGATATTGCAGATCTAAAATTACGCGCGAAAATATTAGTCAATATCCGTCATTTTTTTGCTGAAAGAAATATATTTGAAGTCGAAACACCATTGATGTGTAGTGCGCCGGTTACTGATCCATTTTTAGAAGCGCTTTCATTTAATTACAATAATAAAACCTGGTATATTCAGACATCACCAGAATATGCCATGAAAAGATTACTTTGTGCGGGCAGCGGCTCTATCTATCAGATTTGTAAAGCTTTCAGATCAGATGAAGTGGGCAGGCTGCATCATCCTGAATTTACAATGTTAGAATGGTATCATATAGGATTTGATCATCATGATCTGATGATGGAGATGGACGAATTTTTACAATATGTTATTCACACAAAACCCGCAAAAAAAGTATCCTATCAGCAAATATTTGAGCAATATTTAAACATTAATCCACATAGTATTGCTGATGAAGAATTAAAAATGATAACCCAGACAAGTTGCGGAATTGCACCTGATCATAAATTAGATCGTGATGATTATTTAAATTTGTTACTGACACATATTATAGAGCCTGAATTAAAATCAGCATTATGTCCTATATTTATATATGACTATCCTGCATCACAAGCAGCGCTGGCAAAAATTCGACAAGATAATCCACCTGTTGCAGAAAGATTTGAAGTATATATTCAGGGCATAGAGCTTGCCAATGGCTACCATGAACTCACGGATGTCTTAGAGCAAAAATGGAGATTTGATCAGGATATAGAAAAAAGAAAAAAATTAAATTACCCTATAGTTCCTATGGACAATTATTTGCTTTCTGCTTTGGAAAGTGGATTACCTGATTGTGCAGGTGTTGCATTGGGCATTGACAGACTTGTTATGATAGCCGCTCAAAAAGAAAGTCTATCTGAGATTATGGCTTTTAATCATGACTGTATTTAATATCTTAAAAGCATTGGGGAATGTTAAATTGGTCGCGGCAAGCAAACAACAATCTATAGAAAACATCAAATCAGCAATCCAATCAGGTATTTATTGTTTTGGTGAAAATTATGTCCAGGAAGCTATCCCCAAGATAGAATATTTTAAATCTCATAAAGCAGAATTATCTAATCTATATCCAGACATAAATCTGGAATGGCATTTCATTGGACATATTCAATCGAATAAGACCAAAGAAATTGCGAAATATTTTGATTGGGTACAGAGTGTCGACAGCAAAAAAATCGCCGCGCGATTAAACACGCAGCGCAGCCCTGATTTATTGCCTTTGAATATTTGCATTGAAATCAATGAAACCGGGAATACCCAAAAATCAGGCATCACGTTAAATCAATTAGCTGATTTAATCGCGCATATTCAAACTTTGCACCGCTTAAAATTTCGCGGACTCATGACTATGGTCACAGAAGATTACAAAAAAGCCGCAAAAGTTTTTCATGATTTAAAAAAACAAGGGTATGATATCGATACATTGTCGATGGGTATGTCACAGGATTATTTAAAAGCGATCAGCCTGGGTGCAACGATGGTCCGATTGGGCACAATACTTTTTGGAACAAGAGGAGAAAGGAAAATATCATGATGAATTCACACCATCCCGTTATTGGATTTATCGGCGCGGGCAATATGGCGCATTGCCTGATCAGCGGACTGATTGCTAATCAGTATCCTGCCAAACACATTTGGGCAAGTGATCCGAGCCAGGAAAAACTGGATTTTATTCACTGCCAGTGCGACATACAAACCTCGACAGACAATGAATCTGTCGTCAAAAAATCAGAAATTGTAGTCCTGGCTGTCAAGCCGCAAGTGATGAAAGCTGTGGCAACCAGTTTGCGGGAAAGTATTCATCAATATCGCCCATTGGTTATCTCCATCGCTGCTGGCGTGACTGAAAAAGCCTTATCGCAATATCTTAACCATGATGCTGCCATCGTGAGATGTATGCCCAATGTTGCTGCATTTGTCGGCAGCGGGGCGACAGGTATGGTTGCTAATTCCTATGTTACGCCTCTACAGCGCGATCTGGCGGAAAGCATTATGCGTGCTGTGGGTATCACTTTGTGGGTCAAAGATGAAAGTCTGATTGATACTATCGCGGCGCTGTCCGGCAGTGGGCCTGCGTATTTCTTTTTAGTGATCGAAGCGTTGGAAACTGCAGCAACAGAATTAGGTCTCACTGAAGAAGATGCACATTTGTTGGCATTACAAACGGCGCTTGGTGCCGCAAGATTGGCGTTGTCTACCAATGAACCGACTGCAGAACTGCGTGCCCGTGTGACTTCAAAAGGCGGCATTACTGAGAAAGCGCTTGCTGTGTTGAAAGACCGCAAAGTTGCCGATGCGTTCAAAACAGCATTGCGTGCTGCACATGATAAATCTATCGAATTATCAAAGAGTTAAAAATTTCGCTGAGCAGGCCAGTACTTCTTAATAAAACCTTAAGGTTTGGTTGTTATACTTCCCAAAAAAATTTATTACCCCCGTGTTTTAAATAAAGAGGAAAATAAAGTGGAAGAGATAGTACCAGTAAATGTTGATATTAATTCTGAGGATATTTTTCTTAGGGTTATTTTAGAAAAATTTGAACCCATGCTTGAGGCAAATTCTCCCTCTATGACACAGCGGATCGTTTCAAAACTCAGTTCAAATAAAAACAGCTTTTTTTGTTGCCAGGAAGAAAATCCGGAATCAACACAGTCGCTTCCAAAAAAAAAATCAAAAAGCAACTTGTCATATTATAGCTTATTTGCCATGTCTACTGTCATGTTGGTTTCTGTGTATTCTTCCTGGATGTATAAAGACAGCAGTGAAGAAGCCTCTCTTATCATCAGACAACAACTCAATAATCTCACCCAGGAATGGCAAAATAATACCAGCGTTTCTTTACAATGGCTAACTTATGGCATTGATGCCATTACGTGGCTGATATATTCCTGTGCCATGCCGACTTTCACTATGATGGCCATGAAAATTAATGCGCTTTTGGCCAATCAGGCAAAATATTTTATGACGCGGTCAGATGATGAAATTGAATTAATGGGAAAATTGAATCCAGCTTTTGTGATATCGAGTTTAATCGTTGGCGGGTGTTCTGAATTACCTCTCGTCAAAGTCGCGTGGGACTCTGCGAAGACAATGCCCTCAAAAATAAATAACCTGTTTGCCGGCGTATTGTGAAGATGTCATTGATTTATTAAAAAATATTTCACAATTTTCTAAAAAAACAGTGCTCTATCTGGGTTTGGCTGCTATCAGCCTTGCGATGTTAATTAACGATGCTGCTGCTGCCTACTATGCCGGATTTGACCTTTTGAAAAATCCGATTGGACAAAAAATCATTGGCATCATAGCAGGCATATGTACAGGTATGTCTTCAATAGGTCTGGCCTTATTCGGCATCAATGAGATTAAAGATTTCTTTTTGGAAGAAGATTCTGATCTTATGAAATCAATCTATCCTATAAGATATATTCTCCTGGCTTGTGTCATTGCCTTTATGGATATTTTTTCAGGCGGCCCGACTGCAGCAGAAGGTATTAAATACATTACGCGGGCATTAACTGATTTAGGATATCATTCTGTTGCAAACTGGATGCCTCAAGTTTGCGAAGGGTTGGGGTTTTTTGGCGCTGGTATTACAGATATGCCTTATGCCATTTCATTGATCAGCAGTTTGTTAATGGCCTGCGGCGAACAGCTCGGAGATAAAAATATTAAACAATTAATCAGCTATATGAATGGCTGCCAGGGCATTGCTTTCTGCCTGGAGAATATGAAAATTGAACATATTAATAAGCTTATAAAGAATAATATTTTTCCAAAGGAAGCAGCCAGTAATGCTATTTTTATAATATAAAAATCAAATTTTAATTCAGAGACGCAAAATATTGCGTCTCTACAAAACCTTATTTTTTGGCATAATTCGCTTCATAAAACCTTCAAACAGCGGCACTGTAAAAGCAGTGTCGCCATGCTTTGGGCTATATATCATGCCTTTTTTGATAAGATTATTTCTAACCGGCGCTGCATTTTGAACATCGATGCCAAGCACTTCAGCAACATCGCCTGATCGCTGAGGTTCCGGACCCAGTTCAGCCAGTGCTCTAAGATATTCTTTTTCACGCGGCGTCAGCCTATCAAATCGCACACGAAAAAAACTTTGATCAAGTCGTTGAATAGAAGCATCTGTTGCTTTTTGAGCAATAGTGATATCAATTGGCGATTGAGTAGCAATATTCCAGGACTGATAACCCCACTCCTGAAGAAAATACGGATAACCCTGAGTAACACGAAAAATATCACCCAGCGCATCTTCTGTAAAAATTATACCCTCTCTTTGGACGGGATGCTGTAAAGCTAATTTGGCATCATCTTTTTTTAATGGACCTAATTCAGGGTAATCAAATAAACGCTCGGCATAAGATTTGGCGCGCCCGGCTTTCCCAACAAGTTGGGGCAATCCGGCGCCAATTAGTATGATAGGTAATGATTTTTGTGAAATTTTATGCGTTGCCATAATGAGCGAACTTAATTCTTCTTCACTGAGATATTCAAGTTCGTCAATAATAATCGCTATTGCTGTATGACGATCCTGTGCCGCATCACCCAGAGCAATAAAAACCTGCGCGAGATCAGCTTCCAGATTACCGCTGTCAGCTGCTCCCTTTTCAGGTTCAATGCCTAATCCCAGATATATTTCACTGACTTTAAGAGTCAATTTGACACTGGATACAAAACTTTTTAATACTCTGAGCGCTCTTTTTACCTGGGCACTGATCATTTCTTTGTATCAAGAGAAAAAAGCACTCGCCGTAATTCAGGAAGCAATATTTCAGGAAGAGATTTTTTCTCGTGCGTCTCAATCATGACAACTTGATAATTTTCTTTTTCTGCCAATCCCTCAATCTGATGAAGCAGCACTGTTTTCCCCGTTCCGCGAAGACCCACAATCATCAGGCTTTTTTCAGAGCGGCCACGTTTAACCCGGGCCAGAGTCAATAAAGCATGATTCAAAATATCGCTTCTGCCTGCCAATTCTGGCGGCGGTGTGCCTGCTCCTGGAGAAAATGGGTTTTTAAGGGGATCCATATATAAAGACATTATCCTAATTTATCGATATTATCAAAATATCAGATAAACTAGATAAACTCAAATAAACTTCTTATAAATTATAAAGATCGGCTCGTGCTTTGACACTGCAATGTCAGTTCCTGCGCAAATCGGCTGTTGATATCAAACTGAGTTGGATTTAATAAATTATCCATCAGTAAATTTAATGTCGCGTGTGTCAGACGACAAGATTTTACAATTGTCCCTTCGCTGAAATTGATCAGACAATGTGAACTTTTCCATCCCTGAATAGACATTGTCGCATTGGTATCTGCATTATTGTTAAATAAAAAGTTTAATATTTTATTGTTTTCTGAAGGCAGGATGGTATCGCCCTGAATACAATTACGGATAGGTTTGTCATAATTAGCCCAGGCTGATTCGGATTGCAGCGATGCGGGCTTGTTATCAACCTGTGCGGGCTGGACATTGATTTCCGGTGTCGGTTTGGAAATATCTGCCGAAAATCCAGGCGGATTCGCATCAGCATAGGCTGCAACTGAAATCATCGAACATAACAAAAATAACCCTGAAAAAATTCTCACCCTAAAATCCTCTCTATTTCAATTCAATCCACTACAATTTAATCAATAATAAAGTATACTCTTTATTTTTAGCTTGCAACTGTTCTCTATGAAAGACTTCTATGATTTTTTAGCGATGGGCGTATACGGCGGCTATGTCTGGTCAGCTTATGGCATTGTATTTGCGGTATTAATTTATCACTTGATGACAGCCCTGCGCCGAAAAAAATGACTCCTGCACGACAAAAAAGATTTGCATTTATTATTTTTCTGATCATATCTGTCAGCCTTGCGCTTGCGTTAGCCTTATTTGCTCTCAACCAAAATATTAATCTGTTTTTTACACCTTCACAGGTCTCCGCGGGCCAGGCACCTAAAAATCATCTGTTTCGTATTGGCGGCATTGTCAAAACTGGCAGCGTTCATCATGAAAATGGCCTGAATGTTGAGTTTATTTTGGAGGACACTCATCATCAAATACCTGTTTCCTATAATGGCATTTTGCCGGCCCTTTTTCGAGAGGGACAGGATATTGTTGTCGAAGGCAAATTAAACAAAGCCAATTTATTCATCGCCAGTCAGGTATTGGCAAAACATGACGAGAAATATATGCCATCTGCCCACACCCAAAATTAAACTTGCTATATGCACCATTTTTGATACACTTTTAAATAAGGAGATAAAATTTAGCATTAGCAAGAAAACGACAAAAACAAATCCAAAACAACACAACTTAAATATATAAATGGGGTACGATTTATGAAACATAAACATATAGGCAGCACTCTGGATGATTTTCTTGCTGAAGAAAATTTGTTAGCAGAAACTGAACTCACCGCCATCAAAAGGATCATTGCGATGAAATTGGAAAAAACGCTTGCCAGTCACGATATAACCAAAAAAGAACTTGCCCACAAAATTGGAACCTCACGTGCAGGAGTGGACAGATTGCTTGATCCTAAAAATACTTCTGTAACACTGCATACCTTGTACAAGGCGGCAAGAGCCATTGGTAAAAAACTGCATTTATCTTTGATCTGAATCACACAATAGCGATAACTTATGCTCCCCGAACTCGGTAATTTTGCATTAATTTTAGCGCTTTGCTTTGCGATACTGCAAAGTGCGGCGTTATGGAAAACCAACCTCTGGATGGCCAGACGTTGTGCTTTTGGTCAATGGATTTTTGTCTTGTTTGCTTTTTTGATCTTGGAGACAGGCTTTATTACCAATGATTTTTCAGTCAAATATGTCGCTGAGAATTCCAATACACATCTGCCGCTTTTCTATCGCATCACTGCTGTTTGGGGTGCTCATGAAGGATCTTTATTATTATGGGTAGTCATCTTAGGATTATGGACCACAGCGGTTGCTGTATTCAGTCAAAGACTACCCGTTGATTTTCGAACACGCGTTTTAGGTGTCATGGGTCTAATTAGCACAGTGTTTTTATTATTTTTAATTATTACATCTAATCCTTTTTATCGAATATTATCATATGTTCCTTCTGATGGCAATGATTTAAATGCCTTATTACAAGATCCGGGTCTGGCTTTTCATCCGCCCACTTTATATATGGGTTATGTCGGGTTTTCTGTGCCATTTGCGTTTGCCATTGCAGCTCTTTTAACAGGTCGGATGGAAGCAGCATGGGCGCGCTGGACACGTCCCTGGACATTACTGGCCTGGTGCTTTTTAAGCTTGGGTATTACAGCAGGCAGTCTTTGGTCTTACCGGGAATTAGGATGGGGCGGATGGTGGTTTTGGGATCCGGTAGAAAATGCGTCTTTTATGCCCTGGCTTGCAGGCACTGCGTTGGTTCATTCTTTAATCGTCAGCGAAAAACGCAATGCGTTTCATCATTGGACGATATTATTAGCTATTACCACATTCTCCCTAAGCTTACTGGGCGCTTTTTTAGTCCGTTCAGGCATATTAGTCTCAGTACATGCTTTTGCGGTTGATCCTGCACGAGGCATGTTTTTACTGGAATTTTTATTATTCATCATTGGCGGTGCTTTGGCAGTCTATGCTTTTCGTGCGAAAAAAATCGAAAGCCAGCTCAAATTTTCTTTTATCTCACGCGAAAGCTTTTTATTGTTCAATAATGTTTTATTGTTTGTCGCCATGTCGACTGTGTTGTTAGGCACACTTTATCCTCTTATTTTGGATGCTTTGGGATTGGGCAAGATTTCTGTCGGGCCGCCCTACTTCAATACAATGTTTGTGCCATTAACAATGCTGATATTATTCTGCATGGGTATTGGACCTTTATGTCATTGGGGTAAAACATCGTGGGAAACTTTACGTAAACCCATGATAATAAGTTTAACGATCAGCATTATTTTTGCCTTCTTAGTTTCTTTACCCGTTGCACTGGCTGTTTTTGCAATGATAGCGATCGGACATCGGATGTGGCTGACGCGAAAAACAATGCCATCGCCTAATCGTCTCGGCATGTGGCTTGCACATATTGGCATTGGTGTATGTGTGATCGGCGTTGCAATCAGTGCAACGCATAGTGTGGAAAGAAATGTTCGCATGGGTGTGGGAGATACGGTGCAAGTGGGACCTTATATTTTTAAACTGCAAAATATTAAAGATATCCGGGGACCTAATTATACGGGTACCCAAGGCAAATTTCTGGTGAGCAGAGACAATGAAACTATAACAAATTTATATCCAGAAAGCCGTTTATATACTGTCCAACAAGTTATGATGGCAAAAACGGCTATAGATAAATCACTATTTAGAGATATCTATGTTGCCATGGCAGAGCCTTTGGATGGACATACCTGGGCAGTGCGCTTATATGATAAGCCGTTTATTCGCTGGATTTGGGCGGGTGGTATATTGATTTTCCTGGGTGGATTGTGTTCTGCCTCCAGCCGGAAGTTTTGGTGATGAAAATAAAATTTATGTTATTTATTCCGCTCATATTATTTATGATAGTTTGCGCGTTTCTTTGGCGCGGATTAAGTTTAAATCCCCGCGAAATCCCTTCGCCTTTTATTAATAAGCCCGTACCCGGTTTTTCTTTGCCTGAATTATATCATTCTGATCGGAAATTTAATTCACAAGAACTGCAGGGTCATGTTTCTCTTTTAAATATTTTTGCGAGCTGGTGTATCAGCTGCAGGGTGGAACATCCTGTATTGATGGATATTAGATCCCAAAAAACTGTGTTGATCTATGGCCTGGACTATAAAGATTCGCGCGATACTGTATTGAAATGGCTTCACAAATCCGGAAACCCCTATCAGAAGATCGGTTTTGATGAAACAGGAAACACAGCTATCAATCTGGGTGTCTACGGCACGCCCGAAACTTTTGTGATAGATAAGCAGGGTATTATAAAATATAAATATATCGGTCCCATTACAGAAGATGTCTGGCAAAGTGAATTACAGCCAGAAGTTCAAAAACTGGCAAGGGAAGATTGAGATGATCACAATTGCTGCCCCTCACCCGCCCTTCGGGCACCCTCTCCCGCAAGGGGAGAGGGGAAAAGAAGTTATAGGGAGTGCAAAAAACTTGTTCACTACGCCAGCTGATAAACACACTTTGGAAGTATACCCATTATCTGCTGGCAAGAAACAATTAAAAAAATTGTCTTTTTTCCCCTCTCCCCTTGCGGGAGAGGGTGCCCGAAGGGCCGGTGAGGGGTACTGTCACATATTCATCATTTTTTTGTTTTTACTTTTTTCTCCCACACTATTCGCCGCACCCGCCCATAACATTTATAATTTCAAAACTGTCAAACAACAAAACCAATTTGATGAACTGACACAAAATTTACGATGTTTAGTTTGTCAAAATCAAACTTTGGCAGAATCCAATGCACCATTGGCACAAGACTTGCGCGCACAAATTTTTCAAATGATCCAAAATCAAAAATCCAATCAGGATATTAAAAACTATCTCATACAGCGTTATGGAAATTTTGTCAGCTATACGCCGCCGTTTAATCCCAGTACTTATCTTTTATGGGGATTGCCTGGACTATTATTATTGATTGGAATATTTATCATCAGGCGGCTATCATCATGACCATTACACCTCTATATTATGTTTTATATAGTTTAATCCTATTAATGATTATTATAGCCTGCGCATTTGTCATTAAGAAACCCATTAATAAATACAGTATTTTATCTGTTATTTTTATTTTTCTATTTTCTCTAGGGTTATATCAATTTGTAGGAAATGCTGAAGGCTATAGGGAATACTTATACGTCTCTAAAATAAACCAGCTGATCACTGAACTTCAAACCCATTTACAGGCAGACCCTAATAGCAGCAAAGGCTGGTATTTATTGGGCAAATTATATTTAAGCCAGAACCGCATTCATGAAGCCAATGCCGCGTTTGCCAAAGCGCAAGCATTGGAGAAAAAATAACATTATACTTTGTTGCATTTGTCCGGCAGTATCACATCGGCGCAAAAAATCTGGGCACTTCTTCTTTTGTCGTTTCTTCCGGCAGCAATTTATCTGCAAGTATTTTAAGGGTTTTAGATGCTTTATCCGCAATCTTAAAGGATTCTGCGTGTCCAAAAATCCAGAATGAAACTTTATCAACAACTGCAGTCGGTAGTCTGATAGCTTTTAAAGCAGTACTCACATATTCAAGTATGGGTTTCCATAGATCTCTCGGAATATTAAGAGATTTTTCCTGGATTTGAATATCTTGACTAAATGTGCTGGAAAAATTTCTTAATTGATCAGATGTCAGTTCAGGCTGGCTATAGAAATTATTTGATTTTTCCATGAGATCACATGCCAGCTTTTTGTTTGAACTTGCTTTTTTATTTGCCCGTGTTTTTTCATCATCTACTTTTTCTTTTGCTTCATCATAAAGCCTGTCACCATTTTTACTGATATTATCGATGGCCTTGTTAATGAAAGGTTGTGTTGACTTAATGTTCAATTGTTTGAGATGTTGCTCAAGATAAGCGCTAAATTTTTCGTCTATTTGTTTTTTTTGGCCTGGTTTGGGATATAACGATTTTAATCTCACCTTTAGTTGACGTATAAATTCGCTATTCTGCTTTTGAGCATGAGTGATAGCGCTTTTTATTTCCTCCTCATCCTGAGCATTTTTTGCAGTCTGCTCCAGAGAAAATGCTAATTGGCTCATTTTGTTCTCTATTTCTTTTTTTATTTCGATGAGATATTGTCCATTTTTATGTGCACCAAATTCAGCATCATTAATCATGACGCTTAATTTATTAATTAACTTATTTTTTTCTTCTTCCCACAATTCTTTAAAATTACTTAAATGCACCGCCTGCATTCCATCTTTGTTTATAGTAACGTCATTTAATGCATAAGATATTTTGTCTGGATACTGATATTCAAGCTTTTCTACGCCAAGATAGCCAGCAGCTTCCTGGCTAAGCACAATTTTTTTATCTTTAATCATAATTTCCTGGTTCTTTTCATCTATTTCTACAGAACAGCTAACAGCAAAAAAATCTTTTTTTGTTCCAGATGTTTTAGTGGTAGCTGTATATTGATACTTTGTCTCTGACCCTTCAATTGGATTAATTTCAATTTTTAAGCTGTCTACACCAGCTTCAAACGTACTAAAAAAAATATCTGACTTTTGCGTATCATTCAATTGACCATTATTCATAATCGCACATGTAATGGCTACTTTTATATCTGTTAAAAACTGGTACAAACTATTTTGGTGATTGTTCAACGCAAAAAAAGTTCTCAATTTTTCGTTTTTTATAGGCTGATAAACAGAGAAAAGCCTGTTTTCATCGATTGTTTTGTTACAGTCAACAAGAATGTTATTGATAAAAAATGATTCTGAACCCATCCTTCCTGTATCAAGTTCCGCTTGAGCATAATCTGGCTTGCAAGACATATCTGGGGCAGTTTTAAATAATTCAGCACTCATCTCTTTTCCTCACAAGTTAAATTTTTACCATTTTGATGAGAGAATAATAACTCATGCGTGCTGATAGTAATCTGACAGAAAGATGACAAATTTGTCATTTTTAATGTTTTTTGCGGATTTTTGAGGGCATAGGCGGAAAAATCAACGTCGCAATAGTCCCTATGCCTGATTCACTGCTGACTTTAATTCGTCCATGATGTAAATCCATGATGGATTTGACAATAGCCAATCCCAAACCGCTGCCGCCGGAGGTTTGTGCGCGGGCGTTGTCTGTTCTATAGAAACGATCAAAAATATAAGGCAGCTGCTCTTTGGCAATGCCCAAACCTGTATCGCTTAACTGAATAGAGACTTCTCCAGATGGCAATGTTTCAATATTCGCTGATATTTTTCCTTCCGGAGGGGTGTATCTTACCGCATTGGAAATAATATTATGCAAAGCACGCTGCATCAACAGCTCGTTTGCCCACACCATTGCTTTACCCGTATATGTCAATTCGATTTTATTTTCCTCTGCAATAGGTAAATAATACTCAAAAATAGATTCGAAGAGATTTCCAAGATTGATTTCAGTACAGGAAATTTCCATATGAGGGTCTTCAGCGCGCGCTAAAAATAATAATCCTTCTATCATGCGCGAAAGCCTATCATACTCTTCTAAACTGGATTCTAAGACATAACGATACTCTTCAAGGCTCCTTTCCTTGGTCAGACAAATCTCCGCTTCGCCTTTGAGATTACTGATCGGCGTGCGTAACTCGTGTGCAAGATCTGCTGAAAATCGCGTCAGCTGTTCGAAGGATTTCTCCAGCCTGTCTAACATATTATTAAAATTTTGGGCTAATACGGTAAATTCTTTCGGCCAATTATCTGGAATTAACCTGCCATGCAATTGTCTGGTGTTGATATGTCCTGCCGTACGCATAATATTTTTAAGCGGCATCATGCTTTTGCGCGCCAGCATAATGCCCAATAAAGTTGCAATCAAAGTACCGAAAATGGTCACAACCACAAACATTTTCCAATAATCCTGAAGAATCACTTCTTCTCTATCCGTAATTAAAGCCAGTTGAACCTGGAAAGGCGCTTTAGCGCCAACAGGCTTTATCTGGCCTGATAATAATAGAAGAGGTTTTTCATGCGATGAGTGCCAATGGAAAATACTAAAAGGCTTTTCTGTATTAACTGAAACAGAAGGAAACTCATGGATATTGATCACTTCACTCATGCCAGGTGTTTGTATAATGCTGGCCTGACGAACATCTAAAATACGAATATAATATTGATTGGCTGATTTTATATTCGTAGGCTGTAATATCACCTGCTGTTCCAGCATGGTTTTATTTTGAGGATATCGCTGCATTAAATTTTGCAATAATTGATATTCGCTGGTTAAAAACTGTGCACTGACTTTATATAGGCTGTTTTGTAAAGTCATATATAACAGGCAAAATATGACTAACATGATGACAATAGTCGATGCGGTATAAAGCAGTGCCAGTTGTTTGACGATAGACCATTGTCTGGGATTGATTTTTTCAAATAAATAAGCAATATAGGGTTTAACGCGCTTCCAACACATACCCTACACCTCTCACACTGTGGATGAGCTTTTTCTCATAGGGATCATCCAGTTTTCGCCGCAGTCTCCGTATGGCAACATCGACAGTATTGATATCACTGTCAAAATTCATGTCCCACACTTTTTCTGAAATCAATGTTCGGGATAACACTTCGCCTGTATGCCGCGCCAATAATAATAAAAGCGCGAATTCTTTTTGTGTTAATTCAAGGCGTCTGTCTGCACGGATTGCGCGATATCTTAGAGGGTCAATGCTGAGATCTCCAATACGAATGACTTCAGGCTCACGTATTTCTCCTCTGCGCAGCAAAGAACGAACTCTGGCCAATAATTCTGAAAAAGCAAAGGGTTTAATGAGATAATCATCAGCACCAAGTTCCAGGCCTTTTACGCGATCATCCACACCGTCGCGCGCTGTTAAAAATAATACAGGAAGATGCGGGGATTTTTGTCTTAAAGCAGCCAATACGCCCCAACCATCCAAGTTAGGCAGCATGACATCGAGAATAATCAGATCATAAGGCTCTGTTTGTGCCTGGAAAAGACCTTCCTGCCCATCATGAATACAGTCCACAATATAGCTGTTTTCCCCCAGGCCTTTCTTTAAAAAAGCAGCAGTTTTTAATTCATCTTCAATAATCAATATGCGCATGATTTTTTAAAAAAAGCAGAATGATGTTATGCGCATCATTCTGCTTTGAGAATTTCCTGTTTTAATTTTAGGTTGTGGCAGGCGCAGAAGGCGCTTGAGCATTGGTGTTATCAGCAGGTGCGGGTGCAGCAGGTTGTTCGCCGGCAGCAGGAGCAGGCTGTTCTGGTGTTGTTGCAGCAGGCGCAGCAGGTTCTGCAGTTGCAGGAGTAGTGTTCTGTGAATTTTGAGTGGTCGTCGTTTCTGAAGAAGTCACAGGTGCAGCAGCGACAGAACTATTGCTGTTATCAGCTTTTTTATCAGCCGTACCTTTTTGGTCACAACCTGATAACACCATTGCAGCTGCAGCAATTACAGCAATTACAGCAATTAACGATAATTTTTTCAGCATAAGAATATCCTTTCAATTCAATTATATCACTGTCACCTAATTAATCATCACATTAAGCAACGCCAAGGCACGCAGTATAGCAAACACTGTGCTAGAATTGAACATTACTTTTTAATGAGGCGGGTGGGCTATGCAGGAAATTGAACGTGTGGCAGCGATATTAAAACCTTCTGAAACCATGCTCGAATGGATTAATGCACAGGCTGAGGAGAATGAGCAGGTTACGCTCGAAGATATCCAGACAGACTGTACCGTGATTCTTTTACCTACCTTTGAGGAAGAAGAGGACGCTGAAGATTACTTAAACGAAATTTATGACGAACTTTTTGTCAATGAACTGGCTGCCTGGAATGATGATGAATCTGCATGGCCGGAAGACCGTTCTCTCGACACTTTTCTCGAATGGTTTGACATTGAATTCCACTCAGTGGTTTATGATTGCGCACAAATACCGCACATGACTCGTCAGGATACCGGCACTTTGCAGTAAAAAATAATATTTATTTTTAATATTTTGTTATTTATTATTAATTCAGGAGAGTTTTTTTATGCGAAAGACATTGATAGCAGGCATTGGAGGATTGATTTTACTGGCATCATCAGCGGCTTATGCAGATAGTGCCGCGACTGCGTCTTTTACGCCGGATCAGCAAAAATCGATAGAAAAAATTGTGCATACTTATCTCGTTTCTCACCCTAAAATTTTAGTTGAGATGGCAACAGCGCTGCAAAAACAGCAGCAGGCGCAATGGCAGGAAACCGCTAAAAAAGTCGTTCCTCAAACGGCAAAAGAATTATTTAACAGCAATGAAAGTCCGATAGCGGGTAATCCCAAAGGCGATGTCACTATGGTCGAATTTTTTGACTATGAATGCCCGCACTGTAAAGAACTGGCACCTCAAGTCACGGATTTGATGAAAAATGACACAAATCTTAAAGTGATTTTTAAGCCATTGCCAATTTTTGGCGGCATGTCTGTCTTTGCAGCCAAAGCTGGTCTGGCTGCTGCGAAACAAGGTAAATTTACGGCTTTTCATGACGCTTTAATGGCTGTTCAAACTGATCCGCTGACACAGGCCATTGTGTTAAAAACAGCAGAACAGGCAGGATTAAATATTCAGCAATTACAAACAGATATGAAAAATCCCCTGTTTGACGCAGAATTAAAGCAAAACGAAAAACTCGCAAGAGATTTAAAGCTGACAGGCACACCTGCTTTTATCATGGCAAAAGTCAGCGGGGACAAGATTCAAAATCCCATTTTGATCCCCGGTGCAGTGCCTGAAAATATTTTGAGCCAGGCGATTGCACAAGTCAGAGGCAGTAACAATAATGGACAAAAAACCTCAGCATAAAACTGGTCATAAAACCATGATGACATTTCAAGAAATTATTTTTTCGCTCCAGCGTTTCTGGAGCGAAAAAGGCTGTGTGATTATGCAGCCGTTGGATATGGAAGTGGGTGCCGGCACGTTTCATCCTGCGACTTTTTTGCGTGCGGTAGGACCCGAACCCTGGAAAGCCGCTTATGTCCAATCTTCACGACGGCCAACAGACGGCCGTTACGGCGAAAATCCCAATCGGTTTCAGCATTTTTATCAATATCAGGTTGCCTTAAAACCTTCGCCAGATAATATACAGGAATTATATATAGCGTCTCTAAAAGCGTTAGGGGTCGATTTTTTATCTCACGATTTGCGTTTCGTCGAAGACAATTGGGAATCTCCAACTTTGGGTGCCTGGGGATTGGGTTGGGAAGTGTGGTTGGACGGCATGGAAGTAACACAATTTACCTATTTCCAACAGGCGGGCGGTTTGGAGTGCCGTCCTATCATGGGTGAAATCACGTATGGACTCGAACGTCTTGCCATGTATTTACAAAATAAAGAAAGTGCGTTTGATTTGATCTGGACTGATAATATTACTTACGGCGATGTCTATCTTCAAAATGAGAGAGAGATGTCTGCTTATAACTTCGAACATGCGAATATTGATTTTTTATTCCGGCAATTTGATGAATACGAAAAAGCCAGTCAGAATTTAATTGCAAAAAATCTTGCCTTACCCGCCTATGAGATGATGCTAAAAACTTCTCATACTTTTAATTTATTAGATGCCCGCCATGCAATCTCTGTCACCGAGCGCCAGCGTTATATTCTCCGCGTTCGTGCTCTCGCCCGCGCTGTGGCTCAGGAGTATTACAATTCCCGGGAAGCGTTGGGGTTTCCTTTGGTTTTATAATTCTTCATGCTGTTCACCTTTTGAAAAAGGGGGCGTTCGACAACATGCCTTTTCGCGGCTTCAGAGCCCGCAGATAAATGTGTATGCAGAGTAGCCACAAGGGGAAGGGACGATTCTATAATGCTTTTTGTATTCCTTCAAGCAAACTGGAACCCTGAACTTACTTGTTTCTCAGGCTAATCTTGATGCTCTCAAAGATATGTATAAGAGACAACGCTTGCGGGAGAGGCGAAAAGACGGCTTATTTTGAAATTTTGTCCCCTGCAGAGGGAATAGTTACTGATTCCTTCAAAAATTCATATTTCCTTAAGGTTTGAATGGTATGATAAATATAACTAAACGACAGGAGAGATCTTCATGCGAGAAACTGATCCGGAAAAACAGCAGGAAAGAGAGCAAATCATACAGCTTTTAAATCAAAAGGAAAATTTATCTCTCAAAAAAGCGGTGGATAATATCATCCTAAGAGAAAATCCCGTTGAACTTGATCTCAGTTTTCTTCAGCCAAAATTTGAAAATCTTCAAAAAACGATTAAAACTCTCTATTCTGTTAATGGCGTTGAAGGATTAAAGGAATACGCTGATAAATCAATGAAAAAAACCTTATCAGCGCTTGAACGGCAAATCGAGCGGGAACTCAAGTCGAATGCAGCTTTTGCAAAAAAATATAACTCCAAACAAATCAAAGATTTTGCGAGAGAAATACTAAGAAGAGAGCATATTGAGTATCTGTCAACGCTTTATCCTGAAGAAGGTATTATCAAAAATTTTCAGATAGACGATAAAAGCTATTCCAGCGCCCAGGTTCCCGTCGGTAAACTCCATAATTGCTATCGCCGCTGGACAACAGGCCTGGCCGCCTTCAGAAAGCATACCTTTAAAGCGGGCGATGAAACTTTAATGGAATATTATCATCATAGTTCTCCTGTTGTTTATGAAGAGCCTGATTTTAAAAAACGCATCGAAGGCACGATAGAAAATTTTAAACAGGTTGTGAGAGATACCGGCGGCAAACCCGTAACTGAAATTCGCTTGCTCAGCACGACCAGTCAGGCTGGCGGGGATAAGAAACAAGCCGTGGAAACCTATCTTGCCGCTATTCTTGCCAGCACACCTGAACAGCCCATTACTGTTTTCTTTCATGGCGTAAATCTGGCCAGATATCTGAGAGGGTCTAAATTTGCACCCAAATTTCTTTCTCCCGATGGCGGATTTCAAACCTGGCTAAACACACGTTCCTGCAATACCTTATTTGAAAAAATTCTTAAACAGGCCAATATTGATAATTCTGATTTAAAGCAGAAATTAGAGCATATAGAAGGCGAGCGTAATAAATTAAAACAAAAAATTGAGGTCTTGTTTTCCTCTGGCGCTGATGAAGAAACCATTAAGTCAAAATTCGAGGAATATCTTAAAGAACATCATAAATCTGAAGTTCGTAATTTTGAAATATATAAAAAATTGCTGCTTAATAATCCTGCGATCTCTAAAGAAACTGCATATGATCTCAAAATTTTATTTGACTTATTAAAAGCAGATGAAGACCTTCTTACGCCGCCAGAATACAACGGGCAAATACAGGCTGCTTTGCTGCGTCTGAGCAGAAACGCAGGTGAGACGGTTGCGACAGGGTGTAATGACGCCAAGGATCGTGACGGTATGGTTTCCATTGTCGTTGAAGCCAATGAAATTTATCGGCAAAGACATGGGAAATATCCTGATATTATCCAGGCCACAAAAGATTCCGCGCTTCGAAAGGAAATGAAAGAAATTCAAACAGAAGTTTTTCTCAAATCAACCGCTGCTTCTGTTGCAGAAAATGTCAGCTGGCCTGAAATGGCTAAAGGCCTTGATAATGCTGATGCTCCGGGTTCCGGTTTTAAACACCTGCCGAACGATGGCAAAATGGCAGGTTATCTCAAGGTTGCGTATCACGATTTTTATCATAATCACTCCGAAAATATCAAAAAAACATCTCAAATGCCCGCGTATATTAATAAAAAGCCGGAACTGGTTGATCATTTACAGGAAGGCAAAGCAAACATTGCCAAAATCGATTTTCAAAAAGCGGGATATTCAGCGCAGAGAAAAGAATATCTGTTAGGGTTGTTCCCTAAAGATAAAAATATTTCTCTTGATGAAGCTCAAAAAAATAAACTTATTGGAACGCTTTATGCCCAATATAAATCCATTAAAGATCCCAAAAATCCACTGTCTCTCGCGCTTGAGAGAACATTGTGTGGTTTGCTGAATGTGCCAGAAAGAGATATTGCGCATGCTGAAAAGAAGAAAACGGGATTTTGGTATAAACGCAATCCTTTTAATAAAGGGAAAAAATCCGCTGATCCGGTTTTTAAGTTAATTAATAAAATGATGAATAAAGATATGAATGCTGATGCCATTCATCAGGAAGCCAGAAAAGTTGAGAGAAGCGCAATGGCAATCATGTTGTCACAATCGGCGCCTGCAGAAAAGAACAAGGTTGCCATGAATCTTTTTGCTGAACCTGTCAAAAAAGGGCAAAAAATTGATGCTGCTGAAACTCAACATAATTTTGACCTGCTTCAACAACAGCTTGAATTGGAGTCACACAAATCGACAGATGAAAAGCTGAATTGCATGATAAAATTCAGAAATAGTATGACCCTGTATTTAAAAAATCATTCAAGCGCGGGTATTTTTCATTCAAGACAGGAAAGAGTTAAATATCTCGATAGATTTATCATGGATAAGGCGCATGAATATGATAGGGCGGCGCCTGAACAAAAAGGTGCTGTGCTGATGAGAATCGCTTTGGAGCTTTATGTTCACTATGAGGCGATTTTAAAAGTGAACGATGGCAAACTCTCCGGGGTGTCAAAACAGCTTCAAACCTGCCTTGCGGGATTGCTTGATATTAAGATTAAGGATGGAGAAAACATGAGAGATGCGATTACAAAGAAGATGACTGCAGCTGGAAATCATCACTGGAATATAAATGATAAAGTTAATGAAATGATAGAATTGACACACATGGAAATTTCCAGCTCAAAAAATAATACTGTAAAAGTAAACGATTTTTCGAATGTTTTTAAAGATTTTGATGAAAATAAATCCAATAATGATGTAGTGAGGCCAGGACAATTGTCTCAACACCGTTGAGACAATTTCGTATTATATACCTGAGTACAAAAAATGACCTCAAAAGATTTTTTATTGGAAATCGGCTGTGAAGAATTGCCTGCGAACGGCCTGTTTTCGCTCGCAAATCAATTAGGCGAAAGGCTTTTGCAGAATATCAAACAAGTTCATCTTGAATTTGGTGAGTTAAAAACTTTCGCTACGCCGCGACGCATAGCTGTTTTGATCAAAAATTTAAGCACTACGCAGCCTGATCGCATGATTGAAAAACGCGGGCCGGCACTCAAAGCGCCATTGCAAGCCGTAGAAGGTTTTGCAAATTCCTGCAGTGTTTCTGTCGATGCGCTGATCCAAAAAGAAAATTATTATTATTATCAGTCTGAAGAAACAGGCCGGAAAACTGAAAATTTATTGCCCAAATTAGTCAATCAGGCTTTGTCCCAGCTGACGAATATGAAAACCATGCGCTGGGGAAATCGTGCCGTATTGTTCTTGCGCCCTGTCCATTGGGTGGTGATTCTCTATGGTGAAACAGAAATTAACACAGAGATATTAGGTGTTAAAACTTCTCGTGAAACCTATGTCCATCGTTTTCATCATCCTGCCAAAATAGAATTACTTCAGGCTTGCGATTATGAAGATGTATTGCTCGAAGAAGGCTTTGTGCGTGCAGATTTTGAAAAGCGTCGTGAATATATCAGACAGGAAATGATCCGCACCGCCTCTGGAATTAATGCCAAAATTATCATCGACGAAATTTTATTGGACGAAGTGACAGGGTTGGTCGAATGGCCCGTGATATTACTGTGTCAGTTTTCCAATAGCTTTTTATCTGTTCCCAAAGAAGCGTTAATATCTTCCATGCAGCATCATCAAAAATGCTTTCCAGTGCAGGATACACAGGATAATTTGCTGCCCTGGTTTATAACAGTCTCCAATATCCAAAGCGTGCATCCTGAAAAAGTCATTACGGGCAATGAACGCGTCATGCGTGCGCGTTTGTCAGACGCGGCTTTTTTCTATGAACAGGATAAAAAAATATTATTAATTTCTCATATAAAATCTCTTAAAAATGTTATTTTTAAACAAAAATTAGGCAGTGTTGCAGATAAAGTTAAGCGTCTCATCAATCTCTCTGAAAAAATTGCAGAAAAAATCCACTCTGATAAAGCCAAAGCACGCAGAACGGCACAGCTTTGCAAAACAGATTTGATGACCCAGATGGTTAATGAATTTCCTGAACTCCAGGGCATCATGGGTGAATATTACGCCAAAGCGCAAGGTGAATCAGAAGAAATTGCACAAGCCATTCGAGAGCATTATTTGCCGCGTTTTGCAGGTGACAGGCTGCCAAAATCTGCCATGGGTTGCGCAGTAGCACTTGCTGATCGGTTTGATGCTTTAAACAGCATTTTTAAATTGGGAGAAAATCCGTCAGGCGACAAAGATCCTTTTGGTTTGAGACGTGCGGCATTGGGCATTATCAGAATTATCATCGAAAAAGAATTATGTGATATTCATCTCAGTGAATTTTGTGAAATAGCTGCCGTACATCATTTTATCCTGGAAAGATTACCTGCTTATTATCAGGAAAATAACATTCCTGTTGATACTTTGCAGGCAGTATTGGAAGTTGAAAATAATACTCTCCATGATATTCACTTAAGAATATCAGCCCTGCAGCATTTCCGGACATTGCCTGAGGCGCTGGCTTTAAGCGAAGGCAATAAGCGCGTCAAGAATATTTTGAAAAAAAACAATTTTCCAGAAAATACCCCAGAAAATAAGAATACAAATAAAATCAATATTCACTTATTTGAATTTCCCGCAGAAAAGAAATTATATGAAAAAATCAATAAGTTTTATCAGGATCAATCTGATGAGAGTGAAAAAAATTATGTGGGTTTCTTAAAAAACCTGGCGGATTTCAGAGAGCCCCTGGAGCAATTTTTTACGGATGTCATGGTCGAAGTGGATAATAACGAAATAAAGCAAAATCGCCTCTTATTATTAAAATCTCTGCGTAATATTTTCCTGAAGATCGCAGATATTTCCTTGTTGCAGCTCAAATGATTAAACTTATTATCCTGGATCGCGATGGTGTCATTAATAAAGATTCGCCGGAATACATTAAATCTCCTGAAGAATGGCATGCTATTCCCGGCAGCCTCGACGCTATTGCGCGGCTGAATAAAGCCCATATTAAAGCCGCTGTCGCGACCAATCAATCGGGTATCGGACGCGGATATTATAGTTTAAGTATGTTAGAGAAAATTCATGCCAAAATGATTGCAGAACTGAAAAAAGCAGGCGGGCATTTAGATGCGCTATTTTTCTGTCCGCATCATCCTGATGATCATTGTGAATGCCGCAAACCCAGGCCAGGATTATTATTACAAATCAGTAAGTACTTAAATATTCATCTCTCAGAAGCTATTATGATTGGCGATGCGAAGCGTGACATGGAGGCGGCTATAACTGCAGGCGCCAAAGGGATATTTATTCATCACACAGATAAAATCCTTTTTCCAGACAAAAATATTCCTGTTTTTTCTGATTTGGCACAAGCTGTTGATGCGATTTTAAATAATGACTTACAAGCTTATTTATCTTAATCATCAACTGGCTTTGGATTATCCGGAACTGGGCAAGCCATTAACAGTAGATTTTCAACAATCCCGTTATGCTGTCAAAAATAATCTTAAAAAAGAACTCCTGGCCAAAGCAGTAGGGATTAAAAAAAATATCTTTCCCAGTATATGTGATATTACTGCAGGATTCGGACAAGATGCTTATTTATTATATATGCTGGGTTGTGAAGTAAAATTAGTCGAGCGCTCAGAAATTATTGCAAAATTACTTCAGGATGGATTGTTCAGAGCAAATTGCGATATGGAATTATTTATTGGCGAAGCCAAAGATTATCTGAATGATTTATTAAAAACAAAAATTCAGCCTGATGTCATCTATTTTGATCCTATTTTTCCTGACAAAAACGCCAGTGCGTTGTCACAAAAAAGCGCCCGTATTTTGCGGGCGATTGCGGGCAAAGACGAAGATTCAGCCGAAGTTTTTGAATTGGCTTTAAAAGCAGCCAAAAAAAGAGTCGTCGTCAAACGGGGATTATACAGTAATTTTATTTCAGCAAAATATGATAAACCTGATATTATCTATAAAGGCAAGTGCATCAGGTTTGATGTTTATTTATGTTAAAAGTTATTAAATACAAAGCGACTGTTTTATATATTTTATTAATTATTATTATAAATTCAGTGTATAGCTGGTTTCCTTTTATGACTATTGCTGGCGCACCTTTTTCGTCAGGCGATATGCTGGTCGGCGCTATTTATATTTTTCGCGATTTCGCGCAGCGGGAAATCAAACATTATGTGATTCTTGCGATGCTGTTTGGCGCTTTAATAAGCTATTTATTTGCAGATAAATCTATGGCAATTGCCAGTGTCTGTGCTTTTAGCGTCGCTGAGACGATAGACTGGGCAATCTTTACGTTTACAGGCAAACCGCTTTCGCAAAGATTATTATGGTCATCTTCTCTCAGTGCCCCTGTTGACAGCATTATTTTTCTCGCTATTTATGGACCGCTGAATCTTGCGGGTGTATTAGTATTATGCGCTTCAAAAACATTGGGCGTTTTATTGGTTTGGGTTATCTGGAAGTATAAGCAACCTAAATATTTTGGACTCTCAGAAACTGCAACACCTCCTCAAATACTGTAGAAGATTCACTATCAAAAAAAGTGACGTCAGGAAAACTTCTCAACCAGGTCATTTGCCGCCTGGCTAATTGTTGAGTGGCAATAATTGCTTTTTCAATCATCGTATTTTCATTATATTTTCCTGATAGATACTCACAAACCTGGCGATAACCCACAGAACGCATGGCGGGTGTATCTTTAAAAATCCACAATTTTTTAACTTCATCTATTAAGCCCATATCCAGCATTTGATGAAATCTTTCAGCTATGCGGATTTTGAGTTTTTCTCTGTCATTGGGTATCAGGCCGATATTGATGATCTGATGATTTTTGAGATATTTTTCCTGATGATAATGCCATTGGCTGAGTGGTATACCCGTTATTTCATAGACTTCCAACGCCCGCTGTATTCTCTGTGTATCATGACTGTGCAATCGTTTTGCAGTAACCGGATCTATATTATGTAATTTTTCATATAATATATCCCAGCCGTATTGCAGTGCTTCCAGATTAATTTTTTCCCTGATTTTTGGATCAGCAACAGGCAGTTCAGACAAGCCTTGTTGAAGCGCTCTGAAATACAGCATCGTCCCGCCTGTTAATAACGGAATATGTTGGTTATTTTCTATCTGGAATATAGCCTCTACGGCATCTTTACAAAACCGCCCTGCAGAATAAGTTTCGTCCAGATTGCAAATATCAATTAAATAATGGGGAATATGAGCCAGGATATTTCGATCAGGTTTTGCCGTGCCGATATCCATGCCGCGATATACCATCGCAGAATCCACGCTGATAATCTCAAAAGAAAATTGCTCAGCCAGTTTAGCAGCCAAATCAGTTTTTCCTGCTGCAGTTGGGCCCATGAGGCAAATCACTGGATTTTTTACTGCAGTTTCAGATAACATCTGTGTATTCCCATTTAATATAGCGAGGTTATTTTTTATGCCTAAAGCAAAAGTGAATGATATTAACTTATATTATGAAATACATGGTAAAGGCGAGCCCATTTTTTTTATCGCCGGGTTTAATTCTGACCATACGGTATGGACAAATATTATTGATCATTATGCTCAAACACATCAGGTCATTGTCATGGATAACCGCGGCTCAGGAAAATCTGACTGTCCTGATGCCCCATATACTATTGAAATGTAAAAAAGATATAAAAAAAGCGGGATATGTAATATTCATGGCGACTTTAAAAGCTGTCATCCCCGCCGAACAAGGATCAAAAGAATATTGAGATTTCAAGCGGGGATCGAGTGCAACAATTAATTTAGAGGTAGAGACGCAATATATTGCGTCTCTACTTGATTCCTGCTGGAAATCTTAGAGTACTTTTAACGTGTTGAGCGGCAGGAATGACAACTTTAAATGTTGATTATTTATTGATCTTATGAGGATTCTTCGGTATCCGCCCTGCAAGGATTACCTTCCCCGCAAAAATAATTTATCCAATTCCTGTAAACTTAACTGCACCCATGTGGGTCTGCCATGATTACATTGGTTGCTGCAATCTGTATTTTCCATCTCGCGCAGAAGCGCGTTCATTTCTAATAAAGTCAATTTTCTATTTGCTCTGATAGCCTGGTGACAGGCCATCGTGGATAATAATTCATGAATATGTTCTATCACTCTTTGTGTGTTGTCGTATGTTTGAATATCTGATATTAAATCTCTCACCAGTTTTTCGATATCACTGTCTTTCAGTAAAGCAGGCAGGCTTCTGACGACAATACTTTCAGGTGATATTCTTTCAATTTCAAAGCCCAGCTGTGTCCAGAGATTTTGCTGTTGTTCTGCAATACCCGCCTCTTTTTCACTAAGCCGTATACTCAATGGAATTAAGAGATTTTGAGTAATCATATGCCGGGTATCAAATGCTTTTTTCAGCTTTTCATAGCCAATTCTCTCATGAGCTGCGTGCATATCTACCAATACCAAACCTTGTGTATTCTCAGCCAGAATATAAATACCTTGTAATTGCGCAAGTGCAAATCCCAAAGGCGGTATTTTTGTATCAGATATTTCTATAGGGGTAATAACCTCTCGGGCTTTGGGTTTTTGCTGAGGCTGCTCAGAATGCTTAACATCAAAATTTTTAATATGAGCATCCGAAATCAGCGATTGATATAAAGACATCTGTTTTTGAGTATCTTGCGGATTGTTTGTGGGACGTAGAGACGCAATATTTTGCGTCTCTCTCGCAATATTTTGCATCCCTTTCGCAGGATGTTGCGCTGGAGACGCAAGATGTTGCGTCTCTACGGGCTTTGTTTGGGTTAATAATTTTTTGACTTGATGAAACACAAAATCAAAAATCATACGGCTGTCGCGAAATCGTACTTCCTGCTTGGCAGGATGGACATTTACATCGACAAGCGCAGGATCCAATTCGAGATATAAAACATAAGCCGGTTGTCTGTCCTGATACATGACATCTTTATAGGCTTGTTTGACAGCATAGCTGATGGTTTTGTCGCGTACCATACGTCCATTGACATAGATATATTGCAAATCAGACTGCGAGCGCGAAAAGGTTGGTAATCCAAACCATCCCCAAAGATGAAAATCATGAGCATCTGACTCTAATCTTAAAGATTGTTCGATAAATTGACTGCCGCAAATCTGAGCAATCCGTTCTTCTTTATCAGAAAGCGAAACAGCAGGAGATAGTTTATATATCTGGCGCTGATTATGTTTTAAATGTAAATTAAGATTAAATACGCTTAATCCAATACGTCTGATGATTTCCTGGATATGATTAAATTCTGTTTGTTCGGTTTTGAGGAATTTACGCCTTGCGGGCGTATTATAAAAAATATCACATACCTCTATCGTCGTGCCGATAGGATGTGATACGGGTGAATTGGAAATTTCAGGTTCCCGGCCGTTGACTTCTATCTGCCAGCCATGCGGTTGTGTTTCGTTACGCGAAGCCAGACGAAAGCGAGAGATAGAACTAATACTCGCTAAAGCTTCTCCCCTGAAACCAAAACTCGCGACCTGCTCTAAATCAGTTAAATTTTGAATCTTGCTCGTCGCATGACGGCTTATAGCCAATAACAAATCTTTCTGATCAATTCCATAACCATCATCGCGGATAGAAATTCTCTGTGTTCCGCCTTTTTCGATATCAATTTCAATTTTTCTGGCGGCAGCATCGAGACTGTTTTCAATCAATTCTTTCACGACAGATGCCGGACGTTCGACGACTTCTCCCGCAGCTATCTGATTGGCCAGTTGGGCATCAAGCAATTGAATACGTTGCATGTCATTTCTCTCATCTCTATCATGTTGGCAATCAATTTAATGATTGATTTAAGTTAAATTTAAGGGAAATTATTATGCGGCCATCAAATACATTGGGTTTGCGGCATTTGGCACTGACAGTTAAAAATTTTGAAGCCTGCTTATTATTTTACACGGATTTATTAGGTATGCGCATCGAATGGCAGCCTGATGCAGATAATGTTTATCTTACCACGGGAATGGATAATTTAGCGCTGCATCGTGCTTCTGCCAGTTTTATCAAAAACCCTTATCAAGCACTGGATCATTTGGGATTTATCTTAAAAACACCAGAAGAAGTGGATATCTGGCATGATTTTTTTTGTGAGAATAATATTATAATAAAAGCCAAACCCAGAACACATCGCGACGGCGCCAGAAGTTTTTACTGCGAAGATCCTGATGGTAATATGATTCAAATGATTTACCATCCGCCGTTGGCTAAATGAAAGCGCTGGGCATAAACAAACTTATCGCTTCTGAAATCGATAGTCCAAGTTTACTCTTACAGTTGCTGCTTTTATTTCTGTTCTGATTATTTTCTATCTCATGGTCATGAAGCCTTTCTAGATTTGTCTAAATTTGACTAATATCTCATATACACTATAATCTCCATTCTCGAAAGTTTCATATTAGAGAGTTGTTAAACATTTAAAGAGGAGATTCACAATGGCAAAAGCAGCAAAAAAAGCAGCACCCAAAGCTAAAGCATCAGCCAAGGTAAGCAAAGCTGTAAAAAAACCTGTAGTAAAAACTGCAGCTAAGAAGACATCTGCTATAAAAGCTAAACCCGCTGGTTCAAAACGTTTGTTAAGTGATGCGAAAATTGGAAAGCTTCAGAAAATGTATAAGAGCAATAAGTTTTCAGCACAACAATTGTGTGATGAATTCTGCATCAGTATGGCAACGCTTTTTAATTATCTTAAAGTCAGCGTGTAGTAACTTCCTTCGTGGGCGCTCAATAGGGACATACACGTCAAGCTAAATGTAGGGGCGCAGCAAGCAGCGCAATGGCATTCGGTTAAAGCCATTCTCTCCGCCCGGCGTCATTGCGAGCCCTGCGTCTTTTTGCAGGGCGAAGCAATCCAGAACTACGATCGGGGTGGGGAGAATTTTTTGTAAGCAATAAACCTGAAAATTGCTTCCTGATGACGTCAATTTGCGTACGCCAGCGGCTTAATCACGTGTAAGCCATTGGCTATAGAATTTTGTTAAGTTATTGATTTTAATATTAATTAAATATTCATTTTTGCCTATTTTGGTTGAATTTCGACTGATGAACGATGACGCAATACGCTTGTCAGTGCATCTTTCCATGATAAAATATTTTTAAGTTTAAGGTGGTAAACGCTGGATCCGGGTTCAAGGTTGAACTTTAGCTAGGGAAGAACTTGCAAGGAAGAGCCTTAAACAGTTGTGGGGCGGCATGATCAGGAATACATCATGCCGCCTTTTTTGTATCTGCCTCAGCAATTTCTTCATGAAAAATCATCAAGGCAAAACGATTGTTCCCTGCATATAGGCAGCTGCTTCTGCTCTGATCAGAATGCGGTCTTGTTTAAGTTCACAACTTAATTCGCCGCCGCGTTGAGACACCTGTTTTGCTTTCAAAAATAATTTATTTAATCGACGAGACCAATAAGGCATAAGTGCACAATGCGTTGAACCTGTCACCGGATCTTCATGAATCAATCCTTGCGTTTTAAAATAACGCGAAACAAAATCTACAGAATCCCCTGGTGCTGTGACAATAATTCTGTGACATCCCAGTGCCTCCAGAGCATGAAAATTAGGTTTCAATTGGCGTACTTGTCTTTCTGACTCTACAACAGCCATCATCCATTTTTGATTTTTCAGTAATTGTCTCGGCATCACACCCAGACCCGCTTCAATTCCTTCAATCATGCCGCAAGGCGTTACAGGCTGTATGGGCAGGTTCATCAGATATCCGTCTTCCGTATGTGCAACATGAAGCAAACCGCTTTTAGATGAAAAACTGATCTCGTGAATCCAGGGCTGTATCCAACGCAATATCACATAAGCTGCAGCCAGCGTCCCATGTCCGCATAACTCCATTTCCTCCGAAGGACTAAACCAACGGATTTCGTGCTGATCCTGTTGAGAAACCACAAAGCTGGTTTCAGGTAGAAAATTTTCCTGTGCAATAGACTGTAATACCTCATCTGGCAGCCATTCATTCAATAAACAAACAGCGGCAGGGTTCCCCGCAAAAATTTTGCTGGTAAAGACATCAATGTGATAAATCGGTAACTCCATCTTTTTTCTCTCCTAATAATTGGCCCATTTTTATAGCGGAACCTGCACGAAATGTTTTTTGCCATGCCATTTGATTGGCTTCAAAAAGTATAATCACTGTAGAGCCCAATTGAAAATAACCCAGTTCGCCGCCTTTTTCCAGCAGACTATCTTCCTGAGCCGTCATGATAATATTACCGACGATCATTGCGCCCACAAATATGACCGCCATTTTCCCGATATCTGTCTGAAAAAAGGTAACCACTCTTTCATTGCGGGCAAAAAGATTGGGTACAACACGTGTTGTTCGGCTGTTGACTGAAAAAAGCTTGCCCGGAATATGGATTTTCTTTAAAAAATGACCCGAACAGGGCATATGAACACGATGATAATCTTTAGGCGATAAATATAGGGTTGCAAATGCACCGTTTTCAAACCCGGCTGCTGTTTCGCTGTCCCCGCCTAATAAATCTCTGACAGTATATTCATGTCCTTTTGCCTGAATCAGCTTGTTCGCATGAATTTTACCTATTTCGCTGATACTGCCGTCAGCTGGAGAAACAATGGCATTGGGATCAGGGTTGATTAATCTGGCTTTTGGCAATAATTTCCGGGTAAAAAAATCATTGAAACTCACATATTGTTGATAATCAGGCTGAATAGCTTCTGAGAGATTCACACCGTAATGATCAATAAATTTCTTAATCGCCCAATTTTTAAGATTTTGAGGGCGGCGGCAATTCGACAAACTGCCCAGCAAACGCGAAATCGCATGCTGCGGCAATAGGTATTGCGGCAAAGTTTTTAAAAAATCTGACATTTTTTATCCTAAATTTAATGTTAATCTTAATCTATTAGATTTTTAATAGGCTTTACTTTGGGCAATTTTTTTACATGTGTTGACGCATGAATAAGAATATTTTTAATATCCTGAGATAGCGAAAATAGATCGCCTCCTTCAAAATAGACTATTGCTTTGAGGCTTTCACTAGGTTGAAAAGTATTTCCAAATAACGCTTTTGCATCTGCCAAGCCCGTTTCAAGCTTGACGCCTGCTTTTATCATAGCAGCAATGTCCAGATAATCTTTCGCCTCAACACGCTGCAAAACCACTTTAAGTTTATGCGCCATCAAATCTTCAAGAGAAGCTACATATAATACATTATCTTCAGTAAATTGCGGGTCACCCACACGACCACAACGAAGTCCGCCAAAGAAAGAGATTTTAACAGCTTCACCCTCTGAATTTGTTGATGGCGCTAAAACAGACAGTGTGTTTAAGTCATCTTGAATAACCATGACTTGTGATAAAAAAGGAAATGAATCAAATAATATTGCTTTTGACAGTTCTCTTTCAGAGAAAAAATCAAAATCTATCGATGGACGGTGCCCCAGGCGTAAAGCAATAGCAGTTCCGCCGTACAAAACAAAGCCTTTTTGATAGGCAGTCGAGAGTTGTGTCCACAATTGACGCTGGGAAGGAGGCAAAATTTCCATGTGAGGGATAAAATGCGTTTTCATGCGATTTTCCTTTTAGGCATTTGAGGCATGACATCATCAGGTTTACACAACCTTAAACGATAATGCCAATAATACCAGGATTTTGGTGAAAACAAGCCTGCCTCCGCATGCGTAATCACTTCACAAAAAACTTTTTCACCCAGTAATGTTAATAATTTTTGAACATCATTAAAATCACCCAGTTCCATGACCTGAGCAATAACGCGTTCCGGCTGCAAAACTGCCTCATCAGCAGTTTTCCACCAGATATATTTGGCTGCAAAAGGCTTCAATACAGCAGAATCAACAGAAAACATTGTTTTTCCATTTATATTTGCACAATGATAAATAATCACTATAATTATATTAAAGGTGTTTCAATGTTACTACCTTGAACTTTATAGTAATTATGATGGAGATCAAATCGTTACGTTGTGTGCATGTCCCAAGCGCTGGGAAAGCCTGATATGTAACTGCGATCGCCGCTTTGAAATGAAAAGGTTTCATGTGTAAGATTGGGGCACCTTTATTTATTGTATAGGAAATATTTTTCATGGGTGCAGATTCTCTCAAAAAACTCGCCGCGGAAGCGGCAATGCAATATGTTTCTTCTGATGCTGTGATTGGCGTGGGAACAGGCTCAACAGTCCATTATTTTATCGAAGCGCTGGCGTTAGTAAAGCAGAAAATTGAAGGCGCTGTCGCCAGTTCTGTGGATACTGCACAAAAACTTAAAGCCAAAAATATTGCTGTATTAGATTTGAATTCTGTTGACAACGTTGCTGTTTATGTCGACGGCGCTGACAGTGTGGATAAATATTTAAGATGTTTAAAAGGCGGCGGCGGTGCCATGACGCGCGAAAAAATCATTGCGGCTGTCGCGAAAAAATTTATTTGCATTGCTGATGAAAGCAAATATGTTGATATCTTAAATACGGATCAAATCTCTTTGCCTATAGAAGTCATTCCCATGGCGCGAAGTTACGTTGCCAGAGAAATCGTCAAATTACACGGCACGCCCGTGTATCGTGAAAAATGCATCACTGATAATGGCAATGTGATTTTGGATGCTTATCAACTGGATATGACTGATCCTGTCAAACTGGAAGAAAGACTAAATAATATCACGGGTGTAGTGTGTCACGGCTTATTCGCCAGGCGGCCTGCGGATAAATTATTGCTGGCAACTTCGGCGGGCGTCAGGACAATTGGCTGCCTCTCTCCTTGAGCACCAAAATATAAATTTCATGTTTATTTTCCCAAAATCAGATTTTTTGACAGGATTGCCATGACAGCCGCCATACGGATTACGTTGATCACTGCTTTACTGACTGCCCTGCTGGCAGCGCTCAAGCTGGGTGCGGGGTATTTCGGGGAATCCCATGCTTTGTTTGCTGACGGCATTCATTCTATCTCTGATGTTGTTATAGATATTATCGTATTGTTTGCGTCTCATTTTGGCGCTCAAAAAGCAGATTTTAATCATCCCTACGGCCATGGGCGAATTGAAACTGCAGCGACGCTCGGATTAGCGCTGATTCTCTTTATAACAGGTCTGAGTATTATCTGGGATGCGGGCAGGCATCTTTGGGGCGGAGAGCCCGCGCCCAAGCCGGATTTTTATGTGTTATACATTGCTATATTTGCGATTATTTTAAACGAAATCATTTTTCGATACACTTTAAGAGTCTCTAAAAAAATCAAGTCTCAATTATTGGAAGCCAATGCCTGGCACAGCCGAAGCGATGCGGCTGTTTCTGTTGTAGTGTTATTAGGCATCGCAGGTGCATTGGTTGGATTTCCCTGGCTCGATGCGGTTGGCGCGGTTTTTGTGGGTGTCATGATCTGCAAAATGGGCGGCGTTTTAGTCTGGAAAAGCGTTTCAGAATTGGTCGACACGGGTGTTGAAAAAGAAACTTTGGAAAATATTCAAAAAACGATCTCCCATATTCCGGGTGTTAAAACATTACACCAGCTTCGCACCCGAACGGTCAATAATATGATATTAGTGGATGTCCATATTCTGGTATCTCCCCGCATCAGCGTTTCCGAAGGTCATTTTATTGGTGATCAGGTCATTATTGCGCTGCTCAAATTACCGGATATGGCAGATGTCACTGTCCATGTTGATCCGGAAGATGACGAAACAGCTCATCCTTCTTCACATTTACCTGGACGGGAAGAATTGATTTTGCTGATCAAAACTTATTGCCCGCATCTACCCGCGCCCGAAAAAATTCTGTTACATTATCTCGATGGCAAAATTGAGTTGGAAATCATTCTCTCTCTGTCTGAATCAGCATTATTTTCGCCAGAAGATATTTCAAATCAATATCAGGAAGTGCCCAGGAAGTTAGCGTATATTAGAGAAGTTAAAATTTTGTTTTCTATTTAATAGAGAGGATTTTTATGTTTACTTTACCCGCGCAGCCTATGACACTGACTGATGCCATCAAAAATACCTTCAAACTCTGGCGGGTAACGCTGGCTTCGGTTTTGCCGCTGAGTCTTGCAGCAGGAATCGTCAATGGCCTGCCTGTTTTTGCAAAAAACTATCTGGGAGAAACACATAAAGACTTATATCTCGCTACGTTTCTATTTGTAGCCATCATCAATATCATTCCTACAATAGCCATCTTTGCCAGGCTGGGTCATGCGGCACATAATCAACAAGTGTCTCTCTCTCAGGCAATAGGCGTTGCCATAGTGAAATTTCCAGCGGTGCTCACCTGGGTCATTATTTCCACTGCGTTTGTATTATGTGCCGTTGGCATTACTTTTCTTTTATCGTCTTTTCCGGCTGCTGCCATTTTGAGCGCGCTTATTTTTATCATTGTGATTACTTCCCTGATTATTTATGTTTTATGTGTTATTCCGCTCATCATTTTTGAAAATCTGCCTGTGATAGCGGCTATTCAAAAAAGCTTTGCTCTCACAAAAGATCAGTGGTGGTATGGCGGAGCACTTCTCACTGTTATTGTGATGTTTGGCGCTGTTGTCAATGTGGCCGGAACCTTGATGATGGGCACTTTGGGAACGATTATCGCTTACTGTTTCACCCTCCCGCTGCAAACCGCCATGATTATTATTTTTTATGAACATCTCAAATTGCGGGCTGAGAAAAATCAGTCAATTTAATGGCTATTAATACTAATTTTAAACATTTATTTCCATTATTATTGTTAATTTTTATTGATTCGTTTAGTTATTTTGTTGTGATTCCTGTATTATTGCAATTATTTTACAATAATCATTATGGCATGTTACCCAACGATACCAGCCAGACAGTTCGTAATACACTCACAGGATTTACGATTGCCTTATCGACATTCGCAGCGCTCATCGCAGCGCCGTTAATGGGTAATCTGTCAGATAAATATGGACGCAAAAAAGTATTGCTGGTCTGTTTGGCTGGCGTAATACTGGGTTTTTTATTGCCTGTCATAGGCATCTTACGGAAAAATATTTATCTCTTATTAATGGGGCGATTTATCGGTGGTGTGGGTTCATCGAGTCAGCCCATTGCCCAGGCAGCAGTGGCGGATTTATGCGAAGGCAAAGAAAAAGCTTTTTTTCTGAGCTTAATTGCTCTCATGATGACACTGCCTATTATTCTGGGCCCATTGGCAGGCGGTTACTTATCTGATAGCAATTTAGTCAGCTGGTTTAATGTCACTACGCCATACTGGTGCGCGTTATTGATGAGTGTATTGATTTTTTTTCTGGTGGGATTATTCTTTCAGGAAACGATGGTGCATCATGCTCATATCCCAATATTAAGCGTCAAAGAAGTGATGCTGGGCGCAGGCAGAGCCGCGAAGAAATATCAGATAGGATATTTATTATTCATATTATTGTGTCTGGAATTGGGTTGGAGTCTCTATTACCAGTCAATACCCCTGTATTTAAGCCGGCAATTTCATTATTCTGCCAAACATGTCAGTTTGTTTTATACTTATACAGGGCTGTTGATGTCACTAAGCCTGATGATTTTATACCCTGTTTTAATCAGATATATAGCTGTTAAAAATATCTTATATTACAGCATCATATTCGTTTTGTTGGGTTTAACAGGATGCAGTTTATGGCATACTGATGGTATACAATGGATTTTCGTACCCTTGGTTGCGATTTTCACAGGCACAGCTTATGTGAGTGTATTGGCGCTGATATCAAATCAGGTGCCTGCAGCCAACCAGGGATGGGCAATGGGATTTTCCAGTACGGTATTATTTTTAGCCTGGATGATAACGGGATTTATGAGCGGATGGTTATTTTCTCTCTCTTCCAAACTGCCGTTGTATCTGTCGGCAGCTGCTTTGGTGATGGCATGCTTTGTGATATTTCGTTTATATTTATATGATAAAAGAACGAAAACAGAGGTATTATAGATAGGATACATGACCCTTGGCTGTTTTGTTTTTTTATATAATTTAAAGGGGATTGAGGGTGGCAATTAAATCATTTGGTCAAAAATGGCTGGAAGATTTTTATTATAACGATGTTAAGAGTGGCGTAAAACCGCAAATACAGGATAGGGTTTTTAGGAAACTCAAATTAATTGATTATGCCTCCAGTGTTAACGATCTGCGCGTGAAGTAGAACTTGTGCAATATCACTAGGGGCTGTTGACATTTGAATTTTGTGAGATAAATCAATCAAAATCTCACCACCCCGTCCTAAGGTATTTTTATGAATATGAAATTTACAAAACGTAAACCCATTTCTTTAGGTGTAATACTGAAAAAAGAATTTATGGAACCATATGGCTTGACACTGGTTGATCTGGCAAAAGCGATGGGGGTGACTAAACAAACAGTTGATTTATTATTACAGGATAGAGATGAACTTACAATAGATATGGCTATCTTGTTGGCAAAAGTTTTTAATAATACACCGCAATTTTGGTTAAATATTTCAATAGATAACCAATTATGGCGGGATTTACATGACAGCCGCCTCTGTACTACTCTGTTTCATTGATTATGTCACCCCCTTCTCCCCCGCCAGGGGGAGAAGGTGCCGCAGGCGGATGAGGGGGAATAAAAATTAATACACCCTCACCCGCCCTTCGGGCACCCTCTCCCGCAAGCGGGAGAGGGGGAAACCCTTAAACTATTTATGCAACAACACCCAAGCGGGAGAGGGAAAGACGAAATAAATGAAACAGAGTAGTACAGCCGCAAGAAAGCTGAAAAATTTATAACTGTTATGAGGATAATTGATGACATTACTCGGCGTAAACATTGATCATATCGCGGCCTTGAGACAGGCGCGCGGGACGCTTTATCCTGATCCGTTGCAGGCCGCTTTTGAGGCGGAGTTGGGCGGAGCAGACGGCATCACAGTTCATCTGCGTGAAGATCGCCGGCATATCCAGCTTCGTGATGTGGAATTGCTGAAAGAAAAAATTCAAACCAGATTGAATCTTGAAATGGCTGCAGCACCTGAAATGATCAGTATTGCTCAAAAAATCAAGCCCGCTTTTTGTTGTCTTGTGCCGGAAAAAAGACAGGAACTCACCACAGAAGGCGGACTGGATGTTGCCGGCCAGGAGTCATCTATCAAAAAAATATGCGAAGAATTAACATCAGCAGATATAGTAGTCTCGCTATTTATTGATCCTGAAATCAGTCAGATAGATGCGGCAGTTCGATGCAAAGCGCCATATATAGAAATTCATACCGGCAAATATGCCATAGGTAAAGAAAATTGTCAGCGTGTAGCAGAGGCTGTGATTTATGCCCAAAAAGCAGGGCTTATTGTCAATGCAGGACATGGATTAAATTATCATAACGTCAACGCTATTGCGTCTATTCCGGGAATATATGAATTGAACATTGGTCATGCAATTGTCTCGAGAGCAGTATTTACAGGAATGCGGGAAGCCGTGCGTGAAATGAAAAGACTTGTTAACATTTTACCAAAATCACAGTAGACTATTTTCTGATTTTTAAATTGAAAAAGCTTGAAGGAATTTCGCGTGTCAGGAAAATGCTATTTGTTTATTTTTTCTCTTACATTATTGATGATGCTGACAGGATGTGCGCACAGGACAATAAATTCAGATCAATGCCGTGTAATACTTTTTCATCATCAGTTGGCGGATGATCTAAGAAGTGATGGCGTTAAAGTATTTATTGTAGGCGATGAAGTTACACTCATCTTACGGACAGATCAATTTTTCTACACAAATTCCAATCATATGCGAGACAAGGGGACTGTTTTGAACCGTATCACAGCTTATATCAATACCTTTCCTGTGGTGGATATCCGGGTTAAAGGCTATACCAATAACAGAGGAAATTATATGCGAAATCTGGCACTTTCCCGCGCACAGGCACAGGCAATCGCCAATTATATGTGGGGGCATGGGCTCAATAGCCGGTTAATTTCAGCGGAAGGTTACGGTTGTCATAATCCTTATGGATTTAATCATATTGAGATATTTTTCAGATTGCCGCCGCCCGATAATGTATTTCACTAACAGGCTCTTGTTTCAAAGAATCCGTATGGGTATAGTTGGCGTGAATTGCAGAGGACCAGGGCGTGATCAATACCGCAATTGAAAAGATAAAATCACGAAAAAATTTTTTTCGTGATTTGTATCGTAAGGAACTGGTCGTCCTGACCGTATTTTTGTTTTCTCAGATAATATTGATTGGCACGGTAATGTACGTATTTACCAATCAAAAGATGCCATCGTTTTACGCATCAAGCAGTGATGGCATATTGACATCCTTAAAATCAATGCCGGTGCCTAACCGCTCGGATACGGCACTACTGAAATAAGCGAGGGAGTTGCCTTTTATGGCAGATGATTCACTTGAAGTGGTTAGCTTGAGACGCAACTTTCAGCGGGACGGACATCGGCTTGTGTTATTCGCATTACTGGTTGCTGTGATTTTAAATGCCGTTTTGGTTGGCGCTTTTGGGTATATTGTCACGCATCCGCCTACCCCTCAATACTTTGCTACAACAATTAATGGCCGGATTACGCCTTTAATTCCGTTGGACCAGCCCAATATGCCGCCTTCCACACTTTTGCAATGGTCAAATGCGGCTGCTACGGCTGCGTATACCTATAATTTTGTCAATTTCCGACAGGAATTGCAATCTGCTTCTGAGTTTTTTACACCCGATGGGTGGGCGGAGTTTATGAATGCGTTAAGGTCATCAACCAACTTGAATGCTGTAATCGAAAAGAAACTGGTGGTTTCTGCTGTTGCCACAGGCGCGCCTGTTATTCTTGATCAGGGTGTTATCAATGGAATCTATACCTGGACAGTTCAGATGCCCATGCTGGTGACCTACCAAAGTGCAAGTCAGGCGGCTCGCCAGAATGTGATGGTTAAAATGATTATCCAGCGTATTTCAACATTAAATTCAGCTCGCGGCATAGGGATTTCATCTTTTGTCGCTGCTTGACAGATTTTTTAATTTTTTATTTTTAAAGAAAGGACGGTGTGATGAGGTTTTCACCAAATCTCAAAAAAGTGTTATTAATCGGAACAGTTATTTTGTTGGGCTGCGATGTTTCTATGTTGTTCGCAGCGCAAAATGATCCGCAGACGGTTTCCGCAGCAGATCCTGGTAATAATCAGCAGCTTCAACAATTGCAGATGCAGGCCCAGCAGGCACAGGTTCAAGCTCAGATAAAAGCGCTGCAAAATCAAAATAATGCATTAGGGCAAAATATTCCTGCCCAAAAGGATAATCTGTTGCCGCCGGCGCCTGCCGCGGTTAATCCTGCAGCAGCAATACCTGCATCTCCTTTGGCTGCACCTCAACTACCTTCTCAGCCGGCAAATATGCCGCAGTCCATTTATCAGCCGAATACTCCTGCTGAAAATCCTGCTCAACCAACCCCTGAGAATAAAAGCAATACTGCAGAGGAAGCCGGTCGGGTTACAGCAGGTGATATTGACGATGCAGCATTTAATTCGATGGTGCAGAATACACTTCCCATGTCGCCAGCCCAGATTCAAAAACTCCGTTCTGTTTACATGGCTTCCCAGTTTGCTGCATCAAGTTCGTCGGAAACACCGCCGCGGCCTACCGCCACATCTGTTTTTGTTGATCTTGCTCCAGGGTCAACGCCCCCTGTTGTGAGGCTTGCGCAGGGATTTGTCACCTCTTTGGTTTTTGTGGATTCGACAGGCGCACCGTGGCCGATTGAAGCTTATGATATTGGCAATCCTTCTGCGTTTAATATTCAGTGGGATAAGACCAGTAATACGCTCATGATTCAATCTACAGTGTTATATACCTATGGTAATCTCGCTGTTAAGCTGAAAGGGCTGGATACACCTGTGATGCTGACGCTTATCCCCGGCCAGAAAGCTGTGGATTATCGTGTGGATTTGCGCGTCCAGGGAACAGGTCCTAATGCCAGACCTTCCATTGGCGGAAGTCCTTTGCCGCCGTCAACAAGTTCTGATTTGTTGAATGTCCTGGATGGTGTGCCGCCTGCCAATAGCAAAGTGTTGAAGGTTGAGGGTGGAAATTGTCAGGCATGGTTGTCTGGCGATAAGATGTATGTCAGAACACGTTTGAGTGTATTATCACCGGGCTGGGCGGCGACACTATCCAGTGCAGATGGTATGCATGCCTATCAGATGCAGCAGACGCCTATGTTGCTGGTTTCGCAAAACGGACAAGTCGTTCAGTTAAAAGTGGAAGGATTCTAAAAGCTTATGGCAGATAGAATGGGTAATATTGCAGGGTTATTTAAAGAAGGCAGAACACGTACTATTCTGTTGACGACAGTGATTGTATTGGTGATTGCCATTGCGGCCGGCTTTTTTATCATGCGGGGACGTACCACTGGTATAGAAGCTGCCGCGGGTTTGGCCCAGGTGCCGGGCGGCATTCAAAATGTCCCCTTTCAGACGAACCCAAATCCAGAATATGCACGTACGCAGGAAAGACAAAATATAGAAGCAGCCAGGGCGGCCGAGCAGACAGGCGGCAGTGCTATTCCGACCATTATCCGGGCTGAAACCATGACGGGGCCTGCTGAAACATCCACAAGCATAGGTTACACCGCTTTAAGCCGTGAGCAGTCTGAAGCCGGGACGTTTTCGCCGAAGGAGTTTACAGCTGGTCAAAAGGGTGCGCCTGCTGTCATCTGTCCCACTGTTCCTCCTGTATCTGTTTTAGGAACGCCGGTCTATGACAAAAATGGGCGGTTGATCGGATATGCCGGCGCTGATGGAAAGGTGCGTGATACCAATGGCAATATCATTGGGACGCTGGGGCCGGACGGATTGGTACGGGATGCCAATGGTGTCGTTATTGGACAGAAAGGATCAGCAATCTCAGGCACGCCTGTTTATGATGACAAATGTAATATTATAGGCTATGTAGAGCCGGATGGGGATGTACGGGATGCCAGCGGCCGCGTCGAAGGTACTGTCGGGCCTGATGGAACGGTACGCAATCCTTCAGGTAAAATTATTGGTCACGCGGCTGTTCCGGTTTATGACCCTAATGGCAAATTACTGGGTTACTCATGCGCTGACGGTAAAATTCGGGATGCCAATGGAAATATCATCGGCACTGTAGGGCCGGATGGCGTTGCCAGAGATTTAAACGGCAATATTATTGGAAGAGCGGGCGCCATCAGTCCGGGCACACCTGTTTATGATGCCAATGGCAATATCATTGGATATGTAGGTCCTGATGGTAAAGTGCGTGATGCCAATGGCAATATTATTGGTACAATGGGCGTTGATGGTCTCCTTCGGGATGCAAAGGACAATATTATTGGCAGTATTGTCAAACCACAGGCACCAGCAGCTGCCGAAGCCCCTCTGGGAACTCCTATATACGATGCTAACGGCAATTTGATTGGTTATGCGGGCTCTGATGGAAAAGTGCGTGATCTGAACGGTAAAATTATCGGAACACTGGGTACTGACGGTAAAGTGAGAGACGCCCAGGGCAATATTATTGGCAGTACTGAAAAGCAAAAGATGACACCTGAAGAAATTGCTGCGCAAAACCTTCAGATTTCTTATCAGCGTCAACAGGAAATTCTCAAAGACCAGCGTCTGGCACAGGAAGTACAACAAAAACAGACGGCAATGTCTTCGCAGGCTAATCAATTAATGGCTGCCTGGACTCAGCTTTCCACCCAGCAATATGTGGCGGGGGAGAAAAAAGAAGAAAGTGCCTCCGGAGGCGAAGGCGCTTCTGCTTCAGGCGGAACTTCTGGTCAGGGAGCAGGAAAGGCAGGCGGCCAGATCTTTATTAAAGCCGGTACGGTTTACTTCGGTATTATCAATACGGCTATTAACAGCGATGAGCCAGGTCCTGTGATGGCAACTATTCTCAATGGGCCATATAAAGGCGGAAAATTATTAGGAAGTTTAACTAATCAGGGTAAAGCAGTATTGATTACTTTTAATACGATGTCTTTGCCGCAATTTTCAAAGAGCATTTCCATTCAGGCTGTTGCAATTGATCAGAATACGGCAAGAACAGCGCTTTCAACAGAGACAGACAATCATTATCTGTTGAGATATGGTTCTCTGTTTGCTGCATCGTTTGTGCAGGGTTATGGACAGGCAATTATGACATCAGGTACAACAACAACGGCATCTATTGGTCCGGGAGGTGCGGCAGTACAGACTTCTGTTCCGCCATTAAGTCCAAAGGACAAGTTTTTCGCCGCTTTAGGCAATATTGGGACACAGTGGGGTACTCAGATGAACGCAGTTTATAATACGCCTCCTACAGTATATGTTGCATCAGGTACTGCTGTTGGCGTGTTATTTATGTCTGATGTGCCGGTACCTGCGTCATGAATTTAAATATAAATTTAAATAGGGAGGTATAAGCGTATGAATAAAGATCCGGTTAATCCATCCCAAAAAAATGAGGAAGAATATCAGTTTACTGATGAGGAAAGCGGGCATAAATATGAATCGCCGGCTGCAGCGTCACCTTCTTCATTGGCGGAAAGCGGTGATAATGCGGGCGCTCGTCGAAAAAAACTCATATTGATTATTATTGGCGTGATAATTGGGGCTTTTTGTCTTTATAAGTTGTATGGTCTTTTTTCAGCAGGGCCTTCTAAAACAACGCTTGCACCAACTCAGGTACAGACAGCGCTTGCTTTAGCTGCGGCGCCTGCTGCTGCACAAAAATCCGGGCAGATAACTCCTCCTAAGCCTATATTATCCGAAGAAAAATTAGAGAGAGAAAGCCTTAAAAGACAAGTTACCACACTTGAACAGACAGTGATTCAAAACCGTCAGACACAAGAAAACCTTCAAAATCAAATCGGGGGAATTTCTTCCGCCATTTCAGAGATTCAAAGTAATATTGCTATGCTGACACAGCAGGTTAATACGATTGCTCAGAAAAGCGAAGCGGAAGCAAAGTTAAAAGAAAAGGCGGAAGCGGCGCGTAAAGCGGAAGAAGCCAAAAAAGCAGCAAAAAAAGCTTTTTATGAAAAAAAGAAAAAAGAAAAAGTCAGTTACGCGACTTATTATATCAGAGCCATGATTCAGGGGCGTGCCTGGCTGGTTGGCTCAAATGATGCTGCATTTACTATTAGTACAGGCGATCAATTGCCGGGTTATGGTCAGATACAGAATATTGATCCGGACAAAGGCATAGTGATGACAAGTTCAGGTAGAATGATTAATTATATGTCACGAGACAGGTAGTAATGTGATGCAACCGCAAGTCATTCAACGCAGCATTTTAGCAGGTGTTATCACAGCGCTTTATCCAGAGCTGGCCCAGGCTCTGGGCGGTGTTGACGCGCTTCAGATGCTCACTAATCTCAGTAGAGCTTATCCTGATATATGGCGATTGTTGACTGCGGCGTGCTATATCATTGGTTTTGCATTTGCAATGCGAGGCGTTTATTATTTGAAAGCATATGGTGAGATGCGTACGATGATGGCGAGTTCGACAAGTCTAAAAACGCCTGTTGCATTTTTTATTGTAGCCGCAGTATTGATTTATATTCCTACTGGATTCAAAGTTATCAGCCAAACAGTATTTGGATATAGTTCGCCATTGGCTTATAGTGATGTGACCTCCGGGATGAATCCTGTAGTATTACATGCCATTACGGGTCTGATCAGTATTATTGGCTTGATTGCATTTATCAGAGGCTGGTTAATCCTGGTGGCAAATGCCGAACATCCGGGAGGGCAGGCTACATTAGGTAAAGCGCTAACCCATATTATCGGAGGCTTGCTGGCAATGAATGTATTGGGTGTCGTTGATATCATCTGGAATACTTTTGGTTTTACCAGTCGTATTACTTAATTTTTATTAACAGATTTTAGTTATTTTATTAAATTTTATTAAACAGGAAAGGAGTATATGATGAAATATAGAAATATTTTTAAATGGGCGGGTATTTTGCTTGCATCCGGTTTAGCGTTTTATGCTTCGGATGCGTTCGCTCAGGTAACTGATTTATCCGGAGTCGCAAAACAAATGACCAGCACATTTGGTCAGCTTGCGCAGTTAATAACGGCTATTGCTTATATCGCGGGTATGGGATTCGGTATGGCATCCATATTGAAATTCAAAGCGCATAAAGATAACCCTACACAGATTCCTATCGGTACGCCGATTGCTTTATTGTTCGTTGCTGCGGCATTGTTATTTTTGCCTTCTTTATTTGGTATTGCCGGCAAAACTATTTTTGGTCAGAGCGGCGCAACAGGCGGCGTAACCGGTGTGTCAACTTTTTAGTGAGATTAATTCAGGTTAAATTATGATGTATCCGCTGAGATTAACCATTACGCCAGGTGCGTGGCGTCTGTTTATCAAAAGAAAGGCCGATCAGGCCTTTCTTAAGTTTGCGGAAAAAATTTTCCAACGGGATAATAGCACCTGTCAGTTTTGCGGATTTCAGGCGCAGGATTATCAGGAAGTCATTAATCTTGATCAGAATTACAGTAATAATAAAATGTCTAATCTTGTGACGGCCTGTTGTTTTTGTGCGCAATGTTTTTTTCTGGAAAGCGTGAGTGTCGGACGTTACGGCGGCGGCACGTTGATTCATTTGCCCGAAATTGATCAGGCAAGTTTGAATAGTTTTTGTCACGTCCTTTTTTGTGCTGTAGCGAACGATACAGGCTACAAAAACAGTGCGCAGTCAATTTATCGCAGCTTTAAATTGCGGGCGCAGGCGGTAGAAGAAGAGTTGGGTGAAGGCTGCAGTAATCCAGCTGTATTTGGAGAGCTCTATCTGGATATCATAGGACAAAACCCCGCACTGCTTGACAGAATGCTTAACGGTATTCGTCTTTTGCCTTCCCGGGGCGGATTCAAAGCGCAGGTTGATCATTGGGCGGCAACGGCACTGAAGGAACTGGCGGGAGAAGAGTAAATCAAATTGGGGAACCTTTGTTCACGAAAAAATTATTCTGACTTATGACTTCAGACTTTCTATCGCCTCATGACTTAGTCCTGTGACATGCGCAATTTGCGTAGTTGGCGTGCCCTGGTTAATCAAGGCGCGGGCAACAGTTTCAATTGCTTCAGCTTTACCTTCAGCTTTACCTTCAACTTTGCCTTTTTCTATGCCTTCTTCCAAACCTCTCAGTTCAGCTTTTTTGATCGCGGCGGCTTCATCTCTCAGCCATTTTAGCTGGCCTTCGTATAATTCGCGCTCTTCATTTGTCAGATACATGCACTCCAAAGCCATTATGGCTTTGCCAATTTCGGGTTCTATTTTTAATTCCATGGGTAAATTATGAGCATCATAGCCGCTGGCTTTGCTTAAAAAAGTTGTCCACCTGTCCAAAGTTGTTTTAAGCTGTGATAAATTTTTATCAAACTTATCCAGTTCAATAAAATGCAGTTCCAGGTCTTCAAAATAGCGTTTATGGGTTTTGGTATTTAAAATATGAAAGACATGGTGATAATCTGATTCATCTGAAAAATAATTGAAATTCAATACATTGATGCTGATGGTTTTTTTAAGATATTCAAATAAATCGCCTTTTTTGAGTTGGCTGGTGTAAAGCTTTGACCAGTAGTACAATGCGCGCTGGTTATAATAAACTTCGTCAGTGATCTGCATTTCAATATTATATTGCCGTCCTTGTTCATCTTTGGCTTTAATATCCAGAACAGACAGGCGATCGCCGCCAAATTCGCGGTCATTATAAGGATTTAACAGCGTGACTTCGACAATGCGGTCTTTTTCAGACACGACTGAGTTGATGAAAGAAATCAAAAGGTCTTTGTTTTCTTCGCTGCCAAAGAGCTTTTTAAAAGCAAAATCAACACGAGGATTCAATGACATTGTCTTACCTGCTATACTTAGTGATGAATTAAAGATTATAACGGAAAAGTTGGGGAACTGGAAATACTTATGGTAAAACTCGTTGAGCCAATATTGGAAGGCATTGATTCTTTTCTGGCATGGCTGAGTGCCTCGCTGCGCCAGACGACAGAATCTTATTGTGATGTGGAGACGGCAGATAGTCCTGCTGTACTGGTGACGCATGACGGGTCTCTGATGACCATTATCCGGATTGAAGGTATTACAACGTTATTGGGTAGTACTGAGTTTAAGCGATTGCACGAAGGATTAACGTTGTCATTGCAATCCGTGATGTCCCGCCCCGGACATGTATTTCAAGTCTTGTTTAATTACGACAGAGAACAGGTTGTCAGTGAAATTACAGAGATTTTTACGCCGGCACGTGAAACCGCAAGACGGCTTCAACTGGATCTGGATGATCTGTTCGAAGAGCGTATCCGCTATATTTCCCGCTATTGCGGTTCAGAAAGTGTTTTTTTTGTCGTATGGACAACGCCTGAATTATTAACAAAAGAGCAGATGGAGCAGGCGGCTAAAAGCAAACTGGACTATATTCGTCAAAATAAGATACCGCCGTTCAGGCGTACTCAGAACGTCCTGGCGGCTATTCCGGATTTGCGGGACGCCCACGATGCTTTTATCCGTTCCCTCATGAATGACTTTCAAAATTTGAATATTCGTGCAGATGTCCTGGAAGTTCATGAAGCTGTTTATGAAATGCGTATGACAGTTGATCCCGAATTTACCGATCGCAGCTGGCGGCCGGTACTTCCCGGGGATAAAGTGCCTGTGAAAGATTATCAGCGTTTTACGGGTGAATTTACAGATATTTTATGGCCGCCGTTAAGCAGACAAATATTGCCGCGTGATGCTGAAAATATCGATCTTCGGACTGTCAGAATAGGCGATAGAATTTACTCGACTATTTTTATAGATTTGTTCCCAAAAGATATCAGGCGGTTTGTTTATTTATTGGGCAGAACGATTGGTGCCAGAATTCCCTGGCGGATATCCTTTTTGGGTGAGAGCAATGGGTTAACGAGCTTAAAGTTAAAATCCGTTATCGCAGGCTTATTAAGTTTTTCTTCAGCGCAGAATCGTTTGCTGAGTGATGCAGCAAAATATCTCAAATATCTGGATATTAATACCGATAATGCCATTATAAGACTGCGTGTGGCAGCCTGTACCTGGGCACCCGAAGGGAATATGCCTTTATTGCGAACCCGCGCTTCTGAACTGGCAAAAGCGATTGAAGGCTGGGGGACCTGTGAAGTATCGGAAGTTTGCGGGGATGCTTTTGCAGGTATTGCTTCAAGCATGCTGGGCGTGACAGTGAATAATGTTGCCAGTGCTGCGGTTGCGCCTCTGACTGATGTTGTTTACATGTTACCCATGACGCGCCCTGCATCACCCTGGAAATACGGTGCACTGCTTTTTCGCACGCCGGATGGAAAGCCATGGCCTTTTCAGCCAGGTTCAAGTGAACAAACAACGTGGATTGATTTGCTTTTTGCCCGTCCGGGTTCGGGTAAGTCAGTGTTATCCAACGCCATTAATCTGGGCTTGTGTCTTTCGGGCGGGCTTACACGCCTTCCGCGTATTGCTATTATTGATATTGGTCCATCCAGCAGTGGTTTGATTTCTTTGCTTCGGGAAGCGCTGCCTCAAAATCAAAAACACTATGTGGCTTATCATCGTATTCGTATGACGCCTGATTATGCCATTAATCCATTTGATACGCAGTTGGGTTGTCGTTTTCCCACACCTCAGGAGCGGGGATTTTTAGTTAACTTTGTGACTTTGTTAACAACACCCATAGGTGCGGAGTCTCCCTACGATGCTATTTCAGATATGACGGGTATGGTTGTAGATGAACTGTATAAAAATCTTTCTGATGCGGGTAATCCGTATCATTATACATCGGGTATTGAGCCTCTGGTCGATGGTATTCTGGAGGAAATCGGGTTTGTGCGGGATATCAAAACAACGTGGTGGGAAGTGGTGGATGCGCTATTTATTGCGGGATTTACGCATGAAGCCTCTCTTGCACAGCGATATGCAATGCCCCTGGTGTCAGATGCTGCGTCGATTTGCCGTACGCAGACGGTTGAGGATCTTTATGGCAAAATCATTGCGCCGACGGGCGAGACGCTGATCAATGCTTTTGGGCGCATGATATCCAGTGCAGTGCGTGAGTATCCTGTCCTTTCACGTATCACCAGTTTTGATTTGGGTGAGGCAAAAATAGTTTCACTGGATTTGGATGAAGTCGCCAAAGGCGGAGGGGATGCTGCAGACAGACAAACCGCTGTGATGTATATGCTGGCGCGTTATATTCTCGCGAAAAATTATTATCTGACAGAAGATAATGTTGAAGATATGCCCGATCAATACCGCGAATATCACCGCAAACGTATTATGGAAATTCGTGAAGATCCCAAACGATTAGTATTTGATGAATTCCACCGTACCTCCAAAGCCCGCGCTGTCCGTGAGCAGGTTATATTGGATATGCGTGAAGGACGAAAATGGAAGGTTCAGATCGCGCTGATTTCTCAGTCTATTGATGATTTTGATGAAACCATGGTGGAATTTGCGACTGGAATTTATATTATGGACGCGGGTCCTGCGCAGACGGTTGAAAAGTCCGCCAAAATTTTTGGTTTGTCAGAAACCGCTCAAATTGCATTGCGTACGAGAGTACACGGTCCCCGCGAAGGCGGTGCGACATTTTTTGTACAATACGCAACCAAAAACGGTATTAATCAGCAATTGGTGACGAGCACTTTAGGTCCGATTGAATTATGGTCATTCAGTACGACGGTGGAAGACGCCTTAGTGCGCAATCAGCTATACAAACGCATTGGTCCCAAGGAAGCGAGACGAATATTGGCCGCGCTTTTCCCCTCAGGCAGTGCGACCAAATATGTCGAAGGAGAGTTAAACCAAATGCGTGAACAGCAGGAAGGTGTGATTGCCGAAACCGCCAATCTCAGTGTGATTGATGAGTTGGTCAGTAATATTCTTTCAGCCTATCGCGCAGATCCCAATTTCAGATCGCTGCCTGAGAAATAGCTTTTTTTATGTTTATGATTTATTTGCGTCCTTCCAAGTCATTTTCGATATTTTATTTGGATTTGTATTTTTATTGATTTTGATTTCCCCTCACCCGCCGCTACGCGGCGGCCTCTCCCTCCGGGGCAAGCAATCCAGTAGAGACGCAATATTTTGCGTCTCTACAATATGAGAAGGAACAACGATATACTGGTGTGACAAATGATCTTATTTAGCCTAAGTACACAGATTTAATATTACGGTTAATTATCAAATCACCCCCTTCACTAGAAGAATTTTGTTTTGATACTTTTTTTTCAAATAGTTTTATGGCTTCATTTTCGCCAAAAAAATTATTAGATTTCATTAACTTACTTTCATACACAGCTTTCTTAATATTTCCCAAGTCTGTGGATCCAAATGTACCAAACTTTAGAATTTCAAGAAATACCTTCTGAAGAGATTTAATATACTTGGTATTTTTTTGTGAGTTACCAAAATAACCAGCGTCTTCATAATCTATAGCTTTTATAAGAGAATAAATATTTTCAATCTTCTTTAATACGCAGATAAAGTATAGCAGGATTCTAAGCTTAATTTAGGAAAATAATTTTTATATCCTCTGTCGCGGCTGACAAGTGTTAATCTCGAAAATTCTGCGTGCGCCCAGATATAAAAATTATGCAGGAAATTTCCGCATAGATAATTTGATTACAAGGGGAGAAGGGGTTTTCTCGTAACCTCACCATAATATTCTCTCAAAACCCTTGTTTCACCTGATTTTGAAGCGCGATTACCCTAACGCGCTTCAAGTTCAGTAACTGCGCTTAATGAAACTTTAAGGGTTGGTTTGTTATACTGCATGAGACTTGTGAGGGATGACGTTTGCAGCAGCAGGATATCGGGTGCTGGCGCCCAAATTTGAAGTTGCGGATATTTTGCAGGGATATTTATTTAAATGATAGAGGGTAATAGATATGATAGATCCAACAATTGAAAATAGAAAACTTATGAGAGGAAGTTTTCTTGGTAACGAATGTGCACAAAAATTTGAAGAAATGCTTCAACAAGCCATTAATGAAGGATATAAAGAGCTTTATTTGCAAGAATGCACGATTGATAAAGAAAATTTGGAAATGTTTGAAAAATATATGAAATCTTTCCGCACTATTCTTTTTTCGATTCGTACTGTGATTGGTACTGTACTTGTTTCTGCAGATCGAAACGATTTTGTAGATTTTGTAGAATGGTTTCGCATCCGGATTATATCCGGAAAATGTCATCCCGAACTTAATCTTTATTTGTATGGGGTTGAAGAGAATGACGCAAAAAAGCTTGCAGAGGTTCGTCAATCGCCAGAATTTCCCTCCGGGGTTAAGATTTTTCTGGGAAATGCGGAGAAAAACATTAGTTTTGCCTTCTTTAAAGAAAATCCGTGTTTTCTGGATGGCAAGAGCACCAAAAATTATATTAAATACTACCGAGAGCAAAATAAGAAGCTGCTATACACATTCAACATCAAAATTAACGACAACGATGGAATAGCAGGACTTCCTTTTATAATTACGTTGAAAAAATCATTGCCTACCAGCGAAGCGCGCATAATGCAATTTAAAGCTGACATTAAGCAAGCCGTTCAACTAAATTTTCCCTACATTCTTGATTTTTATAACGATGATGTTGATGATGAAATCATGAATGCAATTGCCGGACAATTTGCATCAGGAAATTGCCGCGGCATTTGTCTCGCAGAAGCCTATATTAGCGCCAAGGACGCGAAAGCGCTCGTAACAGCGCTTGAAGAATTCATTAAGTCTGGAAAATGCCAAAGCGGGTTTAAGATTTTAATGGACTATACAGCGGTCACGGCTGAGTCTTTTCGTAAAATCGAAAATATGTTAAGTATAAATAAAAATTTTCATGACAAGATTCTTCCTGCTTCTACTATAATGTTTATTAAGTGTATTAATAAACTTGTTAATGGAGGAGGGTTTTTTCCAACATCTATAGGTTCTCAGTTCCCTCAAGAGATAAAAAAGCTTATTTGCTTGAAGATGCAGGATGTGAAAGGATTTCCACACAAAGAAGCGGAAAAATTTAAATTCTCATCACCCATGGTTATGTTTTCTCCCTCCACACCGGCCGCTCCATTGGATTTTGCGATTAGCCAATGCGTAAAAAAGCTGTCTCCAGGATCGGGATATAATCTTTCCTGTCCTGTGGAATTAACGCAGGACAAAATGGTCATGACTTTTAATAGCAAGGAAGCTGCGAAAAAGTTTTATGTTAAATATTGTCCCATTGGCTCATATGTTGCAGAGAGCGATAAAATTACGTTAACGGGTAAAGCCAAAATATTAGATTTCATAAAAATTAAACTCCAGTTTAGGGACAAAGCAGAATTAATGTTAAATAAGAATTACCCTGATTTCAAAATGCAAGAGGAGAGTTTCAACATGACGCCAGGGAGAGAAATCACTTTAAGTTAATCAATTTTGCAAGTTCTGTTACTGTCATTTTTTTTGATTTTACCAGGCCTCTTAATAACAATCTCCCGCTATGCGGGAGAGGGGAAAACACCTCCTCAAACTATTTATGCAATAATGCCCCGGAGGGAGAGGTGAAAAGACAGCTTTGCATTTGCTCGCCTGAAAATAACATTACATAATTATACACAGATTAAAGTTATTGTAACTATTCACGGTGTTCACAACTACAGTACCTGATACCCGAGCATTTTCCCCGCTCCGGCGTCATTGCGAACCTTCACGTAGTGAAGGTGAAGCAATCCAGAGCAGGATTGAATTGAAATGTTATCTCAATGATCAATAAAACCCTGGATTGCTTCGGGCTTTGCCCTCGCAATGACGCCGGGGTGGAAGATGTGTGTGGCATGCTGCTGGATATGTGGTAATTTGGCGTGAATAGTTACAAGTTATTTAATAGAATTTTGTGTATTAATAAGATTTTATTTCTAATGGTTTACTATCTGAATCAATAAATCCTTGACGGTCTCGCAAGAGGATATATGATGTCATATCTCGATATATTATTTATGCAGGGGTATTTTCCATGTATTTGATGAAAAAAATCAGTCTATTCATCAGCCTGTCTGTATTAGGATGTTTATTTCAATCTCAAGCTTTCGCGGCGCTGAATTTAACGCTCGCGCAAGGTATCTCCGGCGCTGTGCCTGTGGCTGTCGTGCCATTCAATGGAGATGGCGATAATGGTATTGCCGCTATCGTCAGCAGCGATCTTCGAAACAGCGGGCGGTTTAATGCGCTTCCCGCCAGCCAGATGCCTGAACAGCCGCATAGCGCAGCGCAGGTGAACTTTGCTGCCTGGAAAGCGATAAAACAAAACGATCTCGTTGTGGGCGATGTCAGCAGTGCTGGCGGCGGACAATATCGTATACATTTCCAGTTACTGGATGTCTATAAAGGCGCGCCGCCGTTGCTGGATCAAACCATGGTGGTACCACAAAGCCGGTTCCGCGCAGCCGCGCATCATATCAGCGATATGATTTATCAGACTTTAACGGGCGTGCGCGGCATTTTTTCGACACGCATTGCTTATGTTTTGGTGAACCATAACAGCAGGCGGGCGTCAAAATGGTCTTTGGAAGTTGCTGATTATGACGGCTACAATCCGCGGGCGATTTTAATCTCGAATCAGCCCATCATGTCACCTGCCTGGTCGCATGATGGTCAGAAAATAGCTTATGTTTCTTTTGAAAACCAGCGTTCACAAATTTATATTTCAAATATCGCCACGGGTGCAAGGACTTTGGTGACAAGTTATCCTGGTGTCAACGGCGCACCAGCCTGGCCGCCGAACGACAGCCAGTTGGCTTTGGCCTTATCTCGCACGGGCGTGACGAAAATATATGTATTGAATTTATCAGACAGACAATTACAGCAAATTACATCTGGTAATTCAATTGATACTGAACCCGGTTATTCACCCGACGGTAAGTCATTGTTATTTACTTCTGATCGCGGTGGATCACCACAGATTTATCGGGTAACATTGGGCAATAACCAGGTACAACGTATATCATATAAAGGCAGCTATAATGCCCGCGCTTCTTTTTCGCCGAATGGATCTCAAATAGTCATGATTCACGTCGGAGAAAATACCAATGGATATGGCATAGGACTGCAGGATTTACAGGCGGGTGCCTATCTGACATTGGATAATTCAGGCGATGATCAATCGCCCAGTTTTGCGCCCAATGGACAAATGGTTTTATTTTCAAGTAAAACAGGGGCGCAAAGACAACTGGCATTGGTTTCCACAGACGGGCAGATTAAGTTAAGATTGCCTTCTGATCAGGGAAGTGTGCAGGATCCCGCATGGTCGCCATTTTTAAATTAATTAATTTGATAAATGTATCATTTATTATTATAGGAGATTTTTAAATATGTTAAAATTTAATGTATTGAAAAAAAGTTTATTAGTCATTTCTGTTGGCGCAGCATTTTTGACATTAACCGCATGTTCAAGTACAGGTACAGGCGCAAGTACAACAGGTGCAAACGGCGGCGCAGGTGACAATGGCGGCGTACAAACCAGCGGCTTGGGCAGTGATAATGGATTATCCAATCCCAATGCCATGGTGCCGGGTGCCAATCAGCGGTATTTCTTTGATTTTAACCAAAGTAATGTCCATCAGTCTGACTTGCCTTCGATTAAAGTGCAGGCACAGTATTTGATTTCTCACCCTTCAGCAAGTGTACAGATTCAGGGTAACACGGATATCCGCGGCAGCCGCGAATATAATATTGCTCTGGGACAGCGCCGTGCCGCAGCGGTTAAAGATATTTTACGTCTGGATGGTGCACAGAGCAGCCAGATCAGCACCATCAGCTATGGCGCCGAAAAGCCTGTTGCTATGGGAAATACCGAAAGTGACTATGCACAAAATCGCCGTGCAGATGTGATTTATGAATCCCATTAATTTTTAAGTAATTAATTAAATTGGTTATTTATGAAAATATTATATCGATCTGTTTTTTTATTAGGGCTATTTTGCGCGCCACTGGTATTGGCTTTCGCGGATGAAGCGCCGGTGGTGCCGGCTGTGCCATCAGATGGTCAGGATCAGGGCGCGCCGCCCAGTTTGCAAAATAATCCCCCGGCTTCTTCTGCATCCACTGCTATAGACACCAGCGGCATGCCGCTTGAAGAGCGTGTGACGATTCTGGAACGCCAGATGGCAGCAGCAAACCAAATTAACCTGATGAACCAGGTCAATAATTTACAGCAGCAACTTCAGGAGTTGCAGGGACAAACAGAAGAACTTTCTCACACACTTCAGACTTTGCAGACTCAATCTACAAGCCAGTATGCTGATTTGGATCAGCGTTTAAGAAAGCTTGAAGTTAAAAGCGGGCAGGCAGCAGCATCTTTACCGCCGGATAATTCTGGCAATATTCAGGTGACAGATCAGACCATAGGCGCAGACCAGGCTTACCAGTCAGCTTATGACAAAGTCAAAAGTGGGAATTACACGGTTGGCATTGCTGCCATGCAGAAATTCCTGACACAATATCCCAGTAGTATTTATGCTGCCAATGCGCATTACTGGATGGGTCAAATGTATCTTTTAAAAGGCGATGGTAAAGGCGCAGCGAAGGAGTTTGATGTTGTCATTGATCAATACCCCCAAAATCAAAAAGCCAAAGATGCTGCTTTAAAATTAGGTTTTGCTTATTTTCTTCAGAATAAAACGTCTGACGCAAAGGCGCAATTTAAAAAGGTGATGCGTCTTTATCCCGGCACTTCTACAGCGCAGCTCGCAGAAGCCCGTTTGGCGCAGATGCCGTAAAAAATATTACAAGTACATTTAAAGTCAATGCCAAGGCCGGGACCAAAGAAGGCCCTTAGTTTTCTTCTTCAATATCAAACGAAGTGCCGCAACCGCAGGTTTTTTTTGCATTTGGGTTATCAATGGTAAAACGTTCGCCCTCCAGGTCTTCAACATAATCAATAGTTGAACCAGATAGATATTTAAAACTCTGAGGGTCAATTAATAAAGTGATGCCATTGGTGACAGCGATATGATCATTTTCATTTTTGAATTCATCAAATCTGAAGCCATATTGTAATCCTGCGCAACCGCCGCCTTCGATATATGCGCGCAATTTGAGTTCAGGATTGCCTTCCTCCTCAATCAGTTCTGCAACTTTGCCGGCTGCGTTTTCCGTAAAAATAACGGATAGAAGAACCCTGTTTTCATCAGTAGTATAACGCGTACATTGGCCCATTTTTTATCCCCAATAATATGAAATTGGTTTATTATAACACTTTATGTCAAATGGAAATTTCTTATGCCGCGTGCGTTTATTCTTTTATTGGATTCCTTTGGGATTGGCGGCGCGCCTGATGCTAAAAAATTTGGTGATGAGGGTGCCAATACTTTTGGGCATATTGTTGAAAAATGTCATCCTCACCTGCCTAATCTTTATTGCCTGGGACTGGCGCACGCTGCAGAAAAAAGTTCAGGACAAGTTTTTTTAGAAAATCAAAATATTGCTGCCGCATCGGCTTATGGATTTGCAGTAGAAAAAAGTTCAGGAAAAGACACGCCAAGCGGACATTGGGAGATTGCAGGTGTTCCCGTACTTTTTGATTGGGGTTATTTTCCGCCGGAATATCCCAGTTTCCCTGAAAGGTTGACGCAGGATTTGATTCACCAGGCAAATTTGCCTGGGATTTTGGGCAACAAACACGCATCAGGCACTGAAATTATTGAAGAGTCAGGCGAAGAGCATATCAAAACAGGTAAGCCGATTGTTTATACTTCTGCTGACAGTGTTTTTCAGATTGCTGCCCATGAAGGTTATTTCGGATTACAAAAGCTGTATGATCTTTGTGATATCGCCCGAAAGCTAGTAGATCCTTATAATATTGGCCGTGTGATTGCCCGGCCTTTTATTGGTGAACCCGGCCATTTTTATCGTACGGGAAACAGACGTGATATTGCTGCACCGCCGCCTTCTCCCACTTTGTTGGATAAATTGGCCGATGCAAAAAAAGAAGTCATTGCCATAGGCAAAATTGCTGATATTTACGCGCATCGGGGAATCACACAGTCCCTCAAAGGTGATGGAAATAACGCTTTATTTGATGCGTTACTCACTGCAGCATCCCGTGCGTCCGATGGCAGCTTGACATTTGTCAATTTTGTTGATTTTGATATGTTGTATGGTCATAGGCGGGATGTTGCAGGTTATGCTAAAGCCCTGGAGCAGCTTGATCTCAGATTGCCGGAATTTGAAAAATTATTACGCGATGATGATATCGCGATAATAACAGCGGATCATGGGTGTGACCCAACTTTTCCGGGTTCTGATCACACACGGGAAAATATTCCTGTGTTATTATTTGGTCCTAAAATAAAATCCGGATTTATAGGTAAGCGAGAAACATTTGCTGATATTGGACAGACCATTGCGGAGCATTTGGGTATTAAACCTCTCGAAACAGGCCAGTCATTTTTATTATTTTAAATTAAAAGGGGGTAAATTGCTATGTCACGAAATGAACTATTAGAGATGCTGCATCAAGGATTGATTGAAATGGATCAACCGCTGGATCAGCAAAAAGAAGGACAGCTTATTCAGTATATTGATTTGATAGCGCAATGGAATCGCGTCTACAATTTGAGCAGCATCCGTGATGTGGATACCATGGTAACGCGTCATCTTTTAGACAGCTTGTCTATTTTTAAATTCATCAAGGGCCAGAATATTCTTGATGTGGGTACGGGCGCGGGCCTTCCCGGTCTTCCATTGGCTGTTGCGATGCCAGATCGCCAGTTTGTACTTCTCGATAGTAACCAGAAAAAAATGCGGTTTCTTCAGCAAACCTGTTATCAGATGCGGCTGCGCAATGTTCGTGTTGTCAATCAGCGCGTAGAGGAATTCAAAGCTGAACCTTTATTTGACTCAGTGATTTCACGGGCCTTTAGTACGCTGCGAGATTTTATGACACAGAGCCGGCATCTGGTCAAACCAGGCGGACAATTACTTGCCATGAAAGGTGTTTATCCCCTGACTGAATTACAGGAAGTTGCCGCACCGTTTAAAGTGATAGAAATCTATCCTCTCAAAGTGCCTCAATTAGACGCTGAACGTCATCTGGTTGAGTTAATTTATCAGCCGGAAGCGTAAATATCGAAAGAACCAGATAAGGAAATATCGTGGCCTATAGTTTCATGTATGTTTTTGTATTTGGTTTTGCAGCTGTTCTCATACAAAAGCTGTATTTGAATATTTCCCCGATTTTTTCTCTATTGATTTCGGCATCAATAGCAACCATTTTTTTTAATATCATCAATATAGGCAAGCTTAAAGAGACATATAAAAAAATATGGGATCAAAAAATAGCCTGTTTTGGCATTATGCTCACGATTCTCGTGATGTGGAATTGTGCCATGACAGGGCCTGGATTAATTGGCGCATCTTCGTTTGCCTTTCTTAATTTTGCCTGGCTGGGTATGTTGGGATTATTGATCTCAGGTATCGAAAACCGCGTCAATATGTATGCAGGGTTGTTTGTTTTTTTGCTGATTTTTATTGTGATATGCACTCATTTTTCGCATCACTATTCAAAAAACATGTTGTGGGGAATAATAGTTGCTTTAACAGGTGGAACCAGTTCATATATTTATTTTAAACAAAGTAAATCACTTGTTGAAAAAACTCAGTTATCGCCAACACAAATGTTGTCGTTTCGATTTTATTTGACGATTTTTATATTATTCGCTCTGCTGCCAAAGGGAAGTTTCGTCATATTTTCAACCTGGAAAAATTATGGCGAAATTACATTGTTATCGCTCTCAAGTTTAATTATCCCGCTTTTTTTTATTCAAAAGGCATTAGAAAAAATATCAGCTGAACAAAATGCCATTATCATTAGTCTAACCCCTGTATTTATTTCGTTTTTGCAGGAACTTGCGTTTAAAGACGTTGATTTTAGATATATTATCATTTATTTGCTTTATACTGTTGCTATTGGTTTCCCATATTTTTTGAGTAATCTAAAGAGAAGGTTATGCAAAGCAAGAAAAAAATAAAATTAGGTTTTTTGCTATTATTAATGTGGTGTTTTGTTTCTGCCTTTTCGCGTGTTTATAGGGGAATTGCTTATAGCATTGTGCAATATTGATGAGATTAAATATTCTGATCAACCTTTAAAGTTGTCATTCCCGACACTCCACATTGAAAAAAACGCTAAGATTTCAATCGGGAATCCAGTAGAGACGCAATATTTTGCGTCTCTACCTACAAATACATGCTGCTCTGGATCCCCGCTGGAAATCCTGGGGTTCTTCTTGTATCTAACACGGCGGGGATGACAACTTTTAAAAACGCCATGAATTTTGCATATTCCACTTCTTATTATATCTTTTTTCATGAGGATTCGTCACCGCCTGCCCTACAAGAAAACTGTATAAGATAAAGTTTTTTATCTAAGACATCCAGTTGACAAAGTATTGATATTTTCCCCAGGCTAACTGAGCAGTATCGCCCGGATGAATAGCGCCAGCACCTGCTGGCGTGCCTGTAAAAATCAAATCGCCCACACAAAGCGGAAAAAATTTGCTGATATAGACTACTAATTCTATGGGCTTTAAAGTCATGATATTGGGAATGGCTTTTTGTTTGATTTGATTATTAATCAACAAAGAAAATTCTGTTGTCATATAATCTGGAAAGGTATGTATATTTATCCAGGGTCCGACTGTTGCGGAGTTTATAAATACTTTGGAGATCGTCCACGGATGACCGTCTTTTTTTAATTGAGCCTGAAGTGTTCGCAATGTCATATCCAGGCCTAATGAGACAGAGCCTATTGCGGATTCTGCTTCTTCTGGTGTCATCATATATCCGCCTTTTTGTAATTGTAAAACCACTTCGCATTCATAATGCAGATCAGATTTAATATTGGGCAATGATAGCGAGAGTTTTTCGTTCCAGTTAACAGCCTGCCTTAAAACACTGGGGGGTTTGAGAAATATAACAGGCGCATCGGGTATTTTATCGCCAAGCTCTTTGGCATGTTCGATATAGTTTTTCCCCACACATATTATTTTATCAAAATTTTTCATCAATTTGCTGTCCTTATTTCAGGTATTGGAAACACGCCGAATATTTGTTGAATCCTGGAAGCGAGTGCTATACAGACATGATCATGCCAGGGTTTGGCTGCGATTTCTATGCCAATGGGCAATCCTTCAGCTGATCGTCCGGCAGGGACGACAGTTGCAGGCCAACCTGTAAGGTTGTGTACCAGGGTATAATTAAAATCATGAATATTGTCATGGGTTTCTCCATGCAATCTTGCGGGAGTTGCCGCAACAGGAGATATCATCACATCATAATTTTGCATATAATGCATCATTATATAGCGAAATTCTTCGACTTCGATTAATCGTTGTCTTAATTCGGTTAATGAAAATTCACATTTTTCTGCATTGTTTAAATATTGCTGTAAAAGGGGTGATATTTTTTTGTGGTCTGATTGTTCGAATAACGCTTTAATTCGTTTTCCCTTATCGCCTCCCATCACAAATGTTTCCCAATGCAGACGATAGATGTTCTCTATGGGGCTCGGAAAATCTTCTTTTGTGCTGCGCACCTCAGCGCTTATTGAGTCAATAACATCTCTTATGGTTTGAACAGTTTCTTTAGAGGGCGTAATTTTATGGGTGCCGAAAAAATAAGATATTCTTAAGTTTTTGAAATTTACTGTATTGGGATCTCCAAATTGTACAGGCGGCATGTGTGGATCAATGCCGTCTGCACCTGAAATAACCTGCATAATTAAACTGAGATCTTCAACATGTCTTGCCATGGGTCCCATGGCGAGAATTTGGGTAATCAATCCCGCACCATTATTGGGTAGAGGCACTAAACCTTGCGTGGGTTTATGTCCGCAGATGCCAGAATAATGTGCAGGTTGGCGTATACTGCCACCAGCATCAGAACCAATGCCAACAGGTGACCCGCCTGCAGCGATGATTGCCGCTTCTCCTCCGCTGCTGCCGCCGGGTGTGCGCGTTAAATCATGAGGATTGTTGGTTCGGCCGTACAGTAAATTATCGCTTTCATAAGAAGCTAATAATTCAGGTGTGTTGCTGATGCCTAAAATAATGGCACCTTCTGATTTGAGTCTGGACACAACAGTGGCATCTTCTTTGGAGGGTTCATTAAGAAGAGCAGGACATCCCAAACTAATTTTAAAGCCTTTGACATCGCATGTATCTTTGATGGTGATGGGCAAGCCATGTAATTTGCCTATAGATTTGGCTCTTTTTTCATGAAAAGCTTTATCAGCCTGCCCGGCATCGTTTAAAATTCTTTCAGCATCAAATTGATTCAAAGCATTAATATGAGGATTGACAGCCTGAATTCTTTGAATAAAAGCATTTGCTGTCTCTTTTGCAGTAAGTTTTCCTGATTTTATTTTTTTGACAATCTCAGATGCTGATAAAGTAATGATTTCTTTCATGAAGAATCCCTCGAATTTGTCTCTGTCGCTCAATATCCATTGGTATTGCTCTCCACCGGCGTCATTGCGAGACTTCACACAGTGAAGGCGAAGCAATCCAGAGCAAGATTGAATTCAAATATGACTTAAAATCATCAACAAAACTCTGGATTGCTTCGGGCTTCGCCCTCGCAATGACGCCGGAGCGGGGATGAATGTTTATAATTTGGTTCAAAAATCCTTCAATAAAAATTTTGTCGTGTACAGAGTTGGTATTATACATTATTTTATTTTTAAATTTTTAAATAAATATTGACTAAATAATTAATAAAATATTATTTTTTAATATTTTATTGCCATAAGAAAGTTATATGATTGAAAAAAGCAATGATTAAGTTATTGATATTTTTATCTTCTTTGTTAATTTTTGGGTTTGGCAAAATTGCCATGGCTTAGCAAATAAGCTGCGATCCTTATCTGTATCAGAAAATATACTGCTGATAACCAGGACACAGATGAAACTCCAATATTCTATTGCCATTAAGTATATAACATTGCAATTCGCATGATTTCTTCTATACTAAAATAATGAATTTTGACTTATTGAATTTCTTTCGACAACGTTTGCCTGTGTTCAGTCACACGGAAAAAATCGCCATTGAGGCGGGTGATACATGGTGGGAGGGTGAACTTTTCAGCGGTAATCCCGACTGGGATCGTTTATATCAATTTTCCAAACCCAGCTTAACATCTGAAGAAAAAAATTTTATCACTAATAAAGTCTTTCCGCTGTGTAAAATCATCAATGACTGGGAGATTTTTCAGTCAAAAATAATACCCGATAATATCTGGGATTATTTTAAAAAAGAAAAATTTTTCGGATTGGTCATTCCAAAAAACTATGGCGGGCTCGGATTTTCAGCCTATGCACATTCAACGATTGTCAGTTTGTTGGCATCGCGCAGTTTAAGCGTTGCGTTTAGTATAATGGTGCCAAATTCGTTGGGTCCCGCAGAGTTGTTATTACACTATGGGACTGAAGAGCAAAAAGATAAATATTTAGCTAAACTGGCGAGCGGCAAAGATATCCCTTGTTTTGCGCTTACCAGCACAGATGCAGGCAGCGATGCCAGCCGTATGACAGATAAGGGTATAGTCTGTTATGAAGAATATCAGGAACAGAAGACATTAGGCATAAAACTAAATTTTAAAAAACGTTATATTACACTTGCGCCAATGGCAACTTTGATGGGACTGGCTTTTAAATTATACGACCCTGATCATCTGATAGGCGAAAAGGACTATGCGGGCATTAGTCTATGTCTGGTATCCCTTCCACATAGTCATATCATCATAAAAAAACACGATCCTCTAAATCTATCTTTTCCCAACGGCTCTCTACACGGAAATGATGTTTTTATTCCTATGGACAATCTGATTGGAGGTATAAAATCAGCGGGCCATGGTTGGAAAATGTTGATGGAATGTTTATCCATCGGACGAAGCATTTCTTTGCCTGCACTTAGCACAGCAATCAGCCAGTATTGCTTTCGAACGGTAGGCGCCTATGCAGCGATGAGAGAGCAATTCAAGCAGCCTATAGGATATTTTGAAGGTATAGAGCACAAGCTGGCCTATATTGGCGGGTTAAATTATATTATCGAATCAGCCAGGACTTTTACGACTATACCCATAGATCAAAATTTCAGGCCTGCTATTGCTTCAGCTATCGTTAAATATCATCTGACAGAATTTTCCAGAATGATTATTAATCACGCGATGGATATACAAGGCGGACGTGGTATTCAAATGGGGCCGCGCAATTTATTGGCTATTTTGCATATAGCAAGCCCTATTCCTATTACAGTCGAAGGCGCCAATATTCTCACGCGTAACTTAATCATATTTGGACAAGGGGTGATACGTGCCCATCCCTTTTTGAAAAAGGAAATGGAGGCTATCTCTCATAACGATACTCAAGCTTTTAAGAGTTTATTTTTTAAGCATATAAAATACAGCATTAAAAATTTATTTCGTTTATTTTATTCGTCTAAATTAAATCGTATGAGTGCGGCATTGGCTTTTTATACGGATATCAGCTTATTAATATTAGGCGGAGATTTAAAGCGCAAAGAAAATTTGTCTGCACGTCTGGGGGATGTATTGAGTTATCTTTATCTTGCATCGGGTGTCATGAAATATCATTCGGATCATGGCAAACCAGAAGTTGAAAACATTTATGTTTCCTGGTGTTTGGATTATTTATTATATCAAATGCAGCTAAGTTTAAGCGAGTTTTGCCATAATTTTCCGAATAAATTTATAGGAAAATGTTTAAATTTTCTGATTTTTCCTCTGGGTAGAAACTATAAATTACCCCCTGATCAGCTCAATCATCAGATTGCAAAAACGTTATTGGCGCCCAGTCAACTTCGGGACAAGCTTTCTGATTGCTGTTATTATAATAAAGATAAAGAAGATATCATAGGCCGTCTTGAAAATGCTTTAGAGTTAAAAGCAAATAATTCAGATGATTATATTCATGCACAAAAAGATGTATTGCAGGTCGATGAATTTTAGTAGAGACGCAATATTTTGCGTCTCTTTAGGAGATGGCCATGAAAGCGATTTTTGCGCGAGATGTTTATATTATAGACGGCGCACGCACACCTTTCTTAAAAGCTCGCGGTAAACCAGGCTGTTTTAGTGCATCTGATCTGGCAGTATCAGCTGGAAAAAGTTTATTAACAAGACAAAAATTTTCACCGCAGGATTTAGATGAGGTGATAATAGGTTGTATGATGCCGGGTCCTGATGAAGCTAATATTGGACGCGTGATAGCATTACGTCTGGGTTGCGGAAAAAAAGTACCAGGTTGGACAGTCCAACGCAATTGCGCTTCAGGCTTACAGTCCGTTGACAGCGCTGCACAATTAATCAGTTCAGGACGGGCGGATTTAATCTTGGCGGGCGGCACAGAAGCGATGAGCCGTGCGCCTTTGTTACTCAATACAAAACTCGTTAATTTTTTAGCAGATTTTAAAAATGCGAAATCTATACAACAAAAAATAAAATTACTCACACAATTTCGTTTTGGATATTTAAAGCCAGTCGTTTCTCTGCTGATAGGCTTGACTGATCCTATTGCCGGATTAAACATGGGGCAAACAGCTGAAATTATTTCCAGTCGATTTAATATTACACGAGAACAAATGGATGTTTATGCTGCTAACAGCCATGCCAGACTTGCAAACGCATTTGATCAAAATCTTATGACAGAAGTTACAGCAATTTATGATGCACAGGGTAAGTATTACTTAGAGGATGATGGGTTACGCAGAGATACGACAGTAGAAAAATTATCCAGGCTTAAACCCATATTTGATCAGCCGTATGGAATGGTCACGGCGGGTAATAGTTCTCAGATTACAGACGGCGCAGCTTTGGTTGTTCTGGCCAGTCAAAATGCTGTTGAAAAATATCATTTACCTGTTATGGGAAAAATCATCGATGCAGCCTGGGCAGGCCTGGAGCCCAGTCAAATGGGACTGGGACCCGTCCATGCGATAGCGCCTATATTGCATCGACAGAATTTAAATTTTGATCAGATAGATGTCGTGGAAATTAACGAAGCATTTGCAGGGCAAGTCTTAGCCTGTTTGGCTGCTTTTGAAGATGAGCTATATTGCCATGAAGAGTTGGGGTTAGAAAGACTCATAGGCAAACTTGATCAGGATAAATTAAACATTGACGGCGGTGCCATTGCGCAGGGTCATCCCATTGGTGCCAGCGGTACAAGAGTTTTATTACATACCCTGGAAATATTAAAACGCCAAAATAAAAAACTAGGCCTGGCCAGTTTGTGTATTGGAGGAGGTCTGGGTGGTGCGATGCTGGTTGAGAATGTTTTATAAGTTATTTTATCGACAATAAAACATGACCAATTGTTTTTCCATTTTCGACTAATTGATGTGCGGTTATAATTTCTTCAAGGGGTAAATCTGAGCCTATAACAGAAGTGAGTTTGTTTGATTCCAGTGCAGAAGTGATATCCCGGATAGCATGAATACGTTTTTCATGAGGCAAGTTGTAGACATCAACAAGATGGATGTTGACGCCTTTAAACATCAAAGGATAAAAAGGAAATTCAGGCGTAGGGTTGGCTGTTGAAGCATAAGAAGAAATAAAACCATTATGTTTGATAATATCTTTGCTGATATTCAGATTCGCGCCAAAATCAACTTCAACTATGCCATCGACGCCTTTGTTGTTTGTAAACAAATTTATTTGGTCAACAATATTTTCTTCACGATAATTGATCACAAAATCTGCGCCAGCGTCTTTTGCATATTGGGCTTTTTTAGCACTGCTGACAGTGCTGATGACAGTTGCATTTCCCCATTTGGCTAATTGAATGGTGTAGCGAGCCACATTTCCAGCGCCGCCTGTGACTAAAATAACTTTTCCATCAACAGGACCTTCAGCAAAAACGGCACGATGTGCTGTAAATGCAGGTACTCCCAAACATGCGCCTTCTTCAAAACTGATATTATCTGGAAGAGGTACAGCAAGTTCAGCAGGCAGAACAATATACTCCGCAGCCGTACCAAAAGGTCTGTTCGATTGAGCGTTATATATCCAGACCCGTTGACCAATACGGTGTTGAGAGATGTTTGTGCCAACGGCTTCTATAATTCCTGCGCCATCGCTGTGTGGAATAATACGGGGATAGGATATCGCGCCTCTGGCACCATTGCGTTTTTTAACATCCGAAGGATTAATGCCCGAGAGGTAAATTCGGATTAAAACATCATTTTCACCAATGGGTGGACATGACATTTCGCCGATATTTAAAACAGTGTCAGCAGATCCCTGTTGTTCATACCAGGCAGCTTTCATCGCAAAATTCCTTATTTAATTTAACACGAAAAACATCATAAAGAATTATATGATTAATCAGGATTATTTTGCACAATATTTTTTGATGTGAATATGCCGTGAAATCAAAACTGTCCCTTTACAGAAGGACAGATTTTGTATATTCTGTCCCTTTACAGAAGGATAGATTTATCAATGAAAGAATTGATACAGATATTACAGGAAGAGTTTCATGAGAAAATAAGGGATTTTGTTGATGGCGTGGAAAGAGAGGCGCAGTTTCCCATTGAGGCAAACAAAATAAAAGTTGCTATTGGTATGCGCCGCACAGGCAAGACTTTTTTTCTATTACAAAAAGCCAAAGCATTAATAAAATCCCATATACCTCTGTCGAGAATATTGTATATTAATTTTGAAGATGATCGATTATATCCGCTGGTTCAAGAAAAATTAAGCGGACTGATAGACGCATTTTATAGTTTATATCCAGAAAATCATGATTCATTATGTTATATATTTCTGGATGAAATTCAAAATGTTGAACAATGGCCATTGGTTGTCAGACGTTATTTCGATAGTAAAAAAGTTGAACTTTATCTCACGGGATCTTCAGCAAAATTATTGAGCAAAGAGATTGCAAGCGCTTTACGCGGGCGTTCTCTTGCAACAGAAATATGGCCGTTCAGTTTTCATGAGTATCTGACAGCATGCCAGATAAAATTCGATCAAAATATAATGGGCAAGAGAATACGAGATCGATTACATAAATCTTTATATCAATATTTAATTCAAGGCGGTTTTCCGGAAGTGACGGGTATACATGAATCAGAACGATTACGTATATTACAGGATTACGTCAATGTTGTCATATTCAGAGATATCGTAGAGCGCTATCAGATAACTAATATCGTATTAATCAGATATATGATTAAAGCTTTGTTAAAACAAATAAGCTCATCTTTTTCGGTCAATAAATTCTATAACGACTTAAAAAGTCAGGGTTTTGCTGTGGCTAAATCAACTATCTATGAATATTTGGGTTATATTGAAGATGCTTATCTTGCTTTTAGCGTGCCGTTATATACAGAATCCATCAGAAAATCCCAGACAAATCCTAAAAAAATTTATGCGATAGATACAGGTCTTGTGAGTGCTTATACGTTTGGTTTTTCAGAAAATCTGGGGCGCTTATTTGAAAATGTCATCTATCTTGATTTGCGAAGAAGAGGGCATGAGATATATTATTATCTGACTGAAACACGCCATGAGGTGGATTTTATATCGAGAGATAAACTGGGGAAATTGCATCTCTATCAGGTTGTCTGGAATACTGATGATGCTGAAACGATGAAAAGAGAAACCCGTGCGCTGAGAGAGGCAGAAAAAGAATTAAAAATAAAGGGCGTAATGATTACGCCCGCGTATTATCTTTCAGATTTTGCTCGATTAACATAAGATGTTTCTCCGTGGCGCCTTTATTTGCCATGATGACATTTTTTGCAGCAGCGCCCATTTGTTCACGTTTTTGAGTATCCTGGAATAACAGATTAATTTCTCGGCTTAATTCTTTGCTGGTTTTGATTTTAATTAAACCTTTGGCTTTGTCTAATAATCTTTCTATTTCGGCAAAATTATATAATGACTCGCCAGTTAAGACAGGTAATCCCAGTGCGGCAGGCTCCAGGAGATTATGTCCGCCTTTAGGAATTAAGCTTCCGCCGACAAAAGCAATATCTGATGCAGCATAGAATAAGAGTAATTCACCCAAAGTATCTATCAGGAAAACTTGTGTATTGTTGTCAGGTAACTCATCTGCACTTCTCAGACAAAATTTAAGATTGGCTTTTTGACATAGGTTAATCACATCTTTGATGCGGTCAGGATGGCGTGGTGCAAGAATTAATAAGGCCGTTGGGATTTGTTTCGCAGCTTCCAGGATAATTTCTTCTTCACCAGGGTGTGTGCTGGCTGCGATCCAAACAGGTCTGTCCAGTTGCCATTTTGATCGCAAATCTCTTGCTTTATGGATTAAATCATCTGAAATAGTAATATCAAACTTAATCGTGCCTGTAATGATTAATCTTTCGGGCGAAAAGCCCAGGCGAATAAATCGCCCGCCATCTTCTTTGTTTTGAACAGCAATTGTTGTGATGTTTTGCATCATTTCATGTGTCAGTGATGAAAACCGTCCATAGCCCGTTGCTGATTTCTCAGACATTCTGGCATTAGCCAATAAAACAGGGACTTTTTGCTGATGACAATAATAAAGCATATTTGGCCATAATTCTGTTTCCATAATGACCACTAACCTGGGTTTAAGTTGTTTAATAAAATTTAATATAATATTGGGTAAATCATAGGGAATATAAACATGTTGTACGGATTCTCCCAGATTTTTGATGACTTGTTCTGATCCCGAAGGCGTCATGGTTGTGACCAGAATAGGTATATCAGGATGTTTTTGTTGAAATAATTTAATTAAGGGGATGGCGGCTAAGGTTTCACCCATTGAAACCGAATGCCACCAGATACCATTTTGTTTAACAGTAAACGGAATTTCTCCAAACCTTTCAGCCCAGCGCTGCCCATAAGCTGGATTGCGCCGCGTTCGCCATACTAATCTCAGCACTACAAATGGCAGGCTTACATAAAATAAAAAACTGTAGAGAAGCCGCATAGTGTTTCATTTCCTGTTGAGGTTTTGTGAGAGTTTAACATGTGATAAGGCTTTATCCATCGCTATTATTCAAACTCTTTACCATTCAAGCTATTTGGCCTTATCTCAACCTTTCTTTCGTGTCATCCCCGCTGCTCGAGAATTAAAAGAAAGCCTAGATATCAAGCGGGGATCAAGTGCAACATGTATTTGTAGGTAGAGACGCAAAATAGAGACGCAAAGTAGAGACGCAAAATATTGCGTCTCTACTGGATCCCGCTTGATATTTTAGCGCATTTTCTTGTTGTTGAGCGTGCGGGTAGGGTTGCGCTTCTGTGAGAGGCGTAGCGGGTGTTGTTAATATAATAATAAGTGAACTGATGTTTTCCGTCAACAATAAAAACACTGTTTTTTTATCTTCTTGCGGCTCAATCAAAATAAATATTATGCTGTTTATGCCAGTCTTCAATAGATTCTTCAGGAAATTCAGAGAAACGTAAATCACGTTTTCCTTTTAACGAACTGACTGGCAGTGACAAGAACCTTTGAGTTGCATAAACCCTCCTGGAAATTTCGGTTATACTACGTGAAATTTATGCGAGAGTTTATCATGTGGCGGGGTAAAATAATTGGTGTTGTTTTGGGATATTTGCTGGCCGGCTGGTTTGGCGCATTCCTGGGATTAATATTGGGTCATTTGTATGATGTGGTTCGCAACCATCCGCTGGTAAATTATGCACAGCAATTGCGAAAATTGTTTTTCGATGCGGCTTTTCAGGTCATGGGCTATATCGCGAAATCCGATGGCCGCGTCAGTGAAGCAGAAATCAATGCCGCCCGGCAAATCATGGAAAGAATGGGGTTGGATGAAAAACATAAACAGCGTGCGATGAAGCTGTTCATGGAAGGAAAAGATCCTGATTTTGTATTGGATAATACGCTGACACAAATTATCCGTGCTGCGCGTGGTAATTTTATATTGCTTCAGGTATTTGTGGATATCCAAACGCAGGCTGTTCGTTTGAGTGGTGAAATATCAACCGCGAAGAAGGAAGCTTTACAAGCTATTTTTGCGCGTTTAGGCTATAAACCTTTTGAGTTTCGTTATCAGCAATATTCACCCCAGGCATCCCGGCAAAGTTCTCTTGGTGAAGCTTATGCTTTATTGGGTGTTGAAGAAGATGCCAGTGATGCGGATATTAAACAGGCCTATCGTAAATTAATGAGTCAGCATCATCCTGATAAATTAATGGCAAAAGGGCTGACAGAAGAAGTCATGAAAATGGCGACTGAAAAAGCGCAGCATATTCAATTGGCGTATGATCAGATTCGTAAAATCAGAGGATTTTAATAAAAAAATTACAGGCCCATTTATTGTATTATTTTGCTTTTTTAGCGATATTTTTAAAGACTTTCTCGCGTTAAAAAAAATTGGAATTTCTCGTTAAGGTTTTTTTGTTTTGGTTAATTTCTCTTTGAACTGCCTGTGAACAGGTTTCTATTAAATGCTCTTTATTACATTCAATTTTTTTGTCAATTATAATAGTTATGATGCAGCTTTGCTCAGTTTCATTGCATTTAACTTCAAATCCTTGTTTTTTATTAAAAAAATCATATAGGGATTTATAGGAAAACTCTATTATCTCTCTTTCCACTATAGGTTTTATTTCTTCGTCCAAAATGTTTTCACTAAAAACATTAATATTTTCATATTTTAAAAAATTTTTTATTTCTTCTAAAGCGTTATTTACGGCAAGTGGATTTTCGTAATCCTTTTCTGTAACAAGAAAATTAATCTTTCCATACTGATCAGAAAATTGTGGAGAAAATATTTTTGCATTAGTGAGTTGATGCTTATTGAATATTTTTAATATGTCATTTATAGTATTTTCATCTAAAAGAAGATTGCGCTGTGTGTTATCTAACATAAAGAAGTCCTCATTAAACAGTTAAGTATCATTTGTTGCCAGGAGATTTATTTTTGGTCTCATCCGTATTTTTATCCTTATTTGGATTTTCTTTTAATTCAGGATTATTAGTTTTTATGTGTATTGGAGACCCCGTATTCTTTAAAAAATTAGATATGTAGTGAACTTCGGAGTACGAATTTTCAAATTGAGTATGCTCTTCTTCACTTAATTTATGAGATAAATGCTCTATTCTACTCCTGAGTTGACTTAACATCATTAAATTTTTCCCGAACCCTGTATTGTTTAGAGCATCTCTAAATTTCTGCTTTCGATAACCAGTATCTTTTTCTGAATTAATTTTATCACTCTCAAATTCTATATTGTTATCTTTTAAAAATTGGGTAAGTAAATCTTTATCTGATAAAACAAATTTTTCTATTTCTTCTATTACTTCTCTTATTCTTTCGCCTATTAAAATCAGCATGTACTCAAAAGCATAAGCCTTTTGTTGTTTTTGATCTCCTTCAAGAGAAATATTTAATATTTTCTTTAAACAGCTGTTCAGTAATGAAATAATTTTTTCAATATCCATAATCATGCCTTTCTGTAAAAGTTGTGAAAAATAAAGATTTTTTTGAGTAAATCCTTTTTCACAATTAAGTATAGTGCAAAATTGGGTCTTGGTGCATATCGGGACCTAAAATTTCGTAGGATTATTGATCTTTTTTAGAAGTCATGAAAATGGCGACTGAAAAAGCACAGCATATTCAATTGGCGTATGATCAGATTCGTAAAATCAGAGGATTTTAACTCTGCACACGACAAAATTTTGATAATCTTGCTATTTCCTTATGACAAAAATAAATTTATTGCCTTCCTGATGGTTTTCTAATAACTGATATTCTGAAATTTCAGCAAAGACTTTAAAGTCAATGACACTGGCAGGATCTGTGCTGATGATGCGCAATGTTTCACCAGCGTGCATTTTTCGTAATACCGCTTTGGCTTTTGCCAGCGGATAGGGACACAGTAATCCGCTGGTATCCAATACCATTTCAATGCTGGAGGACTGCATTTTTCGCATCCTGTATTTTCTTTAAATCTTCCAGGTCAATGTCTTTTTGTTCGCCAACCTGTATCAATGGCCGGCAATCTTCATGAGAGTTGCTGAGCAATATAACATTACCATTATGTATAACCGTGCAAAAATTATTTTTACCCGCTGTTTTTTCAAATTCAGCCAATTTATTGGCTCGCATGATAATATAAAGCGATGATTTTTTGGCGGCATTGAGAAATTCATCCAATGAAATAAATTTACCTTTTCCTTCTTCCGTTTGAGAGCCAAAATAGAGATCTGAACTGTGGCTATCAACCATTGTACTTGCTTCTTGATTATAAAATACAAATGAAGATACGCCCTCAAAGTTCTGGTATAGATATACTGGGCGATGCTCATATTGGGCTTTGACATATTTTGCCAGCGCAACTTGTGAATACATCACCTGAAGGCGTTCTCTCAGCGTGATGAAAAAAACCAGCAGCGGTATAGTTAAACCCGCCATCAATAAAAATGGAATCATAGGATTGCTTTTATTCTTTCGGCACAGATAAAAACCTGCTGCGCCATAAATCATAATAGCCAGTACTAAAAACATCAGCGGGCCGCTTAAAACCATGGGAATTTTATCGCCTCCAGGTTGGCTGGCTGCTTGAGGGTTTGTATTCAGATAGAGAGTCAGACTCACAATTCCTGCAATACTCAACCCCAAAGCGATAAGATAAAAGCCAAACTTCAACCAGCGTGATTCTTCTTCAACAAACCAGCTTTCAATTTTTTGTGCCAACAACCAGGCAAGTGGAATAATACCGATGACCAGATAATAATCTCCTTTATCGCCTGAGAGAGAAAAAAATACAAACATCACTAAAAACCATGTCCATAAAAAAGCTTGCAGCGGCTCAAAAGGTCTTTTTAATTTAAGCGGCCAAAAAAGAAACGGTAGAAAAATGCTCCATGGCAATAAATAGGCTATCGTACGTGGAACATAGAAATAAATCGGACCAGTATGATAATCATGGGGAAATCGTAAATTAAAAAAACGCAAAATCTGATTATTGATAAAATATTCCCAGGTAAACTGTGCAAATGAAAACATGGCTAATAGGTGCCAGGGTAATGTAATCATCAAAAATAATATTAAAGCTTTTTTATTGAATAAAGCTTTATAGTGCTCTTTGTCTGCTTTCATCAGAAACAGAAAGATAATCATAATAATGGGTATTAAGACCATTGCGAGAAAACCTTTGGTCAAAATCGCTAATCCCAGAAAAATATAGCTTGAATAGAGGTAACCTGATCTGGTTTCCTGTGTCCAGAAATAAAATAAAAACAAGCTGCCCGAGATAAAAAATGTGAGCAGCATATCAAAGAAAACGACACGCCCTATCATGATAAAGACAATGCTTGTTAATAATATGATAGAGGCAATAAATCCTGTGCGTGTTGTCTGAAGTTTTTTGCCCGCGAAAAAAACACTGAGACAGGTCAGTGCGGTAAAAGTACTGGGGATCACCCTGGCTGCAAATTCATTTACGCCAAAAATTTTGTAACTTAAAGCGATAAGCCAATATAACAATGGCGGTTTTTCGAGATACGGAACCTTATTAAGATAAGGAATAATAAAGTGCTTGTTGACCAGCATTTCGCGTGCAGCTTCGGCATAGAGTCCTTCATTCATATCCAGGATAGCATAAGAAGCGAGGCCGTAATAACAGGAGAAGAAAATAAAAAATCCTAATATAAAATATTGCCAGGTTTCCATTGAATTTGGAGAAGTTAAGAGCTGAAAAGAAAATGACGGTAATTTATCTCGCAGTCGCTGCAGCATGATAGACACTCCTGTCGCTTAAAGAGAATAACTCAAAATAGTTTTGTGTGGTGATTTCTGCCATTTTTTCTATTGTTTCATCGCGCAAATCGGCCAATTTTTGTGCAGTATATTTGATATAAGCAGGTTCATTGGGTTTGCCGCGAAAAGGCATCGGCGCCAGATACGGTGCATCTGTTTCGATCAATATCCTGTCGAGTGGAATATTTTTAGCTGTTTCCTGTATCTCAATAGAATTTTTAAAAGTAATAATACCAGAGAAAGAAATATAAAAATTCAAATCTATAGCCTGTTTGGCCATCTCCAGTGATTCGGTAAAACAATGCAGCACGCCTCCGATATCCTGGGCATTTTCTTCTTTGAGTATCTGAATAGTCTCGATGCGCGCCATGCGAGAGTGGACGATAAGCGGTTTTTTGAGTTGCCGGGCTGCCCGAATATGTGCGCGAAAACGTGCTTCCTGTATGAATTGGTCTGCTTTATCTTCTGATCTATAAAAATCCAATCCCGTTTCACCAATCGCCACAACTTTAGGGTGATCAGCGAGTCTCAGTAATTCCTCAACAGATAATTCTTTATCTAAATTCTCATTCGGATGAATACCTATAGACGCGCTGACATTGGGATAATTTTCGGCGATATTAATCACTGTCAGAGATTGAACAGGATCCAATCCCACAGAGAGTATGTGCTTAACATTATTTGCCCATGCCCGTTCAAGGACAGCCGCGATGTCCAGGTTTAAATGATCCAAATGACAGTGGGAATCAACTAACATTAGCAGCTATCAAAAAAAATGGAAGGTGAAACACCAAACCTTTTTGAAAGAGCACCTATTTGATCTCTGGTAAGATTTCGCTCACCGCTTAATATTTTAGAAACAAGAGATTGCGTTCCAATTTCGGGCAAATCACTTTGTGTAAGGTCATGCTGTTCCATCAGGAATGCCAAAATCTCAGCAGGACTTGAATATTCTATAGGGTAAGCTTTTCTTTCATAAGCATCAATATTTTTATAGATGATATTAAGCAGTTTAGTTATCATATGATTTTTTTGAGTTTTTGCTATCATTTTTAATTCATGCGTTTTCTTGATGAGTTTTTGATTTTCATCTTCGTTGGAAGGTACTTTAAGATACGGCCACAAGTAACTAAAGCAGCCAATAAGCTGTTCATCATAAATTTTGTGTGCAAATGCGTTCATATATTACCATTCCTTAAGTCAGTTTTATTTTTGGGATTACTGTACTCGTTATGTGTCCACACAACCTTAATTTCAACTACCTTAAAACAATACTCAATTTCTGTAACCAATCGATATTTATTTCCACCGATATCGAAAACAGTGTAACCCTGCGGTAAATAATCAACTTTTTTTGCAAATGTTATTTTTAGTACATTCAGATCCTGATAATCAGTACTATTGATTATATT